>Ga0308171_1004458_pt1 | contig 11480 bp, 10 predicted proteins | sample PhyGR1_FD_202135 | JGI IMG/M metagenome (GOLD analysis project Ga0308171, IMG submission 202135) | Phyllosphere microbial communities from UC Gill Tract Community Farm, Albany, California, United States - DLSLSG.R1 | ecosystem: Host-associated > Plants > Phyllosphere > Unclassified | place: USA... | reverse complement strand
CCGAGCAAGCAAGCTTGCCAGCAACCAAAAAACAACGGGGGAGGGGACCGAAGCAGCTGGCCGGGTCACACCGCTCCCTCACCAATCCTTCTGCAAAGGACACAAAACCAATGAACGACCGCATTGCACGCGCCGCACTGACTCGTCTTTTCGATTCCCAAGACTCCACTGGCCGGGCGCTGGTGCACGCCTTGGGCGCCTACGCGGCCCTGAGAATAGCCACCGGGGAGCAACCGCCTCACACGTTTCGCCACATCGGCGAAGAGGAATTGAACGAAGGGCTGCGCCGCTGGGCGCAGCGGATCCCGGACGTGGACGCAGAAAAGGACCTTGCCACCATCGAACGACTGGGCGGAGGTTTCCTTATCCCCGGAGACGAACACTGGCCCGTCGGCCTCGACGATCTACCTGATGCCCCGTATGGGCTTTGGTACGTCGGGAACATTGCCCAGGGGATCCCCACGGTACAGCGCGCGGCAGCGTTGACCGGTTCCCGCGATTCCACCAACTACGGCGCAGCTGTCACCGGTGAGATGGCCCATGGACTGGCGCAGCGTGGCATCTGCGTCGTCTCCGGCCTGGCCTACGGCATCGACGCCCACGCCCATCGTGGCGCGCTTGCTGGTTTTACCGGCACCGGACCGGCGACCATCGCGGTTGCCGCCGGAGGCCTTGACCGGGTTTACCCCTCCGGGAACGCCGACCTCGCGGCCGCGATCAGGGCCACCGGTCTGATCGTCTCCGAGCAGCCCCCAGGGAACGCGCCTACGCGTTACCGCTTTTTGCAGCGGAACCGCATCATTGCCGCCCTTGCAGGGGTGACTTGTGTAGTGGAGGCCCGGTGGCGTTCCGGCGCGCTGAACGCCGCGCACCACGCGGAAACCCTTGCCCGTCACGTCGCCGCGGTGCCCGGCAGTGTTCACAGCGCCAACTCGGCAGGCTGCCACAGGCTCCTGAAAGAGGGCACGGCGGCACTGGTTTCCGACGCCGCAGAAGTGGCCGAACTACTCGCCAGCTAGAGAAACCGGTGGCCGGGACGATCGTCCCGGCCACCACCCATCCGGAAAGGAGACAAGATCATGACTGAAATCCCCGAAGCCGGCCAGGACGCCGAAGAGATCGCATGGTTTCCCGCGCGTGAGCTGGTGGACGCGATGAAAGCTGAAGGTCTGGAACTTCACGTAGACCAGACCGGGGGAGGCACGGCCACGTTCTTTCTTCAGCGTGAAGGCAGCCACACCTTCACGATTGGCCCCGGTTCGTATAACTGGAACGCACCTCTGGAATCGGAGTTCACGACAGCAGAGCTCTACTACGGGCCGGACCACTACGACGACGACGGCGAACCAGTTGACTTTCCCGGCGACGAAGAAAAGACCATCACTCCGGGTACACCGATAGCTGACATCGCCCAGGAAATCGCCGCCAACTTCCGCCGCTTCAACACCCGCGCGACCGACAGTGCCACATAACCAGGGCGGGCCGTTCGCCTTTTGTGGGCGGGCGGTCCGCCGCAGGTGGCCGGCGTGGGTGGGTGGTTGCCGGCGGCGGACCGCCGTTCCCGCAACGGGGCCGGCTCCACTCACCTGGTTGGGCGGCAAGCCCAAACAGGGACTGAGGGCGGGATCCGCGTTGGCCAAGGGAGATGCATGCTCGCGGGGCTCGCAACCCTTTTGAGCGTCCTCTCCGCTTCGCTCCGTGGCCGGCTGTTGGGTGGTGCCGGTCCGTCGCAGAGCTCCTGCCCGTCATCACCTGTTTGTCTACGACGTTTTTTGTGGCTGTCCTGCGGATCGTACGGTTCCGCTCCGGCTCAAGCTCCTGACCCCTCCGTAAACTCCGGGGCCCTGCGGTGCTGGAATTCTTCGACGGCGCTTCGCTTATTTCCTTTCGAAGATTTCCAGCACCTTGCCCTGCCGGGAGGAGTCGCCTCCGTCGGCCCCGTAGAGCACTTCGTGCCAGCAACAAAAAACAACGGGGGAGGAAAGAAAGTAGCTGGCCGGGTCACACCGCTCCCTCACCAATCCTTCTGCAAAGGACACAAAACCAATGAACGCAACACCTACTCTCGAAATGCTCGACCCCACCACCCTGACCGTGGACACCAATGTCCGCAAGGAAGCTGGACTGACCAAGGAGTTCGTGGCCAGCATCAAAGAACACGGCGTGCTTGTGCCCGTCGTCGCCCACCGGACCGAGGACGGAACCGTGCATGTCCTGATGGGGCAGCGCCGCACCCTTGGAGCCGTGGAGGCAGGCGCGGCGAGCATTCCCGTGCTCGTCGGTGCCACGCCCGAGGAAGCGGAACGCCTCGCCACGCAGGTAGTGGAGAACGACCACCGCAGTGCACTGACCGACGGCGACCGCGCCGACGCGTTCCACCAAATGTCCCTGCTGGGAGTGAGCGCCAGCGTCATCGCCCGGAAAATGGGAGCCAAGAAAGCAGTTGTGGAAACCGCGTTGAAGGTCAAGGCGAACGCCACCGCCGCCCAGGCACTGGATCAAGGCTTGACGCTGGAGCAGTCCGCCGTGATCGAGGAATTCGGGGACGACCCCGACGCAGTGGCCCTACTCGAGCGCCTCGCCACCGAGAACCCCGGCAACTTCGCCCACCGGGCGCAGCAGCTCCGCGACGAACGCAGGAACAACGCCCTGATCGCCGAAGCTTGCGCCGAAGCTGCCGCCAAGGGTTTGATCGTGCTGGCCGAAAACCCCAGCTACTACGACTACAAGGGACCCGCTGCGACAATCTCCGCACTGACCACCGCCGAAGGCGAACGCCTCAGCGAGGCAGACGCCGACGCGGTCTACATCGGCATCGGATACAGCGGTCTGGTGACAATCCTCGCCGTCGCAGACTGGAAGGCACGTGGACTGCGGAAGGACGGCAAAGCCCCCGCAGGAGGCATGACCGACGAAGAGAAGGCCGCACGCCGGGAAGTCATTGAAAACAACAAAGCCATGGACTCGGCTGAGGTGGTCCGCAGGGACTTCGTCAAAACCTTGCTGGCCCGCAAGGCACTGCCGAAGAACGCCCAGAAACTCATCGCCCACACGATCGCCCATGCCAGCTACATCCTGACCAAGGCGCTGAATAAGACCGAACTCACGGCGGAGCTGTTGGGCACCGGCACCGGGTACGGCGAATTTAAGGCCTACGTCGACAAGCCCACCACCAAACCCGAAACGGTCACCCTCGCCATGATGATCACCGCCTACGAGGCAAACATCGATCGCACGAGCTGGCGGAGCCGTTCCGCCGACACCCGCTACTACCTCACCCAGCTCACAGCATGGGGATACGAGGCCAGCGACGTCGAAAAAATCATCCTCACCGACCCCAAGAAAGAAATCGAGGAATCCGAGGAAACCACGGAAAGCGCGGCCGAAGCCGAAACCGCCTAGACCCCTTGCCGGGCGGAACCCCACCGCCCGGCAAGGCCCCCGGACACTCACCACGAACAAGGCCAGGAACCTCCCAAACGGCGGGCGGTCCGCCGCCCAGGGCGAACCACAGCGGCCAATCACCAGCGGCGGACCGCCGTTCAACGCCACCAGGCACTCGGGCACCAAGAGCCGCGCCTTGTCGGTTACCTGGCTACTCCATCGGCTCACCACAGAGATGTCTGTCAGAGGCCACCGTTAGGCTCATCCCATGGCAGCACAGACAGGAGTCACCGTGAACACGTAGACACCCCCAGGGATCACGCTCGCCGAGATCTTCCCTGGCCTGCTCCCAATCCTTGATTACCTGATGATGGGCGCGTGGATCTTCCTGGTTGTCGCCACTCTCTATCTGGGCTTCGGATGGATGATCGCCCGTTCCAGGATGGAAGACCTCGATGACGATAACGACACCCTGACGTTCCACATCGGCTTCATCACCGCCATAGCCTTGCCCCTGATCCTGCTGAACAACACGCACAGCATCAACGGGCTGATCCTCGGAGCAGTAAGTGGAACCATCCTCGCCCTGGTCACCAGCTTTCTCCTGCGCCGACACCGCGCAACCCATACATGAACCACGCGCTGATGCGCAGGACTTCAGTCTTGTAAACTGAACACAGATTTCCTTTTTGCAGAAGGGGAGAACAAGGAAGGGCCGGCACTATGTGCCGGCCCTTCCTTTTTAATCGTGTTTACCCGTGCGGGCGTGTTGAGGAGGGCTTCACAAAACAGCCACCGCTTCCCCAGAAACAGCTACCATCCGTGGCGGGTACGCAAGCCCAGGTAGGCAAAACCGATCAAGCCAAGCGGGATCGCAAAGGCTGAGATGATGAGGTAAATCCAAAGCCTGAAGATGAAAACAATCACGAGCAACAGACCCCCGATGTACATTTCTCCGACGCCGCGTCGAATTGGTTCAGTGAGGCAGAAGTACAACTCGCGTGCGAGTGGATAGAGCAGCACGTGCGCGATCGCGTACAGCACAAACCATATGAGGGCTTCCGGTCTCCATCCCGCACTGAAATTCACGATCCCTACCAGGATGGGAAGCGGCAAAGCGAGCACAACGCTCGACACCAGGACGGTGTACCGCATATTGGACCAGGCTCCTACAACGAATCCCACAGCATCCCCCAAGTATCTTTCACGAGTCGTTTCGCCCCAATTCTAGAAGAGGGTGGGCGCATCAGGATCGAGGCCGGCAATCAGCGAACGGACTCGCTCTGGCCGGGACCATCCGTGGTCGCGTACTTCGTCGCGCAATTCACGCGAGCGGGCAGCGAAATGTTCCCTGGCAAGCCCACGCCAGCGGAAATCACTGCCGTTCTTATCCCGACGTTTCGCAAGACGGTCAAGCATGTTCTCCCTATCCGTTCCCTCCAGTAAGTGAGTCAGCTCGATGGAGTTGTTGTAGTGCACGCAGATCGGAACGTCGCAGTCATGCATCAGCGGACCGAAACTGTGCAACGGAAGGCCAGTTGCAAGATGGAAAGCAAAGCGGTGCGGTCGCACCGCCTGGGTGTGGCCGCCAGCGTTGAGTGTAAATCGACCATAACCGTCGTCAGCGACGGCAGCAGCCCACAACCAACAATCCTCAGGGGCCGGCCCTTTGACGACCTTTTCCCAGAACCGATCTTGAATCGATGCGGAAGCTACACTCACTCAGCACACCTCCTAACGGCTAGCGCGGAACCGCCGGTCAGTGCTGATGTTCGGAGGTGTCCCTGGATTCGCCAGCGGTCTCTTCTTTCTGGGCAGTGTCTGACTTCTTGGTAGGCCGAGGAGTCTTCAGCAAGCCGAGCCTACGGAGGGACTTTTCGTCCCACCCGCCCCGAAGCGCGGCACGGCGCGCCTTGACGGTTTCAGATTTGGCTTCCTTATAGGCAGACTCGGCCTTCGCCTCGGCCTCAACGGCTTCCTCCAAGGCCTTGCCAAGTGAAATCTTTGCCAGCTGTTCAGCGATGACTGCCTGTTCGATTCGTTCACTCATGTCCACAGTCTACGGCCACAAACCTTGCCGCCGGGGAGGCGGCACTCAACGAGGTGCTGGGTGGTTCCTTAAACGCCCCCCTGCCCACCTGTGCACAGCAAAAGATTCACCTTCCGGTCTTTTCCTGCACACACCTGGACAGCGGAATGCGCCGTTCTGGTTGCACGCAACATGAACGGGCCTGAGACGGCCCTAGGAACCATACCGGGCACAACCTCCACAGGTTACATGGATGCGGTGTGGCACGATGCGCCTCCTTGTCTGGACGCGTCTGGCGCGTCAAGACAAGGACAGTCCCGCGAGCAGACCTGCAAAGAATCAAACAGCAATGCACGTATACTATCTGCGATAGACGCCGCACAATGCGGCAGCAGAGTCGGGCGGGCGGTGGAACTCAGGTGCATGGCGGTGTGACGTTCTTTCGCGGAGCCGGTGCCTCTGCCACCGCGTACTTGGAATCAGATCATCACCGCGCCGATGAGTACTACCTCGAAGAAGACGGGCAACTCGCAGAGCGTTTTGTCTACGGCCCATTGGGATCTCTTGAAGCCACGGATTCTCTCGATGCCGACCACTACAAACAGTGGGTCGACTGGGTAGACCCCGACACCGGCGAAGTGCGCGGTAAACCAAAAGGCCAAGCGCGTCTCCGTCAGGACGATGGTGTTGTGCGCGATCTACCTGCAAGCCCCCGCTTTGCGGAGATGACCGTCAACTGCGATAAATCTCTTTCGGTTGCCGCCGCATTGAACCCAGCTGTCAGTGAGGCCCTTGACCAGGCACAACGCGAAGCAGCCCAAGCCATGAGTGAGTTCGTTGCTGAGAATGCCGTCACCCGCGTTGGACCGATGAGAAACCAGCGTCTCGTCAAGGTTGAGCGGTTTGAAGCGGTAGCAGTTGTGCACAAGACCTCACGTGCAGGCGACCCTCACCGGCACATCCACGTGCAGTGGAACACTCGGGTTTTCGCTGAAGGAAAATGGCGTGGACTTTGGACCACGCCGACCTTAAAACAGCAGGGTGCGTTGCGCGGAATCGGAGAATCAACAATTCGATCACACGAGGGACTTCGCACAGCTCTCGTGACGGCCGGCCTCACATTCGACACGACGACCGGAAAGGTCGTAGAGCTGTCAGCACACGCCGAGCTGCTCTCCAAGCGTCGTGCCCAGGTTCAGGAGAACATCGCGCGTCTGGAAGCCGCGTGGCGAGAAGACCACCCCGGGAGGGAACCATCACCGGAGCAGCGACGTGTCTTCGATTTCCAAGCATGGGCACTAGACCGTCCGGGTAAAAAGGCCAAGACCAGGGAAGTCTCGCAAGCGGGATGGATCGAGGAACTGCGCGTTGCTGGACTGCCGATCGACGGATTCAACGGAGGAAGTTCAGCAACCCTCACGTTGAGTGATCTTGACCAGCAACACATAGCGGCCGAAGCGATCGCCGTCTGCGAAGGAAAAGCCTCTGCTTGGTCACTGCACCAGCTTCAAGCTGCCGTCGCTGTACAAGTTGCATCAACCGGCGTGATTGCCGATCGTGGCGCACTGAATGCGTTCATCACTGACACTGCCCGACGCGCCGCCCAAGGTGCTCGATCAATCAGTGATCCACGCGACGGGTACATGCCTGACCACGTTCGCCACATCACCAGCGAACGCGTGATTGCTGTAGAGGATGAACTCAAAGCACGCTTCACCGCACGGGTTGTTTCCGCCGAAGAAGTGCAGCTCAATCCGCGCGCTTTCGCACAGACGAATCTCGGCCAAGCTCAGAAGCACGCCGCCCAGATAGTGGCCAGCCAATGCAACCTGGGCGTCGTCGAGGGTGCAGCCGGTTCAGGCAAGACAACGATGCTCCGTGAAGCAAAGAAAGTCCTTGACGCGGAAGGCCGCCAGCTTGTTGTTCTGGCTCCCACACTCAAGGGTGCACAGGAGGCAGCGCGATCCCTTGAGGCACCTGCGTTCAGTGTCCACAAGCTGCTGCACGCGAACGGTTTCCGCTGGGATGAGAACGGCCGCTACACGCGGCTCAAGCTCGGTGAGGGCGATCCGGCGACCGGCAAGATGTACAAGGGACCTCACAACGATCACCTACTCAGAAAAGATGCGCGCATCGTCGTGGACGAGGCGGGCATGCTTGACCAGGACACCGCCCTGGCCCTGACGCAACTCGCAGATCAATACGGCGCCGGTCTGATCCTGATGGGTGACCGTGCGCAGCTGCCGGCTGTCGGCCGCGGTGGTGTCCTGGACCACGCGGCGAAGATCGCCGTCGAGCGGGCGGACATCGATGTTGTTCACCGCTTCACCGATCCGAAGTACGCCGAACTGTCTCTGCAGATGCGCACAAGAGAGAAGCCCGCCGCGCTCTTTAACGAACTATATGAGGGCGGACATATCCGCATCCACACCAGCGCCGAAGCGGCACTGAAAGTCATGTCTGCCGACGCGGCGCAAACGATTCTCACCGGCGGAACCGTCGCCCTGGCGACGCCAACAAACGAAATGGCCACGCAGATCAACGCTGCCATGCAAGAGCAGATGATCAGCGCAGGGCGGACCCGCGACGCCAGGTTCGCGATAGCCGGCGTCGACGGACTCACACTGCGTCATGGTGACACGATCATGACGCGGAACAACGACACCATGCTAGGCGTCGCCAACCGCGAAACCTACACCGTGCACACCACGCACTCAGACGGTTCGATCACCGTCAAACAGGGCAAGGGCAAAGAGATGATCCGCCTGCCCAGGGAATACGTCTCACAGTTCGTGCACCTCGGGTACGCCTCCACTGAGTACGGCGCCCAAGGTGCGACCGAAACCACCGGAGGCGGGCTGCTCGATGCCACTTCATCAAGCGCCGGTGGCACCTACGTTGCCGCAACCCGCGGACGGGAAGCCAACACCCTGCACCTGGTGGCCGCGTCCACAGAAGACGCCCAGGCCCAGTTCGTGGACATCATGGGACGGGACACCGCAGATCGGGGCGTCGAAGCCGCAGCAGAAGCACTCGCCCGGGAAATCGAAGGACTGGACCTGTCCATGCCGCCCATCCCTGCGAGCCTCCCTGCCCAGTTGGAGGAGCCGATCAACAAGCCCGCCCCAGTGCAGCAGTCCAGCCAGGAAACCGCGACCAGCGCACCCCATTCCACACAGACCTCGAAAGCCTCTTATGCCTCTGAGGGCGCTGACGTGGACACGGAGCTGCGAGAACGGCGCGTAGCGGCTGAGACGCGCACCTACGAACGGAAGCTCGCCACTTGGCAGTCCCGCCGCGCAGCGTACGAGACGAAGCATGGTTGCAGCCCCGAAGAGTGGCAAGAGCTCAGCAGTCGGGCTGTGCACGCGCACCACGAGGCCACGAGTCAGCGCGAGAGGATCGAACACAACATCGCCTCACGTACGGAGCAAGGGCTGCGCGCCGAGCACTCTCGTCTTACCGCCGAAGTCACCACCGCACGGCACGCTCTCAGCCAAGCCGGACTCTTTAACAAGAGCGCAGCGCGCCGAGCTCTCGCTGACGCAGAAGCACGCTACGAGGCCGCGTTCGGGATCCAGCCTGACGTGACCCTAAACCCTGAGCCATCCCTGGACCTGGTTCAAAAGTTCCGCAGCCAAGCACTAGCCGGAAAGAACCCGGGGCTTGCCAAAGCCCGCGAGGTCGAAAAGCAAGCAGCATCGAAGGCCTCAGATTTGGCGAAAAGAGCGCCCAAGTGGTGCACAGAACAAGATCGCCCCAAACCACCCGTGGCTGGAACCCCGGAGCAGGAGGCCGCGAAGGATCGTGCCTTCGCCGGCCGCGCCGCCCAAAACCAGCGCGCCAACGCCAAACGCCACACCACCACAGCGAGCACGGAACACAGCCATGGGCCGGAGCACTAAGGGGCGCCAGTCAGATGACAGACCGGGCCGGCTGTCGTGGGAGCAGTTCCAGCTCCAAAGATCCTGAGTCACGACACTAGTCCGTAACTTTGGTGACGCCGAAACTGGTGCCCCGGCATACAGCTAGCGAGCCAGGATTCCAGTACTCGTATGGCAGTATTCATAGAAGATTTTCGTACCTGAATGGGGTGTTACCGCATGGGGAAACCCTCACGACGAGCACGGAGGCAGCTTCGATCCAGGTTCCAAGCGTCCGTCGCTGACGGCACTCTTCGGATCGTCATAGCAACCACTCCTACAACCGGGCCGTCCGGTGTGACGTTGGCCCCCGACCTCCACCTGATACGAGCCGCACTACTCTACGCGGACCACGTGGAATTGATCAGCCCTACGGCGACCATGACCAGTGGGCTTGATGAAATCAGGGCCGGAGGTTCTGCTGCCTACGTGGCGTTACTCGCCAGCCTTGATGACGACACCCTTCGCCACCTGGCCAAAAACCAGAACATCTCAGGTATGCGGAGCGTCATAGACCAGCTCAGGGAGTTCCAGCAACTGAATAGGACGGCGAAACGGAACCTCGCACCTGCAACCCTTGCCCACTACCAGGGTTTAGACAACTACTTCCAAGAACTCTTCGCCGAAGCGGGAACCCACCCCATTGAACAGCAACTCAGCGATGCCGGCCACGCAGAAATCGATGAGGCCCTTGCTTCCGGTCTCCTGACCATTAACCATTCAGTGACCAAAGGCCTGCTCAACGGTGACTCCACAGAGTTGGGCAGGATCTATGGAGAAATGCTTCAAGACGTACTGGCAAAAGGCAACGCACTTCTTCTTGATGAAGAAATGAGCTCCATTGTTGAGAGGATGATCGCAGAGGGGCTTGTCGAGCAGTCCGCAACGGGCATGTCCCGCTCCGCCAAGGCCGGTGCGGGAACCGGCTTGATTGCGCGTCTTCCTGCATTTCCGAATGCCAAGATCGGCCAAGTTCTGGAAGCCCGGGCGCAGCTAGACGCACCCCTGGGTAGATACCGCAGGGCTGTCAAGGAATACTCACAAAAGCTCAAGTCCGGCCCATTCAGTGCATCACTGGAAGATGAGCTGGACGACCTGTGGACGGAAGACATTCAGCCATCGGTTTTGGACCTCCAGCGCCGTGTCAGCGCGGCTGATATCGCTCGCGAGACTCTATGGGAGGGATTTTCAGTAGCCAAACCTATAGTCACAGAGACTGCGGCCGCCTTGATCCACTTCCAAGGGCCCAACATTGGTTTGAACGAAGTCGTCACTACCGCTGCTGCTGTCTCTACCGCCGCGGCCGGACTTGCTCCACCGATCGCGAAGTCATTACGGGCCGCCAACGAGGCGAAGAAGAATGACCTCTTCTACCTTGCTGCTCTTGGCAAAGTGCTCGGACACCCTTAGCCACGAGTATCACCGAGGATCCGATCAATGACGGGCGTGGTAAGAATTCCGCTCTCCAGGTCCTGGAGAGGTGTTCTCCCTCCCAGGAGATGGTTCGCGCTTATCCACCATTCCGCAGCCGCCCAGGGGTTCGCCCTCGCGTTCAAGCGAACATTCGCGTAGGCCACAATCGCGCTAATAGATGCAGTCTCCGCCTCCAACTGAAACGCGGGAAAATGCGCAGGCGCACCCTGATCGAGCTGGAACGCAATGAGCTTGCTTTCCGACCGCAGCATCCGGACGAGGCTTCCAGCTTCCTTCCGTGATCCCAATGGGGCAACAACAAGACCTACTTCGCTGGTACCCAGGCATTCGAATTTGTTCCTTATCTTGCGGCGTCGGGCAAGCTCAGGGTCAACTTGGGGCTGGTAGCCTGCGTCCCAAAGACTCTCTTGGTCCCACCCTGCTGGAAAACCCATCTTGCCGGGGTCTCCAAGGCTGGAATTATCTTGAATGAATGTCCTGATGTCTCCCCGCCACGAGGCATATGGATCAATATGAAGTAAGAGATAGCTCAGAACAGCCAAGGATGCATACACACGATCCTTTGACTTATCGGCGTGTACTAGATCAGGGATGTGCGAGAGGTCGGAGCCTTGGACCGCCATGTTTTTGTTCCACAACCGAGCATGGTGAGCGCACGTATTCCGGACGTAGTTCAGGTTCGTTATCCACGAGGCCAGGGTTGGTCCGTC
>Ga0308171_1004451_pt1 | contig 11495 bp, 12 predicted proteins | sample PhyGR1_FD_202135 | JGI IMG/M metagenome (GOLD analysis project Ga0308171, IMG submission 202135) | Phyllosphere microbial communities from UC Gill Tract Community Farm, Albany, California, United States - DLSLSG.R1 | ecosystem: Host-associated > Plants > Phyllosphere > Unclassified | place: USA... | reverse complement strand
CCCGCCCTGCCCCCGAACGCGGCGATGGACATGCCGTCCGAACCCATCGCGCGCGGCTCCATCCAGGTGTCCGGCGACGCGGTGCCGACCGTGCTGCTGGCGGACCATCAGAGCACGGGCGGCTACCCGAAGATCGCGACGGTGGTCTCCACCAGCCTGGACGGCTTCGTGCAGCTCCGCAGCCGGCAGAGTGTGGCGTTCCGCGCCGTCTCGGCGCAGGAGGCGGTAGGGATCGTCCGTAGCCGGGATGCGGCGTCGCGGCGCTATCTGGAGGGGTTGCGGCAAATGGGGGCGTGATCGCCGCGGGTTGCGCCGCCGCGCCAACGCCAGGGCATGCCGGCTGCCATTCTGTGCGGTGGGTATGCTCTGCCGCGCCGGGACGCGCTGTTGGCGAAGCCCCCGGCATTTCCGCCGAATGCCGGGTGTGCAACAGACGAGGCGCCACCTTTCGAAGCGATGCAGGCCCATGTCCCTCTCCCGCCCCCAGCAGAGCCTCATCCCCGGCCCGGCCGGTCAGATCCAGCTGACGGTGAATGCGCCGCCGGGCGAGGCGCTGGGCGTGGTGATGATCAGCCATCCGCAGCCGCTGCTGGGCGGCAGCCCGCGCCACATCGTGCCGCACAGCACGGCGCGCCGGCTGAGCGCGGCCGGGTGGATCGCCGTCCGGCCCAGCTTCCGTGGCATCGATGGCTCCGAAGGCACCTACGCGGACGGCGTGGGCGAGGCGGAGGACGCGCTGGCCGTCGCCGCGCATCTGCGGGCGCGGCATCCCGGCATGCCGTTGGCATTGGTGGGATTTTCCTTCGGCGCGCATGTCTATGCCCGCCTGGCCTGCCGGCTGGAGGAAGCGGCGCCTGCCGATGCCGTGGTGCTGATGGGCCTGCCGGTCGGCCTGGTGCCGGGCGGGCGGCACTACGAGGCCATGCCCATCCCCCGGCGCACTCTGCTGCTGCATGGGCAGGACGATACCATGGCCCCCCTGCCCTCGCTGCTCGACTGGGGCCGGGGTGCGCATCACCCGGTCGTGGTGTTCCCGGGGACCGACCACTTCTTCAAGGGGTGCCTGGAGCAGGCGCTGGAGCTGGTGGTGGCGCATCTGCGGGCCACTCTGGCCGCGCTCGGCGGCTAGCGTGTGATGCGTGCATAGTCGTTGACGCACCGTGCTCTCCGTCTTCGTCAGGCCGCGTGATTCCGGTTCTCCGGTGATGCCACCTCGAGCCATCGCGCTCTAGCCAGCGCCACATCCAGGCGCCTGCGCTGCGCCCCGCAAGGGCTGAGCTGCAACTCCGCCTGCCTGACTGACCGGCTGCCTTGGCCCTGACTGTGACAGAATGCAACCAAACCGGGGTCCTGAGCGTCCCATTCCTGACAGGCGCCCAGGTTGGGCGATGAACGGGTGCAGGCGCGGCATGGACCGTGTGGGTGGGTGGAAAGACAGCGTGGTTGGGGCGGTGGTGCTTCCGGCGCTCGTGCTGCTGGGCGGCTGTAGGCTGGAGGACCGGGAGACCCGGCCGGACCCGCCCGTGGCCCAGGCGTTGGGCCAGGTCGCGCTGATGCCGAACGGTATCGGCGGTTCCCCGCCCGAAGTCTATGCGGCGCTGGGCCGGCCGTATCGGGACAGCGCCTTCCATCTCTCGCAGGGCAAGCGGCTGTATGAGTGGTTCGGCTGCCAGGCCTGCCATGCCGATGGGCAGGGCGGCAGCGGCCCCTCGCTGATCGATGGCTGGTGGAATTACGGGCCTGATCTGCCGACGCTCTACACCACCATCCACGACGGCAGGCCCGGCGGCATGCCAGCTTTCCGCGACCGGATGACCCGGGACCAGATCTGGCAGCTGGCCGCCTATGTGCAGGCGATGGGGGCCTATACCGGTTCGCTCGCCGCGCCGGGCCGCAGCGACAGGCCGCAGACGCGCCCGGCGGAAAACCGGTTGCCGGCCGCCAGCGCGCCGTTGCGATAGCCCGTCATGCGGATCCGCCCCCTGCCGAGCCTGGCATTGCTCCTCCTCTGCGGCGGCTGCGCCGGCTGGCAGTCGGCGCTCGACCCGCAGGGGCCGTCCGCCCAGGCGCTCGGCCAGTTGCTGCACGGTTTCGTCCTGGTGCTGGCGGCCATCTGGCTGGCGGTGCTGGTGGTGCTGGCGGTGGCGCTGCGGCGCCGGTCCCGTGCCACGCCGCAGGCGGCGGACCGGCATGCCGGCATCGCGGTGGGCACTGCCTGCGTGGCCACGGTGCTGGTCATCACCGGGCTGACGCTGGCGAGCTACGTGACCACGCGCGTCATCTCCGCAGGGGCGGAGGCGCCGTTGGTGGTGCGTGTGCGCGCGCTGCAATGGTGGTGGGAAGTGACCTATCCGGGCGAGGCCGGGCCGGACGTGGTGACGGCCAACGAAATCCGCATCCCGGCGGGCCGCCCGGTACGGATCGAGCTGTCGGCGGCGGATGTGATCCATTCCTTCTGGGTGCCCAACCTTGCCGGCAAGCAGGATCTGATTCCGGGCCGCGACAATGTCCTGACCCTGACCGCGCGCCAGCCCGGGCAGTATCGCGGGCAGTGCGCCGAGTTCTGCGGCATGCAGCACGCGCACATGGCCTTCATGGTGATTGCCGAGCCACCGGAAGCCTTCGCCGCGTGGCGCGCTGCCCAGCAGGCAGACTCCGCCGCCCCCGCCGGCGCGGAGGAGGCCTTTGGCCGCCGGGTGTTCGAGCAGAAGCCCTGCGGCGCCTGCCACACCGTGCGCGGTACCGAGGCCAAGGGCACCAACGGGCCGGACCTGACGCACCTGGCCTCCCGCGCCACCCTCGCGGCGGGGATGCTGCCGATGACGCGGGGCGCCCTGGCGGCCTGGATCGCCGATCCGCAGACCATCAAGCCGGGGAACAACATGCCCATGGTGCCGTTGACCCCCGCGGAATTGCAGGCGGTCTCCGCCTGGCTGGCCACGCTGCGATGAGCGCGCGCATCCAGGACGACCAGCGGGATACCGACCTGGCCGACGCGCCGCTGGACGCCGCCCTGCGCCGGGTGTGGGATACGCCGCGCGGCGTCTGGGGCGCGCTGGCGACGGTGGACCACAAGGTCATTGGCCGGCGCTACATCGCCACGGCCTTCGTGTTCCTGGCCTTCGGTGGCGTGCTGGCGCTGCTGATGCGCTGGCAATTGGCGCGGCCGGAAAGCCGCGTGCTGACGCCGGACCTCTACAACCAGATCTTCACCGTGCATGGCACCAGCATGATGTTCCTCTTCGCCGTGCCGGTGATGGAGGCGATGGCGGTGTACCTGGTGCCGCTGATGGTGGGCACGCGCAACATCGCCTTCCCGCGGCTCAACGCGTTTTCCTACTGGATGTACCTGGTCGGCGGCATCCTGCTGTGGGGCGCGTTCCTGGTGGATATGGGGCCCGATATCGGCTGGTTCGCCTATGTGCCGCTGGCCGGGCCGCAATACGGCGCCGGCAAGCGCGTGGATATCTGGGCGCAGATGATCACCTTCACCGAGATCTCCGCGCTTGCGGTGGCGGTGGAGATCGTCGTGACCGTGCTGAAGCAGCGCGCGCCGGGCATGTCGCTGGACCGCATTCCGCTGTTCGTCTGGGCCATGCTGGTGACGTCCTTCATCATCATCATGGCGATGCCGGCGGTGATGGTGGCCAGCACGGCGCTGATCCTGGACCGGCTGGTGGGCACGCATTTCTTCAACCCGGCGGAGGGCGGGGACGTGCTGTTGTGGCAGCACCTGTTCTGGTTCTTCGGCCACCCGGAGGTCTACATCATCTTCCTGCCCGCGGTGGGCATGATCTCCTCCATCCTGCCCACCTTCGTCCGCCGGCCGATCTTCGGCTATCTGCCGCTGGTGCTGGCGATGGTCAGCGTCGGTATCCTCTCCTTCGGCCTGTGGGTGCACCACATGTTCACCACCGGGCTGCCGCGCCTGGGGGAAAGCTTCTTCACCGCGTCCAGCATGGCGATCGCGCTGCCCAGCGGCATCCAGATCTTCTGCTGGCTGGCGACCATCTGGTACGGCCGCCCGGTCTACCGCACGCCGTTCCTGTTCATCCTGGCCTTCTTCTTCACCTTCATCATGGGCGGCATGACGGGAGTGATGGTCGCCTCCGTACCGCTGGATACGCAGCTGCACGACAGCTACTTCGTCGTCGCGCATTTCCACTACGTGCTGGTCGGCGGCGCGGTGTTTCCTCTGCTGGGTGGCATCTACTACTGGTTCCCGAAATTCACCGGGCGGATGATGAGCGAGCGGATCGGCAAGTGGGTGGCCGGGCTGCTGTTCACGGCCTTCAACTTCACCTTCTTCCCCATGCATGTGCTGGGGCTGCTCGGCATGCCGCGCCGCGTCTACACCTACCAGCTGGACATGGGCTGGGGCGGGCTGAACCTGTTCGTCAGCCTGAGCGCCGTGGTGCTGGCGGCCGGGTTTCTGCTGTTCTTCTACGACGCCGTCCGCTCCGCCCGCCATGGCGAGCCCGCCGGCGACAACCCCTGGGGCGCGGCGACGCTGGAATGGGCCACCGCATCCCCTCCCCCCAGCTACAATTTCGCCCGCCTGCCGGTGGTGCGGAGCGCGAACCCGCTGTGGGAGGATGACGGCGTGCTGCCGGTGGCCGGCGGCCTGCGCGTGGACCGGCGGGAATTGCTGGTGACGACGGTGGGCGATGCGTTGCCGGAAGCCCGCGAATCCTCGCCCCGCCCGACCATCTGGCCGCTGTGGTCCGCGCTTGCCACCACGGCGCTGCTGCTGGGTTCCATCCTGACGCCTTGGGCTGTGGTGTGGGGCGCGGTGCCGGTGACCATCGCGCTGATCGGCTGGTTCTGGCCGGGCGGCAGGAAGGAGGAGGAATCGTGAAGCAGGACGTCGTCGTCGACCTCTCCGACCTGCCGATGAACGGCAGCGGCACCGCCAGCCTGACCTGGTGGGGCACCGTGGCCTTCATGCTGATCGAGGGCACGGGCTTCGCGCTGATGATCAGCGTCTATCTCTATCTCGGCAGCCTGGCGCCGGCCTGGCCGATCGAGGCACCGCCGCCGGAATGGGGCCCCGGCACGGGCGTGACGCTGTTGCTGCTGGCCAGCCTGGTGCCCAATGTCCTGCTCTCCCGCTGGGCGGCGGCGCGGGACCTGCGCAAGGTGCGGGCGGGGCTGCTGATCATGGCGGTGTTTGGCACCGCGCCGCTGGTGCTGCGGGTGTGGGAGTTCATGGCGCTGGATGTGTCGTGGGACAGCAACGCCTATGGCTCCGCCGTATGGATGCTGCTGGGGCTGCACACCACCCATATCCTGACCGACCTGCTGGAAACCTATGTGCTGGCGGCGCTGATGTTCACGCGCCACGCCGACAACCCGCGCCGCTTCGGCGACGTGCAGGATGGCGCGATGTACTGGAATTTCGTCGTGCTGACCTGGCTGCCGATCTACGCCTGCCTGTACGGGATTCCCCGGCTGTGACCGCGCCGCGACTGTGGATGGGCGTCTGTGGCCTGCTGGCGGCGCCGGTGCTGTGGATAGCATCCGTGCAACTGGGGCAGGTGCTGCCTTACGCCGATTGCGGCCACGCCTGGCGCGGCAGCTTCTGGCTGCCGTGCCTGGCGGCCATCCTGGCCGTGGCGGGGGGCTGGCTGGCCTGGCGCAGCGCCGCGGGCCGGCGGGGGGCCGCCGGCTTCGTGCTGCGTGTGGGGGCCGGGCTGGCCATGGTGTTCACCCTCGCCTTGCTGTTGCAGGGTCTGGCCGGCTGGATGCTGACCGGATGCGAACGCTAGGCCCCGCTCTCCTCTCGCTCTGCCTGGCGCTGCTCGCGCCCGCCAGTGCCTGGGCGCATGGCGCAGACCCGCATGGCGATGCGCCTGCCTGGAGCTTCGACCCCTGGATCATGCTGCCGCTGATGCTGGCGGCGGCGCTGTATCTGTGCGGCACCGCGCGGCTATGGCGCCGGGCCGGGATGGGGCGCGGCGTGCGCTACTGGCAGTTGGCGCTATACGTGGCCGGCTGGCTGGCACTGGCCGGTGCACTGGTCTCCCCACTGCACTGGTGGGGTGAGCACCTGTTCACCGCGCATATGATCGAACATGAAATCGTCATGGTGGTGGCGGCACCGCTGCTGGTGGCCGGGCGGCCGCTGGGCGCGGCGCTGTGGGCCTTCCCCGACCGCCTGCGCCGCCGGCTGGCCGGTGCGGCACAGGGCGGCCTGTGGCGTTGGCTGAGCCTGCCGGCCACGGCGACGATCCTGCATGGGCTGGCCATCTGGGTCTGGCACATGCCGCCGTTGTTCGACGCCACGGTGACGCATGTGGGGCTGCACCGCGCGCAGCATCTCAGCTTCCTGCTCAGCGGGCTGTTGTTCTGGTGGGCGCTGCTGCGCCGGGCGCACCCGGCCGCCGCCGCCGGCCACCTGTTCATCACCATGGTGCACACCGGCGTGCTGGGCGCGCTGCTCACCTTCTCACCCCGCGTGCTCTATACGCAGCAGACCGCGCATGCCGCCCTGTGGGGACTGACGGCGCTGGAGGACCAGCAGATTGCGGGTCTGGTCATGTGGGTGCCGGGCGGCACCGTCTATGCCGCCGTGATGCTGACGATGGTGTCACGCTGGGTCCGCCGATCCAACCGTGGATGGAGGCCGGGCGATGCCCTCCGCGCGCGTTAGGCTGCTGCGCCTGGCCGCGGCCGTGCTGCCGGTGCTGGCCTTGGGCTGGTGGCGCGGCCGCCAGGCGCAGTCGCCGCTCCTTGGACCTGCCCGGCTGCCCTTGCTGCCGCTGGTGCTGGGCCTGGGCGTTTCCGCCCTACTGGTGGGCGGCGCCGTCTTCTGGCGGCAGTATCAGCTCTCCACCCAGGCCGAGGCCGTCGCCCGTGCCCTGACCTCCGGCGAACCGCGCCGGGCGCCGGAGCTGCTGATCCGCTACGGCTGCAGCGGCTGCCACACCGTGCCGGGCGTACCGGGCGCCGATGGCCGCGTGGCCCCGCCTTTGGCCGGCTTGCGGCAACGCGTCTATGTGGGCGGCGTGCTGCCAAACACCGCCGAGAATCTTGTGGCCTGGATTGTCGACCCACGCCGCTATTCTCCGGGCACCGCCATGCCGGCCAGCGGCATCGGCGAAGCCGAGGCGCGGGATGTCGCGGCGTATCTGTACGCCCGCTGAGAGGCCGCTTCCTGAGCTTGAGGCTGCAAGGCTAGGGAAGGAATTCCCCAGGCCCCTCCTTTTCTTTTTTCGAGTTTTTGCGCGTGGGTGGGGCGGGGTCGGCTGATCTGAAATCGCGGTACCGGACACGCTGGACCGACGGTTCGCCCGCAGGCCGATAGTTACAAAAACGGCCCGTCCATATTCAAAGCGCACCGCCAACACGCAGAAAAAGATGGGGTCCGGGGAATTCCTTCCCCGGCCTTCCCCCCCAGTTCAGGGATGCGGCGTTGGCCGGGCTGGAAGAGAGAGCACGTAGTCAGCGATGGCCTGGCGGTCGGAGAGCGGCAGCGAGGCGGTGTTGATGACGACGTCGGCCATGGAGGACGCGACGCGCCGGCCATCGGGCGTGCGGCCGCTGGTCAGCAATTCGACGAGGTCATCACGGGACCAATGGCCGATGCCGGTGGGGGTGATATTGGGGATGAAGCCGGTGCCTTCCTGGTCCGGCCCACCGGCGTAGCGGGTGGAGGACTTCACCGAGCCCGCCAGGTTGCGGGTGCCGTGGCATTCGACGCAGTGGCCCAGGGCCTCGACCAGATAGCGCCCGCGATTCCAACTGGCGTCCCGGCTGCTATCGGCCTCGATGGGTGTGCGGTCGAGGAACAGCAGTTTCCAGAAGCCGATGGCGCGCCGGATGGTGAAGGGGAACGGCACGTCGTGATCCGGCGGGCGGCCGGAGACGGGTGGCAGGGTGCGGAGATAGGCCATGAGATCTGCCACGTCGCCCGGCTGCATACGGGCGTATGCGACATACGGCAGCGCCGGGTAGTAGTGCCGGCCATCGGGCGAGACGCCGGACATCAGGGCGTTGGCCAGATCGACACCCTGCCAGCGCCCGATGCCATCCACCGGATGGGGCGAGATGTTGGGCGGGCGGAAGAAGCCGACGGGCCCGGCCAGTGTCATGCCACCGCCCAGGCGAAGCCGGTCCGGCTGCCCGGGGCTGGCGTGGCAGGACGCGCAATCCCCCATGGCGAAGACGATGCGCCCCCGCGCGGCATTGCCCCTTTCGAAAAGACCAGCCTGATCCTGAGAGAATGCCGGCCGTGGCGCGGAGAGGAACCAGGCGCCCAGGCCGGCCAGTACGACCATGCAAGCGGCGGCAGGCCACAGCCACCGGCGTTGCCCGCGATGCTTCAGCACGCTGCGTGCCCTTCCCGACCGGCGCAGACGGTGAATGGGAACGGCCGTCCGACCAGGGGGGGCCGATCACCGGCGCCGTGGTGAGCGGAATGCGCATTCGCCTGTGGTGTGTCCGTCATGGTCGCGCGGCCCTTGCGTGGGTGCTGCCTGCAGGCACGAACCCTTTGGCAGCGGCCTAGGTTGCGCAAGGCTGGTCAGGCAGGCCGTTGAGCGCTTGGCGGAGGACGACGAGGCAACGGTGCTTCAGGTGGATTGCACCGAGTTGGTAGACGCTGCCATGGCTGTTCTTGATGACGTTCTTCCGCACCGGGAAAAAAGTGGCCGAACCTGCCGCCGATGATGCTGTTCGACATAAGGGGATGGCAGGCAGAGGCGCCATCTCCACGACAGCATGATGAGGATGGCGATGAACCGACTGAAGAATGCGGGCCGGCGGCGGCTCAATACCAGCCTGCTGGCCGGCGCGGCATCCGCGGCTGTCGCGTGCCTCTGCGGCAGGGCCCACGCGCAGGGCCATGGCCCATCGCCGCAGGTGGCGGGAGAACGGCCCTCGCACCGCAGCCAGTTGCTCAGCGAAGGCGCCGCGGTGTTGCAGACCAAGGCGCCGCTGAATGCCATGAACCTTTACCTGAACGGCTTCCACTTCTATGCGGACGACATGGGCCGGCCGGTCGAGGCGTATCATTTCTGCACGCATCTGACCGAGGACATGCACCAGTGCACGATCTTCGATTCCAACGAGCCTGACGCCAGGCTGATCGGTGTGGAGTACATCATCTCCGAACGGCTGTTCAACGGCCTGCCGGAGGATGAGAAGAAGCTGTGGCACAGCCATCACTACGAGACGACCTCCGGCCTTCTCGTCATGCCCGGCATTCCCGACAAGATCGAGACCACCGCCATGCAGATGCTGGCGACGACCTACGGCAAGACCTGGCATATGTGGCAGGTCGACCGTGGCGATACGCTGCCGCTGGGTATTCCGCAATTGATGATGGGCTTTACCCGGGATGGCCAGCTGGACCCGAACGCTATCGCCGCGCGGGACAAGAAGCTGGGCGTGTCCATGCAGGAGAAACGTCAGGCGCGCGCCGAAATTCCGGTGCCGCAACCTGCCGCCGGCGCCAATACCTGGGAGAGTGGGCAGACGCCGCAGATGACACTGCATACGGTGCCGGTGAAGAACCGGACATAGGAAGGGCCGCGCCCGCTGCATCCGCCCGCCGGGCGGAATGCAGCGGAGAGCGGGGTGTGCTCAGGGCGCGGACGGATCGTCCATCTGCTTGCGCTGCGCGCCGGAACCATCGCGCGCCGGGCCGAGCATCGGCTCCGCGCCCATCGGGATGGACTGCATGGTGGAGAAGGTGCCCTTGCCGTCGATGGAGGGACCGGTGTTGAAGCGGCCTTCGGGCGGCGACATGCCGCTCGCCTCGGTGCCCATGTAGACATAGCTGAATTCCTGCTTCTCCAGCGACTGGTCGAAGCTATCCGGAATCGGCAGCACGGCGGGGCCGCCCATTTCCTCGATCGCGGCCAGCCATTGCTGCTGGTGCATGGTATCGCGCGCGATCAGGAAGCTCAGCATGTCCTTCATGCCCGGGTCGTGCGCCGCGTTGTACAGCCGCACGGCCAGGGTGCGGCCCGTCGCCTCCGCCGTGACGTTCGCATACATGTCAGCCGCCAGGTTGCCGCTGGCATAGATGTGCGAACAGTCGAAGGGAATGCCGTCGGAGTTCACCGGCATCGCCGCGAGGCCGGAGGACAGCAGATGCTGGTGCAGCATGCCTTCCACCATGTGGCGCGGCCGCTCCCCGCCCATTACCGCATTCACCACCGGGTTGGCCTGGGCCGCGGTTTCCTGCAGCGTCAGCGGGGCGTTCTGTAGGTTGAGCGCGACCGCGGTGGCCAGCATCTCGATATGGCCGATTTCCTCCGTGGCCGTGTGCAGCAGCATGTCACGGAACTTATGGTCCTTCGCCCGGGCGCCCCAGGCCTGGAAGAAATACTGAAGGCAGACGCGGATCTCGCCCTCGATCCCGCCGATCGCCTGCTGCAATTGCCGCGCGAACAGGGGGTCCGGCGTCGTCACCTGGACCGGGTACTGAAGCCGCTTGTCGTGAAAATACATGGTGTCTCCCTCAGTGAAGGTGGGGCGGTGGAGGTGGGGACTGCCGGCGCGGCCGCGCTCCGGGCCAGGGAACTGGACCGGGGGCCGTGACCTGCAATGGAAAAGTTACGCCGCCCGCCAGCGCTGCATGCCGGCGGGCCGGCATGTCAGGCTGACGAGCCCGGGGGGGCGAGTATGCCCCCCCAGGGGCCGCCTCTAGCTGCGCCCGCCGTGGCTGTTCTCGCCACCCTTGCGGCCGGCTTCGCTGGCCTTCTCGCGATCCTGGGCGAAGTTGCCGCCGGACTGGCTGCCCTGCGATCCACCGCCGCCGCCGCCGTGGCTGGCCTCGCCACCTTTACGACCGGCCTCGGCCGCCAGTTCCGGGTCCTGGGAGAAGCTGCGCTTCTCGGCCGGCACGCTTTCCCCGCCCTTACGGCCGGCCTCTGCGGCAAGCTGCGGGTCCTGGGAGAAGCTGCGCTTCTCAGCCGGCACGCTCTGGCCGCCCTGGGATGCGATCTCGCGCTGCTTCTTCTCGTCCATGCCGGCGAAGCCACGATTGTCCTGCGTCATATCGATCTCCTGTTGAAGGGCCGCGATCCTCTGCCGCGACTTCGGTGTAACTGACGCGGACGCATCTGGTTTAAGCGGAAAATGAAAGTATCGAGTCCAGTACGGCAAAGTAGAAGCTATGATTCGCTTGAACGCAGCCATTTTTGCGAAGACAAAATGTGCCTATTGGCACGCTAGAAGGCCGATTCGTGGTCGCTGGATCGGCTTCGCCTTCGCTTGGCCTGCGCCAAGGCGACTGAGTACTTCAGCTTCAGCCGCGCTGGCCATACCCGTGCCTGGATGGGCTGTCCCGGAAACCGTGGCCTTCCGGCTATCCGATACCGCCGTGAATGCGCTAGGAGCATAAGGCGCGGGTACGGAGGGCAAGGTGAGCTCCAGCAACGACATCGTCGAACCAGATTTCGCCAATCTGATTCGCTATATCCAGGAGAGCCGGGGGGTCGACTTCCGCGGCTACAAGAAAAGCAGCCTGCGCCGCCGCGTCACGC
>Ga0308171_1004448_pt1 | contig 11500 bp, 10 predicted proteins | sample PhyGR1_FD_202135 | JGI IMG/M metagenome (GOLD analysis project Ga0308171, IMG submission 202135) | Phyllosphere microbial communities from UC Gill Tract Community Farm, Albany, California, United States - DLSLSG.R1 | ecosystem: Host-associated > Plants > Phyllosphere > Unclassified | place: USA... | reverse complement strand
CGGGTGAAGTGGTCGCGGAGATTGTCGATCCGGTAACGGACCATATCACGCCACTGGTGGCGGAGTCTGGCGGGATACTTTATGCCCGGCACTGGGCCAGATTTGCCACGGCAGGAATGTTGGTGTTGAGGCTGGCGGGAGAGAAGTCGGTGCGGAGTGGGGATTTGTTGGTGGGGTAAAAAAAGGCTTCCCGAGGGAAGCCTTATAGCGCTTTGATGTCAGATGATCAATCTAACCACTCAGTGTGGAACACACCGTCTTTATCAATACGCTTATAGGTGTGGGCACCAAAATAGTCACGTTGTGCCTGGATCAGATTAGCGGGCAGAACCTCTGAGCGATAGCTGTCATAGTAAGCAATCGCAGCTGAGAAGGTTGGCGTTGGAATCCCGTTCTGTACGGCATAAGCCACAACATCGCGCAGCGCCTGTTGGTACTGGTCAGCAATATCTTTGAAGTAAGGCGCCAGCAACAGGTTAGCAATACCTGCATTCTCTGCATACGCATCCGTAATTTTCTGCAGGAATTGCGCACGGATAATACAGCCCGCACGGAAAATCTTCGCGATTTCACCATACTGCAGCTCCCAGTTGTTCTCGTCTGATGCGGCACGCAGCTGTGAGAAGCCCTGTGCATAAGAAACGATTTTACCCAGGTACAAAGCACGACGGACCTTTTCAATAAATTCAGCTTTATCACCAGTAAAGGCTTTAGCCTGAGGACCGCTCAGAACTTTTGAGGCAGCAACACGCTGAGTCTTCAGAGAAGAGAGATAGCGTGCAAACACCGATTCGGTAATCAACGACAGCGGCTCACCGAGATCCAGAGAACTCTGGCTGGTCCATTTCCCTGTACCTTTATTGGCCGCTTCATCAAGAATGACATCCACCAGGTAGTGACCCTCTTCATCTTTCTTAGTGAAGATGTCCTTGGTGATATCGATCAGATAACTACTCAGTTCACCGTTGTTCCACTCGGTAAAGGTTTCTGCCAGTTCTTCGTTATTCAGACCGAGCGCACCTTTCAGCAGAGCATAAGCCTCAGCAATCAGCTGCATGTCGCCATATTCGATACCGTTGTGGACCATCTTAACGTAGTGACCCGCACCATCCGGACCGATATAGGAAACGCAAGCATCGCCGTCTTCAGCACGTGCAGCAATCTTATCGAGGATTGGCGCAACCAGCTCATACGCTTCTTTCTGGCCACCAGGCATGATAGATGGGCCTTTCAAGGCACCCTCCTCACCACCGGAAACACCAGTGCCGATGAAGTTGAAACCCTGATCAGAAAGCTCTTTATTGCGACGAATGGTATCTTTGTAGAAGGTATTACCACCATCAATCAGGATATCGCCTTTATCAAGATGCGGGGTGAGTGAGGCGATAGTCTTGTCAGTCGCTTCACCTGCTTGCACCATAAGCAGAATGCGGCGTGGTTTTTCCAGTGAATCAACAAACTCTTCAACGGTGTAGAACGGCGCAAGCTTCTTACCTGGATTCTCAGCAATCACTTCATCGGTCTTCTCCCGCGAGCGGTTGAAGACAGAAACGGTGTAACCGCGGCTCTCAATGTTAAGAGCCAGGTTGCGGCCCATGACTGCCATACCGACAACACCGATTTGTTGCTTGGACATTTTTTACTCCTGTCTGAAGGGTCACATCACACACAACTGTGTATGAACAAAAGTGAGGGACATGTTAACTCACTCTGGTTCAAAAGAGGTAGTGATTGATGCGATTTAGAAAACACAAAAGGTTATTAAAACCCCATAGATTTATAGACTTAAGAGTTAGTTAAGCCCTTGTAAGTTCGATCAAAGGTAAGATTAGCTATCACTTAGGCAGTGAGAGTTGCACAAGCGTAAGAGTATGTAAAAATAACCATATAAATAGTATATAAAAAAACCAAACAGTATTGGTGGAGTTGGTGAATTTATGCGGAAAAGCGTATAGTTATGGAGATTTAGCATAAAAGGTGAAACCTAGACAAACATGAGAATGCCAACTGCATTACAGAAAGTTCTTACTAGTTTTCATTTAAATTTATGCGTATAAATTATTTTATGATTGCTTGACAATCACCTCAACTTGCTGTTTTTTAAGGGAATTAAAATGCGAATGGCATGCGCCAACTTGTAAAAATAGCCCAAAAACTGCAGCATAAGCTTTTGTTGTAGCAAAGCTTTTGAAAAAAAAATTTGAAGACTTCAACCTAGTGCACTGGTAGCTGTAAAGCCTGGGGCGGTAGCGTGCCTTCAAGAAACCAATAAAATCAGTAGGCTACAACGATACCAAATCAAACGGTCACCCTAATGCTTGATACGTATGATCATCTCTTTCTTATTCCAATGAAAGACGTAGATATTGAATTGATAAATAAAGTGAGTGATCTATATTGCGAAAAGTCAAGAAGATTGAGCTTTCTTATCAGCCTACCTAACAAAAAAAGTGCTGATTTTTGTAGATCGTTTTTCGACAAAAATGAAAACGTGCTCATTATTCATCCAGATTCTCAACTTGACAGAACCGCTCACTGGAAGTTTTTAGTCGATAACGCAACAAGAAACTTTAACTTTAAGACATTTTCGTTCTACTTTTGTGGAGATGATTTATTACTTGAGAACTTTCCTTCTCTAGAAATGGACAGTGATTTATATATAAATGACTATTTCATAAATAGTTGGATGAAATTAAAAGAAAATACTTCTGAAAAAGAATTAAATATTAAATCCGCAGAGCAGATTATAAAAACAAACTTTATTAAAGGCAGACCGCTTCTTGCGCCCTTACAAAAAATAATATTCTCTAAAAAGACTATCCATAAGATATATTTCAAAGAAAAGTATGGTTATGTTAGCGACCAATTAATGATATATAACTTAATGGAATCAGGTTTTAAAATTAAATTTATAAAATCACCTTTTTACAAATTAAACGAGAAAAAAAGAGCCTATTTAAATACGCTCAGCATCTTTGAAATAATCAAGCAACAAGTATACTTATATAGAAAAATAAAATGCTATGTCGGTATTCCAATGATTGTACTCAGGACTATCGTTAAATTCTGCATAATCGACAACTTAAAGAAACATATACCATGAAAAAACTGATTGTTGACATTGATATGACCCTGACAAAAGGTAAAGGTGAAAATGGATATGAAGATGCCATTGTCAACAGGGACTTGCTAGAAAAAATCAGAGAATACAAGGCCCTGGGTTTTACTATAGTCTTAAACACAAGTAGAAATATGAATTCGTTTAATAACAATGTAGGGCTTATTAACAAGAATACATTACCGGTTATCATTAAGTGGTTAGAAGAAAATGAGATACCTTACGACGAAATCTATGTCGGAAAACCATGGTGCGGTCATGAAGGATTCTATATAGATGATAAGGCTGTTCGCCCGAGTGAATTTATTAATATGTCTTATGATGAGATAATTGAGCTGCTAAGGAAAGAAAAATGATTATCATATTATCAGCTCAGTATGTTGATCAGGATCTACGTGCCGAGTTTGGACAACTCCCCCCAGCTTTTCTTCCCGTAGGAAATAAAAGACTATACACTTATCAAATAAAACACATCCGTGAAGAAAGTAAAGATGAGAAGATATTTTTAACGCTACCCAAGAGTTATAATATGTCTTCATGGGATGAAAAGGTTTTATCCGAATTATCTGTGGAAATAATTCGTATTGATGAAAATTTTTCTCTTGGTCAAAGCATTGCTTTTAGCTTGGCTTCGAGTTGTAGTGCCGAAGATGAGCACGTTGTTATTTATTACGGTGATACCTTATTACGTTCACCTTTAAATATTGATGAAAAAAATAAAGATGTTATATTTACTGCACACTCAGACTTCAATTATTCATGGATGGTCATGAATAATGCGTTTGAAAGTAATGAATCCGTATTTTGCGGCATTTTGGCTATATCTAAACCACAACTGTTAATCCGCAACTTAATAAGCTCTAAATTTGAACTCGCAGAAAGTTTGGTAAAATATCACGAAACAACACCTTTTAGCCAACAATATCGCGAAGACTGGCTCGATTTCGGTCATCTAAATACTTTTTATGACTCCAAGACAATTGTTTCTACAGCAAGAGCGTTCAATGAACTGACTATAAACAAGTATTACGTAGAAAAACGCTCGGCTAAGAAAGGAAAGCTTCAGGCGGAAGCTAATTGGTTTAGTAAAATCCCAGAAGAAATGGCTTATTACGCTCCGATGCTGATAAGTCATGGTGATGAAAACGAAGTTTATAAATATAAGCTTGAATACCTTTATTCTCCTACTCTCACCGAATTATTTGTTTATGGTAACCATCCCAAGGCTATCTGGGCTCACATCATAACGTCTTGCTTTAACTTTATAGAAAAATGTTATGAAATTCCTGCGAGTTCTGTTAATGAAGATTTCTACACATCATTAGTATCTAAGAATGAAGACCGCCTTGACGAATTTACTAAAGACAATCCTCGCTACAAAAAGATCATTCAAGACTCTGAAGGAAATAAGTTTGAGCTTAAAAAAATGCTTTATGAGATGCATGATCTAATTAGTAAAGAATCAAAAAGTACTTTCATCCATGGTGATTTTTGTTTCAGTAATATTTTGTACGATTTCAAGAAAAACGACATTAAAGTTATTGATCCCAGAGGAATCGACTTTAATGGGATAATAAGTATCTATGGTGACATTCGTTATGATCTTGCTAAAATATTACACTCAGCAATTGGTAAATACGATTACATAATTTCTGACAGGTTTATTGTTAATGATGATGGTGTAACACTTGAATTAACTATCCCTGATAGCAGCGCTGATCTTAGCGATTTAGTAAAAAAACAATTCGAAAAATCAGCTTTTTCTTATAAAGAAATTCTCGCGATTACGACAACATTGTTCTTATCAATGTTACCTTTACATTATGACAGGCCGGATCGGCAGGCAGCATTTGTAGCAACAGCTATAAATCTTTATAAGGAAGTAAAACAATGATCATTATTCCTATGGCTGGCCTCAGCAGCCGTTTCTTCAAAGCAGGCTATACTCAACCTAAGTACAAACTTGAAGCTCATGGAAAAACTCTATTTGAATGGTCAGTCAAAACATTTGAAGATTACTATGACTCCGAAAAATTTATATTTATTTGTCGCGATGTCTACGACACGCCCTCCTTCGTGGCTTCTGAAATAAATAAAATTGGTATCAAAGATTTTGAAATCGTAGTTTTGAGCTCTGAAACTCGCGGCCAGGCTGAAACGGTTTTTTTAAGTTTAGACAAAGTGCCGAATGATCTACCTTTTGTAGTTTTTAACATCGATACCTACGAAAAAGAATTTAAATTTTTTGAGACTCAAAATGATGCTTATTTGGAAGTCTTTAAAGGTGAAGGTGAACACTGGTCTTTTGCCCTCCCCGACGGCAACACATCAAAAGTACTGAAAACGACGGAAAAAGTACGCATTTCAGATCTGTGCTCAAACGGAGTATACGGTTTTAAAAGTAAAGAGATTTATATTAATGCGTATATCGAAATGCAACGTGAAAGTATGGGTGAACTCTATATAGCTCCAATGTTTAACTTTATCATTGATAAGAAAATGAGCGTTCACTATAAATTGACGTCTATTGAGAAACATATCTTTATGGGCACACCTACGGAATATACTGATTTTTTGGGCACTGATAATGTTTAAACTGGCGTTGAAAGATATATTTGATGGATTCAAGAAGTATCAGTTTTGGAGCTATATGGCATGGCAGGAGATTGTCATTCGCTATCGCAGAAGTATTTTGGGACCATTTTGGATCACTGCAAGCACAGCTATATATGTTATTTCAATATCAACAGTATTTTCAACACTATTCAATCAAGATATAAAGCATTATTTGCTATATATGTCACTTGGTATCCTCGTTTGGAATTACATCAACCAAACCATTATTGAATCCGCCGATTCTTTCATTGCCTGCGCAGGATTTATAAAACAAATAAAAATTGAAAGAAGCGTTTTTATTTACCAATCTGTTGCAAGGAACTTTTACTTTTTCTTGCATAATGCCATTATATTGGTCATATGTTTAATTTTTTTCGACAGTACATTGACTTTCTACACCATTGGTAAGGCGTTGTTTGGATTATGTATTCTAACGTTTAATATTTTCTTTATGTCTCTAACACTCGCATGCGTATGTACACGATTCATGGACCTGCGCCAGATAGTTGCATCTATTCTGCAAATAGGTTTTTTAGTTACTCCTGTTATGTGGATACCGACTGAGTCAATGCGAACCAAAGCATATCTTTTAGAATGGAACCCTATTTATCATTTTATTGATTTTATAAGGTACTCGTTGCTACCCGCAGACTTCCCTCCGGCAGTTATGCATCCTAGCATTAAATATATATTGGTTTTTACAATTATTAATGTGATTGTCAGCTTTTATACTTTCAGCTGTTCTCGCAAGAAAATATCTTATTGGGTTTAATCATGTCCTCTTATTTGAAACTTGACAATGTTGCCGTCAGCTATCCAATCTTTGACGTTAAATCACGTTCTCTTAAAGCAAACTTTGTGAGATTAACTACTGGAGGCGTCATATCATCAAACTCCAGACAAGTCACGGTTGATGCATTAAAAAACATCAATTTGAAATTAGAACATGGTGATAGATTAGCCTTGATCGGCCATAATGGTGCAGGAAAATCGACTCTACTTAAAACAATGGCAGGAATTTACGAGCCTACACAGGGTGAAATAGAAAGCAAAGGGAGCATTGCGAGCTTACTCGATATTAATTTGGGGGTTAATCCCGAATCGTCCGGCCGTGAAAATATTTATTCTCGTGGTATGCTTTTAGGTATGTCCAAACGCCAAATAAATGAAACAATAGATGAGATTATTGATTTCACAGATTTGGCAGATTTTATTGATCTCCCAGTAAGAACTTATTCATCGGGTATGTCAGTACGTCTTGCATTTGCTATATCGACTGCTGTGAAACCTGATATCTTATTATTAGACGAAGTCATCGGAGCGGGTGATGCTAATTTCATGGATAAAGCACGTAAACGCATCTTGAATTTGATTGAATCCGTCGGTATTTTAGTGTTCTCTTCGCACTCTGAAGCTGATGTTAAATCATTCTGTACAAAAGGGGTTGTCTTAGATGCTGGAAAAATTGTTTTTAACGGTTCAGTTGATGATGCTTACGATTTTTATGCACACTCACGCGTAACAAGTTAACTAAGATAAACAAAACCTGATGATACATCGCAATTTTGATGAAGCAGATGCTGCTGTAATAATGTCAGTATATTATAAAGATAAACCTTTTCAGCTTTATTGCAGCCTCTGGAGCTTAGTAAATCAAACCGCTGACGGATTTGTTGTTCTGATTTTTATAGACGGTAACATTTCAAATGCATTGAAAGTAGTTGTAAATTTCTTTTTAGAAAATTTTAGTTTCATCAGAGTTATTAATTCTGATATTAACAGAGGGCTGGCAACTTCTCTCAATGAATCAATTGATCACTTACTATACAACCATCCTAATATAGAATTTTTCTTTAGGATGGACGCTGATGACATTAGCGCATTAAAAAGAATTGACTTACAAAGATCTTTTCTTATTAAGAATGAGAATATTGATGTTTTAGGTGGGAGTTGCAAAGAATTCGGTATTTTTTATAAAACCATAATAAAATCTGGTTCCGATTTTAAAATAAAGCATAATATTATAAAGCTTACTCCCTTTATTCACCCTACAGTTGTTTTTAGAAAAAGAGTTTTTGTTAAAGGTAAACGCTATCCGGTTAAGACACATCTTTCGGAAGATTTAGCATTTTGGCTTGACCTTGCTCTTTCAGGTTACATATTTCACAATATACCTGACATTGTCTTATTCTACAGACTCAACAACGCTACACTGCACCGCAGAACGGGGATAAAGAAGGCATATTCGGAAATGCTGTGCCGGATTAATTATATAAGGCACAGCCAAAATAACTTATTGCGAAATGTCACATATAGTTTTGCGCATTTCGCAATCAGGATAATGCCAATCGCTTTATCTAAAATTATTTACAAAATACTACGCTAGGAAATCATTTTTTTTAACCATTCTTTAAGCTCCAATGGCATTTTTTTAATTAAAACTTGTACAATATTATTATTTAATAAAGCCATGAGGTAAATAAATTTATTTTTACTTATCCCTTTAGGTTTGTAAAAATTGTGTATTGTAATGTTAGAATGCATTTTCTTTAGTAACTCTATCGACTCATATGTTGAGTAGCATTGCGTGTTAAAGTAACTTCTTGCGCTCTCAAATTTAGATACACGAAGACCGATATCATCCGGGTGTGCAATAATAAAATGCTCTGGAAAAACACTCTCGAATTCTGCAATAATTTTTTCAGAACAGTCATTATGATATTTTATGGGGAATTTTTTTTCTTTCTTATAGATATAGTGCAAGGCTAACCATTGCTCAACAGCATATTTTGACCTAAAAGCCTTTTCATTTTTATTACTTCCTACACTATGAAAATGATTTTCATACCAAATGGAGTACGAGAATGGATATTCTGGAGCGGAATAGTAATCTAAAATATCTTGTTTATATCCGAACTGAAACATATCACCAATATGAAAAGGCATCCTTTCGCTAAACCTTGGGTTTATTGAAAACACACTCGAAGTTATAATTCTTTTATTCTCAACTCCAGAGAGTTGAGGGATTTCATTTATTAAAGACCAAAGTGTTAGTACGTTGTTATTGACAATAATTTGATCAGTGCGTAATTTCATTACTAATGAGTTGGATGCAGCTTTGACTCCAGAATAAGAGCAAGCAATTTGCTTATTAATATTATTATTAACAATAGGTGAAATTAATGTTTGAGGAAATTTTAATGATGGTAACTCACCCTCATTTTTGCATAAAATAACCTTGTTAAAGTAGTTAGTTTTATTGCAAGATTCTGCAAATGAGGTATCGTTTGTGGATAAAATGATTTCTGGATTGTCAAAACAATCTCTCAGCATGCTGACTGTATATTTAATATCAAACTCGCTATATTGCGTACCAGCAATCACTACACTTATTTTTGATGTTTCATTCATACGTTTTGCCTATAAACTTTAGTTTTGAAACGCCCTATTAACATGCATAACCACGTATATAATTCGCTTATCTTACACTTATTGAATTTAGTTGTCATATAAATACTATCACGCTTGCACAGGAGATAATTGAAAAGGCACTGCATCTAGCTATTTCACACGTCTTTTGAAAGTTAGATATAAAATAAATAAGTTTAAAGAAAATTTTTATGATGGAAGAATTTAAACACCCTATTATTAAGTTACAGAACCGTATTAGACAAGGTACTTAAAAACTTAAGCCCCGAGAAAAGATTATATATAACTTTATAGACAGGAAATAAAATGGATAAAGAGCAAAAGGTTGCAGTATTATTATATGGCTTCTTACGGACTGCTGAAATAACTGCAGGATCATTACTAAACAATATAGTAATCCCTAATAATGCTGACATTTTCTATTTCGGTCCTGACTCATCTGACAGCCCCTTAAAAATACATCAAGGTATCTTGGATAAATCTGGTTTCCTTAAAATTAATCCTAAAAATGATGCTCATGAGGTTGCTGGAGGAGTTGCAACAAGATTAGAAAAAAATTACGGTCGTCACTTAACTTCTTATAAACTTCACGACAGGAATTTTGATCATTTCAATAATGAGGCATCATTCATTGATAAAAACCAATGGCTTTTTAGTTTAAATCCTGCAAGATTTTTTAGTATGTTCTACAATATTCACGGAGTCTTCAAGCTCATGAAAGAGTTTGAATCTCAGAACGATTTTAAATATGATAAAGTCATAATTACTCGCCCTGATCTATCATTTTACTCTAAATTTAATCTTAAAAATATTCGAGAAGGTTTTGTATATATCCCTTCAGGAGTAGACTTTTGCCAGCATACTGGGAACAGAAATCATGGATTGGCGAAAGTTCTTGCATACAGAAATCGCTCTACTGGAAAAATGATTCCTACAAACGTAGGTTTCAATGATCAGTTACTAGTATTTTCCAGAAACTCATCAGAACTTATTGAATCTTTTTTGCCGAACTTAAAAGATTATATAACTCAGAAAGTTCCGTTGACACCAGAAACACTTCTATATTTTCATTTAGTTGCATGTGGAGGGCTTAAGGTTAAATACACTGATGACTGGCCTTACGAAATTGTAAGATCTGATGCAGGAACTATTACTACAGTAACTGACCTAATGATTCTCGATATTATAGATCGTTATCATCCTATAGTTCAGGCTCGTATCAAGAAAAGACCAATAAAGTATCTTTTAAAGTTCGGACGTATGAGGATGAGAGCCTTAAAAAACAAATACTTTAACTAAATTACACATATGTTATCAGCAATGTAAAAACCCTCTTTTACTTATTTATTTTAACCAACTTTATTTACTCTTAATAATTTGTAATGTAAGTTTATAAATAAAAAGTAAAAAGGATTTATTAAATATAATATTTTAAATAAAATAAATAATATAAGCATTTAAATCTAATCTAAATTTCCCGAAAAATCAAAAATTCAAATTTAAAACCTAAAAAAAACCCGCAAGTATGCGGGTTTTTTGGGTATTTAATTAAACCCTTCCGGATTCTTCGACTGCCAGTTCCACGTATCACGCATCATCGCATCGATACCACGCGAAACCCGCCAGTCCAGTTCCTGGTTGGCCAGTGACGCATCGGCCCAGAATGCCGGAAGATCACCGTCACGACGCGGCTTGATTTCAAACGGAATGGGCTTGCCTGAGGCTTGCTCAAACGCCTTGATCATTTCCAGCACCGAGAAGCCTTTCCCACCACCCAGATTATAGGCTTTATAGCCTTCAATTTTATCGAGGTGGTCCAGCGCTTTCAGGTGGCCTTCAGCAAGGTCAACGACATGGATGTAGTCACGCAGACAGGTGCCGTCTGGCGTATCGTAGTCACCACCAAACACGCCGAGTTTATCCAGACGACCGATGGCAACCTGTGCAATGTAAGGCAGCAGGTTGTTAGGGATACCGGTTGGGTCTTCGCCAATCTCGCCCGACTCATGCGCACCGACCGGGTTAAAGTAACGCAGTGCAATGGTTTTGAACTTCGGCTCAGCTTTGGCGAAATCCCGAATGATAAATTCGACCATGAGCTTAGAGGTGCCATATGGGCTGGTTGTGCCGCCAATCGGTGTGGTTTCCACGTAAGGCACCGGGGCATTGGCACCATAAACAGTAGCGGAAGAACTAAAAATGAAGTTCCATACGCCCGCGTTGCGCATCTCTTCAAGCAGTACGACCGTACCGGATACGTTATTTTCGTAGTATTCCAGAGGCATACGCGTGGATTCACCCACCGCTTTAAGTGCGGCGAAGTGAATCACGGCAGAA
>Ga0308171_1004444_pt1 | contig 11508 bp, 9 predicted proteins | sample PhyGR1_FD_202135 | JGI IMG/M metagenome (GOLD analysis project Ga0308171, IMG submission 202135) | Phyllosphere microbial communities from UC Gill Tract Community Farm, Albany, California, United States - DLSLSG.R1 | ecosystem: Host-associated > Plants > Phyllosphere > Unclassified | place: USA... | reverse complement strand
CGTCGGCAACGTGCTGGATGGCGGCGACCCGCTTTCCAGCCTCTACCTGGCCTCGCCCTGCGAGGGTGGCTTGGCCGGCTGGCCCTGCGATCCGAAGCTGGAGGAGCTGCGCCGCGCCTGGTACCAGGAGCAGGACCCCGCCAAGCGCCGCGCCCTGGTGGATGACATCCAACGCCAGGCGTACCAGAGCCTGCCCTATATTCCGGCCGGGCAGTTCCGCACCCGCGCGGCCTTCCGCACCAACCTGCAGGGCATCCGCCCGACCACGGTGCCGGTGTTCTGGGGCATCACCAAGCAGGAGAATTGACGCAGCAGCGTTCTCCGTTGCCGAACGCTGAAGGGGACGGCTAGCATCGCGTGGACCGGATAAGTGGCCCACCGATGCACCCCCCTGACCTGCGCAGCCTGACGCTGTTCCTCTCGGTGCTCGAGCTGCGGAATGTCACCAAGGCCGCCGCGCGCCACCATACCGTGCCATCCTCGGTCACCAAGCGGATCCAGGACCTCGAACAGCAATACGGCGTCACGCTGTTCGAGCGGCGGGCGCGGGGCGTGCTGCCCACCGACGCCGCCGAGCATCTGGCCCGGCATGCGCGGGAGGTGCTGCTGGCGCTGGACCGCTCGGCGGCGGCGATGAGTGAGTTCGCCCAGGGTGCCCGGGGCCAGGTGCATGTCGCGGCCAGCGCCTCTATCCTGATGGGCAGGCTGGCCAGCCGCATTGCCAGCTTCATTGCCGCACATCCCGCCATCCGCCTCAGCCTGGCGGAGGAGATGACGCATGCCGGCCTCTCCGCCGTGCTTGATGGCCGGGCCGACCTCGCCTTCATCTCCGGTGCTGCCGAGGTGCCGCCAGGGTTGCAGGCCACGCCCTACCCGGGCGACCGGCTGATGGTACTGGTGCCGCCCGGCCATGCCCTGTGGGGCCGTAGCCAGGTCGGGTTCGCCGAGACGCTGGACTTTCCCCATCTCGGCATCGGCACGATGAGCAGCGTGTCCCTGCAACTGGGGCGGCAGGCCGAGGCGCTGGGCCGCGCCATCGACACACGGCTGCGGGTCTCCACGGCCGACGTGGCGCGGCAACTGGTGGCGCACGGCCTGGGCATCGCCATTCTGCCGGACGGCATGACCCAGCCGTTCGAGGCGGTGCTGGGCATCCGCGGCATCTCGCTCTCTGACCCCTGGGCCGAGCGGCAGGCCCGCATCTGCTACCGGGAGGCGGCAGGGCTGACCGTGGCCGCGCGCCTGTTCCTGGCCCACGCGACGCAACTCGCAGCCGTCCCCTGACCGGCCATAGCGTGATGGCGGGAGGCGGGACCGCCGAAAAGCCTGGTCCACGCGATCAGACAGAGACGAGGAGCATGGGCTGCGGACAACGATAACCCATCATGGTTCAGCGTTTCCGTACCGAGAACGCAGGCCTTCCCACTCTGAAATGGCGCGCCGGCGTCGTCCGCCCGATGACGCATGGAGCGGCAAGGGAACAGGGCGGATGAGCGGGCAGGCGGCAGGGTATTCCGAGGCGCAGATCAGGCTGGCCGTCTGGGGTGTCTCGGTCGGCGTGTTCCTCTCGGCCCTGGACCAGACCATCGTGGTGCCGGCGGTCCCGGCCATCGCGGCGACGCTGGGGCAGACGGGCGGCGATATCGCCTGGATCATCGCGGCCTACCTGCTGGCGGCGACGGCGGCCACGCCGGTTATCGGCAAGCTCAGCGACCTGCATGGGCGGCGCCATGTGCTTCTGGCCTCCATCGTGGTCTTCACCATAGCCTCGGTGCTCTGCGCCGTGGCGCAGGCGCTGTGGCAGTTGGTCGGGTTCCGCGCCCTTCAGGGCATCGGCGGGGCCGGACTGATGGTGATGGCGCATGCCACGTTGGGGGACATGGTGCCGCCGCGGGAGCGCGGGCGCTACCAGGTCTATCTCAGTGGCATGTGGGGCATTGCCAGCATCGCCGGGCCGCTGGGCGGTGGGCTGCTGACCGAATGGGTGTCCTGGCGCATGATCTTCTGGGTCAATCTGCCGCTCGGCATCCTGGCATTGCTGCTGTGCCAGCGGGCATTGCGGGTGCTGCCGGCGCGGCGTGCGGCCGGTGCGCGCATCGACGCGGCGGGCTGCGTGCTGATGACGCTGGCGGTGCTGGCTTGGCTGATTTGGCTGGGGCGGGCTGGGGCGATGCATCCACTGACTTCGGCGCCGATGCTGGGGCTGGCGGGCGCCGGCGTCCTGCTGCTGGCGGCGCTGGCGTGGCAGGCACGGCGGGCGGCGGACCCGCTGGTGCCACCGCGCCTGTTGCGGGACCGCGTGCTGGCCACCGGCTTCGCCCTCTCCTTCGCCAATGCGGTGCTGACCTTCGCCGCGATGTTCCTGCTGCCGCTGTGGTTCCAGATGGTCCGGCAGGCGGGCGCGACGATGGCAGGCATGATGCTGGTGCCCTTCCTGCTGGGCTTCGTGATGTTCAGCTTCATCGGCGGCACCGTGGCGCGCTGGCTGGGCCGGGTGCGGTTGCTGATGGTGGTGGCGATGCTGCTCTGCGCAGCGGGTCTGGCCGGGTTGGCGGCGATGGGGGCGGCGACCGGCACGGCGCCGGTGGCCTTGTGCATGGTGCTGCTGGGCGCGGGTATCGGGCTGGTGCAGCCGGCTATCACCGTGGCCATCATGAACGCAGCGGAACCGCGCGATATCGGCGTGGCCAGCAGCACCATGCTGCTCTGCCGCTCGCTCGGCGGCGCCTTCGGGGCGGCCTGCGCCAGCGCGGTGTTGCTGGGCCACCTGCTGGCAACATGGCCGGGCGGGGCGGCGGCGGCCCCGCATGGCGAGGCAGCGCTGTCTGGCCTGGCCGCCTTGGCGCAGGGCGAAGGTGCCGCCGCCCTGGCGATGCGGGACATGCTGACGGGCAATTTCTCCTTCGCCTTCCTTGCCTGCGCCGGGTTGGCGGCGGCGGCGGCGATGCTGGCGGCGAGCATTCCCGACCGTCCGCTGCGCGCCGCGCTGCCGGCTCAGCCGGCGCCGGTCTCCACCGGCATGCCCAACAACAGGTAGGACAGGGTCTTGCCGTGCCCATCCAGGTTCAGCGCACCGTTGACGCCGCCTTGCAGCACGTCCTCGATGACGAAGTTGAAGGCCCGCAGGCCGGGCAGGTCATGCCGCCGCACGGCAGTGGCCCCGCGATGCGCGAACAGTGCCAGCACCCGGGCTTCCGTCACTTCCCGCGCCAGCAGCGGCCAGTCCTGCTCCCGATGGGCGACGAGGGCCAGGTTCAACCGGTTGCCTTTGTCGCCGGCCCGGGCATGCGCCAGGCGGTGCAGCGGGACGGTGCTCATGCCGCATCCTCCAGCGAGAGCAAGGTGACGCGCGGCGCCAGGCGGCCGCGAGGCACGAGGAAGGAGAGTGTGCGGATACGGTCGGTGACGCGGGTGCGGACGCCGCCGCCGCCCGCCGGGCCGCAGCAATAGAGCGATAGCACCTCCCGCGCCGCCCGCTCCGCCGCCGCGCGGCTGTCGCTGGCGAAGGCGAGGCGCAGGCGGATATCCTGCGGCACTTCGGCATCCACGGACGCGAATCCATCGTCCTTGTCGTCGCCGCCAAAGACGCTGACGACGCCGATCAGGTCCAGCCGGGATTTCCCGTCCAGGCCCAGCAGCCGCAGCCGCTCCAGCAACGTGCGGCCGGCCAGTTCGGCGCGGGCGCGGGCATTGGGGCCGGCATAGGAGATCTCGCCTTCGCCCAGCCAGCCGCCGGGCAGGCTGACCGTCGCCTTCAGTCGCTCCGGCCGCGCCCGTCCCCGGGCGCCGTGCAGGCGCACGCGATCCGGCGCTTCCTCGGTGATCGTCACGCCAGTGATGTCCATCACCACATCCGGCGTCAAGTAGGCGCCCGGGTCGTGCAGTTCGTACAGCAATTGCTCGGTCACGCTGCGCCGGTCCACCCGGCCGCCGGTGCCGGCGGGCTTGGTGATCAGCACCGCGCCATCCGCACCGATCTCGGCGATAGGAAAGCCCAGCGTCGCCATGCCGAGCGCGTCGTCCGGGATATCCTTGATGCCAGGATCGGCGAAGTAGCCCCCCGTGACCTGGGAGCCGCATTCCAGCAGATGACCTGCCATGGTGCCGGCGGCCAGCCGGTCCCAATCCGCCTCGTCCCAGCCGAAATGCGCCAGCATCGGCCCCAGCGCCAAGGCGGGGTCGGAGCAGCGGCCGGTGATCACCACCTCGGCACCCTGGCGCAACGCCTCGGCGATCGGCGCGGCGCCGAGATAGACATTGGCGGCGATGACCTGGTCCGGTTCCAGCACCGCGCCGGCATCGCCTTCCCACGGGTCCAAGTCGTCCAGTGCGTCGGTGCCGCGGATGTCGTCGCCTTCCACCACGCCGATGCGCAGGCCGGTCAAGCCCAGCTGCCGCGCCAGGCCCAGCACCGCGTGCGCGGCCGCACGCGGGTTGGCGGCGCCGCCATTGGTGACGATGGGGATACCGGCGGCGACGCAACGCTGCAGGATGGGGCTCAGCAATTCCAGCAGGGCGGGCTCGTAGCCGGCCTCCGGCTTCTGCCGCCGTTCCCGCTGCGCCAGCGCCAGGGTGCGTTCGCCCAGCACTTCCAGCATCAGCGCGGCGGGGCCACCGGCGGCGATCAATGCGTCAGCCACCGGCCCCGGCGCATCCAGCCGGTCGCCGGAAAAGCCGGAGCCGCAGCCGATGCGCAGCAGAGCGGTAGGATCGGAACCTAGCGGCATGGTCACTCCAGAGCTGTGCCAAGGCGGAATAGTCAGTGGCGGTGCGTCAATCCGCCTTGGCGCCGGAGACGCGGACGACCTCGCGCCACTTGGCGATGTCGGATTCCAGCCAGGGGCGGAACTCATCCGGCGGCATGGCGACGGGCAGCAGGCCCTGGCTACGCAGTTGTTCCTGCAGGTCGGGCGCGAACAGCGCTTCTCTCAAAGCGGTGTAGACGCGGTCGCGGATCGGCGCGGGCAACTTGGCCGGCGCGAACAGACCGTGCCAGGCGGAGACATCGAAATCGTCGATGCCCTGCTCTATCGCCGTGGGCACGTCCGGCACCATATCCAGCCGCTTGGCCGAAGTGGCGGCCAGCGCCTTCAGCTTGCCGTCCCGCACAAAGGGCAGCACCGCCGTCACCTGATAGATCGTCATCGGTACGGTGCCGGAGATGACGTCCGTCACCGCCTGCGCACCGCTACGATAGGGCACGTGCACCAGCGGCGCGCCGGTCTTCAGCTTCAGCAACTCCCCCGCCAAATGGCTGGACGTACCGTTGCCGGCCGAGGCGTAGCTGACGCCGTTGCGTTGCTGCTTGGCCCAGGCGATGAATTCCGGCAGCGTCTTCGCCGGCACGCTGGGGGAGACGACCAAAAGGTTCGGCGCTTCGGTCACCAGGGTGATGGGCGTGAAGTCGCGCAGCACATCGTAGGGCATCTGCGGCATCAGCGACACGTTCACCGAATGCGAGGCGATGCTACCGAGGCAAAGATTGTAGCCATCCGGCGCGGATTTCGCGATGGCGTCGCTGCCGACCACGCCGCCGGCACCGGCGCGGTTCTCCACCACGATAGGCTGGCCCAGGCTCTGCGACATGCGCGGCGTCAGCAGCCGGGCGACGATGTCGGTGCTGGTGCCGGCGCCGAAGGGCACGATCATGCGGATGGTACGGTTCGGCCAGCCATCTTGCGCCCGGGCAGGGCGCAGGGCGGGCAGGGCCAGCCCGCTGGCGGCCAGGCCACCGAGCAGGCGGCGGCGTGTGGGCAGGATGCGCGTCATGGGCGGTTTCCTCGGCCTGTTTCCATTCTACGGGCCTGCTTCCGGGCGGCCCTGTTGGCGGTAATGGAGCGCGGGCAGGGGCCATCAGGCAATTGATATATTTATGGGCCAGTCATAGCATTTCCTGATGAGTCTCTCCCTGCGGCAACTGCGCGCCTTCGCCATGGCCATGGAAACCGGCAGCTTCGGCCGCGCGGCCGCCCGCCTGCATCTCTCCCAGCCGGCGCTGACGGTACAGATCCGCACGCTAGAGGAAACGTTGGGGCTGACCTTGTTCGACCGCTCCGCCCGCGGCGTGCGCCCCACCGAAGCCGGGCGGACGCTGGCGCAATCCTTCGCTCGCATCCTGGAGGAACTGGACCAGGTGGTCGCCGGGGCGCGGGAGCAGGCGGCGCGGCGTTCCGGCACCGTGCATCTGGCGGTGCTGCCCTCGGTCGCCGCCACGGTGTTGCCTGTGGCTCTCGCCCGGCTGCGGCAGGCGCACCCCGCCATCCGCGTACTGGTGCGGGATGCGGTGGCCCGGCGCGTCAGCGAGATGCTGAAAGCCGGCGAGGCGGAACTGGGCATCGGTACCTTGCCCGGCCCGGACCCCGAGCTGACCGTCGAAACCCTCTTCGAGGACGAGCTGGTGGCCGTACTGCCGCCCGGCCATGCACTGGCCCGCCGCAAGAAGCTGACCCCGGCCATCCTGGCGGCGGAGCCCTTGGTTTTGACCGAATCCGGCAGCAGCGTTCGCCAGCTGGCCGAGCGTGCCTTCGCCGAGGCCGGGCTGGTGCTGCGCCCGGCCTACGAGGCCACCTACATGAGCACCGCCGTGGCGCTGGTCCGCGCCGGGCTAGGCGTCGGCGTGCTGCCCGCCACGGCGTTGGACCTGCAACTGGCGCCGCTGCTGGAATTGCGGCCGATCCCGGTTCCTTCCATGCGCCGCCATATCCTGCTGCTGGCGCGCCGCAACAGCAGCCTCTCCCCGGCTGCGGAGGCGCTGGCGGAGGTGTTGCGGGCGACGGTGGTGGTGATGCCGAAGGTGGGGTAGGGCAGAGAAGGAAGGTTGGGGAAGGAATTCCCCAAACCCCTTCTTTTTTTGCGAGTTCGGTCGCGGCAAGCGATCGAGCAGAACACCGATGTGCCACGCATTACGGTCTTCGCGCGCAGCGCAGTCGAAGACCTACAGCAGGGCTACCGGTGCCCCGTTCAGCAAGCCAAAACACCGCAAAAGGAAGGAGGGGGTTTGGGGGAATTCACTCCCCCAACCTTTCTTGCGCGCCCAATCAGTCCGCGTACTGGCCCGCCTCCTGGATGATTGGCCGCCAGCGTGCGACCTCCTCCGCCAGGAAGCGGCGGTGATAGGCGGGGGTGACGCGGTCCTCGGCGGCGGGCTGGGTGACCAGTTCGCCGAAGCGGGCCAGCAGACGTTCCTCCTTCAGTGCGGCGCGGATGGAGGCGGAGAGGCGTTCCTGGATCTCCACCGGCGTGTTGGCGGGGGCATAGAGGCCGTGCCAGGTGCTCATCACCAGCTCGGGCACCCCGGCCTCGGTGGTGGTGGGCAGTTCCAGGCCGCGGACGCGGTCCGGCAGCGTGGCCGCGTAGGCCTTGACGCGGCCGTCGCGGATGAAGGGCGCGGTGTTGGTGGCCTGGTCGCAGAACACATCGATGCGTCCTGCCATCATGTCGGTGATGGCGGGGGCGCTGCCACGGAATACCACCGTGGTCAGGTTCTTGCCCACCGCGCGCTGCAGCAGCATGCCGCAGAGTTGGTTGGCGCCGCCAAGGCCAGAATGGGCCAGGGTCAACTTGTCACCCTGGCGGCGGAGCTCGGCCATGAAGCCGGCGAGGTCGGTGGCCGGGAAGTCGGGCCGTGCCACCAGCGTCATCGCCGCGTCGGAGACGAGGCCGAGCGGCGCGAAGCTGCGCTCCACATCATAGGGCAGGCTGCGGTAGAGGGTGGCGGTGGTGGCGTGGCCGATATGGTGCATCAGCAACGTCGTGCCATCCGGCCGCGCCTGCGCCACCCGTGCGGCGGCGATGGTGCCGCCGGCGCCGGTGACATTCTCGACCACCACGGCGACGCCGAGCTGCTTGGCCATGCCTTCCGCCACCAGGCGGCTGATGACGTCGGTGGGGCCACCCGCCGTGAAGGGCACGGTGATGGTGATGGGGCGGCTGGGGAAATCCTGGGCCAGTGCCGGGGCGGTGAGCAAGGCGGCCCCGGCGGCCAGCAGGCTGCGGCGATGGATCATGGTCTTTCCTCCCTGGATGCGCGGCGGTTTCTCCGCCGTCGCCGTGAGCATGACTGGTCGAAAGCCTCGCGGTCGCCCGCCTGTGCCGCGCGGCTACAGGTTGGCGCTGTGGATGGCGTCGCAGACCGCCTCCGTCACCTCCTTCGTGGTCGCCTTGCCGCCGAGATCGGGCGTCAGCAGGCCGGAGGCGGTGACGCGCTCCACCGCCGCCATCAGCCGCGCGGCGGCCTCGGGCTCGCCCAGATGTTCCAGCATCTGCGCCCCGGTCCAGAAGGTGGCAACGGGGTTGGCAATGCCCTTGCCGGCGATGTCGAAGGCCGAGCCGTGGATCGGCTCGAACATCGAGGGGAAGCGCCGTTCGGGGTCCACGTTGCCGGTCGGCGCCACGCCCAGGCTGCCGGCCAGCGCGGCGGCGAGGTCCGACAGGATATCGGCGTGCAGGTTGGTGGCGACGATGGTGTCCAGACTCTGCGGCTTCAGCACCATCCGCATCGTCATCGCGTCCACCAGCATCTTGTCCCAGGTGACGTCGGGGAATTCCTTCGCGACCTCGGCCGCGATCTCGTCCCACATCACCATGCCGAAGCGCTGGGCATTGGATTTGGTGACGACGGTGAGGAACTTGCGCGGCCGCGCCTGGGCCAGGCGGAAGGCGTAGCGCATGATGCGGGTGACGCCGACGCGGGTGAAGATGCTGACCTCGGTGGCCACTTCCTCCGGCAGGCCCTTATGGGCGCGGCCGCCATGGCCGGAATACTCGCCCTCGGAATTCTCCCGTACGATCACCCAGTCCAGATCCCCGGGGCCGACGCCGGCCAGGGGCGAGGTCACGCCAGGCAGGATCTTGGTCGGCCGCACATTGGCGTACTGGTCGAACCCCTGGCAGATCGGCAGGCGCAGGCCCCACAGGGTGATATGGTCCGGCACGTCCGGCGCGCCGACGGCGCCGAAATAGATGGCGTCGAACGCCTTCAGCCGTTCCAGCCCGTCCTCCGGCATCATGGCGCCGGTCTTCCGGTAATAGTCGGAGCCCCAGGGGAATTCCTCGACATGCAGCTTGAAGCTGCCCATGCGGCGTTCCAGCACCGAAAGCGCCTGCAGGCCGGCGGCAATGACTTCGGGCCCGATGCCGTCGGCCGGAATGGCTGCGATGCTGTATTCGCGCATGGCGAACTCCTCCGTTTCTCGTTGCGGGCCAGCCTAGATCGGTTGGGGCGTCGGGGGTGCATCCAAAAGATTATGCAAAATATTGCTTCAATCCCGGCCGCAGCGCAGGGTGCACGGAGCGCCGGCACGGCGGCGGGAGGTGCTTTTGGAACTGAAGCAGTTGCGCTGTTTCCTGGCCGTGGCCGAGGAGCTGAACTTTGGCCGGGCAGCGCACCGGCTGAATATGCTGCCGACGGCGCTCGGCCGGCAGGTGCGGCTGCTGGAGGAGGAACTGGGCGCGCCGTTGTTTGAGCGCACCACAAGGCAGGTTGCCGCTACCTCTGCCGGGCTGGCATTGCTGCCGGAGGCGCGCGGCATCCTGGAGCGTGCGGCCGCTGCCGTACAAAAAGTGCGCGCCCTGGCGCCCGTGGCGGATAACGCATTGCGGATCGGCGCCATCGATAGCGCGGCGGCGGGCCTATTGCCGGATCTGCTCTATGCCTTCCGCCGCCTTCAGCCGTCGGTGGTGACGCGGCTGGTGGAAGCACGGTCGGTGCAGATCCTGCCGCTGCTGCTCGCCGGCAAGCTGGAACTGGGCTTCATCCGACCGCCGCAGCCGCAGGAGGGGCTGCGCTTCGAGTGGCTGTTGCAGGAGAAGCCCGTGGTGGCCCTACCCAGCCGCCATCCGCTGGCGCGGCACCGCCGGCTGCGGCTGGCCGATCTTGCCGGCCTGCCGCTGGTGCTGCCGCCCCGCGCCACCCGCCCGCACAGCCACGGCGTGGTGACGCGCCTGTTCGCCCTGCTGGGCGAGGCGCCGCTGGTGGCGCAGGAAGCCGAGGAGAAGCAGACCATGATCGGCCTGGTGGCCGCCGGAATCGGCCTGGCGCTGTTGCCGGAATGGGCGGCGCGGATGCGCGTGCCCGGCGCCGTGTACCGCCCCTTGGACCTGCCGGATGGCACCCGGCTGCCCGAATGGTCCCTGGGCGCGGCGTGGATGGAGAACCGGCCGAGCGCGGCGCGGGACCAGTTCCTGGAGATCCTCCGCCATCCCTGGCGCGCCGGGGCTGACGCGGCGATGTGAGCCAAATGGGGAAACGTGCCGCACCGGCCTCGCCGCCGGCGCGGTCAGCGCAGGGGCAGCAGCCAGGACACCAGCACGACGCTGACGAGCATCACCAGCACCGTGAAGGGCACGCCGACCCGCACGAAGTCGCCGAACCGGTAGCGCCCCGGGCCCAGCACCAGCGTGTTCACCGGGGAGGAAATCGGTGTCATGAAGGCCGAGGAGGCAGCCAGGGCGACGATCATGGCGAAAGGGTAGGGCGACATGCCCAACTCCCGCGCCGTGGCAATGGCGATCGGCGCCATCAGCACGGCCGTGGCGGTGTTGGAGATGAACAGGCCGATCACTGCCGTCGCGGTGAACAGGCTGGCCAGCAGCACCGCCGGGCCGGCGCCGCCAGCCAGCCGCACCAGCGCTTCCGCCGCCAGGGCGACGCCGCCGGTGCGCTGCAGGGCAACGGCGAAGGGCAGCATGCCGACGATCAGCACGATGCTCTGCCAGTGGATCGAGCGGTAGGCGCCGTCCAGATCGATGCAGCCCAGCGCCACCATCAGGAGGCAGCCGATCAGCGCGGCCTGCACATGCGGGACCAGGCCGGTCACCATCAGCAGCACCACTACAGCCAGGCTGAGCAGGGCCTGCGGCGCCCGGTCCGCAGCCGGCGGCGGTTCTTCCAGGTCGGCCGGCTGGTTCAGCAGCAGGAAGTCGGGCCTGCCTTGCTGGGACCGGCGCAGTTCCCTCCAAGGGCCGACTAGCAGCAGGCTATCACCGGCTTGCAGCCGTTCCTGCAGGAAGTCTCGGTCGAACCGGTGCAAGCCGCGGCGCAGGCCGATGACGGTCAGGCCGCGGCGGGACCGCAAGCCGGCTTCCAGCACCGACTTGCCGCGAAGGCCGGAGCCAGGGGTGACCAGCACCTCCACCAGCCCCACGGCCCTGGGGCGGCTGGCCGGGTCCAGCCCCGCCAGCGGCATCGGCGTCAGCCCCAGCGGGGCGCAGAGCGCCTGCAGCGCCGTTTCCCCCGCCTGCAGATCGACCAGCAGGCGGTCCCCTGGCTGCAGCACGAGATCGTCCGAGGGGTCGAGCAGATCGGCCCCGAAGCGCAGGCTGCGTTCCACGGCCATCACGTTCAGCCCGTGCCGGGCGCGCAACCGCAGCGCCTTCAGGCTGCGGCCAGCCAGCGGCGAGCCGGCGGCCAGGCGCAGGCGGTGCGTGCGCCCGTCCAGCCCGTAATCCTCCACCAGTTCCTGGAAAGTCGGGTGGCCCGTGCCGGCCGGGTCCTCGGCCATCGGCGCG
>Ga0308171_1004442_pt1 | contig 11510 bp, 12 predicted proteins | sample PhyGR1_FD_202135 | JGI IMG/M metagenome (GOLD analysis project Ga0308171, IMG submission 202135) | Phyllosphere microbial communities from UC Gill Tract Community Farm, Albany, California, United States - DLSLSG.R1 | ecosystem: Host-associated > Plants > Phyllosphere > Unclassified | place: USA... | reverse complement strand
TGAAATCGTTACGGTCATGCCCAATTTACTAGGCCATGGACCGGGGGGTTTCCATCATCGATGCGCGGATCGCGCCCACAGCGGATGGCTGGCGGTTGGACCGTGCGCTGGCCGATGCGGTGCCGACTTTGTCGCGCGAACGGCTGAAGGTGCTGATCGCCAGCGGCGCGGTGACGCGCGACGGCGTGATGGCGCGCGACCCCGCCAAGCGGGCCGCAGCGGGCGATCTGTTCCAGGTCGCGGTCCCCGCCCCCACCCCTGCGCATAACGAGGCGCAGGATATCCCGCTCGTCATCGCCTATGAAGACGAGCATCTGATCGTCATCGACAAGCCCGCCGGGCTGGTCGTGCATCCGGCGGCGGGCAATCTGGACGGCACGCTGGTCAATGCGCTGCTCCATCATTGCGGCGGGTCGCTGTCGGGGATCGGCGGCGTGGCGCGGCCCGGCATCGTCCACCGGATCGACAAGGACACCTCGGGCCTGATGGTCGCGGCCAAGACCGACCGCACCCATGAGGGGCTGGCCAAGCAGTTCGCGGCGCACTCGATCGACCGCCGCTACCGCGCGATCACCGGAGGCATTCCGCGCCCCGCCGACGGCAGCGTCGACGCGCCGCTGGCGCGCAGCCCGCAGAACCGCAAGAAGGTGGCGATCGTGCCGGGCGGCAAGCGCGCCGTGACCCATTACCGCACCATCGAAAAACTCAACAACGCCGCGCTGGTCGAATGCCGTCTGGAGACGGGGCGGACGCACCAGGTTCGGGTGCATATGCAGTCGCTGGGCCACGCCTTGCTGGGCGACCCGGTTTATGGTAGAACAAAGGGTGCTCAAAAAGCCCTGCTCGATGAACTCGATTTCCGGCGCCAAGCCCTGCACGCGGCACATCTGGGTTTCATTCATCCCATAAGCGGCCACGCTTTGGCGTTTGAGAGCCCGATGCCGCCCGACATGCAGGAACTGTTCAGTCGGCTTCACGTATAGCAGAAGACCGCCTCGCGCCCGACGACGGGGCGAAACGGAATGACGCTCCAGAAAGGGAGATAAGGATCATGGCAAAAGGCAGCAACGTCCCGGCGACGATTCCTGCACTGGGCGGGGAGCAGTCGCTCAACCGCTATCTGGCCGAGATCAAGAAATTCCCGATCCTTGCCCCGGAGCAGGAATATATGCTCGCCAAGCGCTTTCAGGAGCATGGCGACCCGGAGGCGGCGGCGCAGCTCGTCACCTCGCACCTGCGTCTCGTGGCGAAGATCGCGATGGGTTATCGCGGCTATGGCCTGCCCACCTCCGAGCTGATCTCGGAGGGCAATATCGGCCTGATGCAGGGCGTGAAGAAGTTCGAGCCCGATCGCGGCTTCCGCCTCGCCACCTATGCGATGTGGTGGATCCGCGCCTCGATCCAGGAATATATCCTGCGCTCGTGGAGCCTCGTTAAGATGGGCACCACCGCCGCGCAGAAGAAGCTGTTCTTCAACCTGCGCCGGATGAAGTCGAAGCTCGACGCGTTCGAGGACGGCGACCTGCGGCCCGAGGACGTGACCAAGATCGCCACCGATCTGGGCGTCAACGAGGACGAGGTCATCAGCATGAACCGCCGCATGGCGATGGGGGGCGACACCTCGCTCAACGTCTCGATGCGCGAGGATGGCGAGGGCCAGTGGCAGGACTGGCTGGCCGATGACGCGCCGCTCCAGGATTCGGTCGTCGCAGAGCAGCAGGAGGCGGATGTCCGCCACGACATGCTGGTCAGCGCGATGGACGACCTGAACGACCGTGAAAAGCACATCCTGACCGAGCGTCGCCTGACCGACGATCCCAAGACGCTCGAGGAACTGAGCCAGGTTTACGGCGTCAGCCGCGAGCGCGTCCGCCAGATCGAGGTACGCGCCTTCGAGAAGCTGCAAAAGGCGATGATGCGCATCGCCGGTGAGAAGCGGCTGCTGGCGGCGGCCTGACCATGACCGGCCGCACCGTCGTCATCGGCGGCGGCGCGGCCGGGATCGCGGCGGCGCGGACGCTGCACGATGCGGGGCGCGAGGTCCTGCTGATCGAGGCGGCGGACCGGCTGGGCGGGCGGGCACTGAGCGTGCGACTGCCGACCGGCCATGTGGTCGATCATGGCTGTGGCTGGCTCCATTCCGCCACGCGCAATCCCTGGACCGCCATCGCCGAGCAGGCGGGCTTCACCATCGACCGCCGCTCGCCCAACTGGCAGGTCCAGTGGAACGAGCTGGGCTTTCCCCCTGACCGGAAACGCGCCTCGGGCGAGGCTTATGCCCGGTTCGAGGAGGCGGCGATGGCCGCGCTCGACGGGCCTGATCGTCCGCTGTCCGACTTTGTGGGCAATGACGATCCCTGGCGGCCGATGATCGACGCGATCTCGGGCTATGCCAATGGCGCCTCGCTGGCCGAAGTGTCGCTGCACGACTGGGCGGCCTATGAGAATGCCGCGACCGATGACAATTGGGCGGTGGTCGAGGGCTATGGCACGGTCGTCGTGCATCATGCGGCGAATGTGCCGGTGCGGACCGGCGTCACCGCGACGCGGATCGACCATCGCGGCCAGACGATCCGTATTCAAACCTCTGCCGGGACCATCGAGGCGGATCACATTATCGTGGCCGTTCCCACCCCGGTCCTGGCGGAAGGCAGGCTGACCTTCGACCCGCCCCTCCCCGCCAAGCAGGAGGCGGCCGCCGCGCTGCCGCTCGGGATCGCCGACAAGGTCTTCCTGTCGGTCGAAGGACCCCTACCCTGGCCCGCCCATGCGCATCTGACCGGCAATCCGTATAGCGCATGCACCGCCAGCCACCGGCTATCCCCCTTTGGCTGGCCGATCGTCGAGAGCTTCTTCGGTGGCCCCTGCGCCGAGGCGCTGGAGAAGGACGGCGCGGCGGCGGCCTTCGCGATCGACGAACTGGTGGCGTTGCTGGGCAGCGACTGGCGGCGGCGTTTCACCCCGCTGGACGCGACACGCTGGCGTCACGCGCCGTTGATCGGCGGCAGCTACAGCCATGCCGAGGTCGGCCATGCCGGTGCAAGAGGCAGACTGGCCGAGCCGGTCGACGGTCGCCTCTTCTTTGCGGGCGAGGCCTGTTCGCGCGAGGACTTCTCCACCGCGCACGGCGCCTATGAAACGGGCGTGGCGGCGGCACGATGCGTCCTTTCGGTCACGCCCTAGGCATTTCCGTCCGCTTCCCCCATCATCCAGACCGGGCATTGGCGAGACGGGACAGGATGCGGACGATAGGATTGATCGGCGGCATGAGCTGGGAAAGCTCGGCCGAATATTATCGCATCATCAATCAAGGGGTTCGCGATCGGCTCGGCCCGACCGCCTCGGCCTCCTGCCTGCTCTGGTCGTTCAACTTCGCCGAGATCGAGGCGCTTCAGCACAAGGGCGATTGGGACGGTCTAACCGCCCGGATGACCGAGGCCGCGCGGACGCTGGAGGCAGGCGGCGCCGAACTGCTGCTGATCTGCACCAACACCATGCACCGCACGGCACCGGCCATTGAGGCGGCGGTGACGATCCCGCTCGTGCATATCGCCGATCCCACGGCGGAGCGGATCAAGGCCGCGGGGCTGCGGAGCGTCGGGCTGCTCGGCACCGCCTTCACGATGGAGCAGGATTTCTACAAGGGGCGGCTGGCGGAGCGTCACGGGCTCGACGTCGTCATTCCCGATGCCGCCGACCGCGCCGAGGTTCACCGCATCATCTATGAGGAGCTGGTCGCGGGGCGCATACTCGACACGTCCCGCGACCGCTATCGCGCGGTCATCCGCCGTCTGGTCGAGGCCGGAGCCGAGGCGATCATCCTGGGCTGCACCGAGATCATGCTCCTGATCGGCGCGCAGGACAGCCCCGTGCCGGTGTTCGACACGACCGCGCTGCACGCGCACGCCGCCATCGAACGCGCGCTGGCCGACTGAACCTGGCCATGAAAAAGGCCCCGGCTTTCGCCGAGGCCCTTTTCGTTCAACGATCCGACGAAATCACCGGATCGGCGAGTTCGGGTCCAATCGCATGTCCAGATACCGGTCCACCGATCCCATCAGCTCGGGCATTTCATGCTCGAAGAAGTGGTTCGCCTTGGGGATGGTGTCGTGATGGATGGTGATGTGCTTCTGGGTGCGCAGCTTGTCGACCAGCTTCTGGGTCGCCGCCGGGGTCGCGACCTCGTCGGCCTCGCCCTGGATGATGATGCCCGAGGAGGGGCACGGCGCCAGGAAGGTGAAGTCGTACATGTTGGCGGGCGGCGCGACCGAGATGAAGCCGCGAATCTCCGGGCGACGCATCAGCAGCTGCATCCCGATCCACGCGCCGAAGCTGACGCCCGCGATCCAGGTGGTCGAGGCCTCCGGGTGGAAGCTCTGCACCCAGTCGAGCGCCGAGGCCGCGTCGGACAGCTCGCCGATGCCGTTGTCGAACGTGCCCTGGCTCTTGCCCACGCCGCGGAAGTTGAAGCGCAGGGTTGCGAAGCCGCGCCGCTGGAAGGTCTTGTAGAGTTCCTGCACGATCCGGTTGTTCATCGTGCCGCCCGCATTGGGATGCGGGTGCAGGATCATGGCGACGGGCGCGCGCGGACGCGGAGCGGGAGCGAAACGGCCTTCGAGGCGGCCTTCGGGGCCGGGGAAAATGACTTCGGGCATCAAAACTCGCCGATCTGGATCGCGCTGGTGGAGCGCCGGGAACGTTGCGCTATATAGGCGGGAAGGCCCTTTTCGCAATTGTTCGATCATTCCAGCTAGGGAACGAACCCTGTTCCGTCTTTACCTCGATCATGCCGCCACCACCCCGATGACCGATGCCGCGCGGGCGGCGCTGGCACAGGGATGCGCGGCCTGGGCCAACCCCTCCTCCCCCCATGCGGAGGGGCGCGCGGCCAAAAGGCTGCTGGAGGATGCCCGCTCGGCCATCGCGCGGGCGCTGGGCTGGTCGCATGAGATCCTGTTCACCAGCGGGGCCAGCGAGTCGCTGTCGATCGCGCTGACCCGGTCGATGGCGGAGCGGCGCTTCGTCGGCGCGATCGACCATGACGCGGTGCTGCGCGCCGCCCCGGATGCCGTGGTGATGCCGGTCGGGCCGGACGGCGTGCTGCGCCTGCCTGACCTCAGCGGTCCGCGCGCGGTCGTGACGGTGCAATGGGCCAATAGCGAGACCGGCGTGCGCCAGCCGATCGCCGAACTGGCCGAGGCGATCCACGCCGCCGGGCACATCCTGCTGGTCGACGCCGCGCAGATGCCGGCGGGCGCGGACCGCGCGGTGATCGACCATGCCGACCTCGTCGCGCTGTCGGCGCACAAGCGCGGCGGGCCGCCCGGCATCGGCGCGCTGCTGGTCCGCAACCTGGCGGTGCTGGCCCCGACCGGCGGGCAGGAGCGCGGCTATCGCCCCGGCACCGAGAATATGCCCGGCGTACTGGGCTATGCGGCGGCGCTCGCGGAGCCGGAGCCCGACCACACGGCACTTCGCGCCTATTGCGACGATGCGATCCGGCGCTCGGGCGGGATCGTGGTCGCCGATGCCAGCCATCGCCACCCGGCCATCGCCAGCTATCACATGCCGGGCAAGCCGTCGGCCGCGCAGCTGATCCAATTCGACCTCGCGCATATCTCGGTCTCGGCGGGGAGCGCCTGCGCCAGCGGCAGCCTGAAGCCCAGCCATGTCCTGTCCGCGCTCGGCTGGAGCGAGGAGGCGGGGCGCGAGGTGGTGCGGGTCAGCTTCGGCCGCTCCACGACGCGCGAGCATGTCGACCGCTTCGTCACCGCTTGGCGCGCCATCGCGCGGGGGACGCGCGTCGCATGATCTATCTCGACTATCAGGCGACGACCCCGCTCGCGCCCGAGGCGCTGATGGCGATGCTCCCCTGGCTGGAGCAGGGCCATGCCAATCCCCATTCCCCCCACCGCGCCGGGCGACAGGCGCGCGCCGCCGTCGAGGTCGCACGCGATCAGGTGGCGGCGCTGCTGCCCCAGGGCGGGCGGGTGGTGTTCACCAGCGGCGCGACCGAGGCGCTGAACTGGGCGATCAAGGGCGCAAGCGGCAGCATCGTCACGACGGCGATCGAACATGCCGCCGTGCTCGACACCGCCCACGCGACGGGGCGCGACCTGACCATCCTGCCGGTCGATGACGAGGGGCTGGTCGCGCCCGCGTCCGTCGCATCGGGCGTCGCGCCGGGCACCGGACTGGTCGCCGCGATGCTGGTCAACAACGAGATCGGCACCGTCCAGCCCATCGCCGCGCTGGCCGAAGAAGCCCATCGCGTCGGTGCCTGGATGCTGTGCGATGCGGTCCAGGGCTATGGCCGGATCGCCATTCCCGACGGCGTCGATCTGGTCGCGCTGTCGGCGCACAAGATCCATGGGCCCAAGGGCATCGGCGCGCTGTGGATCAGGGACGGCATCACCCTGCCCCCGCTGCTCCATGGCGGCGATCAGGAGGGCGGCCGCTCGGGCACGCTCAGCCCCGCTTTATGCGCCGGGTTCGGCGTGGCGGCGAAGCTGATGGCGGCGCGCGGCGAAGAGGACATGGCGCATGTCGAGCGGCTCTGGACGGTGGCGATCGCGCAGCTGGGGCCGGACTGGACGATCAACGGGTCGACAGACCGGCGCTATCGCGGCAATCTGAACGTCCGTCGCGAGGGGCTGGATGTCGCGCGATTGATGTCCGACTGCCGCGACATCGCCTTTTCGGCGGGAAGCGCCTGCGCCAGCGGATCGGGGCGGACCAGCCATGTGCTACGCGCGCTGGGTCTGGGCGATGCGCAGGCCCGATCCTCGATCCGGCTGGGTTTCGGCCGCTATACCACCGAGGCGGATCTGACGGCCGCCATCGCCCGGCTCGACGCCACCGCCAGGGCGCAGCGGCCATGATCGGCCTGACCTTTATCGACCGCCGGGGGGATGCGGTTTCGACTCAGGCCATGCCCGGCGAGACGCTGCTGCGCGCCGGGCAACGCGCGGGCCAGCCTATGGAGGGCACGTGCGGCGGACAGATGGCGTGCGCGACCTGCCATGTCCTGATCGATACGGCCTATCTCGACCGGATCGCGCCACCCTCGGCGGAGGAAGAGGATATGCTCGACCTGGTGCCCGATGCGACCCGGTCCAGCCGCCTGGCCTGTCAGGTCCTGCTGACCCCCGAACTCGACGGACTGACCGCGCGGCTTCCCTGAACGTGCGATAACCAACTGGTTCAGCACGCAATCATCGCCGATTCGGCAATATCCTCCCATGCTCGCCGAAGGGCGGGCCTACCGGGAGTAAAGCGTTATGAAACTTCTTGCTGTCTTGGGCGCCGGCCTGATCGCCGTTTCGGGTATCGCCGCCGCCGCGCCTGCCGCCGCCGCACCGCATGGGCCGCACGACCGCTGGGGTCCGGGACCGGGGCGTGGGCCGGGCTGGCATGATCGCGGCCCCGGCTGGAACCGGGGTCCGGGCTGGGACCGTGGACCCGGCTGGCATCGCGGCAACAGCTGGGATCGGGGTCCGGGCTGGCGCGGTTATGGACGCCCGCGCGTGGTGTGCCGCTGGGTCCGCACCTGGGATGGGCCGCAGCGTCAGTGCTTCCGTCGCTGACCCTCTGACATGACGAACGGGGCCGGTGGGATAAGGGCTTGATCCCCCGGCTTCGTTTCGCCATATGCGCGGCGGGAGTCGGGCGGACGTAGTCATCGCCAACCCGGTCAGGTCCTGACGGAAGCAGCCGCAACGATTTCGCTGCGGGTCGTCCCGGCTCCCACCTTTCCAGCATTTCGGAACCGCGCGAGGCGGCGTTGCCCCAGCGCAGGCTGGGGCCTTTCCGCATTGGCGGGATGCACGCGCCAAAGGCTCCAGCCTGCGCTGGGGCGACGGTTGCGCGTGTCTTAACACACGATTTGACCTGACGCGGCGCGCCCGAGCGCCTATGTTGGTCGGCGATGCTTTCCCCTATCCCGACCACCCAGACCCGGCATGGCTGATTCGTTCGACCTGGGCGAACCGCCCCAGCCCGCCAAAGCGGAGGCGTATCGCGTCCTCGCGCGCAAATACCGGCCGCAGACCTTCGACGCGCTGATCGGGCAGGACGCGATGGTCCAGACGCTGGGCAATGCGATCAAGCGCGACCGGCTGGCCCATGCGTTCCTGATGACCGGCGTGCGCGGGGTGGGCAAGACGTCCACCGCGCGACTGATCGCCAAGGCGCTGAACTGCGTCGGTCCCGACGGCACCGGCGGCCCGACGATCAGCCCTTGCGGCGTGTGCGAACCCTGCCGCGCCATTGCGGAAGGCCGCCATATCGACGTGATCGAGATGGACGCCGCCAGCCATACCGGCGTGGACGACGTACGCGAGATCATCGAGGCGTCGCGCTATGCCGCCGTCTCGGCGCGGTTCAAGATCTACATCGTCGACGAAGTCCATATGCTCTCCAAGAACGCCTTCAACGCGCTGTTGAAGACGCTGGAAGAGCCGCCCGCGCATGTGAAGTTCCTGTTCGCCACCACCGAGGTGAACAAGGTCCCGATCACCGTCCTGTCGCGTTGCCAGCGATTCGACCTGCGGCGGATCACGGCGGACAAGCTGGCGGCGCATTTCGCCGACATCTGCGTGAAGGAAGGCGTCACCGCCGAGGAGGAGGCGCTGATGCTCGTCGCGCGCGCGGCGGAAGGCTCCGCGCGCGACGGCCTGTCGATCCTCGATCAGGCGATCGCCCATGCCGATCTGGAGGGCGGCGGCGTCACCGCGGTGGCGGTCCGCGAGATGCTGGGCCTGTCGGATCGCGGTGCGGTGCGTGATCTGCTGGGGCTGGTGCTGAACGGCGACGGCGCGGGGGCGCTTGCCTCGCTGCGGCGGCAATATGACTATGGCGTCGACCCGCAATCGGTGCTGCGTTCGCTGCTGGAGACGGTGCACGGCATCACCCTGACCAAGGTCGGCACGCCGCACGACGCCGCGCAGCCGCTGGAGGAACGCGCCGCACGCGAGGAATGGGCGGGGTCGCTCAGCTTCCCGGCGCTGCACCGGCTGTGGCAGCTGTTCCTGAAGGGCCATGACGAGGTCGCCCGCGCCGCGCTGCCCATTGAGGCGGCGGAGATGGCGCTGCTGCGCGCGATCCATGCCTCGACGCTTCCCGATCCGGGCGAGCTGGCGCGGCAGATTCGCGATGGCGGTGCCGCCGCGCCCAGCGCTCCGGCGGCGGTGCAACAGGCCGCGCCCACACCCGCGCCCGCCGCCATGGCCCCGCCCCCTCCCCCCGCCGAGCCCGAGCCGCCCAAGCTGCCCGACAGCTTTGTCGCGATGATCGACCGGCTGGACGATATGGGACAGCTGGCGCTCGCCGCGCGGTTGCGCCACGGGGCGCGTCTGGTGCGTTATACGCCCCCGGAGATGGTGTTCAGTGGATCGCGACCGATCGCGGCGGATACGCTGAGCGAGCTGATCGCGGCGCTGAAGACGGCGACGGGCCAGGTCTGGCGCGTCACGCTGGAGGATGTGCCCGGTGAGCCGACGCTGCACGAGCAGCAGGTCGCCGCCGAGGAAGCGATCAAGACCGCCGCGTGGGAGTCGGACATGGTCCGCGCCGCCCGCGAGGCTTTCCCCGAGGCCGAATTGATGGAATGGCCCGGCAAACGCAGTGTGAACGGAGCATGATGTGAAGAATCTCGACGAAATCCTGGCCATGGCCCAGAACGTCCAGAACGAACTGGAAAAGGCGCAGGCCAATCTCGACACGATCGAGGTCGAAGGCGTCTCGGGCGGCGGTCTGGTGAAGGTCAAGGCGTCGGCCAAGGGGCGGATCATCGGCATCACCATCGACGATTCGCTGATGCAGCCGTCGGAAAAGGGCATGCTGGAGGATCTGCTGGCCGCCGCGATCAACGATGCGCGGACCAAGGCGGATGCCGCTTCGGGCAGCGAAATGTCCAAGATGACCAGCGGCCTGTCGCTGCCGCCGGGCTTCAAGCTGCCCTTCTGATCCGCTTCCAGTCGTTTCGGGAACGGTATGGCGGTCATGGCGTTGCTTCCCCCATCACAAGAGGAGGGAATGTCATGGCCGACGAACGCGTTACCGAAACCTATGGCACGCAACAGCCCCACACCACGGTGATCGAGCGCCGCAGCGGCGGCGGTGGCGGGATGGCGATCGCCATCGTCCTGCTAATCGCGGTGCTGGTCGGCGGCTTCTATCTGTTCAGCCGGGGCGGCGCGGAAAACCGTCGGGACGCGGCCGTCACCTCGGCCGCCAAGAGCGTCGGCGATACCGCCAAGAAGGCGGGCGACGCGATTTCGGGCGACGCCAAGTAAAGAGATCCGCGACCGGCCGGGCCTATCGACGCCCGGTCGGCTGCGACGATGACGGGTCGATCAATCGGGTCAGCACCTTGCGCCCGACGGTCAGCGGATCGCGGCCACCGCCATAGCCCGCCTGCCCCGCCTCGCCGGGCGTGCAGCGTCTTTGCCCGGCATGGATGCCGCAGGGGCCCGTACCACCCAGGATATTCGCACCGCTCAACCCCGCGCCCGCTTCGCCCGCCATGCCGGAGGGTCCGCGCGCGAACGGCGGTATCCGATAGCGTTCGGCCGCATCGCGGCGACCGCGTACCACGATCTCGTCTTGGGTCCGGGGACATTCGGGTAGCGGGGTGATGCGGGGCAACGGCAAAGCCGAGGGCACGGTCTGGAGCAGCATCAATCCGATTGCGGCAGGCATCGCATGGGCTCCCCCTAAGGCGGATCGCCATTCAGCGATGCCTTCTTTCCCTCGCCCCTCGCAGAGGGGAGAGGGTTGCGCAGACTTGGCCTTTGCGAGAGCAAAGGCTTAGTCGGAGCTGGGTGAGGGGCGGGCGCTCGCACCGCGAGCGCGCGAGCCTTTGGGCTCACTCACCCCCTCACCCAAGCTGCGCTAGCCAGCAGGCTGGCAAGCTTCGCTAACCCTCTCCCCTGTCCAGGGGAGAGGGGAAGAAGACGCAATCCTGAATGTCGATCCGCCCTGGAATTCCAGCGATCGTCGTGGAGGTCCGTGGCTTTTGCGAGGCGGATGTCGAGCATGGGGCGACCGCCCTCCCCCATCCCCTCCCGCCTGCGGGAGGGGCGTGTTCGCGGTGACCGACACGCGCCAGCCGGGACCTTATGATCCCGCCGCTCTCGACCGGCACGCCCCTCCCGCAAGCGGGAGGGGATGGGGGAGGGCACGGTGTCTCACCGAGCCCCCACCCCGTTACCGGATACAGGCATCCAGCCCCTGCCGCCGCACCACGCCCACATAGCGCGCAATGACATTGCCATGCCTGCGCACGAACCCGGTCGGCGCCACCGCCGCGCGCTTCTTGGGCAGCGGGAGCACCGCCGCGATCCGGGCCGCCTCGGTCGGCGACAGATGCGAGGCGTCATGGCCGAAATAGCGCATCGCCCCGGCATTGGCCCCGTACGTCCCGATCCCGGTCTCGGCGATGTTGAGATAGACCTCCATGATCCGCCGCTTGCCCCACAGCGTCTCGATCAGGAAGGTGAACCAGGCCT
>Ga0308171_1004441_pt1 | contig 11511 bp, 10 predicted proteins | sample PhyGR1_FD_202135 | JGI IMG/M metagenome (GOLD analysis project Ga0308171, IMG submission 202135) | Phyllosphere microbial communities from UC Gill Tract Community Farm, Albany, California, United States - DLSLSG.R1 | ecosystem: Host-associated > Plants > Phyllosphere > Unclassified | place: USA... | reverse complement strand
CGATGCCGCGTTGCGCGATGCGCAACGGATCATGGTGCTGGGCGCGGCCTCGGTCGAGACCGTGGATTCCAAGGTGCTGGGGCTGGCGCGCGGCGATATCAGCTGGGAGGGCGTCAGCGAGTTCTTCCCCGACGATGCCGAGGGCGTCGCGGCCGGTATCAACCTGATCGAGTTCGTTGGCGACAGCATCGAAGAGGTGCAGGCCAAGCTGGACGTGGTGGAGGCGCGGCTGGCGGCCGAGGGGCGCACGGTGGGGCGCCGCGGCCATACGGTGGCGTGGGATGCGGCGGGCGAGCGCATCCAGGGGATGCGCAAGAAGGCCGTGGGACTGCTGGGCAACATGAAGGGCGATGCGCGGCCGATTCCCTTCGTCGAGGACACGGCGGTGCCGCCGGAAAACCTGGCCGACTACATCGCCGAGTTCCGCGCTGCGCTGGACCGGCGCGGGCTGGCCTATGGCATGTTCGGCCATGTCGATGCCGGGGTGCTGCATGTGCGGCCGGCGATCGACATGAAGGCCGAGGGCGCGGAGCAGCGCATCCGCGAGATCTCGGACGAGGTGTTTGCGCTGACCCGCAAGTATAATGGCCTGCTGTGGGGCGAGCATGGCAAGGGCGTGCGGTCCGAGTACGTGCCGGAGGTGTTCGGGCCGCTGTATGAATCGCTGCAGGCGATCAAGGCGGCGTTCGACCCGCGCAACCAGTTGAACCCGGGCAAGATCGCGGCGCCGGATGGCGTGGCGCTGCTGGCGATCGACAAGGTGCCGATGCGCGGGCAGCTGGACCGGACCATCCCGGCGGTGACGCGCGCGGCCTATGACGAGGCGCTGCATTGCAACGGCAATGGCGCTTGCTTCAACTACGACCCCCATGACGCCATGTGCCCGTCCTTCAAGGCGACGGGGGACCGGCGGCATTCGCCTAAGGGCCGGGCGTCGCTGTTCCGGGAATGGCTGCGGCGGCTCTCCGATGCCGGGGTGGACCCGGTGGCGGAGGCGCGTCGGGCGCGGGCTTCGTCCGGCTGGTCCGGCGCCTTCACCCGGCTGGTGAACAGCCGTGGCGGGGAGGAGGATTTCTCCCACGAGGTGAAGGAAGCCATGGATGGCTGCCTGGCCTGCAAGTCCTGCTCCGGCCAGTGCCCGATCAAGGTGGATGTGCCGAGCTTCCGGGCCAAGTTCCTGGAGCTGTACCACACGCGCTACCGCCGGCCGCTGAAGGACCATCTGGTCGGGCAGTTGGAGACGATGTTGCCGCTGGGCGCCCGGTTCGCCGGCCTGGCCAATGCGGTGATGGGCAGCGGCCTAGGCAGGCGGCTGGCCGCGAAGGCGGGGCTGGTGGATGCACCGGCCTTCAGCGGCATCGACCTGATGGCCGAGGCGGAGCGGCGCGGCGTGTACCGCGCCACGCCGGTGGATTTGCGCGCCGTGCCGGCCACGGAGCGGGACCGGCATGTGGTGATCGTGCAGGATGCCTTCACCAGCTATTTCGAAACGCAGCTGGTGCTGGACCTGCTGGACGCGCTGAAGGCGATGGGCTTCACGCCGTGGCTGGCACCGTTCCGGCCGAATGGCAAGCCGCTGCACGTGCATGGCTTCCTGGGCCGCTTCGGCCGGCAGGCGGCGGCGAATGCGGACATGCTGCGCGTGCTGGCGGCGACGGGGGTGGAACTGGTCGGGCTCGATCCGTCGATGACGCTGGTGTATCGCGGCGAGTATGCCGGGGCGCTGGGGGCGGATGCGCCGAAAGTGTCGCTGCCGCAGGAATGGCTAGCGCAGCGGCTGGCGCTAATGCCGCCGCTGCCGGATGGGCAGCCGTTGCTGCTGCTGCCGCATTGCACGGAGCGGACCAATGCCACCGCCAGTTTGAAGGACTGGCAGGCGGTGTTCGCGCGGCTGGGTGCGCCCTTGCGGGTATTGCCATCCGGCTGCTGCGGCATGGCCGGCACCTTCGGGCACGAGGCGGAGCACCGCGAGATGTCCGAGCGGATCTACGATCTGGGCTGGCGGCAGACGGTGGCGCAGCATGGCGACCGGCTGGTGGTCAGCGGTTATTCCTGCCGGTCCCAGGTGAAGCGTTTCGATGGGGTGCGGACGGACCACCCCATTCAGGCCCTGCTGCGCCGGTTGCGTGAGGCGCCCGCCGAAGCGGTGGTGGAACATGCTGCCTGAATGCGGCTGGCCTGGAGCGTGTGCGCCGCAGGCAGTTGCGGCGGGCCTGTTCCAACCTGCTGTTTGATCGCGCGATTCACGTTGTCCGTTGAAGCAAACTTCAACGATCGCGCTCTGAGCTTGATGCGTTTACCTTCGTTTACGCACCACGCTCTTCATCTTTGTTTGGTCGCGTGATTCGGCTTTCCGGTGATTCCACCGGAGGCCATCACGCTCTAGGAGAGGAAGACGGATGGCACTGGACCCCAAGATCAAGGCGACGCTGGAAGGCATTTCCACCGCCACGCTGACCACGGTGTTGCTGAAGAAGGGCCTCCGCAACGTGTGGATGCGCGGGACGCGTCCGTTGAAGGAAGGCCAGCCGCGCATCGTGGGCGAGGCGTTCACGCTGCGCTTCGTGCCCGCGCGGGAGGATCTGGCGACGCCGGCATCCTGGTCCAACCCGATTTCCACCCGCGCGGCGATCGAGGCGATGCCGGAGGGCTGCATTGCCGTGGTGGACGCCATGGGCGTGACCGATGCCGGCATCTTCGGCGACATCCTGTGCGCGCGGATGAGCAAGCGTGGCGTGGCCGCGCTGGTGACCGACGGCGTGGTGCGGGACCTGGCGGGCGTGCTGGGCACCGGGCTGCCGGTGTGGTGCAGCGGCGCCGCCGCGCCGCCCTCCGTGGCCGGGCTGACCTTCGTGGCGTGGGACCAGCCGATCGGCTGCGGTGGCGTCGCGGTGTTCCCGGGTGACACCGTGGTGGTGGACCAGGATGGCGCCGTGCTGATCCCGCAGGCGCTGCTGGCCGAGGTGGCCGAGCTGGCGGAGGAGCAGGAGCGGCAGGAAAACTGGATCATGGGCGAAGTGGAGGCGGGTGCCTCGCTGCCCGGCCTGTATCCGCCGAATGCCGAGAACAAGGCCCGCTACGAGGCCAGCAAGAAGAAGTAGGCAAAAAGGGCGGCCTGGAAGGGCCGCCCTTTTTTCGCCTGCCGCACCGGATTCCGCCGCAGCAGCAGGCCTGCATCTCTGCCTGGCAGCGCGCCGGGCGTTGAGGCTCGCGCCTCAAGCCCTCTGGGCGCGGCCGGGGCAGCCGATCCGTGGATCAGACCGCCTTCTTCAGGTTCGGCGAGGCCTTGAAGCGGACCGTCTTGCCGGCCTTGATCTTCACCGGCTCACCCGTCCGCGGGTTCATGCCCTTGCGGGCCTTCGTCTTGCGCACGGTGAAGGTGCCGAAGGACGGCAGGGTGAAGCCGCCGCTCTTCTTCATTTCCTTGACAATGGACGCGACCAGGTCCGTCGCGGCCTGGTTGGCGGCGACGCCGGTGCAGCCAATGGAGTCCTGGATGATCTGGGCGAGGAAGGCTTTCGACATGATGTGTGCGACTTTCGTTATGATGGGCGCGCTTTTTGCGAGGGCGCGGATCTCTCGTGGCACCCGCAATAGCAATACCGACCGCCGATTTCCAGCGTGTAGCACGATAAGGCGGTGAAAACCCCGCATCGCACCTCAACAAATGCGAGAGCGCGGCAGTCGGAATGGGGAATCCACGGCGGAATCAGGAATTTTGGGCTGGAGGCCGGGCCGGCGCGAATCGCGCGAGGGGGGACGGCAGCGGGCCGGTATTCGGCGACAGGCACGGCGGCAGCAGGAAGATTGGTGGGGGCGTGACCGATCCCCCGGCGGGCTGGGCCCGCCGGGGGAAAGCCGGTTCAGCCGGCCAGGGCCGCCGGGGCGCGGTTGGCCTTCCAGGCGGTGAGGCGGGCGAGGGCTTCGTCCAGCACCGCGTCGTTTTTGCAGAAGGCGAAGCGGGCATAGTGCTTCGGCGCGTCCGTACCGTCGTAGAAGGCGGAGACGGGGATGGCGGTGACCTTCGCCGTCTCGGTCAGGTGGCGGCAGAAGGCGACGTCGTCGCCATGGAAGCCCAGGGGCGAGAAGTCGGTAGTGATGAAGTAGCTGCCCTGGGTGGGCAGCACGCCGAAGCCGAGCTCGGCCAGGCCCTTGGCCAGCCGGTCCCGCTTCGCCTGCAATTCGGCCGAGAGGCCGGCAAAATAGGCGTCGTCCTTGCCGAGGCCGAGCGCCACGGCGCGCTGCAGGTTGGGCGCGGTGGTGAAGGTGAGGTTCTGGTGCGCCTTGGCGATGTTGGGCGTCAGCGAACGGTCGGCGGTGATGTAGCCGACCTTCCAGCCGGTGAGGCTGAAGGTCTTGCCGGCCGAGCCGATGCGCATGCAGCGTTCCCGCATGCCGGGCAGCGTCATCAGCGGGATGTGCTTCCAGCCGTCGAAGGTCAGGTGCTCATACACCTCGTCGCAGATGGCGTAGGCGTCGTGGCGCTGCACCAGCTCGGCGATATAGGCCAGCTCGGCGCTGGTGAAGACCTTGCCGGCGGGGTTCATGGGCGAGTTCAGCAGCACGGCCTTGGTGCGGTCGCTGAAGGCGGCGGCCAGCTCGGCGCGCGGCAATTCCCATTTCGGCGGGGTCAGGCGCACCAGCTTCGGCACGGCGCCGAGCAGGCGCACCATGGGCAGGTAGGTGTCGTAGAACGGCTCGAACACCACGACCTCGTCGCCGGGGTTCACCACGGCCATCAGGCTGGCGATCAATGCCTCCGTGGCGCCGGAAGTGACGATGACCTCGGCGGCGGGGTCGATCTCCAGCCCGTAGAAGCGGCGGTTGGCGTCGGCCACGGCCTGGCGCAGTTCCGGCACCCCGGCGAGCGGCGGGTACTGGTTGCGCGTGTCCATCAGCGCGTCGGCCGCGGCGCGGATGACGTCCTGCGGGCCCTCGTAGTCCGGGAAGCCCTGGCCCAGGTTGATGGCGCCATGCTGGACCGCGAGGGCGGACATGACGGTGAACACGGTGGTCCCCGTGGAGGAGAGCAGGTTGTTCATCGGCTTCATGGTAGAATCGGCACCTCAGGCAGGGATCGCGCGCGGGTTGGCGTGTGGCTGGATCATGGGGGCGGGCATCGCCCGATGCAACATCGTCTTCAGCATGGCTGCTGGTTTGTTAGGCATTGTGCCTGTTTTAAGGGCCAACTCTGTCTGGCAGCGAAGTTTCACGGTGGAAAACCCGATGGGGCGCCATTGCCCCGTCGCTGCTGCTCGTGCGACACAGCAGGTCGAGCCTTCCAGGCGTCCGCCGGCTGAACGTGGCGATGGCGGAGGGTTGTACAGCTGGGGGGAGAGGACGGGACAAAGCCTTGCCGGACAAGGCGGCGGACCGTGAATGGAGCCGATGAAGAAGATCGAGGCGATCATCAAGCCCTTCAAACTCGATGAGGTGAAGGATGCGCTGCACGAGATCGGCCTGCAGGGCCTGACCGTGGTCGAGGCCAAGGGCTTCGGGCGGCAGAAGGGCCATACCGAGCTGTACCGTGGCGCCGAATATGTCGTCGACTTCCTGCCGAAGGTGAAGATCGAGGTCGTCTGCTCCGATGATCTGGCCGAGCGCGCGATCGAGGCCATCCAGGCCGCCGCCCGCACGGGCCGCATCGGCGATGGCAAGATTTTTGTATCGGACGTCCACGAGGTCATCCGCATCCGCACCGGCGAACGGGGCGAGGACGCGGTCTGAGTTTCACTGCCCGCGCCCTGGCGCGGGGAGCTGAGGGAGACGGGCCTGCCTGTGCCGTTCGGGCGCGGTGGGCCGGCGCGTTGCGGGATGCTTTCAGCGCCGCGCGCAAAGTTTGAGTGTCGTTAGGGAACAGGACCACACACGATGGCGAAGAAGCCCGCAGCCGCAGCGCCCAGCGCTGTCTCCAAGGTCATGGAAATGATCAAGGAGAACAGCGTCGAGTACGTGGACTTCCGGTTCACGGACCCGAAGGGCAAGTGGCAGCACACCGCCCAGCACGTCTCCACCATGGAGGAGGAGATGTTCACGGACGGTATCATGTTCGACGGCTCCTCCATCGGCGGGTGGAAGGCGATCAACGAGTCCGACATGATCCTCATGCCGGACGCGACGACCGCCACGATGGATCCGTTCTCGGCCAAGCCGCAGCTGATCCTGATCTGCGACATCATCGAGCCGTCCACCGGCCAGGCCTATTCGCGCGACCCGCGCTCGACCGCCAAGAAGGCCGAGGCCTACGTGGCTTCCACCGGCGTCGGCGATGCCGCGCTGTTCGGCGCCGAGGCTGAGTTCTTCATCTTCGACAACGTGAAGTTCGGCACCGGCGGCAATTACGGCATCTACCAGCTCGACAGCATCGAGGGCCCCGGTTCCAGCCTGAAGGATTATCCGGAAGGCAACATGGGCCACCGCCCGGGCGTCAAGGGCGGCTACTTCCCCGTCGCCCCGGTGGACAGCGAAGTCGACCTGCGCGCCGAGATGCTCTCGACCATGATCGAGATGGGCGTGGCCGGCGAGAAGCACCACCATGAGGTGGCGCAGTCGCAGCACGAGCTGGGCACCAAGTTCGGCCCGCTGGTGCAGCACGCCGATCACATGCAGATCTACAAGTATGTGATCCACAATGTCGCCCACAGCTACGGCAAGACGGCGACCTTCATGCCGAAGCCGATCTATGGCGACAACGGCTCGGGCATGCACGTCCACCAGTCCATCTGGAAGAACGGCAAGCCGCTGTTCGCGGGCAACGGCTATGCCGACCTGTCGAACGAGGCGCTGTACTACATCGGCGGCATCATCAAGCACGCCAAGTCGCTGAACGCCTTCACCAACCCGTCGACCAACTCCTACAAGCGGTTGATCCCGGGCTTCGAGGCGCCGGTGCTGCTGGCTTATTCCGCGCGTAACCGCTCGGCGTCCTGCCGCATTCCGTATGCGACGAACCCGAAGGCCAAGCGCGTCGAGGTCCGCTTCCCCGACCCGACCGCGAACCCCTACCTGGCCTTCGCCGCCATGCTGATGGCCGGCCTGGACGGCATCAAGAACAAGATCCACCCGGGCGATGCCATGGACAAGGATCTGTACGACCTGCCGCCGGAAGAGCTGAAGGACATCCCGACCGTGTGCGGTTCGCTGCGCGAGGCCCTGGAGTCCCTGGCCGCCGACCACGAGTACCTGCTGGCTGGCGACGTGTTCAGCAAGGACCAGATCGAGAGCTATATCGAGCTGAAGTGGCAGGACGTGTACAAGTTCGAGCACACGCCGCACCCGGTTGAGTTCGAGATGTACTACTCCGTCTGATCTCGTTCGCGAGGTTCAGGCAAGACGGAAGCGCCCCGGGGGAGACCCCGGGGCGTTTCTGCGTTTGGGGGAGGCGACATGTTCGACCTGATGATCCATGCGGATTGGAGCGTCGACCCGCGCAAGCGCTGGGCGGCGCGGGCGTGGCGGAACGGGACGGAATGGGCGGTGGATGCGCCGTTCCAGATTGCCTCCACCGCGTCCTTTCTCGACGACGCTTTCGCGGCTGTCGGGAAGGGGAGTTGTCTGCTCGGGTTCGATTTCCCGATTGGGATGCCTGCGGCCTATGGCGCCCTGACGGGCTTCGCCCGGTTCAGGGACGCGTTGCCATCCTTGGGGGAAGGCGACTGGGGACACTTCTTCAATGTCGCGGAAGTGCCGGGAGAGATCTCCGTGCGGCGGCCATTCTATCCGCGGGTGGCGCGGAAAGGCGTGTCGCCAAATGACATTGTAGGCGGGATTGGCGTTACGAGCGTCGATGATCTGTTTCGCATCAGCGAGCGTAAGACGGCGTATCGCAATGCGGCGTGCGCATTGTTCTGGACCCTTGGTGGTAACCAAGTCGGCAAAGCCGCGCTGTCCGGATGGCAGGACATCGTCAGGCCAGCGATCCTGCGAGGAGCCGCCCTCTGGCCATTCGACGGGACGCTGGCGGAACTGTCAGAGCCGAAAGGGCTGGTCATTGCGGAGACTTATCCCGCCGAGGCCTATCGGATGGTGGATGCGGCCTTCCGGCCCGGGCAGAGCAAGCGAAGATGCGGCGACCGGCAGGAGAAGGCGGAAGCTATTCTCGCCTGGTCAGGCCGGAATGGCGTGTCGTTGAGCGAAGCCGCCCGACTGGCAGTGCGTGGCGGCTTTGGCTAGGACCGGAACGGCGAGGACCGTTTCGACGCCTTCCTGGGCCTGCTGAAGATGATCGACGTCGCCAGCGGACGCCGGCCTGAAGCGACGGCAGCGCCGGACAGGCGCTGGGAAGGATGGATTTTGGGGCGCTAGCGCCAAGCGGCGACAGCCTGGCGGCGCCCCGGGAATGTGCACCGGGGCGCCTTGTGCCGGAAGGTCTTACTTCACCAAAGCCTTGGCGATGTCGTCCAGGCTGTGGTTGGTCAGGTCCTTGGACAGGCTCTTGATCACGGCCGCATCGACTGTCTTGTGCAGGGCCTCGCGGATCTGGCCGAGGGATTGCGGGTCGGCCACCAGCACCAGGGCGTCGAAGCCGTTCTGCTGCTTCAGGGCGTTCAGAGCCTGGGCCACCTGCTTGCTGAAGGTCGCCTCGCTGGTCTGGCCAGGGGTCTGGTCCTCGGGGCGGGAGCCGGAGGGGCCCTGGGCGGCGCTCTCCGGGGTGATGCGGCCTTCCTCGGTCAGGGACACTTCGCCGCCGCTGGGCGCGGTGTTCCGCAGCAGCATGGCCTTGCCGCCATCGGCGACCAGGATCAGGGCGTTGTTCGGGATATCATGGCTCATGGGTGGCATCTCCACAGAAATGGCCGGGCGCATTGGCCCGGCCTTGGAGGTGCAACGCGCCGCATCGGGGAAAAGTCAGGCCTCAGGCTGAGAAACTTCAGGCCTCGGCCAGGACCTTCGCGCCATGGCGCAGCGAGGCTTCGGTCACGCTGATGCCGAGGCCCGGGCCGGTGGGGACCACCACCGCGCCGTTCTCGTTGGGAATGCGGGCTTCCAGCACGTCCTCGGTCAGCACATGGTGTGGCATGTAGAATTCGCAGCCGAGCGAGATGCCGGGTGTGGCCGCGATCATCTGCGTGCCGGCGGCGAGCGCGATGCCGCCTTCCCACAGCGTGCCGCCATAGCCGGGCAGGCCGGCGGTATCGGCGATCGCCATCATGCGCTGCGCGGCCAGCATGCCGCCGCACTTCATCAGCTTGACGCTGATGGCGTCGGCGGCCTGGCGGCGGACGATCTCCAGCAGGTCGGTGGCGTCGAAGCAGCTTTCATCGGCCAGGATGGGCGTGTCCAGCGCTTGGGCGAAGCCGGCCATGGCATCCAGGTGGCGGCGGGGCACCGGCTGCTCGATGAAGGTGGGGCGGAAGCGGTCGACGTCGCGCAGCACGGCCATGGCGCGGAATGGCTCCAGCGCCTGGTTGTAGTCCAGGCGGAGGTCCACCGTGTCGCCGAACGCGTCGCGGATGGCTTCCAGGTGGGCCATGTCCTCGGCGTGCGGCTTCACGCCGGTCTTCACTTTGAACAGGCGGTTGCCGGCGGGGACCATGGCGTGCATGCGGGCGAGGTCGGCCGCGAAGTCCGGATCGGCGATGGAGAAGGAGAGCGGGATGCTGTCCCGCACCCGGCCGCCGAGCAGGTCGGCGACAGAGACGCCCTGCGCCTTGCCGAGGATGTCCAGCACCGCCATCTCGACGCCGGCCTTGGCATCGGTGCTGCCGGTGACGGTGCGGTCCAGTTTCGTGAGCAGCTCGCGCAGGCGGCGGGCGGGGTGGCCCTGGATGACCGGGCGGAGATAGACATCGAGCGTCGAGAAGGCGCTTTCGGGGGTGTTGGTGAAGACCTCCCATGGTGCGGCCTCGCCCCAGCCGGTGATGCCGCAGCGTGTGGTCAGCTCGATCAGGACGCGCTTGACGCTGCCCTTCACGCTGCCGACGCCCTGGGCGCGGGCCATCTTGATCGGGCTTTCGACCAGGAAGAGGCGGAGGCGGTCGAGGATCGGGCCCTGGGGGCTGTCGAGAGTCACGTCAATTATCCCGCTGGCGGTGGAAGTGGGAGAGGAAGGCCTGGGTGGCTTCCTGCTGCGGCGCGTCGATGACCTGCTTCGCCGGACCGTCCTCGACGATGACGCCGTCGCGCAGGAACACCACGCGGTCGGCGACTTCGCGTGCGAAGGCGATCTCGTGGGTGACGATGACCATGGTCATGCCCTCCGCCGCCAGTTCGCGCATGACGTTCAGCACCTCGCCCACCAGTTCTGGGTCCAGGGCACTGGTGGCTTCGTCGAACAGCATGATCTCGGGCTGCATGGCCAGGGCGCGGGCGATGGCGACGCGCTGCTTCTGGCCGCCGGAGAGGCGAGCCGGGTACTGGTCCGCCTTCTCCGCCAGCCCGACCTTGCCGAGCAGGGCGCGGGCCAACGTCTCGGCCTCCGCGCGCGGCATGCGGCGGACGGTGAGGGGGCCTTCCATCACGTTGCCCAGCACCGTCTTGTGCGGGAACAGGTTGAACTGCTGGAAGACCATGCCGGTGCCGGCGCGGAATTTCGCCAGCGAAGCGGTGCCGGGCAGCCTGCTGCTGGTGCCGAAATCCAGGCTCTGGCCGCCGACGCGGACGCGGCCGCCATCGGGCGTGACGAGCAGGTTGAGGCAGCGCAGCAGCGTGGACTTGCCGGAGCCGGAGGGGCCGATCAGGGCCACGACCTCCCCCGAGCCCACCGACATGTTGACGCTGCGGAGCACCTGGTGGTCGCCGAAGCTCTTGCTGAGGGCTGCGACTTCGATTTTCGCGGTCATGCGCGCGGCCTCAGTCTGCACGGGCCAGGCGGCGCTCGAGGCGTCCGACCAGCAGGGTGAGGGGGAAGAGGATGACGAAGTAGATGACGGCCACGAGGGTGTAGATCTCCAGCGGCCGGTAGCTGTCATGCGCCACGGCCTGGCCCTGGTAGAGCAGGTCCGGCACCGCCAGCACGGAGACCAGCGAGGTGTTCTTCAACTGGATGATGGACTGGTTCATCAGGGGCGGCACCATGCGCTTCAGTGCCTGTGGCAGCACGATGCGGCGCATGGACTGCGACGGCGTCATGCCCAGCGCCAGGGCGGCTTCGGTCTGCCCCGGTTCGATGGAGTTGATGCCGCCACGGATGATTTCCGAATAGAAGGCGCCGCCATACAGGGAAAGGGCGAGGACGCCGGCCGTCGTCGCCGACATCTCGATGCCGCTCAGGATAGGCAGGGCGTAGTAGAACCAGACGAGCTGCACCAGCACGGGGGTGCAGCGGAACACTTCCACATAGGCCTGGGACAGCCAGCGGAGCGGCGCGAAGCGTGACAGGCGCAGCAGGCCGGAGAACAGGCCGACGGCGAGGCCGAGCACGACGATGCCGAAGGTGAAGAGCAGGGTGACGACCGTGCCGTTCACGAAGAGCCAGCGGTAGCTCCAGATAAACGAAAAGTCCCATTGGTACATGCTGGCTGATCCAGTCTCGGAGGGAAGGGGCTGGGCGCGGGGGTGGCCCCGCGCCCG
>Ga0308171_1004439_pt1 | contig 11515 bp, 14 predicted proteins | sample PhyGR1_FD_202135 | JGI IMG/M metagenome (GOLD analysis project Ga0308171, IMG submission 202135) | Phyllosphere microbial communities from UC Gill Tract Community Farm, Albany, California, United States - DLSLSG.R1 | ecosystem: Host-associated > Plants > Phyllosphere > Unclassified | place: USA... | reverse complement strand
GATCTCCGTCGGGCAGAATCGGTGAACAGATAAATCAGAGCATCACCTTTAGTGCTGTGATGCTCTGTCATTCTCAACAAACGCACGACATACAGCGCTGTAAGAAATAGTAAAACAAACCTGCCAGGCCACTGTAAACCGTTTTAAATATGACGCCAAAACTGGCTTCGTCTATTGTATTCAGAAAAGCTCGTACAAATACTACCTTCCGGACTCACACGACTACGATAATGATTATCTGTTCAGGCTATATGCTGCCAATATAGCTCATGATCCACCAGCACCGACCCGGTACGGCAAATCGTGTCAGGGTGATAAAAAAGCTGCTCAGTCGTTAAGCAAGGGTGTATTAAGCTGATTCAGATGATGCAATACCATTACTTTTAAATGTTGTTCGCCCGAACAGGGAGCATGCAGGCAAACAAAACGGGAATTCATTTCAGATGCTCATTAATTACTAAACTTTATTTTATTTAGGCTTTAAATGGCAGACAGTTTGCGCGGGAGACATTAATTTTCAGCTGCTGTAAATTTACGTATAAATCATATTCAGGGGGAAGCAGATTTGGCCAGGGTAATATTACCAGCGATAAAACCCGTACCCGTTTTGCGTTTGCCCTGAAGATCATTCTGAATGGCATTTTTTTTAGGTACGAGCGGAACAACTTTGGCAGGAAACATTTAAGGCTCTCATGCACCGCTACGGCAGCGTCCATGAACGATGTGTTTACACTGCTCATCAATAAGCGCCTCACCGTCTTCTTTGATGAACGCTCCCTGCTGCGGATCCGGCAGAATATCGAGAACCGCTTCAGAGGGACGGCAGAGTTTCGTACCAAGCTGTGTTACGACCACCGGCCGGTTAATCAGCATGACATCCAGCAGTTCGCCATGGCTGAAACGGTCTTCCGCTAGGCCCATTTGCTCGTAAAACTCCGTATTTTTGCGCAGCAGATCCCGTACGCTAATACCCATATCCGTTGACCTGCTCCCCGTTGATTAGTACACCCCGATGTTAGTAATGTCTTCATAAGCCACATAAGGACATCCCCATGAAGAAGCGTTTTTCCGACGAACAGATCATCAGTATCCTGCGCAAGGCTGAAGCCGGGGTTTCTGCCCGGGAACTCTAGCGTAAGCATGCTATTTCAGACGCCACTTTCTACACCTGGCGCAAGAAGTTCGGCGGCATGGAAGTCCCCGAAATAAAGCGGCTTAAGTCACCTGAAGAGGAGAACGCCCGCCTTAAGAAGCTGCTCGCCGAAGCCATGCTGGATAAGGAGGCGCTTCAGGTGGCTCTGGGTCGAAAGTTCTGACGACAGACCAGAAGCGGGAAGCCGTGGAGGTCATGTGTGAGGTCGCCGGTCTGTCGCAACGTCGTGCCTGCAGGCTGGCAGGTCTGTCTCCTTCAACCTGCCATTATTCAGCTCAGCGTCCGGCTGCTGACGCGCAGCTATCTCTGCGCATCACAGAGCTGGCACCTGAACGCCGTCGCTTTGGTTATCGGCGGATCTGGCAGTTATTGCATCGTGAGGGCCTTCACGTCAACCACAAGCGGGTATACCGCATTTATCACCTTAACGGCCTGAGTGTGAAGCGCAGACGACGTCGTAAGGGTCTGGCGACTGAGCGACTTCCGCTGCTTCGCCCGGATGCACACAATCTGACATGGTCAATGGATTTCGTCATAGATGCACTGGCCAGCGGTCGCAGGCTCAAGTGCCTTACCTACGTCGATGACTTCACACAGGAATGCCTGACTGTCACTGTTGCCTTTGGGATTTCAGGCGTGCAGGTCACGCGTACTCTGGACAGTATTGCGCTGTTTCGCGGCTATCCGGCTACGATAAGAACTGACCAGGGGCCGGAGTTTACCTGTAGAGCACCTGACCAATGGGCCTTTAAGCATTGCGTGGAGCTGCGGCTTATTCAGCCCGGTAAACCGACACAGAACGGATTTATTGAGAGTTTTAACGGACGCTTTCGCGATGAATACCTGAATGAACACTGGTTTAGCGACATCAGCCATGCCAGGAAAACTATCAGTGAATGGCGTCAGGATTATAATGAATGTCGCCCACACTCCACGCTGAATTATCAGACGCTGTCTGAATTTTCAGCGGGCTGGGGAAAGGGTAATTCTGAGAGTGAAGGATCCGACATTCACTAACTGAGCCTTGTATCTAATACTGGGGGCAGGTCACTCGCGGTGAGAACGGGATTTTGGGGCGAAGATATTTCATTAAGGGCGATGATCATCGTAGTCACCAAGTGCATGCATTTGATGTTGGAAGTATGCAGGTATTAAGAAATCTTGCTTGCGTGATTTTTTTAAGAAAAAAAAAGACATTGCTGGGGAGTATGCTGAAATAAAACATTCGGCAGCATTACTCAGTAAAAACGATGTTCATCGCTATAGCGCGCTCAAAGCGAACTTTATAGAGCAACATCTACGACTGGCGCTGAATGACCAGGAATGTTAGAGATAGATTTTGTGGCCAGGATGGTATGTTCGATGTAATGGATATACTCAAAAGCCATGAGCAAAACGCCCGCTTTTCGATCATAGCTGCTCTTGAAGCCTGCTCACTGGCAGCTTTGTGCCAAAAGCGGACCTTGTTACCCACCCGTTAGATTAAACCTTTTCAGTAATACTTTTAGCTGTGCATTGCTCCCATGGGTCATTGCGTCATCCATTCGTTCAAGGGCCGGATCTATATAAACCGGATGCAATTCTTTCCGGTGTGTGTTAAGAAAATGAAAGGCCTGTATAAACGGAACGATAAAGATGCATATTGATAAAATTCCTGCTTATTTATTGCAGCACGGCCGTTTTTATTTGACGGCTCCAGACCTGAGTCGCTCAGAAGAAATGCAACGTAAACTCAATGAATTTAGTTCGTTTCATCATGAGTTTCTGCTCTGGTCTCCTGGCTTTCATTCGTTTTTTTCAGTCAGGGATAATATGCTGGAGGCAGCAGATAATTTCCTGAATGACGAAGAAGAGTATAAGCTTTTAATTATTGATAGCAGGTCAGATCAGCTATTAGGTTGTATTAGCTTAATCATAAGGAATCGGGCTATTCCTTATCTCGAAATCGGCTACTGGCTTGCCACGGATGCTATGGGCAAAGACATAATGCCTGAAGCTTGCAGGATGGTTACAAAAATAGCCTCGGACTTTTTTAATGCTAAAAGAATCGAAATTCGTACTGCCAGACGCAACGTGCGCAGTAAGTCTGTTGCATTAAAATGTGGGTTCAGACTTGAAGCCATATTAGCTTCTGATCGACTGGACAGCACGGGAGTGATTGACGATACCTTTATTTATAAATACAGCAGCTGATCGTACTGTGCCCTTAAGCTACAACGTCCGCTTAGTGAAGGCGGAGATTGAACAATAACGGTCCGCTCTGTGCCAGAAGCGGACGGTACTGTAATACTGTCAGAGTCCCAGTAATACTGACTAAATTCACACTGCCCCATATAAGGAAGAGAGTAGATGCAGATACCTATCATAAAAACAGAGCGTTTGCTTTTAAAGCCATTGGTTATAGAAGATGCTCCATCGATCCAGGAGCAATTTCCGCGCTGGGAAATTGTTCGTTATATGGTCTCATCCGTTCCATGGCCCTATCCCGACAACGGCGCAGAGCATTATGTAAGTAATATCGCTTTGCCAGCTATGGCAAAAGGACTTGCATGGGTCTGGACTATAAGGCGTTTAGACAGACCTGACCATCTGATAGGAGTAATTAGCCTGGATGATACAGAAGATAACAATCGTGGTTTCTGGCTTGTGCCTGAGCATCAGGGACAAGGATTAATGCGAGAAGCCTGTTACGCCGTGACCGACTATTGGTTCAATATTCTGGAAAGAACCGTGTTACGCGCTCCAAAAGCAGCTCAAAATGTTCGCTCTCAGAAAATTTCATCTGCAAGCGGCATGCGATTGATAAAAACTGAGAAAAAAACAATTTGTTATTGGATTTCTGGACTCTCAGTTGTGGGAAATTACACGTGATGAGTGGAATGCCATTAGGTAATGTTAAAAGTATCGGAAGTCCGCTTTGTGCCAAAAGCGGACGTTCAACAGGTTAATGAGTTCATTATTTGCCTGCTGAAGTAGTTCTGTTGTGCAAACTTTTTAGTAAAGTTTGAACCGCGAGATAAGACCTTCTTTTAGGTGAACAGCCAGACCAGACTCCAAATAAATCAGTAGGGTAAATGTTACCACTGATAAACTATGGAGCTCAGCAAGTAACGCTTACAGAGGGATAAGTGCACCTCCTATTTTCGCGCACTAACATGCAGCCGCTAATGCAGTCGCGTACTGTAATACAATTGTCAGACAGCAGCAGTCCAGCTTGCTCAGTCAGACGTTTTGAGTTTATTCCACAGCCGCCTGTGGCAAAAATAAACGGATGAGCCGCAAGCTCCTCAAAGCTTATGCCGCGAGAGTTTGTATGACGGGCATGAGTATGACCAGTTGGAGGCACTGCAGCTTTCTAAATACAACAGAGCTTAATCCACAGTACTTTCAGAGAAGCTTAAAAGCAGCATGATTTCATGCAGGCTCACGGTGTGACATAAGTAGAACAGGTAAATCAGGGCGGCTGCGTCCTTCTGGACGCAGCCAGATATCAGAAGGTGGTCCAGTTTCCGTCCGTATCAGCAGGCACTTGCTTCTTCATTGCCGCAGGTAAAGAGGCGATTGTATGCTGGGTGGCTGTGGGATGTGAGTCTGCAGCAAGAGTGAAGACCGACACCGATTGCAGCAGCAGGGATGCCTGTTCGCGCAGGCTCTGCGAGGCCGACGCCGATTCCTCTACCAGTGACGCATTCTGCTGGGTCACACCATCCATCTCCGTTACGGCGATGCCGACCTGCTCAATACCGCGGGCCTGTTCGGCACTTGCAGCGGTAATTTCCTCAACGGTATCACTCAACTGACCGACCGATGACACGATATCCGCCATTGTTGTCACTGACCGGCTCGCCAGGGTGCTGCCTGCATTTACGCTTACGGAGTTTGCTTCAATCAGCTGACGGATCTCACCGGCCGCCGTGGCGCTGCGGCTGGCCAGCGTGCGCACCTCACCGGCGACTACAGCAAAGCCACGCCCCTGTTCGCCTGCGCGCGCCGCCTCTACCGCCGCATTAAGGGCCAGTATGTTTGTCTGGAAGGCAATGCTGTCAATGACAGATGTGATGTCGGCAATCCGGCCGGAGCTTTCGCCGATAGATTTCATGGTTCCGGAAATGTCGGCAGTGACCTCATTTCCCTGACGGGCGACCTCCCTCACGTTAACGGCAAGCTGTGCCGCCTGACGGGCATTGTCGGCGTTATTTCTGACCGTCACGCTGAGCTCGCTCATGGTAGCAGCGGTCTGCTCCAGCGCACTGGCCTGCTCCTCCGTGCGCTGCGACAGGTCTGAGTTCCCCTGCGCAATCTGCAGGCTAGCTGCCGCAACGCTCTCGGCGTTCCGGCGTACCGTGCTGACCGTCTGCGCCAGCGAATCCTGCATCTCCGCAACTGCGGTGAGCAGCATACCGGTTTCATCCCGACCGCTGACAGGTATGGCCTGACTCAGATCGCCGCGTGCAATGCGCTGTGCGGCGGCGAGCGTCACGTTCAGTGGTCGGGTAATACTGCGGGTGATGAGCCAGGCTGCAGCCGCCGCCAGCAGAACCGCGACTGCACTCAGCGAGGTCAGCAGAATTGTAGCCGCGTTTCGCTCATCTTCAGCAGCACTGCGGGCCTGCTGCATCTGTTGTTCCTGAAAAGATACCAGGGCTGAAATGGCTTTCAGATAGTCAACCTGAGTCTGGTAACGCGGACCAAGGAGTAGTTGAGCGGCCTCGTCCCGCTTACCCGACATTCCCAGAGCCACAACATCATCAGAAAAGGCCAGATACTGACTGCCGGTGCTCCTGATTAACGCAATCAGCTCCCGGCTTTTGGGTGCCTTCAGCAGGACGTCGATCTGATCAACAGTAGCGGTAATTTTATCATGTACCCTGTCATAATCTTTTTTGAAGACTTCCTTCCGGTCAGGCACATCCGCCAGGACAACGTTACGTACCAGCCGGCTAAGATCAGTTGAATAGTAACGCAGATTGGTTGCAGCCGAGGCCTTCTGATAGCGGCTGCCTGCAAGGGTATCCGCCGTCTCTCCCAGGGACTGAATGCGGGTAAATCCGGTCAGTGCAACGATGATTAAAAGAAGAAGGATAAAGCTAAACGCCGCGCCAAGGCGCACGCCGATTCTGATATTGTTCATAAGATTCCTGTCTGAAATAACTGAGATGAAAAGCACTACGTGAGAATGACGCTTTTCGTTTCGTTTTTAGGTGTGTAACTTCAGAGGTATAAGGAATTATTGCTGTATGCGGCTTGCACAGAAAGCCTGGCTGCAGGGGATGCATATCGATGCACTTGCCTGTTCATATCGTCTTAATTTACAGATTAAAACCGGTGCTTACCCGGTGGGTCTGTTGATAGAAAACAAAAAAATCCCGGCGCAGGGGAAACAGGGCCGGGAATCACGTCACAAATGACAAAAGCTGTCAGGTATAGAAGCAATCGCGCCGACAGCCTAAGCGGGTATCGGCCGGATTGTCAGAAACTTTATCCCCCATCAAAAATCCTGCTTCGAGTGTGTTTATGTGTTTCCATAAATGAAGAGTGATCATTGGTTTACTATGGTTTTACAGAATCGTCACAGCAGGAAGAATTATTCCGGCAGTGAAGGGGCGACAGGCAAAATCGGCGGATTTATGAATAGAGAACATGAAATGAGAGAAGTGTAAGCGAACACAGCACCTGAGGCGATTTGTGAGGAATTTCTGCGTGGAAAGCTGCACTTGCGAAAAGGGAAGCGTAAAAGCCGCTGTAAAACAGTGTTAGGGTAAATACGGAAAGATAAAATAATAGGGTGAATTTAATGAGAACAGTCGAGTTATTGCAGTACACCTTGAAAGCAAGCACTGAACGAGAATTTCATCAAATCATGGTTGAGGAAAGCATTCCCTCCATTGTGATGCGGACATTGACACATCGCCTTCGGAAATTCAATGCATGATGAGGATTCTTACTACCTGATCCGGGCCTACAATAATCCCGATCATCTGGATGCATCACAGAAAGCATTTTACCTTAGTGATGGCTGGCGGTTAGAGCCACGTGTTGCGATTATCGATAGGATTCAAACCAGCGTTAAATCGGTATTTGTGCTTACTGATACAGCAACAGATGGGCTGAGGAAGTAAGTTTATAACCAGTTTGATGCGGATTTTATGTTTAATAGGACAGGACTCCTCTGTAATCATGCTTTTTACGTCCGCTTCTCGCTCATAGCTGACGTTGCGGCACATTATTTTAGGATGTATTAAATATTCCTGTCTTTGACAGACACAGGTATTTGGAAATTAGCCTGTTTATAGTTGCAAATGTATAATAGTTTTTGACTTACTCGCGGAAAAAAACCAGACAACTACTGCGTCGGCTGAAACGATAGCGGCTTCTCCTTCGAAGCCGGCTGACAAGCATGAGGCCAGAACTGGTCCGGTACGCTGGCATGTGCAAGAGCCTGAATTAAGATTCGGGTGCTGATTGGACAAAATGAGACTTCATAATTCAGTCAAAGGTTGAAAGCCACCGTACTGGCAGCTTAAATCCAGGGATTAGTAACCGACGCCGCGTACACCACCTGCAGCCCGGATGGATTCGCCCGTTACCCAATGTGAGTCTTCAGATGCCAGAAAAACTGCGACGGGTGCTATATCGGTGGGTTCGCCGAAGCGACCCAATGGTGTTCCTGCAAGCAGCTTCACCCCGAGTTCTCCCGCGAAATTTCCGTCGGTTGCGGGTGTATTGGTATGACCAGGCAAAATTGAGTTTACGCGAATGCCGCGCGGTCCTAGCTCACGAGCCAGCGCAAATGTCATTGTGTCAACCGCACCTTTGGTTGCTGAATAGACACTAGAGGCAAGGTAAGGGTCGGTGCTCAGAATGGAACTAATGTTTATGATGCTCCCACCCGCATCACCAAAATGTTTTACCGCCTCCCTGATTGCCAGGAAGTAGCCCAGAACATTGACGTTGAATTGCTTGTGGAACGCATCTTCCGTCATATCGGAGATCATTTCGAATACGGCGACGCCAGCATTGTTGACCAAAACGTCCAGCTTGCCATGATCCGCCTTAACCTTGTCAAACAAACGGACGACGTCTGCCGACTTGCTCATATCCGCTTGCACGGCAAATGCTTTTCCTCCCGCAGCCTCTATTGACGCGACGACGGTGTTAGCACCCTTTTTGTTACTGGCATAGTTCACGATGACAGTAGCCCCTTCAGCTCCGAGTGCTTTTGCGATGCCACTGCCAATACCGCTTGAGGCGCCCGTTACAATGGCGACTTTTCCGGATAATTTCATTTGGTGACCTTTTTGTTTAACGTATGTGCCCGAGGCAAATCGCCCCGATTGACAAGAGTTATCTTAAGGCGGTCACACACTTATTTACGTGCCTGATCTTCGCATATCGTTGCCTATTCTTATCGTTTGATTGCAGCGCAGAAGCGTTGGCGTATATTGGACGACATGACTGATACAATGAACGAATTGCGCGACTTAGTGATGCGTGCTGAAAATGAATGGACCGCTACCGGTATTCCCCGCGTAAAGATGGTCAGAGCAGAGGCGTGCTCGGACCAGTTGTATGAACCGATGCTTCACCTGGTCTTACAGGGGACTAAAAACCTCTCCATTGGGAATCAGGTTCTTTGGTTCGAGCCTGCGTCCTACACGCTTATCCCAATCGACGTACCGGCTATAGGACAGATTCATTCCGATGGCCCGAACAGGCCTTTTCTGGCTGTTGGCTTGACTTTAGACCCTGTTGTTATCGCGACCATGTTCGGTGACCTTTGCGATACCCGGCCAATCCTTCGTGAACCCGATTTCTCGCCTACTGCCGCGTCAACGGAAATGATGGACGCTTGGCTCCGGATGATGCGGCTAGTTGATCGCCCGGACGAAGCGGGAATATTGGCGCCGATGATCGAAAGAGAAATACTCTATAGGGTTTTTCAGGGTCCACACGGCAATATGCTCAGGCAAATCGCACATGCTGAGAGCGGGCTGTCACAGGTTCGTCGGGCGATCGACTGGATACGTGTACACTTTGCCGAACCGTTCCTCGTGGAAGAGCTTGCGGCTCTGGCTGGGATGAGCGTTGCCGCATTGTATCGCCATTTCAAAGCAGTGACCGCCATGACGCCGATCCAGTATCAGAAAAGGCTCAGACTTTTGAAGGCTCGTCGGCAGCTCTTGTTCGAGCCAGGCGCAGCGGCCGCGGTCGCCTTCTCCGTCGGTTATGAAAGTGCCTCTCAGTTCAGCCGGGAATATGCGCGCATGTTTGGCATGCCCCCCGCACGTGATGTGGCCCGGTTCAAAACCCCGGGAGTTTGAAGCATGTTGATTAGGTTTTAGGGGGAAGTCCATATGCGTCCTATTTGCGCCTTATTCCGCACTTTACTCAACATCATGACCTGCCTCCCGATATAAATGACATTATTCAGCTCGCAGTGCGAACATTGCAGCCGACAGCCTTTATCGTTTCCAGCAAGTTCCGCTTTTCGCTCATAGCGGACCTTAGCCTGCCGTCAGTCCGCTTTGTGCCAGAAGCGGACATTAACCACTGGCTTAGATATTTAAACTTTAAAACGCGCAGGTGTGATGCCAAACACCCTGCGAAACAACGCAATAAATGCACTCACATTGTCATACCCAAGCTCCAGTGCAACTGTCGTCACTTGCTTACCCGTAGCCAGTAGTTCAAGAGCCTTTAGTAACCGTATGCGCTGTCGCCATTCATTAAAGCTAAAACCGGTTTCAGCACTGAATCGACGTGTAAGTGTGCGTGATGACACTCCCGCCCAGCATGCCCATTCCTCCAGTCTCCGTCCGTCATCTGGGTTATCTGACAGTGCCTGCGCAACTCTGAGGAGCCGAATATCCTGCGGCATTGGCAGCCCAAGATTAACCTCAGGAAGAGCTTCTATTTCATCGAGGATAACGCCACATAAACGTTTTTGAGGCGCATTGAGCTCTCCATTCTTCCATGAGGCTGCTCGTGTTATCGCCTCACGCAGCAGATTTGTGACTGAGAGGACAGCAGGCTTATCAGGTAATTCACCACAGGCCGCGGCAGATATATAAACACTCCATCCTGAATAGGGGCCGTGCGAGAGAAGACCATGCGGAACATTTGGAGGTATCCATACGGCATGCGTTGCCGGTACGACCCAGCGATAATTTTCGGCATTGATCGTAAGCAGCCCATGTTCAGCGCCGAGTAACTGTCCGCGAATGTGGTGGTGCCTTGATGTTTCCCTAATTGCATCAGACTGGCGAGCCGCAACAATCAAAGTGGGTCCATCTGACGAGAGAGCCCGGTCTAATGGAATTAATGGGTCGGTCATGTTGGCGTATTTGAGGTATTTATTGTCTTTTATACCGTACCGAAGCCATTAAGTCGATTGTAAAGTACCCATTACTTTCAATGAGGACTGACCATGGCAATGATTTCTATTTCTACCGTACTGGATGAGATTATTAACAAACAGGAGATGGCACTGGAGGTGATACTCAATCGCCATTTTAGTCCCGGTTATCAGCAGCGCACTGATAACGAGTGGGACGGCTTAGATAGCTTTGCCCGCCATGCACGTAAACTTCGGGAAATTCTTGCTTCCGGTAAAATTGAGGTGCAAGACGAACTACGTGATGGGAATCTCTATGCAACCCGCCTTCGTGTTCTGTTGAATAAGCGCAATGGTGAAAAAGTAGATATGGAGGTTTACATGTTTGCTGAAACAGATGAATCAGGACGATTTATTCGTATCGAAGAAGCAACACTTATGCTCAAAGGTTTGGAAAGTGACCGTGACTTAGGTAGCGCCAGGTAATAAAGATTTTAATGTCCGCTTTTCGCGGACATAAGCTTGAGGTTAGTCCGCTTTGTGCCAAAAGCGGACGTTAGCAGGAGTGCCTTTCTGATTACTTATCTGACGATGATCTGTACGGTGAAACATTGATCTCTTTCTTCTTTCGTTTATAGTTAAGTACCTGTTCTGACAAGAGCAGGCTTAGTGGTCTGCGTTCATCCCTTGATGAGCTGGCTTAATTCAGTCCTGAAGGCATCGGTTGCCGTAAAGGAGTTCTAAAAAAATCATGCGTCTTACGCCACCCTGAGTCGTAACCCTCCCCTTTCGCACTGAGTAGTCTCAGTCGCGCACTCAAAAACATCCCGTCTGCGGATGTGTGTTTTCGTACCTGAATTTTTTGCCCTCACGGGCTGACTGTATTCAAAATCTGAGAAATTACTATGCTGCTGTCCTCGACGCGTAAGGACTGGCTGGGCAACGTCCGTGGTGACGTGCTCGCCGGTATTGTCGTTGCGCTCGCGCTCATTCCTGAAGCGATCGCGTTTTCCATCATTGCCGGAGTC
>Ga0308171_1004437_pt1 | contig 11521 bp, 11 predicted proteins | sample PhyGR1_FD_202135 | JGI IMG/M metagenome (GOLD analysis project Ga0308171, IMG submission 202135) | Phyllosphere microbial communities from UC Gill Tract Community Farm, Albany, California, United States - DLSLSG.R1 | ecosystem: Host-associated > Plants > Phyllosphere > Unclassified | place: USA... | reverse complement strand
AATTAAGGTCAATGCTTCCGACAGCTCATCCAATGTTCCAAATCCGCCAGGCATCACCACGAAACCTTGAGAATATTTGACGAACATTACTTTTCTAACGAAAAAATAATCAAAATTGATATTATAACCTTTGTCGACATACGGATTAAAGTGCTGTTCGAAAGGCAGTTCGATATTCAAACCAATAGATTTTCCGAAACCGTTTGCACCTCGGTTTCCAGCTTCCATTATTCCAGGTCCGCCTCCAGTGATGACTCCAAAACCAATTTCCGTAATTTTCTTTGCAATGTCAACCGCCATTTTGTAGTAGAAATTATCTTCCTTCAACCTAGCCGAACCAAAAATTGAAACACAAGGGCCAATCCTCGCCATTTTCTCGTAACCATCTACAAACTCGGACATCACGCGGAAAACCATCCAGCTGTCTTTGGTTATCGTTTCGTCCCAGGTTTTCTGGCGTAGACTTTCCTGCAATCTTTTATCGTCGTCCTGTTCTATCATTTGAAAATTCTTTCTGCTTCAACAATAGATTCCGGTCTTCCAACATCAACTAAGTTTGAAGTGTGCTGATAACCAACGATGATATCTTCTTTCATCAATTCCATATATTCATCCATAATAGAGAATTTTCCGGTTCTTGTGAATTTATCAAAAATCTCAGAATTTACGCAATGAACGCCGCTAAAAGCTAATTCTCTTAATTTGAAAATCCCACCCACGACCGTTTTTTTATTGGTTTGAAGATTTCTCCAGCCTTTCAAAAACATTTTCTCATTGAACATCAGTTTTCTGGAACTTTCTCTGTCCGAAACGGCCAAAGTGATCATTGCACCTTTGGTCTCGTGAAGTCGGATGAAATTGGTGATATTAAGGTCTGTCAGGATATCGACATTCATTATAAGGAATGATTTCTCATTCTCAAGGAATCTCTTTGCGAAAAGTAATCCGCCACCAGTTTCCAAAAGTTCTTCGTGCTCGTTTGAGATTTCGATGTTTGCGCCGAAGTTGTCATTTTCAGCCAGAAAAGCAAGAATCTGACCTCCAAAATGGTGAATATTAATGACAAAATCATTGATTCCAAAACCTTGCAGGTATTTGATGTTTCTTTCGAGAAGTGGAACGCCGTTTACTTTTGCCAAAGCTTTTGGATGTTCGTCAGTAAAAGGTTTCAGTCGAGTTCCCTTTCCTGCAGCAAATATTAATGCTTTCATATTTTTATTAATGATAAATAATAATTGATAACTGATTGAATAATGAGAGATAAATTATTAATTATCGCTTATCGTGGATAAATTCAGATGTAATTGTTCGTCGTGATGTACGGAAACTTCCGCTTCAGGATATTTTTCTTTGATGAATTCTGCCGTTTTAATCGCCGAATAAACCGAACGGTGTTGTCCGCCAGTGCAACCAAAATTGATCTGCAGATGCTCAAAATTTCGACTCAAATAATTTTCAATGCTGATTGAAATAAGAGATTGGATTGATTTTAAGAAATTAGGCATTTCAGTTTTCGTTTCCAAAAATTCCTGAACACCGATGTCATTTCCTGTTTGTATTTTGTATTCTTCTATTCTTCCCGGATTCAAAATTCCTCTACAATCGAAGACGAAACCGCCGCCATTTTCGGTGTTATCTTTTGGGATGCCACCTTTTTTATAAGAAAAACTATGAATCTCTATATTGAGTTTGTTCTGCATTAAATCTAATTTTTCCGTAAAGTTACTTTTTTTAATTTTCTTTCAAAAATCTGAGTATTCTGAATTTAAAATTTAATTTTGCATATTAATTGATGTAAGGACGGAAAAATCAAACTAATTTCTTACTTTTAAAAATAAATCACAATTAAAATGAAATTCATAAAATACTGTCTATTAATAAGTTTATTGATTTTCACAGTCAGCTGTAAAAAAACAAAAGTGGACGGCAGCAACCGGATGAGCTTTCAGGAAAGTATCAACGATATGGCTTCCAGCTTACCAACTTTGAAACAAGTGAAATTCAATGAAGCTTTATATATTCTTAAAACTTTTGGTGTAGAAGCTGATGGCGACATTGCAGAAATCGAGGCATTGGGAAAACTTCTAAATGGTAAAAAAACACCAGACATTTTCAAAATGGCAGATGAAGTCGCTCAGAAAAATGGCATTGCCTGGAGCAGTACAGCGCCGCCAAGCCTTGGAGAAATGAATATCTTCGGCAACGTAACGGCATCTGAAAAAGACCCTAATGACATCGACGCAGCAGCTTTGAACGTGATAGTTAGAAATATTGCAGGCGACAGTTTGACAGGCTCAAAAGGCTTGATCATCATTCCTCAATTACTTGACAACAACGGTAGAAAAGTAGATTTTGAAGGCGCAGCTTTGGAAACCATTATGGAAATCTCAAGCGGCGGAACTAAGATCTCTACTTCTAAAAACCTGATGCAAGACCCAGCCTTCCGAGGTTTCACAATTAAATATTCATCACTTCCAAGAGAAAAAATCTTCGAAGATAAAATCGATATCAAACTATCTGTAAAAACGACCAAAAAGCTTTTACAGATGATAAAAATGGGTGTTCCGGTAAATGGACAAGCACTTTACACGCCACCAGCTCCAGTGGTTGCAGATTCTCTCCAAACTCCGCCGCCAATAGTTGACCAACAAACAGGAGAAACTGTTGTTCCACCTGTTCCAACACCGAAAATTGTAAATCCTGACCCAAAAACAACGGTTAGCAAATTCCTTAATAATTTGTCTACTCAGAATTTCAAAGCGGCTTTTGATGCTGCGGATAATCCAAATTGGGGTTCTTATGACAAATTCTCAAATCCAAATTCAGGTTTCGGTTCTGTGAAAAATATCAATGTAAAAAACATCGCAGTTCCTTATAACAAAGACAATTCAGCAAATGTGAACGTGACCTACGACGTGACAGACAAAAACGGAAAAGTTTCTTCCCTGAATGTTACTTATGGTTTGAAAGCCGTTAACAACACCTGGAAAATCACCACTTATAAAATCAACAATTAAAAATAAATAATGGCGTCAGCAGAACTCATCCACAAACTAGAACAAACCATAGAAAACATTCCGGACTTCCCAATTCCGGGAATCCAATTCAAAGATATCTGTCCTATTTTTCTTCAACCAAAATTGTATGAAGAAGTAATTGCGGACCTTGCAGAGTTCAGCCGTGGAAAAATTGACGTCGTTTGCGGAATAGAAAGCCGCGGTTATCTTTTCGGAATTGCGATCGCTGTCGCTTTGGATGTTCCTTTTGTATTAATTAGAAAAGCAGGGAAATTGCCACCACCATTCATCAGTGAAAAATATGACCTGGAATATGGCTCAGCAGAAATCGAAATGAAAACTGGTCATCTTAAAGAAGGTCAACGCGTTTTGATTCACGATGACCTTTTGGCAACAGGCGGAACAACAGAGGCTGCTGCAAAATTAGTTGCGAAGCAAGGCGCAATCCCGACGCAATTCAGTTTTTTGATTGATTTAAAAGATTTGAATGGTGAAGAGAGATTGTCAAAATTTGGGGCAGAAGTCTATTCAATCCTCAATTATTAAAGAATTTTCATACTGAAAAAAGAATTTTTGCAAATCAAAACTAAAACATTAAATTTGCACTTCATTTACTAAAAAATTATGGCAAATCTACATAACAAAAACAACGAGCAAGAAGGAAAAGAAACGGTAGAGTTTTTCAAGGACCTTGACAAAGAAGCGCTTAATATCGAAGGCTTTTTAGAAAAAAATGCTAGAATATTAAGTATCGGTTTCGGTATTTTGGTCGTTGCAGTTTTAGGCTGGTTTGGTTATCAGCAGTTCATTCTTGGTCCTAAAAACGAAGAGGCTACAAAAAGCTATCTTTCTGCTCAGAAAAACTTGGCTGAAGGAAAAGACGATTTAGCTCTTGGTGGAAAATCTGTTGCCAACCCAGGATTCTTGGGAACTTACGACCAATACGGAAGCACGAAAGCTGGTAAATTAGCCGCTTACAACGCTGGATTGATTGAGTTCAAAAAAGGAAACTACCAGAAAGCTTACGATTTGTTGGACAATTTCAGCTCTGGAAACAAAGTTTTGGTGGCGCTAAAATATGGTGCAATGGCAGACTGTCTTTCCAACCTTAATAAAAGTGATGATGCGTTAGCAATGGCTGACAAAGCTTCTTCCGCTTCAGACGATGCTTACACGTCTTACTATTTCACAAAGAAAGCAGGAATGTTGTCTCTGGCTCTTAAGAAAAACGCAGATGCAAAAAAATATTTCGCGGCAATCGACGAGAAATATCAGGATTATGACAACGGTCAATCCGATGCATTTATTGAAATGACAAAATATTATTAAAATATAAAAAAATATGGCTACTGTAAATCTTTCAGATTACAAACCGCTCAACATATCCAATGCCGATGAATATTCAATCGGCATTGTTGTTTCTGAGTGGAACGACTTCATCACTTACAACCTTCGAAACGGTGCGCTTGACACTTTGAAAGCAGAAGGCATCAAGGAAGAGAACATTCAAATCTATTACGTTCCCGGCGCATTCGAATTGAGTTTTGCGACAATGAAACTTTGTCGTTCAGGGAAATTTGCGGCGGTGATTGCGATCGGAAACGTCATCCGCGGAGAAACGCCTCATTTCGAGTTCGTATGTTCCGGCGTGACGCAAGGCATCAAAGACTGTAACATTTTGACCGACACACCAGCCATCTTCTGCGTTTTGACAGATGACAACAAAGAACAATCCATCGCAAGAAGCGGCGGAAGTCTCGGCAACAAAGGTGTAGAAGCAGCCGTTACGGCACTGAAAATGATAGACTTCAACAACAAATCAAATTAGTAATTCTAATCGTGGATTTTTTATTTGGAGCTATTTCCTGCTGTCCACTGTATCTTTTTTTCCCCGAGCCCAATTCCAGCCGCAAAAAAAAAGGATGCCGTTCCCATCAGGGCTATTGAGAAAGTAGCTTTCAAAAAAATTCCATTTATATCAAAAAGAAATTATTAATTTTAATAAAAATAAAAATATGAAATGGACAAACGACAGAAGTGACAATGTGGATGACAGACGCGGCTCAGGCGGCGGTGGCGGAATGCTTGTTGGTGGCGGATTGGGAACAATCATTGTTGCGGCCATCGTTTTCTTCTTGGGAGGCGACCCGTCTGCAATCCTTAACAATAGCAATTCTTCCCAACAACAAACTGAACAAAGACAGCTTTCGAAAGAAGAACTCAACATCCGCGAATTCGTGCAGATGCTGACCAAAGAAAATGAACAAACTTGGGCAAAAATCTTCCAGGAAAACGGCATCCAATTTACGCCGCCAAAAGTTGTTCTCTTTGAAAATGGCACAGATTCAGGTTGTGGTCCGGCGCAGTCGGAAATGGGACCTTTCTATTGCCCCGCAGACCAAAAAATTTATATGGATATGAGTTTCTTCAACGAGCTTCAGCAAAAATTCGGAGCAAAGGTTGGAGAATTCACGGTTGCCTATGTTCTTGGTCACGAGTACGGCCATCACATCCAAACACTTTTAGGAACTACTCAAAAAGTCAATCAATTAAGAGGAAGATATTCTGAATCGGAAATGAACAAAGTTTCTGTCGCTACAGAACTACAAGCCGATTTCTACGCTGGATTGTGGGCAAAACAAACCGACAACCGTGAAAAGTTCTTAGAACCAGGCGACATCCAGGAAGCAATGAGCGCAGCAGCAGCAGTTGGCGATGATAACATCCAGAAAAGAGGACAAGGCTACGTGAATCAGGAAAGCTTCACACACGGTTCTTCTGCACAAAGAGAAGAATGGTTTATGAAAGGTTATAATACGGGCGACATACGACAAGGTGATACTTTCAATGCGCTTTTGAAATAAGAAAATTTAAGTTTTTAGTTAATAAAAAAGAACAGATCAATTAATGTCTGTTCTTTTTTTTATGTGTTGAAGTCGATTCTAGAAAACTGTAAGATTTCGAATTAAAAAAATTTTGCTGCAAAATCACGAATAACTTTTAAACTGTTTTGATTCTATGATGATCTGATTGCCGTCGGACAAGTTATTATTGCAGAGAGAAACTGTAAGATTGCCGTCATTAGAAACAAATTCCTCGCTCGTTCCCCAATCATTTTTTATGGTTTTCAGAGGTTTTCCCCATTTTGAACTAATGAGATGAGTTCTAAAATCATCCAAAATATGGCTGCTGATTACAAGGGAAACTCTTTGGACAACACCGTTTTGAATCACATAAAAAATGGAATCTGCTTTTACATCAAAACCCAGCAACTTGGCACTTTCATTTTTTTTCTCGATAAAATTGTAAAGGGAATTGCCACTTTCTCTGTCATTGCCAATTGCAGAAACTTCTTTACTCTTTCTCCCGATGACATCGCTTAAATCCTTACTATTATTGGAAGAGGTGCAACTGCTCAACAGATTGACAGGAATGATTGGCAGCAAAAGTAGTGGCGAGATGGTTTTAAGAAAAATTTTCCTGTTCACTTTTACAGAATTTTGAATTGATTATCATTCATCCTCTCATCACTGTATAATTTGATATCAATGGAAACTCCAGTTTGCTCATCCTTATCTTTTTTGAAAAATAGGATCGTGTTACCATCCGGTCTTAGAACATCTGCGACCTTCCCATCGCCATAAACCCTTACTTTTCCCAGATCTAGGTCCTGAAGTTGGTAAACATTTCCGCCAATCGGCTGGTGCTTTATCAATTGTTCAAAAAGTTTTACCGTATCAGACTTTCCTTTTTCCGTTTCGAACAAGGCAATATTGGTCCTGTTGAAACTCTCTTTCATCAGTTCATACAACTGTACCGCATTTCTTTCTTTTGCCAATTGATAAATTTCTGTGAATGTTGCGATGACCTTTTTATCGTACTCGGGAATAGAAGCTATCTTTCTTCCTTTACTCCAATTTTTATCGATTGAATAAGGATTGTCTGCATCGAACTGCACATTCCAGGAAACAGGTGGAGGCAACAAAACACCACTATCATTCTTCAACAGATTGGAAGGCATCTTTGTCTGTCTGGGAATGATATCAATTTTATCCTCAAAACCTTTGCTTTGGTCAGCACCGTAAAGGTAAATCTCTATAAAGCAATTTTCGTTAAATTCAGATTGTCCTTTTTTAGGATATACTTCAAATCTGATATTTTGTTTTCCTGCTCCGTAGATATAAGAATTGAGGAGGAAATTGCCTGCCGGACTTTTCACACCATCAAGATTATCAATGACGAGGATCTCATTTAAGAATATTTTAAATGAACATTCTCCGGAAGTATAATCTAAATGATAAAATGGTTCTTTCATATGTTTTTATTTTGCTGCTTCAATTAGAGGAATCATGAGTGGTTTTTGGCCTTCGTCACTATTGACATCACTTTCTGGGTTGGCATCGTCTGGCTCAAACCAAGTATCTTCCTTATCATAAACAGTAAATGTCATTGGGCCGGCAATGATCTCCACAATAATCTTGCCTTTTAGTCCGGAGAAACCTCCCGAAAACTGACCAAATAAGCCATCTTTCTGATTGGTCAAGAATAATTTGGCATCCCAATAAGCTTTCAGATAAGCTTCGGCTTTCGCTCCAAAATTAAATTCATAACTCGTATACGGAATTGTCACCTTTCCTTTTCCTACTAAGATAACCTCCAATTTGACGGTGAAGACACCCTCGATGTATGACTTTTCATTTTTTTCGCTTGAAAGCTGAGCACGAGTGTCGACCATATTGATCTGAAAAGCATTGATATTGGCATTCAATTCTCCACTAAACACCAAATTGACTTCGAATTTTGTTTCTAGATTTTCACTATTTAATTTATTGAATCCAGTAATTATCCCATCAATTAGTTTTGCCAAAGGATGTGGGATATACTTCACCATTTCATGGATTTTAAGTGTCAGATCTGCGCCTATGAGTGGACTTGCATACCAATCAAGATTCCCTTCCAAGCCTACTTTATGCTTATTTTCCGGTGCAGTCCCCACTTTGTTGCCCCAAGTGATCTTGATGCCGGTAGAAGGTGATTTTATTTCGAAATCAAAAGGAAATTTTTTGGCTCTTAGCAGATCAGCACCACCCTCAGTTCCATACGTTACCGTGTCTGCGATTTTCTTCATTTTAAGGAAGACTGCGCAGACCTTTCTAATTTTTTCAGCAAATTCGAATTCGGCCTTTATCAGATCATTACCGTTAACTTTCGGGTTGAACAATCCTAATTTGAATTGTCCCAACGTCGCCTGTTGATTCTGAAGATTATACTCCTGTTGCGATAAGCCTTGATATCTTTTTAGTGTACCTTCAACATTATAAGTGGTCAGATTCCCATGATTGTACGCTAGTGGATTGCTGTAATTATAAGACAATGCAACTTCCCATTCTACATCGGGATATACTTTTATTTTTACTATTTGATTCGGATATCTGCAAGTACTGACAGGTACAAAGTAGAGTTGCGCTTGGGATTCATTTGGCCAAATATATCTGAATACCCAAAACGCGTCCAAAGCAATATTTTGTGCTCTACTGCCATCTGCAACAGATTTGTTGTAGAGATATCTTAGCATTAAGGTCATTTTCTCGTTACTATCAAACTTATAATCCACATTTTCTGACCATTGCTGAAGTTGTGATACATCGCCTGAAGGGCCGCGTGTGTTGTCTGCCTGTACATCGTAATCTCCTTCCTGACTTGAATCCTTAATCATAGGATAGTTGCCGTCTTTGCTACGCATTGCCGGAATAACCTTACCAACCTGAAAAACATTTTTTTTCTCGGAATGCTTTTGTCCGGTTTCTAACAACAAGCCTTGACAAAAAGTATCTGTTGTAGTAAGTTTATCAAGCGTAATGGAAACGTTCTTCCTCTCATCCCCAGCAATAATGGAGAATGTCTGGGCAGTTCTGTCTATTGGATTTGTAGTATCATCCTCATCGAAGATCACGAATGCATCACGGTCCTTATCACCTTCATCCTTCACCGTAATTTTGGAATAGCCGCAAGGATCAAATTCTTTTTTGGTATATCTTATATCCCCGATATACTGGATCATCTCATTTTTCTGGACTTCGAATTTGGACATCATATCCGAGAAGGTATCAAATGGAACCAAGAGAACGTGAGAACTGTCATAGACCCACTTACCTCGAACCATCTTCATCCAATCCCTTGTATCTATTTCAGAATTATGTTCACCCGAAATATATTGAGTATCAGGAGAAGTGAATACTGGCGTCGAAAAAGCCTCATGCCCTTTCATCCGCAGAAAATATTCTTCGTCCTTATTTTTGTCACCGTGATCTTTTTGCCACTCTGGGTCTATGAAAAACTTCAAAGTCGTGCTACAATTGTAACCGAAATTGGCACTTTTCAAAGCTTTGGCACCAGATTTCGCAACCACTTTGCCTTTGTTTACAAGCTCCACCTCAAATTGGAACTCCATGTTACCACGTCGCCAATCCGGTAGTAAATGGGTGTACACCACGACATCCACAGTTTGGCCGTAAGCCGCTTTTTTATCCTTATTCTCCAATGGGATGTATCCATTTTCCGGAAACTTGAACTGTGCATATAAAACCTTGGGCGTATCTATGGCCACAAGGAAAATATTTCCAATTTCATATTCCGGGAAATTGGTATATGGCATCAGCATATGCATTGAGCCTAGATTACCGTCGCTATTGCTTTTAAGAACTTGACTTCTATTGATCACAATATTATTTCCCTGTAAAATAGTGTAGTCTGTTGCTTCAAGCTCTGTAAGAAGTTTCTCAAAAAATGCGCTATTTCTAAGTTGTGGATAGAGATTTTTATAATTGAGCCAAACATGTTGTCTGATCAAGAGCCATTTCACATCAGTCATGGTCTTTTGAGGATTGGTGGTATTCCTTCCTAAACATGTTTCATCGATATAGGCCGTCAAAGAATTTTGGCTTGAGTCTAATTCTACCAGAGAGGTTGATCCGTATGTTTTTACATTAGGAGCATCTTTTATCAGTGCTTTTTGAATTCCTGCTGTTCCCATATTTATAAAATACTCTTGTTGTCGTTAGGCGAATGGTCATTTTTCAAATCTACAATTGGATTTACCTGCGACTGCAGTTCCTCATCACCTGTACTGAAGTTCTTCTTTGAAGGTACACCGATCTGCCCGGACTTTACAATTTTGATGCAGTCTTTTCCGCCAATTGGGCAAGTTGCTTTGCTGTCCTGTAATAGAATATATCCATCCGGTGGAGAATATTTTTCTTTTTCGTAAAATGCACTCCATTCTGTAACTACTGCAGTACAAGGGGCATTGCTCATCTTTTTGCAAGAGCCAAAGGTATTTTTTTCAAAAGTAGGACCGATATCTTTATTGGTTGCCGCCAACTTTTTTGCTCCCTGATTATCATTGATGTAAAATTTGGATTGGGTGAGGACCTTCAAAAAATCTGGTGTACTCCCAAAATCACACATACAGGTTGCACCTTGGACTACTTTTTCTTTCAATGACATAGTGTTATGTTTATCGCATTTAACAAGCAAATTTTTTACCACTTTGAAACAAATAATTGACTATTACCAATCATTTTCCAAATTTTCAAAATTATCGAAGCCCCATTTATTTGGTGGAAGCTTCACAAGACCTCCTGTTATGAAAGGACTTTTATCATCCAGCACTTTATTTCTATACTCATCAGAATTGATCTGATACATCGTGAAATCGATCCGTTCTACAATCTCCTTTTTGTCCTGGTCATTCTTAGAAAAAACTTCAAAGTAAGCTCTAGTATTCATTGCGAAATGGTGATAAAGATCCATATCAAACGTCACCTTTAGACTCATGAACAGAAATCCATCTTTGATATTATTCTTTATATTAAAATAATTTGGCGCAAGTAGTTCTTCGCTTCTGAAATCAACTACAAAAGAATGGTATGCCGTTGGAATCTTCTCGATCCTCTGGATGCCAGCAAATTTTATGGGATCTTTATAGGGAACAATTGACAGATACAAATCCATTTTCCTCTCTCTAGTGGTTCCGTAATTGACAAACTTCGGATGGAAAAACAAATTCCAAAACCAGTCGTGTCTCAATCCTGTTTCAAGCTCAGTTTTTTGTTCAATTTTATTATCAACTCTTTTCAAGAGATCACTAAAATATTCACTTTCATATTTTTCAGAAAGTTTATTTTTCTGAGCAGTCCATCGGGAAACAATGTCGTTATGATTCAATATTTCATTTCCCGAGATGCCTTTCTCATTGATAAATGTCTTGACTGGATAGATAGATTTGGAGATTGCATCAGAAACTATTTCGCTCATCATATCTGGCTCATGCTGATTAAAAAAAACATTTTTCTTATCAATACTTATTTCCCCTACTCCATTATTCACTTTCAAGGTCATCTGCGCTTCATAGTCAACTCTTTTGGAGACTTGCTTTTCATCTTTAGAATAATATTTAATTGAGATTCCGTAGTTCCGTCCACTGAAACCATCTGGTCTTATTG
>Ga0308171_1004436_pt1 | contig 11521 bp, 14 predicted proteins | sample PhyGR1_FD_202135 | JGI IMG/M metagenome (GOLD analysis project Ga0308171, IMG submission 202135) | Phyllosphere microbial communities from UC Gill Tract Community Farm, Albany, California, United States - DLSLSG.R1 | ecosystem: Host-associated > Plants > Phyllosphere > Unclassified | place: USA... | reverse complement strand
TACAGCTTCACGAAACAGCTCCTTGGAGTGTCGGGCCCATGGTCATCGGTTTTCCAAGATTGACGTGGCCGCGCCATTTTTTGAAGAAGGCAGCATTATGTGGCGTAGCAACAGATTTTATACCGACAGTTCGAGCCGATGAAGCAAAGTGCAACGGGATGCTCGGTGGAAGAGGCCATGCGGCTTCTGGGCGGGCGCTGGCGCTTGCTGATCGTTTCCTATCTGATCGATGGTCCAAAGCGGTTCAGTGAGCTGCGCCGCTGCATTCCTGCCATTTCGCAACGGATGTTGACCCTCGACCTGCGGGCGTTGGAGGAGGCGGGCTTCGTCGAGCGAACTGTGTTTCCGACCGTGCCAGTCACCGTCCAATATGCCTTGACCGACGAGGGCGCGCTTCTTGAACCCGTGGTCGAGGTCATGCGCACCTTCGGACTTTGGCTCAAGGCACGGGGTACTCGCCATGAGGCTGCCCCCACGGCGAGATAGCGGGGCTGGCTGTTTTCAACCGAGAAGGTCGCGCTAGACCCAGCGGTGCTTTCCCGGTTGGGAACGGCCAGCGAGACGGTTGGCGCATCCCCATCGGGATCGAATATCGGGAAAGCCGGGTCTCAACCAACCGGCTCAAAGGATCGTGCCGAACTCCATGCTGACCGGCTCAATCATGGAGAGGAAGTGGTCACAGTCCGCATTACCAACCCAACCGGCGCAGATCGCTTCGGCACGATCCTGGTCACTGGCGAAGGCCAGATCGATGAACGTGCCGTCCTGCAGCTTGACGAGGTGCTGACGCCGCCATCCTGGCTGGTGCCTCAGATGACGGGACACCATCGTCTCATAGGCGGCTAGCATGGAGATCTCCTCGACACCGGGCTTCGGCCGGAAGCGACCAAGCTCGATGCCGCTCCCTGCCACGACCGGCTGCGGGTCGAGGGGCGGGGCGATGTAGTGAGCCATGCTCGCGACCGTCGCTACCGAGCCACGAAAGTCGGCAAATTCAGCAGCGTTCCCGACCATTTGCGCTGCGACACGTGCGCTATGGTGATCGGTCCAGGCAACCAGATCGGCCCGCGCGTTCGCATCGTCCACACCTTTGAAAGGCGTCCAGGCGATGAAACCGGGTTGGCTAGCGAGCAGCGCCCTTGCGTCGTCGCGAACCCTGTCTGCCTGGTCCGCATCCTTGGTCTTGTAGGTGACGATCTCGTAGCAAATTGCGGTCATGATGTTCCCTGACGGTGACGTTTGTGAGACCGCGAGATACAGGATGTCCCTGACAGTTTCCGTCAGGATGGAACGACAGTCCACCCATGCGCTCACTACGGCTTTTCGCCCTCCTTGATCACCTGCGCGGACGGTCAGTCCCGATCTCGGCGGACGCGCTTGCCGAAATGCTCGGCGTGTCGGTGCGGACAATCTACCGCGACATGGTGACGTTGCAGGCCATGGGCGCGCCGGTCCGCGGTGAACCGGGCGTCGGATACCAGCTCGAACGAGGCTATTTCCTGCCGCCCCTGCATCTGGATCACGATGAGATGGATGCGGTCATGCTGGGAATGCGGCTGATCGCGGCGCGGAGCGATGCGCCGCTGGCTGCCGCCGCGCGGCGTGCATCGGCGAAGTTTGCCGCGTCGATGGAACCGGCCCGGCAAGCGACTTATTCGAACCTTCCGCTGCGCGCGGTGTCGAGGCAGACATCCGAAAGCGAGGGCGCAAAGGCCCATCTAACACTGTTGCGGGATGCCATACGCCGACATTTGGTCCTCCGCATCGCCTATGTTGACCTCTCGGATAACGAGAGCGAGCGGACCATACGGCCGCTCGGGCTGACCCTGTTCGACTCAGCCTGGCTCCTTACCGGTTGGTGTGAAGCCAGAAATGCTTTCCGCAATTTCCGGGTCGACCGGATCGCTTTCATCAGCGGCACTGGCACCACCTTCCGGCCTGAAAAGAAGCAGCGCTTCGAGGATTATTTGAAGACGTTATGACGTTCCGGGCCAGCCTGGAGGCCTCTATCGATTGGGAACGGTCAGCGAGACGGCCAAGGCATTCCCATTGGGATGGTATTTCGAGACAGGCGGGAAATCGCCAGTAATCCTTCCGTCATGTTACTTTCGCTGACTGCACGGCCTACAATTCAATCGCCAGCGTCGCCGAAACCGTACGCGGCGCACCGGGATAGTTTGTGGTCAGGGCTAGGGGCTGCTCGATATAGATGCGGTTCGTGATGTTCCGAACGATGACGGCTGGCCGGTAACGATCCGCGATCTTGTGGCCTGCCGTAAGATTGAGGCGGGTGTAGCCGGAAATAAAGTAGCTGTCCTGAAGGTTGCCTGCGCGACGCCCGACATACGTTACGCCGCCACCCAGTATAAGCCCTGCGACTGGCCCACGGCAGACATGATAGGCCGTCCAAAGATTGCCGCTCCATCGCGGTATGCCACGCAGGCGATTGCCGACTGCCAGAACGGTGTCACGCGTCACTTCCGCGTCAAGGGATCCCACGCCGGCAATGGCTCGTCAGCCCGGCAGGATCTCGCCGTTCAGGTCTATCTCGGCACCGCGCGAACGCTGTTGCCCGGTCACCACCACGGAGCCGTCATTGACGGGGTCGGCGGTACTGACGTTGTTCTTGACGATGTCGAACCGTCGCGAACGACGCGCGAACCGGTCACGACGAAGTTGTCGCTGCCAGCCGTGGTGGCGGCCGGCGCCTCCTCCTGCAAATCGGACGACGCGAGCGGCGGGGGCGGTGCCGCTGCCTCGGCTTCGATCGCAGGCGGAATGACGGTCTTCGCGATCGCAGCCTGCGCCAGACTGAGCGCCAATACACTGCAGCCGATCAGCGTCGCAATCCGCGCTCCGCGAAACTCACCGCCAGCAGCGCGCCGTCGACCGTCCGGCGCAGTTCGATCCAGTGCGACATGCTGTCACCGTCCGACCGCGTGCCGCACAACAGCACGGTCACCGTGTCCCCCAGTTCGATGTTGCCGAGGAAGAAGGTTCGACGCGACCGGGTGGTGACGATCGGATCGGCCTGGTGGAACCAGTGCCATTCCGCCCGGTCGGCCAGGGCAGCATAGCTCGCGAAATAGAGGAAATCGGCGCCGTTGAAATCCTCATGCGGATTGGGATCGATCACGCACGACGCCAGTTCCTGCCGATCCTCGCGCTGGAACGGCCCGATCCAATCCCATGTCGCCGGCCGGAATGGAACATGGGCGTGCGCGGGCGGCAGCAGGTGGCAGGGGCGTGCGACCAGGCCGCGCGCTGCCGACCGGTTGCGTCCCGTGTGGCGTCGTCCGACGAAGGCGCTGTCCAGCGTCAGTCGGCCGACGACCTCTTTCTCGGTCGATACCGTCACGATGCTGCGGAACCGGGTGCGACCGGTGCGCGACAGATGTGTGTCGAAGGTCAGTAGGTCGTGTTCGCCGACCCGGTCGAGCCTTCCCTCCGCCAGCTGCGTTTCGGTGAACGCGGCATAAAGCCGCGCACCGGTCGCGTCGCGGAAATCGGGCCGGTCGAGGCCGTGCGCGGTGGCCAGTGCCAGCCAGTGGCGATGGCCGGCCGCCTTCCACAGCCATGTTTCCGACAATCCGCCCCGACACATTTCGGGCATGCCGATGCGGATGCTGTCCGGTGCGACCGGGCGGATCGCCGGTAGGATCGCGGTCATGCGACGGCGCTCACCCGGGCGGCGGGGGCAAGGGTGGCGGCGATATGGTCGACGATGTGCCGCGCATCGCGCCCGACCGCATGGAATCGGCCCGATCCCCAGCTGTTCAGCCATGGCAGGCCGATGAAATACAGGCCGTGCTGCGACGATATGCCGCGACGATGATCGGGATAGCCGCGATCGTCGAACACCGGCACGTCGATGAACGAGAAATCCATGCGGAACCCGGTGCACCAGATGACGCTGCCAATCCCTTCGGCCGCAAAGTCGAGCGACAGCGGCTCCTCGGATGGCGACCAGCATGGGACATAGGGTTCCTCGGTCGGCGCGGGGATGCCAGCGCGTTCGATATAGGCGTCGATGGTCGCGCGGATGCGGTTGTACGTCGCATCGGCCCGGTCGAGATGCTCGGACAGGTCGGGCCGGAACCGGACCACGTCCCCATCGACCCCGGCGAGCATGCCGTACAGTTTCATGCCCTGCGTCGCGAACTTCCGCAGGTCGATCTCGCGCCCGCCGTCGCGGCCAGTCAGATAATGGTTCTCGTTCTGGCGGACCTTCTCGCTCATCGGGTGGTCTTCGATGGGCAGGTCGTAATGACCCATCTCCTCCAGCCATTCGGTCGAATCCCGCCCGCGATAGCGGCGCGGCGCACGCGGCGCGTCGCCGACCGCCAAATGCACCTGCCGCCCGGCAAGGTGCAGGTCCTCGGCGATCTGGCATCCCGACTGTCCGGACCCGACCACCAGCACGGCACCGGCGGGCAGGGCATCCGGATTGCGGTAGTCGAGCGACTGGATCTGCGTCACGCGGGCGGGCATGGCCATGCCGACGCGCGGAATGACCGGAATATGATAGCCACTAATCGCGATGACGACCTGATCCGCCGTATAGCTGCCGTCCGTCGTTTCGACCGCGTACCCCGCGCCGTCGCGCGCGATACGCGTCACCGCAACGCCTTCGCGGATCGGCGGCTTCACCCGCTCGGCATAGGCTTCGATAAAGGCGACGATCTCGTCCTTGACCATGAAGCCGTGGGGATCGGTGCCGCCATGCTCGACGGCATAGTCATATCCCGGCAGCCGGCAGTGGCGATTGGGCGTCACCAGGCAGAAACTGTCCCACCGTTCCGAGCGCCAGCTATGGCCGATGCGGTTCTTCTCGATGATCAGGTGATCGATTCCCTGCTGGCCGAGCAGATAGCTGAGCGACAATCCGCCTTGGCCGCCCCCGACGATCAGGACGGGGACATGGCGTTGCGCCGTAGCGGTGGCGGTCATGATGGGTTCCTCCTCAGGATTCGAAGCGTTCGATGTGGACGGTGGCACCGGGGATGCCGGCGAAGCGGCGGCCGGCCTCGCGGATCTGGTCCGCCTGATGCATGGCATGACCGCAGCCCATGCCGTAGCGCGCGCGGACCCGCTCGCTCGCCTCCTCCAGCGCCGCCGTCGCAGCGCGGACGAAATCGGCGAGCGGATAGTCCGTCTCCGCCGTCAGCCGTTCGGCGACGATGGTGGAGGGGGAGTAGCAGCGTTCCACCTGCCCATCGGGCCAGCGGACGACGAAGCGCATCTCAGGCATCGGTACGAACCTCCTGCATGGGGGCGCAGCCGATAAAGGGTTGCGCAAAGTCCCAGACGGTTGCCGTGGCGCCGGCATGGCCGATGACGGCACGGGCATCGGTGGTGAAGTGGCCTGCCACGGCGGCGGCGATGTCGCGCGCGGCAAAGGCCGTAAGGACGTCGGTGGTATCGGCCGGCGCGACCGCCAGCACGAAACCGAAGCTGGGAAAGGCGGTCAGCCAGCGCTCCAGCGTCACGCCGTCGGGGCGGGGCACACGGTCGAGGTCGATCGCGAACCCGACCCGCGACGTTTCGGCCAGCATCATCGCGGTTCCGACCACGCCCGCCATGCTGATGTCCTTGCCCGCGCGCAGCAAGTTTCGCCCGGCGAGCATCGGCAGCAGCGCGAGGTCCCCGCGCAGCCGGCCGGCGTCGGCGGTACTGGTGCTGGCATCCCACCATGGAAAGGGATCGCGGAACCGCCCGCGCAGATCGGTGACGACGATCAGCGCGTCGCCCGGCCGTGCGTCGAAGCTGGTCACCGGATGGTCCGCTTCGCCCAGCACGGCCACCGCCAGTTGCGGCGAATCAGCCTTCAGGTTGCTATGACCGCCGACCACGGGCACGCCGTAGCGCGTCGCGGCGTCGCGCATCCCGCCAAGGATCTCGGCGGCCTGCGCCTCGCCGGCGCTCCACAGCGCGTCCACCACCGCGATCGCCCGTCCACCCATCGCCGCGACGTCGCTCAGATTGACCATCACCCCGCAATAGCCAGCGAACCACGGGTCGCCGGCGACGAAATCGGCGACGAACCCTTCGATCGCGAACAGCAGGTTGCCGTCGGCGTGGCGGATGACGGCAGTATCGTCCCCCACAGCTGCGTCGCCGTGCCCGTCCATGCGCAGCCGTGCCACGACCGGCGCGATGTCGCATTTATGCGCGACGCCCCGACTGTCGCGGATGAGCCGGGCAAGCCGTTCCGCCTCACTCATGCCGCACGCCGCCCGGTGTGGAAGCCGGTGCCGCCGTCGCCGATCGGTGGATACCAGTCGAGGTCGGCTTGCATCAGGAAATGGTCGCGCCCGTGCAACGATACCGTATCCAGCCGTGCCCAATGCATCCGGCGGAACAGCAACTCGTTCTGCGGCTGGACATGCGCGAGGAAGCGAACGCAGCCCATCGCATGCGCGCTGGAAACCGCCAGCCGGATGAGTGCCGGGCCGATCGTCCCGATCCGTCGATGGCTGGCCGCGACCGCCAGCCGCGATCCCCACCAGATGCCCGGTTCCGGCTGGTGCAGGCGCACCGTGCCGATCACCTCGTCCGGTTCGCCCGCCAGCGTCGACAACGCGACGATCGCGATCGCCTGTGCATCGACGGCATCCCGATCGTCGCGTTCGAACACGCGCTGTTCCGCACAGAACACCTGTCGGCGCAGCGCGAACGCGCCGGCCGTCTCCCACGGCTGTCGGGCAAAACGCACGATATAGTCGCTGGCGAGGAACGGGCGCGGCACCGCGATCTCCATCACGCCGCCTCCCGCGCGGGCAGCAGCTTTTCGAAGGTTGACAGCGCCGAACACGCCCCGCACCGCGCGCACCCGGCCTTGACGTCCTCGGCAGCGAGGCCGCCCTCTCGCAGCATCTGCGCCAGCGGCTGCAACACCGACGCCATGAACGCGGGATCGGGGGAGGGATGGCCTTCCAGCGGCGTGCCGGAAATCGGGACGAACGGCACGATGAACGGATAGACGCCCAGCGCGATCAACCGCGCGGAAATGTCGAGCAGCGTCTCGCGCGTGTCGCCCAGCCCGGCAAGGATATAGGTCGACACCTGTCCGCGCCCGAACACCGGCACGGCGGCGGCAAAGGCGGTCATGTAGCGTTCGACCGGAACGCTGGCCTTTCCCGGCATGATCCGTTGGCGCAGTTCCGGCGTCACGACCTCCAGATGCATGCCTAGGGTATCGATGCCGGCATTGCGCATCCGGGCGAACCACGCATCGTCGTCGGGGGGCTCGCACTGGCCCTGGATCGGCAGCGCGACGGCCGCCTTCACCGCCGCGGCACTGTCGCACAGGACCGCCGCGCCGCGATCGGTCGCGTTCGGCGTGCCGGTGGTCATCACCATGTGGCGTACCCGGTCCAGCTCGACCGCCGCCCGTGCGACCTCGGCCAGCTGTGCCGGCGTCTTGTGCGCGATCGTGCGCCCGGCGGCGAGCGACTGCCCGATCGCGCAGAACTGGCACGTCTTGGTGCGGCTCTGATAGCGGATGCACGTTTGCAGGATCGTCGTGGCCAGCACGTCTCGGCCGTGCAGCGTCGCGATATGCGAATAGGGAATGCCGTCCGCCGTCGCTTGGTCGTAGAAGCGGGGCCGGGGCGGTAAGTTCAACGATCCGACCCGGCGTCCGTCGCACGTTACCTCGACCCGGCCATCGGCATCCGGCGCGCTCGCCTGAAACGGGCTGTCGAAGGCGGGGGCGGTATGCACCGGCACCATCACCGTGACGCCATCGATCGTCACCGCCTTGTGATCCGACGGACCCGCGCCGCCGCGTCGGCTGGCGACGCCGGCCTTGGGATCAGCCAGCCGGATCCCGTGCGATTGCAGCTCGGCGATCATCGTGGCCGTCATGGTGCTGGGCGTCGATGGCATGCGGGGTCTCCCGTTCATGAAGGGCGGCAGGGCAGGCGCGCTGGATGGCGGGCTTGGGTCGGTCGTCGAGGTGCAGCGACAGCAGTTCGGGCCGCGCATAATGGCCGACGGAATCCATCATCCGCTTGCGCTTGGTGACCAGCGCCAGGTCGCAATCGGCGATCAGCAATCCTTCGCCCGTGGTCAGCGGCGGCACGACATGCTGCCCCTCCGGCGAAATGATCGCGGTATAACATCCGCCCGAAATCGCGCGGCGATGGGCTTCGTCGGGCGCGATGGCGGCACGTTGTTCGTCGCTCAGCCAGCCGGTGGCATTGACCACGAAACAGGCGCCTTCGGCGGCATGATGTCGGATCGCGGCCTCGATCTGGTCGCTGAAGATATCGCCGACCATCGACCCGGGAAACTGGCTGGCATGGATTTCCTCGCCATCCGCCATCAACGCATAGCGGGCGAGGGGATTGTAATGCTCCCAGCATGCCAGCGCGCCGACCCGGCCGACCGCGGTATCCACGGCCCGCAGCCCCGATCCGTCCCCCTGACCCCAGACCATCCGTTCGTGATAGGTCGGGGTGATCTTGCGACGCTTGAGCGCGAGCGTGCCGTCGCGGTCGAAGATCAGTTGTGTGTTATATAGGGTGCCGCCGTCGCGTTCGTTGACGCCGACGACCAGCACCATCGCATGGGTCCGCGCGGCGGCGGCCAATGCCTGCGTGATCGGTCCCGGCACGACGACCGCCTCGTCGTACAGCGCCAGATGCTTGGCCCCCATGCGATAGGGCGGGTCGATGAACGAGAAATAGGGATAATAGGGCAGGAAGGTCTCTGGAAAGACCATCAGGCCCACACCCTTTTCCCCCGCCTCGCCGATCACGTTCAGAACGCGCTCCAGCGTACCGCCCGCGCGGTCGAGTACCGGCGCGATCTGCGCGGCGGCGACCCGAACCATCCGGCGCTCGTCCATCGCCCCGCCCATCGTCACAGCGTCCAGGTATCGAGGATGAAGGCATTGTCCTTGCGGTGCAGCAGCACGAGGTCGAGCACGTCCTGCGGTGCGATCGGCGTGATGCCGGGGATCAGCGACGGCTCGCCATGGCCGTACAGCGCCTGCAGGGCGAAACGGCAGGCATAGACCTTGCCGCCTTCCTTCATGAATTTTTCGATCTGGTTGTTGACGGCCATGTGTCCGGGAAAGGCTTCGTCGCCCAGCGTCGGAAAGCCACGCTGGACGCCCAGCGTCACGCCGGGGCCATAGAGCAGCACGCTGGTTTCGAACCCCTTGCGCTGCAACCGGGTCGCCTGCAGCATGTTCACCAGGCCGATCGATCCTTCGAACGCGACTGTGTGGAATGTCACCAGCGCCTTTTCGCCGGGATCGGCCTTTACGTCCTCGAACACCTTCTGTTCGTAATCGACGAAGAAATCGCCCTTCTGATGCGGCGCTTTGGTAACGGTCGGCATGTCTACCACCTCTTTCGTGCTGCGATGCAATGCATGAAATGACAGGATGGCATGCGAGTCAATGACCGGAAAAATTCCGTCATAGATAATGCAGTCAATTATCTAATGCTGCGCGTCAAAGCGGTGGAAAATAGCGTCAAACGGATGTGAATTTAGCGAATTCGGCAACCGTAACGGCAGCAGCGCAATATGGCCTTTCAGAAAAATGCAGTCAATATAGAAAAAAGGAGCAAATGACTGCATGGGATTAATCAATTGCATTCAATAGGAACGACGGGCCGATTGACTGCATCGTCGATACTGGTAGGCATTGCGGGAAGGAGAGCGGGATGGCAGCGCAGCATTGGACCCCGGATCTGGCACGGTTCGGAAAGCCGCATTATCGCGCCATTGCCGACGCCATTGCCGACGACGTTCGTCATGGACGGCTTCGCGTGGGGGACCGGCTGCCGCCGCAGCGGGATCTGGCCGAACGGCTGGGGCTCAATTTCACCACCGTCGCCCGCGGCTATATCGAGGCGCAGCGGCGCGGATCGGTCGCATCCCGCGTGGGGCAGGGCACGTTCGTCGCCGGCCAGTCGCAGCGCCCGCATGTCGCGGCCCGCCCTTCGGTCGTCGATCTGACGATGAACGTCCCGCCCGAACCCGAGGAACGCGCGCTGCTCGATCGGATGCAGGCTGGCTTTCAGAAAGTGACGCGCGACCTGCCTACGCTGCTGCGCTATCAGGGGTTTGGCGGCACCTATATCCAACGCGAGGCCGCGACCCGGTTCCTGCGCCCGCGTGGCGTAGTGGTGGAGCCGGAGCGGCTGGTGATCTGTCCCGGCACCCATGTCGCGTTTCAGGCGGTGTTGCAGTCGCTGACCCAGCCGGGCGATACGATGTTGTGCGAGGCGCTGACCTATCCCGCGATCCGCACCATCGCGCAGCGCATGGGGCTCAAACTGGTCGGTGTGCCGATCGATGGCGAGGGGATCGATCCCGATGCCTTTGAGGCATTGTGCCGCGAACATGCGCCCAAGGTGCTGTACCTCAATCCTACCTTGCTGAACCCCACCACCGCGACCATGCCGGAGGAGCGTCGGCTGCGCACCATTGCGGTCGCACGGGCGCACGACGTCACGATCCTGGAGGATGACGCCTATAGCGCGTTGTTCCGCCGTCCGCCGGCGGCCTTCGTGACGCTGGCGCCCGACATCACCTTCCACGTCGCCAGCTTGTCGAAATGCGTCGGGGCGGGGTTGCGGATCGCCTATCTGGTCGCGCCCGACCAACGCCGGCTCTGGCCGGTGACCGGCTATCTGCGCACCACCTGCGTCATGGCGTCGCCGATGACGACCGCGCTGTCGACACTGTGGATCGAAGACGGGACCGCGACCGCCGTGGTGGAGGCGGTTCGCCGCGAAACGGCGGCGCGGCAGAAGATCGCGGCACAGGCGCTGGCCGGCCTCATGCATCGGACCGACCCGCATGCCTTCCACCTCTGGCTGTCGCTACCCGAACCGTGGCAGCGATCGGCCTTTGCCGCGAAGATGCGGACGTCGGACCTCAGCATTGTGGTCAGTGACGCCTTCACCGTGGCGGGCGACCCCGAGCAGGCGGTACGCATATCGCTGGGCGGGGTACTGAGCCGGGCGGAGTTGCGCACGTCGCTCGACTATCTGGTGCACGTTGTAGAGCATGAATGCGACGAGGACGTACGCGGCGCCTGAACGCGATCAACGCACAAAGTGCATGATATTCGATACTGTCCGAGCATGGTTCGGTATCGAAATCAGGTTTTTGGTCTTGCTCTCGTTCAAGATTAGGCAGGCGATCATGATGCAGGCGGATCAGGCGCAGAGCTGAGCGACTGTGGGATCGACCCGATCGCATCGCAGGATGCGACCGTCGGGATGGGAATGGGAGCATGCCGGACGGGATCGCAGCATTGCCAGTATCGAGCATCGTCGAACGACGGCTCCGATCAGCACTACAGGCGTATCGGCAGCATCGTGGAACGTCGTCGCGATCGATCTGACAGTGGCTGGAAGATGCGCTGATCGTAAGCGTGGCGTGGAGGCCGCAGATTATGCTGCTTGTGCGGTCGACTGATCTACCTGCGGCATCCAATTCCAGGGCATGAGTTCGTCCCATCGGCTGGCAGGCCAGTCGCCCGCGACCTTGGCGA
>Ga0308171_1004435_pt1 | contig 11523 bp, 10 predicted proteins | sample PhyGR1_FD_202135 | JGI IMG/M metagenome (GOLD analysis project Ga0308171, IMG submission 202135) | Phyllosphere microbial communities from UC Gill Tract Community Farm, Albany, California, United States - DLSLSG.R1 | ecosystem: Host-associated > Plants > Phyllosphere > Unclassified | place: USA... | reverse complement strand
CGTCCAGACAGCGGCGCTTCGTGCCAAGCAGACCGCTCCGCATCGTTCCCGTATCGGGCTCCGTGCCTTAACGTTGCGACCAAGCATCGTCATGGAGAAGCCCTGTGCCCGAGATCATCGAGTTTGGTTCCCTGCAGCTCCGCTTCCTGCGTGACAAGCATGACACCGCCGGAAGCCTCGATATGTTCGAGCTGGTGCTGCAGCCGGAGGGCCGCATGCCAGTGCCGCACTACCACGAGAGTTGGGAGGAAACGGTCTACGGCGTCGACGGCACCGTGACCTACACGGTCGAGGGCCAGGACCATGATGTCGGGCCTGGCGACAGCCTGTTCATTCCGCGCGGCCAGGTGCACGGCTTCACCAACCGCAGCGGCGCCGTCGCGCGATGCCTGTGCATCCTGACACCCGGCGTGCTCGGGCCCGAATATTTCCGCGAACTGGCGGCCCTGCTCGCCGCCGGCCAGCCGGACCCGGCGAAGACGCGGGAGATCATGCTGCGGTACGGGCTGGTGCCGGCCTGATCACGCGGGCCTCGCTTAGCGGCGTTGCAGCCGCGCCCTCACCCATTCATGCGTGTGGGCCAGCGTCGCGTCGGCCATGCGGGTGCGGAAATGGATGTAACCGTGCGGTGCCTCGGGCACCAGTTGCAGCTCCACCTCGGCTGCTTCGCGCCAGCGTCTGGCCAGTTCCAGCGTGTCGTCGCGCAGGGGGTCCAGCGTCCCGGTGAACATCAGGGCCGGCGGCATGCCGGCGAGGTCGCCATAGAGGGGGGAGAGCCGCGGCTCACGGCGGGCGGCCTCGTCCAGCCCGGGCGTCAGCAGGCCCATCGCGGCGTGCAGGCTGGGGCCGTGCAGCACCAGCGTCTCCGGCCCCGCCTGCCGCACGCTCTCCGTGCCGGCGAGGTCGTAGACGCCGTAATACAGCACGGCGCCGGCCACGCGGCGCAACAGGTCCGGCCAGGCCTTCAAATGCAGCAGCGTCGCCGCCGCCAGATGCCCGCCGGCCGACTCACCGGTCAGAATGACAGGCAGATCCGCATAGTCTGGCAGGCCGCCTTGCAGCAGCCAGCGCGCGGCTACCAGGCAGTCTTGTATCAGCGCCTCCAGCGGTGCGCTGAGCAGGAGCCGGTAATCGACGGAGACGACCGCGACGTCGCAGGCCTGGATCATCGCGGCGTTCAGGTTGTCATCCATGCGGGCATTGCCCATCGCCCAGCCACCGCCATGGAAGTCCAGCACCACGCCGCGCACAGGGCCCGCCGGGCGCAGGATGCGGACAGGGACGCGCAGCCCTTCCAACTCCACCTGCCGTGCCTCCACCGACAGGCCGGCGCGGCGCAGCCTGCGGTCGGCCCCGATCTGGGAAGCGCGCAACAGGGATTGCATGACCATGGGGCCGACACGGCTGCGGACGCGGAAGCGCGGTGCCCAGTAGAGCTTGCGGTTCAGCCGCCGGGCTTCTTCTATGGTGGCGTCGTCCAGGTGCATCATCGGCAGTTCGGTACTCTCCACGGCTGGCATGGCCGGCCTGAAGACCGCCGGTCTCGCTAGGAAAGCAATGGAGGTGCCGCAGGTTGCCGGCAGCTGATGATGGCCTTCTCCAGCGGTTGCCGACGCCGCCCGCCCGTTCAGCCCGGCCCGGCGGCCGCCTTGCTGCCGACGCGGATATCCACCTCGTCCGGCCGCAGCGCCTGGCCGCTGGCGGAGACGACGCCCAGGCGCCGCACCGGCTCGCCATGCGTCGTGTCGACCATCGCGGTCATCGCCTCGCCCGGCTGGTAGAGATGGTCCTCCCCCCACTGGCGCAGCGCCACCAGCACCACCTGCAATTGCTGGCCCTTCGCTGTCAGGTGGTACTCGCACCGGTCGCTGCGTTCGGGCGAAGGGCGGGTTTCCAGGATGCCGTCCTCCACCATCTTGCGCAGCCGCGCGGTCAGGATGTTGGGTGCCAGGCCCAGGCTTTCCTGGAACTCGCTGAAGCGGCGGGCACCGCGCAGGGCGTCCCGCACCAATAACAGCGTCCACCAGTCGCCGATCATGTCCAGGGACCGGGCCACGGGGCAGCGGGCGTTGCCGAAGCTCTTTCGACGCATGGGCGGCCTCCTGCTGGGTGGGCGATATCGCTAGCAGGATTATAGTCTGGCGCGCCGCCGATGAACAGACTATCGTTTTTATAGCTTGGCGGCGGGCGGCACGACCCCAGGCACCTGGCTTCCGAAACGCAGATCGCCGTCGATGGGGGAAACAGCCCGATGCGCATGCTTGTGGTGGGGGCCGGCTCGACCGGCGGCTATTTCGGGGCGCGCCTGGCCGCCGCCGGGCGCGACGTCACCTTCCTGGTGCGCCCGGCGCGCGCCGCGCAGCTGGCACAGGACGGCCTGCAGGTGCGCAGCCCGGCGGGGGATTTGGCGCTGCAACCCCGGCTGGTCACCGCGGATCGCATCGATGGCCCCTACGACGCGGTGCTGCTGACGGTGAAGGCCTACGCACTGGATGCGGCGCTGCGCGACGTGGCGCCGGCCGTCGGCCCCCAGACCATGGTCCTGCCCGTGCTGAACGGCATGCGGCAAGTGGAGGCCATCACCCAGCACTTCGGCGCTCAGGCCCAGGCAGGCTGCGTCTGCAAGGTCGCGGCCGAGTTGGACCCGCAGGGCCGCATCATCCACCTCGCGCCGTTCCACGACCTCGCCTATGGCGAGATGTCGGGCGAGGAATCCGCCCGCATGCGGGCGCTGGATACCTTCATGCAGGGCGCCGGCTTCACCGCCCGCCTCTCCCCCGTCATTCAGCGGGAGATGTGGGAGAAATGGGTCCTGCTCGCCTCCCTCGGCGCCATCACCAGCCTGATGCGCGGCAATATCGGCGAGGTGCAGGCGGCGCCGGGCGGCGAAGCCTTCGCCAACGCCCTGCTGGATGAGGTGGTGGGCATCGTCCAGGCTGTCGGCACCGCGCCGTCCGAATCCTTCCTGGCTACCGCGCGGGCGCAGCTGACGGCGAAGGATTCGAAGCAGACCTCCTCGATGTACCGGGACCTGCTGAAGGGCGCGCCGATCGAGGCCGAGCAGATTGTCGGCGACCTGCTGGCGCGGGGGCGGCAGGCGGGGGTGGCGGCGCCGTTGCTCAGTGCCGCCTTCACACATCTCTCCGTCTACCAGAACAGGCTCGCCCAGCCATGAACGACGCCGCCTTGGCGCCGCCGCCGGTGGTGGCGCCGGCGCGGCCCTCGCGGCGGGACCTGTTCCTTGGTGGCCCCATCGGCGCCACCTTGTTCCTGCTCTCCTGGCCCAACGTGCTGGTCAACCTGGCGCAGGCCAGCACCGGGCTGGTGGAGACCTGGTGGCTCTCCTATCTCGGCACCGATGCCCTGGCCGGCATGGCCATCGTGTTCCCGGTGGTCATGCTGATGCAGATGATGTCGGGCGGCGCCATCGGTGGCGGCATCGCCTCCGCCATCGCGCGCGCCATCGGCGGTGGCCGGCAGGCGGAAGCCGATGCGCTGGTGCTGCACGCGCTGGTCATCAACCTGGCGCTGGGCGCCGTCTTCTCGGTGCTGGTGCTCGGCTTCGGCCCGTCGCTGTACCGGGCGCTGGGCGGGGATGGCGCGGTGCTGGACGTGGCATTGGCCTATTCCAACGTCGTCTTCGCCGGCATCGTGCTGCTCTGGGTCATGAACGGGCTGGCCAGCATCATCCGCGGCACCGGCAACATGCTGGTCCCTGCCCTGGCGATCTGCGGCGGCGTGCTGGTGCTGGTGCCGCTCTCGCCGTTGCTGATCTTCGGCATCGGTCCTTTCCCCCGCCTCGGCGTCACCGGCGGCGGGGTGGCGCTGCTGCTCTACTATCTCGGCGCCACGGTGTTCTTCGCCTGGTACATCCTCAGCGGCCGCAACCCGGCCCGCTTCCGCCTTGTGCCGCTGCGGGGCCGGCTGTTCGGGGAGATCCTGCGCGTCGGCGGGCTGGCGGCGCTGACCTCGCTGCAGACCAACCTGACCATCGCCATCACCACGGCCCTGGTGGGGCGTTGGTTCGGCCCGGCGGATATCGCCGGCTTCGGCACGGCGGCGCGGCTGGAATACCTGCTGATGCCGTTGGTCTTCGGTATCGGCAGCTCCCTGGTAGCCATGGTCGGCATGAATATCGGCGCGGGGCAGGAACGCCGGGCGCTGCGCATCGCCTTCACCGGCGGCATCGCCGCCTTCGCCATCACGGAAGCCATCGGCGTGGCGGCGGCAATCTGGCCCCAGGCCTGGCTGGGGCTGTTCGGCAGCGACCCGGCCATGTTGGCCGCCGGCGGCGCCTATCTGCGCATCGTGGGGCCGTTCTACGGCTTCTATGGGCTGGGCTTCGCGCTGTACTTCGCCTGCCAGGGTGCCGGGCGGCTGCTGTGGCCGCTGCTGGCGGGGCTGTTGCGGCTGGTCATCGCGGCGGCGGGCGGCTGGCTGATGCTGGGCCTCACCGGCTCCGAGACCTGGTTGTACGCGGCCCTGGCGCTCGGCCTGATCGTCTATGGCGCCATCATCACGGCGACGACCGCCCGCTGGGGCCGGCGGGCGGCGTGACGCGCGACCTGGACGGTGGCCATGGCGCGCCGGGTCGGTAGAATGCCATAGCGCGTGATGGCTTGAGGTGGAATCAACGGAAAGCCTGAAGCACGCGATCAAACAAAGACAGAGAGCATGGTGCGTGAACGAATGTGAACGCATCATGCTCCAGGGGCCGCGCGGCCCTGCAGGGGGAGACATAACACCATGAAGATCATCGTCACCGGCGGCGCCGGCTTTCTAGGCAGCCGCGTCATCCGCGCGCTGCTGGCGGCACGCGGCCAGAAGGCGGGCCTGCCGGCATTCGACAGCATCCTCGCCGTCGACCTCGCGCCCTGCCCGGTGGAGGATGAGCGCGTCGCCTCGCTGACCGGCGACATCTCCGACCCCGCCTTCGCCCGGCAGGTGGTCGGTCCGGATACGGTGGGCATCTATCACCTCGCCGCCGTGCTGAGCGGCCAGTCGGAGCAGGATTTCGACCTCAGCCTGCGCGTCAATGTCGGTGGCACGCGCGCGTTGCTGGAGGCCGCGCGGGGCACCGGCGCCTGCCCGCGCTTCGTCTTCGCCTCCTCCCTCGCCGTGTTCGGTGGCGAGATGCCGGACGTGGTGCCGGAGACGATGGCGCTGATGCCCGCCTCCTCCTACGGCGCGCAGAAGGCGATCGGCGAGCTGCTGGTGAACGACTATTCGCGCAAGGGCTTCATCGACGGCCGGGTCTGCCGCCTGCCGACCATCGTGGTGCGGCCGGGCAAGCCGAACTCCGCCGCCTCCTCTTTCGCCAGTGGCATCATCCGGGAGCCGCTGTCCGGCGTCGCCTCCAACTGCCCGGTGCCGCTGGAGACGCGGATGTGGCTCTCCTCCCCCGACGTTGTCGTGGCGAACCTCGTGCACGCGCTGTCGGTGGACGGCGCCAGCATCGGCGCATGGCGCACGCTGAACCTGCCGGGCCTCTGCGTCACGGTGGCGGAAATGCTGGCGAGCCTGGAACGGGTCGGCGGTGCGGCGCCGCGCGCGCTGGTTACCCAGCAGCCGGAACAGCGCATCATCGACATCGTCTGCACCTGGCCCGGGGCATTCGACGTCACCCGCCCGCTGGCGCTCGGCTTCACGCGGGATGCGGATTTCGATGCGGCGGTGCGGCAGTACAAGGACGAATTCGTCCGCTAGGGCGGATCGACATTCGGCCGGAGACGGGAAAGGCCGGGGAAGGAATTCCCCGGGCCCCTTCTTTTTTCTGCGCGTTCTTCGCGTGTCGCTGGGGGGTGTCGGCCCCGCTGAGCGAGGCCGGGATCAAGCCGAAGATCCGGGATCGCCAGAGGCTGATAGGGCGGCCCGGATGCCTCAACGTGCTTGCTCGTGGCGCACCCGCCAGTCCTGAAGCCCGCCGCCAACTGACAGAAAAAAGATGGCGTAAACGTATACGTTTACGCAGGGAATTTCATTCCCCTGACCTTCTCTCCCCCTCGAATGTCGATCGGCTGTAGGTCGTGATGGCGTAAGGTAGAATCACCGAAAGCCTGAGTCGCACGACCGAACACAGCTATGGAGCATGGTGTGTGAACGCACCATGCTCTGACGCGGGCGGTGCAGCGGCCACGTGGCCTCCGCAGGCACTACAAGCTGGGCAGCAGCGCAGCGAGCAGCAGTGCCGGTACCGGCGCCGCCGCCCAGGCCAGCACCAGGCGCGGTGCGTAGGTCAGCGTCAGCGCCAGCAGCAGCGCCGCCGCGTGCAGCACCCCGGCCCACCACACCAACCCGAACCCCCAGCCGTGTTGCAGCACCGCCGGCAGCAACGACAGCGCCAGCAGCAACCACCCGGCCGAGACCCCCAGCCGGCGGCGGGCCGGCGGGATGCGGCGGGTGCGGAACACCTGCTCGTAATGCCGTTCCATGCCGAGGCACAGCCCGGCGAAGCCGGCACAGGCCAGGGCGAAGCTCAGCACGATCATGACGTGGCCCTTGCCGGCCGCGGCACGGCCGCCACGCGGGTGCGCGAGGCGGTGGCCGGGTGGCGCGCCACCTTCCAGGCCAGGAAGCCCAGCACCGCCGCGCAACCCAGCAGGCCCAGGTCGAACCAGAAGCGCACCCAGTCCCCCGCCACCAGGCTGGCGCCCAGATGGCGCTGGGTCAGCAGCAGGTTCAGCACCGGCAGCAGCGCGAAGGCCGCCGCGCCCAGCGCGAACTGCTCCACCCAGGCCTGCCGGCGCGGGCGCAGCAGCGGGTGCAGCGCGCAGAAGCCCCAGGCCAGGAAGAACACGTGCACCTCCCAGGCGCCGCGCTGCGCCATGTCCTGCGGCAGCAGGCGGTTGGCCCAGAAGAACGCCGCCATGGCGAAGGGCAGCCCGGCGATGGTGGCGACGTTCAGGTGCTCCGCCAGCCGCGTGCCGAAGCCCGGCTGGCCCTTCTTGGCCGCCTGTTGCCGCTGCTTCACCGCCCACAGGACGCAGCCGGTGGCGACCATGACGGTGCCGGCCAGCCCGGCCAGCACGAACAGACCGCGCAGCAGCGGCCCGGCGAAGCGGCCGATATGCAGGCCATACATCACGCCGCGTGTCTCCGCCGCCGGCCCGCCCTCGCCCCGCGTGCTCAGCAAGGCGCCGGTGGCGCCGCTGAAGGTCATGCTCTGCGGGTTGTAGGACAGGCGCTCCGCATCGTCGCGGATGAGCTGGATGGTGGCGCTAGCATCGTTGGGGTTGCTCACCTGCAGCCGGCCCAGGGCGCCGCCTTGCCATTGCTGCCGCGCCTGCTCCACCAGCGGGGCGATCGGCACCAGCGGCGCCGGCTGGCCCAGCGGCCGGCGGGGCGGCGCGTTGCCGAATACCTCCGCATTGAAGGCGCCGCGCTGGTTGGGATAGGCGCGCTCGATCCCCCAGGGCATCGTCATCAGCATGAAGATCACCAGGCCGGTATAGGTGATCATCAGGTGGTAGGGCAGCGCCAGCACGGCGCAGAGATTATGGCCGTCCAGCCAGGACCGTTGCCCCTTGGCTGGGCGGAAAGTGAAGAAGTCGGCGAAGATGCGCCGGTGGGTGATGATGCCGCTGACGATGGCGACCAGCATGAACATGGTGCAGATGCTGACGATCCAGCGGCCCCAGAACGCGCTCATGTAATGCAGCTGGAAATGGAAGCGGTAGAAGAACTCGCCGCCCAGCGTATCCCGCGCCGCGACCGGCTGGCCGGTGGCGGCATCCAGCACCGCGCTGCGGAAGCCCCGCCCTTCGGCGGTGGGGTCGCGCCAGAAGACGCGGATCGAGGTGTCGCGCGGCTCCGGCAGGCTGATGAACCAGCTGGGCGAGTTGGGGGCCAGCGCCTGCATGGCGGCCACAGCCACCTCGGCATCGCGCGGGCCGGGCGTGGCGGCGGCGATCTCGGGCCGCATCCAGTGGGAGATCTCCGGCCGCAGATAAGCCGCCGTGCCGGTCAGGAACACCGCGAACAGTACCCAGCCTACCAGCAGGCCGGACCAGGTGTGCAGCCACGCCATGCTCTGGCGGAACCCGTCCTTCATGCGCCCCATCCCGGTATCAGCAGGGCGAGCGCCAGCAGCGCCGCCGGTATGGCCAGCCCCAGCCAGGCCCGCGCCACGCTGCGCGCGGCGAAGGCCCAGACGATGGCGCCGGCGAAGATGGCGAAGCTGGCCATGCTGGCCGTCAGCACGGCCTCAGCTTTCGGCATCGGCAGGCTGGTTGAGAGCAGCATGGTGGAGAGCGCGGCGATGCCGTAGCCGCCCCCCACCCCGCCCAGGACGCGAAGGACGATGGCGGCCACGCGCCGCGCCTCCGCCCCTGGCCAGGGGCGCTTGCCTTGCGTGGCGGATGCGTTGGCTGCCCCTGGTCGTGCCATGGCGGCTCAGAAGCGATAGCGGATGGAGCCGGTCACGGTCCGGCCGTAACCGTAGTAGCACCACGCGTAGCTGAGGCAGCTGGCGACGTAGCGCGTATCCGCGACGTTGTTGACGTTCAGCGAGGCCTGCATCCCTTCGAAATTGCGGCCGAGCTGGCCAAGGTCGTAGCGGATGGAGGCATCGAACAACGTCACCGCATCCACCTTGAAGGTGTTGGCTTCGTCACCCCAGGTGGAGCCAAGATAGCGCACGCCGCCGCCGAGGCCGAGGCCGGTGATGCGCTGACCTTCCGGCACGGTGTAGTCCAGCCAGAGGGAGGCGTTGTGGCGCGGGATGCCCGTCAGCGTCTTGCCTTCCCGCGCGACCGTTGGGCCGGTGCGGGCGGGCACGAAGCCGAAATCTACGACGTTGGTGTTGTTGCTGCGCGTGTACTCGGCCTCCAGGTAGGAATAGGCGGCTGTCATCCGCAGCCCTTCGGCCAGGCTGGCCTTCGCCTCCAGCTCGACGCCGCGGGAGCGGACCTCGCCTTCCTGCGTGCTGAAGTTCGGGTTCACCGGGTCGGTGCTCAGCACGTTCTGCCGCACCAAGTCGAACGCCGCCACTGAGAGCGACAGGTTGGTGCCCGGTGGCTGGTAGCGCACGCCGATCTCGTACTGCCGGCCAGTGGTCGGCTCGAACGGGTTCAGCATGCGGTCGGTGCCGCTCTGCGGCTCGAAGCTCTCGCTGTAGCTGGCATAGGGCGCGATGCCGTTATCGAACAGGTACACGGCGCCGACGCGGCCGGTGAAGGCGTGGTCGGTCTGGCGCGAGGTCGTCGTGCGCTGGCCGGTGGCGACCGAGCTGTTCTCCGTCGTGCTGTCCGACCAATCGAGGCGGCCACCGAACAACAGCACCAGCCGGTCGATCTTGACCTGGTCCTGCAGGTAGGCGCCAAGCTGGTTGGAGCGCTGGCTGGAATAGGAGCTGAAGCCGGGCCAGACCGAGCCCTGGTTGCGGTAGATCGGGTTGAACAGGTCCTGGTCCCGCGCGACCCCGGCCCGCGCGGTGTAGGCGGTGGAGCCGGTATAGCTGTCGTTCAGCACCCGGTAGTAGTCGAGGCCCGCCAGCAGCGTGTGGCGCAGCGGGCCGGTATCGACATTCACCTGCACCTGATTGTCGATGGTGAAGACATCGAGGTCGGCATCGGTGCCGTAGATGGAGCGGGCCAGGCTACGCTCATCGTTCCGGATGGCGGAGCCGTAGACGCTGCGGTACTCGCCCTGGGTGTGCAGGTAGCGGGCGTTCTGCCGCACGGTCAGGTATTCGTTGAAGCGATGCTCGGCCGCGTAGCCGATCATGTAATGCTCGCGGTTGGAGCGCTCCAGGTCCGGGTCGCCGTCATAGAAGCGCATGCCGATGCGGCCGTTCGGGTTCGGCAGCGCCGAGCCCCAGCCGGGCACGCCGCCATAGGAACCGGATTCCGGGTCGCGCTGGTAATGGCCCAGCAGGGTGATGCTGGTGTCGCTGCTCGGCCGCCAGGTCAGCGAGGGGGAGATGAAGTAGCGGCGCTCCCGCGTCTCATCCAGCTCGCCATCGCCTTCGGAGTAGGAGCCGACGACGCGGCCCAGCCATTCGCCGTTCTCGTCGAGCTGCCCGCTGAAGTCGCCGGCGGCGCGGTAGCGGCTGCGGTTGCCGGCTTCCAGCAGCACCTCGCGGATGCGTTCCTCCGTCGGGCGCTTGCTGACGGCGTTGATGATTCCGCCCGGCGGCGTCGTGCCATACAGGACGGAGGCAGGGCCGCGCAGCACCTCGATGCGTTCCAGGCGGTAGGAATCCAGGCTGGGATTCGCGTCGCGCCCGCCCGCCAGCCGCATCCCGTCCAGGAACTGCGCCGGGGAGTAGCCACGGATGGTCATCTGGTCCAGCCGCACGGCGGCGGAGCCACGCGTCTCCGCGACCGCACCTACCGAGTAGCGCATCACCTGGTTCAGGTTGCGCGCGTTGCGCGCGGTGATCTCATCGGCGGTGATGACGGAGATGGATTGCGGCGTCTCGATGATCGGCGTGTCGGTCTTGGTGCCGGAGGCACTGACGCCGGCGACGAAGCCCTGCACGGGGCTGTAGCCGCGCTCGATCCCCGCCTGCACGTTTACTTCCGGCAACTGCACCGTCCCGGCCGGCAGCGCGGTGGTGGAGGCCGCGTCCTGCGCCAGGCCCGGCTGTGCGGTGGCCGCCATGGCCGCCGCCGTCAGGGCGACGACCGAGCAGGCGCGATGCATCCTGGCCATGGGTCTGTGCTGTGCCATGTGGAGGCATCCTTAGGCTATATGATATTAAGAGGCGTTCGCATATTGCTTTTCGGCAATCTCCTCAAGGGGCGATGTTACATTCGGGGAAAGTTTCGCGGGATGCGCCTGCCCCGTGGCTTCGAAGCCACAGGGCGGCGCCTGCCCTGGTCAGTCCAGCCCCAGCGTGCCGCGCAGGCGGGAGAGGTCTTCCGCCAAGGCGGTGATCGGCGCCTGCAGGCCGTTGCGGTCGGCGGCGCTCAGCTTCTCGTAGTTCTGGAAGCCGTCCGCTGTCCGGTAGCGCGCGAGGATGGCGTTCACGCGGCCGAAATTACCGTCCACCTGCGCCAGCAGCGCCGCATCCGCGCGTTGCAGCAACGGCCGCAGCACATCGACGATCTTCTTCGAACCATCGATATTCGCCTGGAAGTCGGACAGGTCGGTGCCGCTGTAGCGGTTTTCCTCGCCGGAGATCTTGGTGGCCGCCACTTCCTCGATCAACGCGGCGGCACCGCCCACCACCTTGTCCGGCGGCGTCGTCAGGTCCTGCAGGCGGGTGTGCAGCTCCCGCACATCGGCCAGCAGCTTGTCGGCGAAGGGCGCCAGCCCATCGGTGCTTTTCTCGTGGAACAGCCCGTACTCGATGCGGTGGAAGCCGGTGAAATCCGGGTCCTGCTCCGCCTTCGCATGGTCATCCGCGCGGGAGTCGATCGCGCTGTCCAGGTCGCTGAACAACTCGGCCAGTGGCTCGATCCGCTCATACGGCTCGCGCGTCGCGGCGTAGAGCGATTGCGCGCCCCCCAGCTCCCCCGCCTTCACCGCCGTGGTGAAGCGCTCGGTGCGTTCCACCAGCTGCCGCGCCTCGTCCAGCAC
>Ga0308171_1004433_pt1 | contig 11528 bp, 8 predicted proteins | sample PhyGR1_FD_202135 | JGI IMG/M metagenome (GOLD analysis project Ga0308171, IMG submission 202135) | Phyllosphere microbial communities from UC Gill Tract Community Farm, Albany, California, United States - DLSLSG.R1 | ecosystem: Host-associated > Plants > Phyllosphere > Unclassified | place: USA... | reverse complement strand
GACCTGCTGCGTCGCGCCGACCACATCTTCATCGAAGAACTGCGCAAGGCCGACTGGTACCACAAGGTCAGCCAGGCATTCGTGGTGTTCCAGCCGGTGAAATCGGTTGGCGTTGTAGGCGATGGCCGTCGTTACGCGTGGGTTGTTGCACTGCGTGCCGTAGAGACGATCGACTTCATGACAGCGCGTTGGGCACACCTGCCTTACGAACTGCTGGAGACGGTCAGCGGCCGGATTATCAATGAGATCGAAGGTATTTCCCGCGTGACTTATGACGTGTCGAGCAAGCCGCCGGCGACGATTGAGTGGGAATGATGGGACGTCCGGCATTGTCCGGCACGATCTAGCAAGAAATGCCCTGAAGCCCGCGTAATTGCGGGCTTTTGGCTTTTTGGGTCTGGCAAATTCTGGCAGCTTTGTGCATCGCCAAGCACCGTGTTTGTATGGCATGGTACGGGGCATTGACTGAGCCAAATGCCATGTTCGGTGCTCGATACCATGTCGCCCTAGTAGGGAAGGGCATGGTATCAAATCTCATCATCGGCCCGGTTTCATTGGGTTTTATCGTTTTTGCGATATGGCGTGCGTTTATATAAATTAGCTAAATTATCTAAGCTGTTTCAGTTTACAGGTCAAAAATGAAAGAAAACGAGTTTTATGGGTGCATCAGGCAGATCTTAGCCAATGCCCCTCGCAATCAATACACAGCTGAGCTGCATTTGCAGATGATCAAGTATGCTGATGAGCTAGGGAACATTACCTCCAAAGAGTTTTGCGAAGGCGTTGGGCTTAAAAAAAGTTTCGGAACTGAGTTTAGTAAGATGCGCAATTTGACGAAACGCCTGAGAGCTGCTGGCCTTAAGCCTGAATTGCTATGAAATCAAGTGACAGAATAATCATTGCACGAAAGAATCGCTATGGAATGAACTATATAATTTTTCAGGGAGCATAATAAGATGATTATAGAATTTAAAGATATCGATAACCTATCGCCTGCTGATTTCGAGATCTTCGTTAGGGATCTATTTGTTGCATCAGGTTGGTCAGATGCTGAAATTACCAAAGTCGGCAGAGAGTTTACTCACGGTGATGGCGGTGTAGATATCTTTGCGTATAAAGGTAAAAGAAAATTTGCGATTGAAGTTAAACAGCGAAATATTAATGCAACTGTCGATGTGAAGGCTTTGAGCCAACTTGTTACCGGTGCAAGGCTCGCGAATGTGACCAATAAGATTTTGGTCACCAACTCCTATTTCACATCTGAAGTTAAAGCACGTGCGCTACGACTGGGTGTTGAATTAGTTGATAGGGACGAATTGCAAAACCTCTGGGTGAAAAAACATTCGGAAATTGGTCGTGAGATCAAACCTCGAAAGTACCAGCAGGACGTGATTAACGATGCCTTATCGCAGTACGAAAAAGGCAAATCCAAGCTACTGATTGAAATGGCAACTGGGCTGGGGAAAACGTATACGGTAGCCCATTTGATTAAACGTCTGATTCAAATCGATGATCGTCGTCCGAAAGTGCTATTTATAGCACATCAAGTAGAAATTCTGTTGCAGTCTGTAACGTCGTTTAAGAATGTTCTGGGTATAGGGGACTACAGTTTTTCTGCCTGTTTTTCAGGTTCTGAGCCAGAAGATACCGACTTTGTTTTTGCCTCATTTGATACGTTGTATGGGCAAATTGATTCAATTTCAAAAGAAAAATTTGATTTCGTAATCGTCGATGAAGCTCATCATACTCCTGCACGAACATATGCGGAGGTAGTAACACTATTTAAGCCGAGGTTGTTAGTTGGGCTTACTGCAACACCTTATCGTGCAGACAACAAGGATGTTATTAATTTTTTTGGTGGGGCTGACGGCCATATTGGTAAATTTGATCTTGTTTGGGCCCTGAAGCATGGCAAATTAGCCTTTCCTAAATACATGGTGTTGCTTGATGACTTGGATCAAGACAAAATCGACCAATTGGAAAGCGGATTATCTATTTCAGATTTAGACAAGAGCCTTTTTCTACATAAGAAAGACCAGGAAGTGGTCAGAATTATAGAAAAGACGGTGATTGAAAAAGAAATTGATAGTGTGAAAGGTATTATATTTTGTCGAAGTATACGGCATATGAAGCATTTGCTAGGTTTCTTTGAGCTTGGAACTGCTACTTTAGTTCACTCTAAAATGTTAGATCAAGAACGTAGAGAAAATATACGAAACTTTCGTGAAGGTGGTTTTAAATTCATATTGGTGTGCGATTTGTTTAATGAAGGCATTGATATCCCTGAAACCAACTTGCTAATTTTTATGCGATATACAGGGTCTCGAACGATTTGGCTACAACAACTGGGTCGGGGGTTGCGTAAAACCCCAAATAAAGACTATGTGCATGTTCTGGATTTTGTTGGGTCCTTGGAGCGATTAAATGAAATCAAAGAGCTCTCAAAATCGATAGAACGCTCCCCTGTTGATCGCGAAAGCTTAATCGATGATGACGATGCTTATTTTAATAAACATGACGTCCTTCACGATTCATCTATAGAGGTTAGTTATAGCCAGGAAGCGGCTAAGGTGCTTGCATTGATTGAGCAAATGAAAATGCAACTAAATAGCCGTGAGTCGCTTGTCGATAGATTACGTCGATATCGAGAGCAAAATAACGAAATTCCAGATATTTCTCAGTTTGCGCAAAATGTCGAAGATATAAGTTTAGATCAAATTGCAACTCATTTTGGTTCTTACTATAGCTATCTACTTGCGGCGTTTGATCAGGATATCGATATACCGCCCATGGTAACTAAGTTGAAAGAATTCATCGATAGCTTTCGCGAGAAATCCAGGGTTGCCCCAAGTTTACGAGCCATAACGCACCATTTTGCTCGTCAGCAACTGTACGAGTTCACCGAGCGTGAAATTAAATCACTGCTTCCGGACTATTGTTACCGTGCGCTCGCCGACGATCCTCAGCAAGTGAGTGCTTTAGCGGAGCTTGGGCAGAAATCGCAGCCCGCTGAAAAGTGTCATCTGTTTGAAAGGTATAAAGGCGTAATTCGCAAACGTGCGGACTTTAAGTCTTTATCTGCGGAAGAAGTTCAGGCTATCAAACTTAAGTATCATTCTGTATCCGTATTTCTAAAGATGTTAAAAGTATGAGAAATCAAGTAGAAGATATTGAAATTAGTATTGACGCTAGCCTGGCCGCAGTCGCATTGTCCAAGCTTTTAGAGAGTCTGTTGCGTATTAATAAAATTAAAATAAAGCAATCAAATTCGTTATGGAGTGTCGTCGAACAGCTTGATCAGGATTCTTTTAGTTCGATGAAAGGAAATATTCATTTTATAGACGTGTTAAAGTCAATAGCCATCACTCCAAGAGCGACGCAAGAAATAACCGAGAGCCCCTTGGGAGAAAATCTTTCGAATATTAGGAGCGATTCGGGCACGATAGATTCCTTACTGTTGCAAGAACTAAACAGTCCAATTACAAGTAGTGAGTTAGAGATCGACACGGTTGCTCTTTCGCCATTGACTACAAATCTAGATTTGTGGGACTTGGCGAGCGCGTCGAAGGAAAGTGGTGAAGATCGCTCTGAATCTATCGATCAGACGATATTTTCATCTAAGGGCATCAATAACTTTAGAATTAGCCTACTTGGCGTAGAGTCAAAATTCATTAAGCCGTTGGAAAAATACGCTCGCTTTCATAATCTTGATGATATGGCATATCAAATAGATAAAGTTCTATCCTTTAAAATGGATGAGCTTGCATCTTTGTCTGGGTTTGGTCGCGCTGCTGTGGATGGTCTTATAAATTTTAAAATTTTAGTGGAGGAAGAGATAAAGAGAATTGACAGCGGGGAGCTTGATTACCATAATTTTGAGTCTCTGCTTATAGTGCCGAGATATGTTGATTCACTTTCAATCAAGAAAATCGAGCATCTGTTACTTGATGATATCGATTCGTTTTTGGACAGCCAATCCGATGACGATGCAGATATTACGCAAAGGCGTTGGGGGTATGTGGAAGAAAAGGAAACCCTTGAGAGTATCGGTGAAAATCATGGCCTAACCCGTGAACGCATTCGGCAAAAAGCGGCTAAAAGTAATGAGCGATTTTTGAAATGCTTGAGACTAAGTCCAGGTAATATATGGAGGTTAGTTGAACCCGAGCTAGATCGTAGTTTTCCAGAAAAATGGCCGGTCCTATACTCATGTTTTTCGTCTGAAAAAGCTTTTTACGAATTTTTAGATGTGGCTTGTCAGCAAGATAACTTATTTGAATATGTCTATCCGGAAATTGATAAGTCGATCCTGAATACGTATTTTGTTGAAAGTGGCGCGCCTGTATCTATTGTCGACGCTATAGATTACTTGGCTGCTCTAAAATTGCCCAATATTCGTAACATTAGCAATGCTATACACTGCTTAGCAACTCAAGGTGTGTTAAATATAGAAGGCGATTTTATATGGCCGAAGCTGTTGGGAAAATCTGAAGCCAGTGCTTGTATATTAACAGATTACCCTAGGGGCTTGCCTTGGGCTGATATTGCAAAGCTTGTGAATGCCAACAAAATATCGAAAACGGAAATTTATGAAGATCGATTAGATAGTGAGGCGTTCAAGTACCCAGATTATATTTATTTGGCCGGCAAGGGAGTGTATAAGCATACTAGCTTCCTGAGTTCAGATGTCATCAATCTTGAAGAGGTGTTTTCTCAATTAACACTATTTGTCGAGTCAAGTGGTCGAGATGTGTTTCATTTAAGCGAATGTTACTCGGTTTCGAACGTACTTAAGCGTGTTGACTACTATGAGATTCGTCATTTTGTTAAACATTTTGGTGAGGATTATGGTTTTTACTTTGATGGCCGTTCACAGGCAGATTCAGTAGGTCTTAAAAAAGGCTTCAGAAATATCACGCAAAAAGATGTAATAATTGCAGCTATGAATAATAGCAGGCAGCCTTATACCAAACCTGAAGTGGCAAACTTACTAAAAAGTAAAAGTCTAGGGCATGCCGCCTATTATCTGGATGGATTGATTGAGGACGGTCGAGTTGTGCAGGTTGATCGCATGCTATATACGACGCCAGATAAGGCTTATGAGAAAATTGACGTTGATGCATATTTGGATGCGCTGCAAGATGTACTTGTCAAGTACAGTAAGCCAGTTGAGCCTTCCATTTTCAAGTTGGAGCTGAATGAACGATTTTCAAAAAGCTATTCTAAGTATTTCTACGCTTCGATTGCTAGGCTTTATTCTAAGGGCAAAGGATGGCAAAGGAAGCACAGTTTGTATTCTATGAACCAAATCCCTTATAGAAACCTTAAAGACGTGGTGCGAAATGTGTGCGACTTTAATTTGTCGGTAAGTGAGAATATTGATGCTGTACAAAAACATATTGCCATTACGGCTGAGACTGCTTCTATAGCGCTGGCTAGTTGGCGAAATGCACCTGATGTCTAAATCCCGCGTGGAATATAGTATCGCCTTTTTTCTGTTGTAGGCTGGTGTTGTATATTGTTGATCGCGTTAAAGTCGGTGGAGCTAAGCTCGTCTTCAAAGAGGTGTGGGGCCAAGCTAGTCCTGAGGAGTGGGGGAACCTACTCATCGACACAGTTTGTGAGTGGGTGTTGCAATGAGTAGTATTGAAAGGCGATCCGGAATCGAAGAGCTGGCACCGTGGAACGATTTTAATGAGGGATGATCCATGGCAAGCTGTCTGCTAGACGTTAATTGTCGGGTATGAGTGGTGATGCTCGATACGTAATAGCTGGTATGGTTCTTTGCATGGCATTATAAATTTATGTTTATGTCATCCTATTGATTTTACTGATTTTAATCTTGTTGTTGATAATAGAGTGGGAGTGATGGAACGCCCGGCATTGTCCGGCACCCACTAGCAAGAAATGCCTTGGAGCCCGCGTAATTGCGGGCTTTTGGCTTTTTGGGGTGGGCACTTTCAGCACGCTTTGTGCATCGCCAGGTACGGGCGGCTGCCCCTTTGACACGCGTCGCCTGACGGATTGCACGTAAAAATTTTACGCAGAATTTACGCAGCCTGTTTGGGGGGCATCCGATACTGCGCGGTGCTCATTTCGGAACGCTACTGTGATGTCACTCGCAGCAATTCGGCTTATCGGCTTCATCTTAGGTATTTTTTTGATCACGCTGGCCGTCAGCATGGCTATTCCCATGATTACGCTGGTGGTCTATGAGCGCAGCGACGATCTCTCGGCCTTCCTCTGGGCGAGTTTGATTACGCTTATTTGCGGTCTTCTGTTGATCGTGCGAGGGCGCCCCGATACTGGCCATCTTCGCCCAAGGGACATGTACTTGCTGACTACCGCAAGCTGGGTAGTTGTGTGCACGTTCGCCGCGTTACCCATGGTATTCATCAGTCATATCAGCTACACCGACGCCTTCTTTGAAACGATGTCTGGCATCACAACCACTGGCTCGACCGTACTCAGCGGTCTGGATAATGCATCTCCCGGATTGCTGATCTGGCGTTCGATGCTCCATTGGTTGGGCGGCATCGGTTTTATCGGCATGGCTGTGGCGATTCTTCCACTTTTGCGCATCGGCGGGATGCGTCTGTTCCAGACAGAGTCCTCAGATTGGTCTGAGAAAGTGACCCCTCGCTCCCATGTGGCAGCCAAGTACATTCTTTTGCTCTATCTGGGGCTTACGGGCCTCGGAACCCTGTCGCTCTGGCTCGCTGGAATGACGCCATTTGAAGCGGTCAACCATGCGATGTCGCTGATCTCTACCGGAGGATTCTCAACCTCGGACGCCTCTCTTGGGCATTGGACGCAACCAGCGATTCACTGGGTGGCAGTAGCCATCATGGTTCTGGGCAGCCTGCCATTCACCTTGTACGTTGCAACATTGCGAGGTAATCGGCGTGCGTTGATCAGGGATCACCAGGTGCGCGGATTTATTGGATTCTTGCTCATCACATCGCTGGCTGTGGGTACCTGGCTGCACGTTCACAGCGATCATGGATGGTGGGATGCGTTTCGTATCGTGGCCGTCAATGTGACCTCGGTGGTCACGACCACTGGCGTTGCGGTGGGCGACTACACCTTGTGGGGCAGCTTCGCGGTCTTGCTGTTTTTCTATTTAACCTTTGTCGGAGGCTGTTCCGGCTCAACGGCAGGCGGTCTTAAAATCTTCCGATTTCAAGTAGCTGCCGCTTTACTGGTCAGCAGCTTGAAGCAGTTGATCCATCCTCGAGCCGTGATTCAGAAAAAATACAACGGCCATCCCATCGACGAGGAGATTGTGCGCTCGCTTTTGACCTTCTCGTTTTTCTTCACCATCACGATTGCCGTTATCGCTTTGGGCCTGGCGCTCATTGGGCTTGATTGGATAACCGCGTTGAGCGGCGCCGCCACGGCGGTGTGTAACGTCGGGCCAGGCCTGGGCACCATCATTGGGCCGGCCGGCAATTTTTCATCATTGCCGGATGCGGCCAAATGGTTACTTACCGTTGGAATGCTTCTGGGAAGGTTGGAAATCCTGACGGTGCTGGTACTCGTAACTCCGGTTTTCAGAAGGTATTGAAATTCTGGATTAGGTTGTTTTTCTGGATTATTCATCCAGCCAGCGGTGGTTTATCGCGCTGGGTGAAGCCGCCTAAGCTGAACTCTCCATCGAATCGTGAAGAAGGAGATTCCCCCATGACAGACCATTCCATCCGAGGCAAAGTCGTTCTAATCGCCGGCGGCGCCAAGAATCTTGGGGGGTTGATCGCGCGCGACCTAGCCGCTCAGGGCGCCAAGGCTGTCGCGATCCACTACAACAGTGCGGCGTCCAAGGTCGATGCCGATGCAACTGTCGCCGCAGTGCAAGCCAGCGGTGCGCAGGCTGTGGCGTTGCAGGGCGACCTGACAACGGCCGGCGCCGTCGAAAAGCTGTTCGCCGATGCTGTCGCTGCTGTCGGCAAGCCCGACATCGCCATCAATACCGTCGGTAAGGTGCTCAAGAAGCCAATGGCCGAAATCAGCGAGGCGGAGTACGACGAGATGACGACAGTCAATTCGAAGACCGCTTTCTTTTTTCTCAAGGAAGCCGGCAAGCACCTCAACGACAACGGCAAGATCTGCACCGTAGTGACCTCGCTGCTGGGCGCTTTTACGCCGTTCTATGCCGCCTACGCAGGCACAAAAGCGCCCGTGGAGCATTTCACTCGCGCCGCCTCAAAGGAGTTCGGTGCGCGCGGTATTTCGGTGACGGCGGTCGGCCCAGGCCCGATGGACACGCCATTTTTCTATCCGGCCGAGGGTGCCGATGCAGTGGCGTATCACAAGACGGCTGCGGCGCTTTCAACATCCAGCAAAACTGGCCTGACCGACATCCAGGATGTAGTGCCCTTTATTCGGCACTTGGTAAGCGACGGATGGTGGATTACTGGACAGACCATCCTCATTAATGGTGGGTACACCACCAAATAAGCCGCGGCGGCATCGTTTTGGCGATATAAGGAAAAATCACCAACGGACAGCACCCCGGTGGCGGGGTGCGAGTACGATGAATGCCTTGGTTTTGCTGGATGAGGGGGTGTTGCGCCTCCTCAGTTAGAGCGGGCGCTATGGAAAGGGATGAATGGATAGGCTCGATCAGTACCGCATATTTGTTCAGGTTGCCGAGATGGGCAGTTTCATCAACGCTGCCCATGCGCTGCAAGTGCCGCGGGCGTCGGTGTCGGCTGCTGTGCAGCAACTCGAATCGACCATGGGCACGCGCTTGCTGCACCGAACGACGCGACATGTGCGGCTGACCGCTGATGGTGTGCAATTGTTGGAACGGGTGCGTCTGTTCCTTTGCGACGCGGAAGACATTGATCAGTTATTTCATGCCAGCCAACGCAAGATTTCGGGGCGTCTGAATGTGGACGTGCCTAGCCGTATTGCTCGTCGGCTGATTGCCCCTGCGTTGCCAGGCTTTTTGCGCCGCTATCCTCGCCTCCAGTTGGCGTTGGGTTCGACCGATCGCGCGATTGATCTGGTGCAGGAGGGTGTTGACTGTGCCGTGCGGATTGGAGCGCTGCACGACAGCAGTCTGGTCGCGCTTCCCTTGGGTCATATCGCATTGATCAACTGCGCCAGCCCAGGCTACCTGCACGAGCATGGTGTGCCGGCCAAGCCGGATGATCTGCTGCAAGGACACTTTTGCGTGGGGTATGCCTCGCCTTCCACAGGGCGGGAGCTTCCCTGGGACTGCTATGTGTCGGGTGAGGAGCGGCAGCTTGTCGTACCCAGTCGGGTGATCGTCAACAACGCTGAAAGCTACATCGCCTGTTGCGTCTCGGGGGTGGGATTGATCCAGATTCCCAGATTTGACGTTCAGCACCTGCTCGACGCAGGCGAACTGGTTGAGGTTATGCCCGACTTTCGTGCCGCGCCGATGCAGGTATCGCTTGTCTATCCGAACCGCAGGCAACGTTCTCGTCGTCTTAACGCATTCCTCGAGTGGTTCCAGGCCTTGGTGCAACCTCACCTGGACCGCTGATTATTAGAGAAGTAGTGATCGAATCAAATCCGTATCGAACGGTGTTGTCCCTTGATCAGGCGCAAACACCGCCTGTGCCAGCTGGGGTAACAAAAGAGGGGGCGCTTCGCGACCCAGCGGGAGCAGGCTCCCTCGCCACGGGTTGCTTTGTGTCCTGTAAGTGGCGGCACTACGACTTAAACTGAGGGTGTAGAGAGGGTATCGACAGTACGCTCAGTGTCAGAAAAACTCATCCAGCAGACAATAGAACTTCATACGCTGCTCATCGGGCTCAACGCCATAAACCTCGAAAAATGGCTTCACCCATTCCTGCCCCAGGTTGCTTTCAATACTTCGTGCTGCCAGGGCAAGGTCTTGGAACCGATCGCTGACCCCCAGGCGTCCACAGTCGATGAAGCCGCTGAAGCAACCCTCTGCTGCCATGAAATTCGGCAGGCACGCGTCGCCATGGGTCACTACCAGATCATGAGTCTTTGGCTGAGTCGCCACCAGTTCGGCAAACACATCCTCAGCGCTTTGCCCCAGTCGCTCGTCATCGAAGTCTGCCTCGTCCACGAGGCCGGCACTGACGTGCTCCCGTGCGCGTGCAATGCGCAGCTCAAGGGAGTGATCGAAGGGGCAGAGGGCCACGGGTAACTGGTGTAAAGCACGCAGCGCGGTCGCCAGGATGTGAATGATTTGCCCGGCAGGAAGCTCGTTGGTGCTGGCCAGGTCCCGTCCCGGTACGGCGGTCATCAGTAACCAATGGCGATGGACCTCTTTAACTTCATCCAAGACCGCAGGCGCCGACAGACCCATGTGCTGCAGCCACCTAAGCCGATCAATTTCGTCTGCCAACTCACCGTGTTCCTCGAGGGGCTCGGATTTCAGGAACAGATCCGTGCCACTGTCTTGGTGCAGGCGAAAGACGTCAGCGCGCGATTCACCAATGGCCTGTTGTTCAATCAGCGCATGGGGGAATTGTTCACGCCATTTTTGGGGGATATTCATCGCTGTCTCTGGCTTTAGCGCCGCGCCACATCCGAAAAGTAAAACTTATCCAACGTATGCCGCGACTCGGTGTACTCGAATTGCCTTCCATCCTGCAAAAACGTCTGGTTGCTCACCACAATCACATGGCTTTGCCCATCCAGATCCAGATGCGCCTGGTCGTCCTTGCTGCGCGGCAAGGCTTCGATGGTGCGTTGCGCATAGCTGATCTGCAGCTGCAGCGTTTGCTCGATAAACGCGTAGATCGACTGCTCGGCGATGTCGCGGTCCAGGCCGGGAATCAGGTCGCTGATGAAATGGTTGATGTCCAGGATCACCCGTTTGCCGCCGATGCGGCGTACCCGTTTGATGCGCGTGATCAGGGTGCCGGGCTCGGCCTCGATGTGTTGCAGCAGTGACCCTTCCAGTGGGATCTGGGTGAACTCGACCACCTCGGTGCGTACGTCATCACCCAGGTCGGCGTGGGTCTCGTGGAAGCTGACGATGCCGCCCAGTTGGAACTCAATCGGGTTGGGCGACAACACAAAGGTGCCCTTGCCGTGGATTTTTTGTGCAAAGCCGCGTTCCTGCAACTGCTCGATGGCGCGCCGCACGGTGCCACGGCTGGCCTGGTAGGCGTCCATCAATTCGGTTTCGGAGGGAAGGCGCGTACCGCGTTGCAGGCGTTCGGTGGTGATGCTGGCAAGCAGATCCGTATAGATCTGGTTGTATTTGCTCATGGGATGGCTCTTGCCCGGCGTTATGAAGGTGGACTGCGCGTTCAAGGCAGGAACCTTAGTGGCAGAGGTTGGGTTTGTCCATTGGACACCCGGGCCCGTAGGTGAAAAACCTGACGGAAAGATCGTATGGATAAACAAAAGTGTAACTCGTACAGACGAGTTGTTGATTTAACTCGTACAGACGAGTACTTTTCCCTCCTCGGCGTGCTGCCAACGACTGCCACCCATAAAAACAATCACAGTGGAAAACGAGCATGAGCCACGACTATTCAACGATTGCCCGCGAGATCCTCGACAACCTCGGG
>Ga0308171_1004432_pt1 | contig 11531 bp, 9 predicted proteins | sample PhyGR1_FD_202135 | JGI IMG/M metagenome (GOLD analysis project Ga0308171, IMG submission 202135) | Phyllosphere microbial communities from UC Gill Tract Community Farm, Albany, California, United States - DLSLSG.R1 | ecosystem: Host-associated > Plants > Phyllosphere > Unclassified | place: USA... | reverse complement strand
ACCATGGGCTTGTCGGTCGAGGCCAGACCGCGGATGGTGGGGGCCAGGGCGGCCGCCTTCGCTCGGCGCTCGGCCTCGGGCAGCGCCTCGAAGCCCGCGCGCACGCCGCCGAAGGGCTCCGCCGCTCCGCGCTCATCGATGTAGGCCTGCGCGGTGTCGATGATCCAGAGGCTGTTGCGCTCCGCCTCTTCCGAGGTGTCGCCCCACGCGGTGATGCCGTGACCGCCGAGGATCGTGCCGGTCGCCTGCGGGTTCTGCTCCTTGATCGCGGCGATGTCGAGGCCCAGCTGGAAGCCGGGGCGGCGCCACGGCACCCACACGACCTTGTCACCGAAGATCTTCTGCGTCAGCGTCTTGCCGTCGGCCGCGGTCGCGATCGCGATGCCCGCGTCGGGGTGCAGGTGGTCGACGTGCGCGGCATCCACGAGTCCGTGCATCGCGGTGTCGATCGAGGGGGCGGCCCCGCCCTTGCCGTGCAGGCAGTAGTCGAACGCGGTGACCATCTCGTCTTCGCGCTCGATGCCGGGGTAGACGTCGACGAGCGCGCGCATGCGGTCGAGCCGCAGCACCGCGAGGCCCTTCTCGGTGAGGGTGCCGAGGTCTCCCCCGGATCCCTTGACCCACAGCAACTCCACCGGCTCGCCGGTGACGGGGTCGATGGCGGTGCCCTTGGCGGAGGTGTTGCCGCCGGCGTAGTTGGTGACCTTGGGGTCGGAGCCGAGGCGGTTGCTGCGCGCGACGAGGTCGGCGGCGGTGGAGCTGGTCATGACGTTCCTCACGGGTGAGAGCGACGGTGAAAGGAACCGGGCGACGGTGATTCAGGGTCCGCCGCCGCGGTGATCGGGTCGTCGCGCGAAACCGTGCGACGAAAGGGTGAAGGCTCAGGCGCCCCAGCCGGCTTGCGTTCCGCCGACGCGTTCTTCGGCGATGCGGGGCAGGTAACCGGATGCCGCGAAGGCGGCCATCGGGTCGGCGGGAAGGCCCCGCGACTCGCGCCACTCGGCGAGGGCCGGGCGAACGTCCGTGTAGAAGGCATCCATCAGCACCGCGTTGGCGCCGAGCACGTCGTTCGCCTGCTGCGCGGCATCCAGAGCGTCCCGGTCGAGGAGGAGCGCCCGCGCCGTCATCTCCTGGACGTTGAGCACCGAGCGGATCTGCCCGGGGATCTTGTCCTCGATGTTGTGGCACTGGTCGAGCATGAACGCCACGTCGGGGTTGTTCAGGCCGCCCCCGCGCACGACCTCGACGAGGATGCGGAAGAGCTGGAACGGGTCGGCCGCACCCACGATGAGATCGTCGTCCGCGTAGAAGCGCGAGTTGAAGTCGAACGAGCCGAGCTTTCCGAGGCGCAGCAGCTGCATGACGATGAACTCGATGTTCGTGCCCGGCGCGTGGTGACCGGTGTCGAGGCAGACCATCGCCTTGTCGCCGAGGGCGGCGACCTGGGCGTACGACGTCCCCCAGTCGGGAACATCGGTGTGGTAGAACGACGGCTCGAAGAACTTGTACTCCAGCACGAGACGCTGGTCGTCGCCGAGGCGCGCGTAGATCTGCTGCAGCGAGTCCTGCAGGCGGTCCTGGCGTCCGCGCATGTCGTTCTGGCCGGGGTAGTTCGAGCCCTCGGCGAGCCAGATCTTCAGATCGCGCGAGCCCGTGGCATCCATCACGTCGATGCAGGCGAGGTGGTGGTCGATCGCCTTGCGCCGGATGCGCTCGTCGTGGTGGGTGAGGGCGCCGAACTTGTAGTCCTCGTCCTGGAAGGTGTTCGAGTTGACCGTGCCGAGCTTCACGCCGAGGTCTTCCGCGTGGCGGCGGAGCGCGGTGTAGTCGTCGACGAGGTCCCACGGGATATGCAGGGCGACGGTGGGGGCGAGCGCGGTCAGACGGTTGACCTCGGCGGCATCCGCGATTTTCTCGAAGGGATCGCGCGGGGTTCCGGGGGTGGGGAACACGCGGAAGCGCGTTCCGGAGTTGCCGAAAGCCCAGGAGGGCAGTTCGATGGCCTGCGCCGCGAGGGCGTCGAGGATCTGGGGGCTCAAGGTGGTCATGACAGGGTCCTTCCCGCGTCTGCGAGCTGGTCGGCGAGGTGGAAGACCTCGGTGAGTGGTGCGGCCGCCTGGTCGGGACGACCGGCGAGACCGACGAAGTAGGGGGCCATCTCGGCCTCCCACGCGGCCGCGATGGGCGAGGCGGCGAGATAGGCCTGCGCGGCGACGTCGTCGTCGGTCTCGTAGTAGCCGATCAGCCGTCCCTCCTCGCCGAGGAACAGCGAGTAATTCCGGCGGCCGGCGGCGGCGATCTCGGCGAGCATCTCGGCGCGCACCGGGGTGTGGCGGGCGACGTAGTCGTCGACGAGCTCGGGCCGCACGCGAAGTTCGAAGCAGACGCGGGTGGGGTGGGCGGTCATCGGGTGGAGCTTCTCTTCCTCGAGAATGAATCGTTTCATTGCACTATAGAACGGCCTTGTCGTCGGCGCAACATCCGGCGACCACGCCGGAGGTGTCGCCGGGCGGCCTGCGATATCGTCGGTCAGAACTCCCGGGAAAGGCACGGTCGTCGATGGCGGTCAAGATCAAAGACGTCGCAGCCCACGCGGGCGTCTCGGTGGGCACCGTCTCGAACGTGCTCAACGGACGCGAGACGGTGTCTCCCGCCGCCGCCGAACGAGTGCGCGCGGCGATCGACGAGCTCGGCTACGTACGCAACGACGCCGCGCGCCAGCTGCGCGCCGGGCGCAGCCGCAGCATCGCCCTGATCGTGCTCGACGTGGGCAACCCGTTCTTCGCCGCCGTCGCCCGCGGCGCCGAGGCGCGCGCGGCCGAAGACGGATACGTCGTGCTGCTCGGCTCCAGCGGCGCCGACGCCGACCACGAGCGCCTGTACCTCGATCAGTTCCGCGAGCAGCGCGTCGCGGGGGTCCTGCTCACCCCTGCCGTTCCCGAGGGCGACGTCGTGCAGCACCTCTCGAGCGCGGGCGTTCCGCTCGTGCTGGTCGACGAGCAGGCCGAGTCGGATGCCGCGTGCACGGTCTCGGTCGATGACGTCGAGGGCGGCCACCTGGCCGTCGCCCACCTGCTGGCACGGGGCCGCCGCCGTGTCGCCGTCGTCGCGGGTCCGCTCACCACCCGTCAGGTGGCCGACCGCCTCGAGGGCGCCCGCCGCGCGGTCGCCGAGGTCGACGGGGCGAGCCTCGAGATCATCGAGACCGAGGCCATGACGGTGCTCGCCGGCCGCGCCGCGGGCGAGGCCCTGCGCGAGCGCGACGATCGCCCCGACGCGGTCTTCGCCGCCAACGACCTTCTGGCCGTCGGCCTGCTCCAAGCGCTGACGATGCTCGGCGGCATCCGCGTTCCCGACGACATCGCGCTCGTCGGCTACGACGACATCGACTTCGCCGCGGCCACGGTGGTGCCCCTCACCTCCGTCCGCCAGCCCGCCGAAGAACTGGGCGCCACCGCCGTCGACCTGCTGCTGCGCCAGCTCGACGGCGAGCTCGACCCGGCCGAGCGGCAGGTGCGCTTCCGCCCCGAACTCGTGGTGCGGGCCTCGAGCGGCTGACGCGGGCGGTCCGGTCGGGGCTGAGCTCCGACGCACATCGGGGGCGGGAGGACTGTCGGGCGGGGGTGGACTTCACGCGTCCGTTCCTCCTCCGCCACCCGGATCACCTCCGCTCGACCACTGCCCGGATGTGGCACCCAAGGCTCGGCGACCGCGGGGCCGCACCGCCCGATGGGACGCCGACCGCAGGCGCACGCGCGAAGCCCCGACCGTCTCGGTGACGGTCGGGGCCTCTCTGCGGCGATCGATCAGAAGTCGAAGTCGCCGATGTTCTCCTTGGTGAAGACGAACGGGTCGCCCAGCAGCACGGTGGCGTCCGCCCCGACCGTGAAGGTGCCGAGCTTGCCGGCCTCGAACGAGTCGCCTTCCTTGCCGGTGATGGTGCCGTCGATGAGGGCCTTGGTGGCATAGGCGCTCAGGTAGCCGAGGTCGGCCGGGTTCCACAGCGCGAACGAGGTGATCGTGCCGTCCTGCACGTACTCGCGAAGCTGGTTCGGCGTGCCGAGACCGGTAAGAGCGACCTTGCCCTTGAACGCCGAGGTCGACAGGTAACGGCCGGCGGCGGCGATGCCCACCGTGGTCGGAGACACGATGCCCTTGAGGTTCGGGTAGGTCTGCAGCAGAGCCGCGGTGCGGTCGAACGACGTCTGGTCGTCGTCGTCGCCGTAGACGACGTCCACGAGCTCGATGTTCGGGTGGTTCGCGGTGAGGTCCTTCTTCATCAGCTCGATCCAGGTGTTCTGGTTCGTGGCGTTGGCAGCAGCGGAGAGGATCGCGACCTGGCCGGAGTCGCCGATCTGCTCCGAGATCAGGTCGACCTGCGCCTTGGCGATGCCCTCGGCGGTGGCCTGATTGATGAAGAGGTCGCGGCACTTCGCGTCGGTGTCGGAGTCGAAAGTGACGACCTTCACGCCGGCACTGCGCGCCTCGTCGAGCGCATCGCAGATGGCCGACGGATCGTTGGCCGAGATGACCAGGCCGCCCACGCCCTGTTGGGCCGCGGTCTGGATGTACTGCACCTGCGACGTCGGGGTCGCCTCGCTCGGGCCGACCTGCTCGAAGGTGCCACCGAACTCGGTGATGGCCTCTTCGCCGCCCTTGTTCGAGGTCTCGAAGTAGGGGTTGCCCAGGTTCTTGGGCAGGAACGTGATGGCGAGATTACCGCCGCCCCCGTCTCCGCCGGCGCTTCCTCCAGCGCTGCCGCCGGAGCAACCGGTGGCGACAAGCGTGACCGCGAGGGCCAGGGCGGCGGCGGCGGTGCCGACGCGGGTCTTGCGTGTGAATGCGAACATCGTTGTTTCCTTTCGTTGGACAGTCGGTGGGGTGCAGGTCAGACGGATGCCGTCGAGGCGACGGAGCGCGCGTTCTTCCTCTTGCCTGCTGCGGCGGCACGACGGCCCTGCAGCCAGGCGAGGAGACTGGCGGACACCACCGAGAGCACGAGGAGCAGCCCGGTGATGACGTTGATGATGTCGCTCGTGACGCCGGCGAGGCGGAGCGCGCTGCCGAGGGTCCCGATCAGCAGGACACCGGCGACAACGCCGTGCAGGGCGCCGCGTCCGCCGAAGATCGACACTCCGCCCAGCAGCACCGCGGCGATCACCTGCAGTTCCATGCCCATCGCGTTCTCGCCGCGGGCGTTGCTGTACAGCAGCGTGAAGTACACGCCGGCGAAGCCCGACACCGCTCCGCTCATCACGAAGAGCACGAACTTGGTGCGGCCGACGTCGATGCCCGAGAACTGCGCCGCCTCTTTGTTCAGACCGATCGCGTAGAGCGAGCGTCCGAAGGGGGTGAGGTGCAGCAGCACCGCGAACACGATCGCCAACACCGCGAAGGGGATCATGATGAGCGGCAGCGGGGTGCCGGGGATGTTGGCCTTGGCCAGGTCCGTCCACGTCTCGGGGAACTCGGTGACGGCCTCGGTGCCGAGCAGTCCCACCGCGATGCCGCGGAACAGCGCGAGCGTGCCGATGGTGACGGCGAGAGAGGGCAGGCCGACGACGGTGACGAGGAAACCGTTGACGGCCCCCGCGACGACGCCGACGACGATGGCCGCGAGGCCGGCGAGCTCGAAGGGCCACCCCGCCTGGGTCAGCACGCCGACCGTGACGCTCGACAGGCCCACGATGCTCGCGACCGAGAGGTCGATCTCCTCGGTGATGATGATGAGCGTCATCGGCAACGCGATCAGCAGGATCGGCGCGATGTCACGCAGCAGGTACGTGACCGTCAGCGGGCTGTCGAAGTTGCGGACGGTCGCCAGCGACACGAAGATCACGAGCAGCAGGATGCCGATGATCGCAGCCTCGCGCGTGAGCACGGCACGGCGCCAGAACGGTCGGGCGTGCGCGCGGTAGGTGCGGGCGCGTTCGTCGACGGTGGTGGAGGTCATCGACCCGTCTCCCTCTCTGCGGTGAGCTTGCGCGACTGGCGGACGGCCAGCACACGGTCGAGCACGATGGCGCCGAGGATGAGCGCACCGACCACCGCCCGCTGCCAGAAGTCGTCGATGCCGAGGATCGGCAGGGCGCGGTTGATGGTCAGCAGCAGGTAGGCGCCGATGGCCGCGCCCCAGACCGTGCCGACGCCGCCCGAGATGGCGACGCCGCCGATGACGGCCGCACCGATCGCCTGCAGTTCCCAGCCGAAGCCCGCGTTCGAGGCGACGGTGCCGTAGCGGGCGGCGTACAGCACGCCGGCCAGGCCCGCGAGGGCGCCGCTCGTGACGAAGGCGCCGATGATGCGGCGGTTGACCTTGAGGCCGTAAAGGTGGGCCGCGGCCGGGTCGGAGCCGATCGCGTAGAGCTCTCGTCCGCTGCGGAGGTTCCGCAGATACCAGGCGGCCGCGATGAGCACGACCACGGCGAGGATCGTCAACAGCGGGATGCCGAGCACCTGGCCCGTGCCGAGGTCGCGGAAGCTGCCGGGCAGGTCGGAGGCGTTGACGCGGTTGCTGCCGGCCCACGCGACGTTGATGCCGCGGTAGATGTACATGGTGCCGAGCGTGATGACGAGGGCGGGCACCTTGGCGTAAGCGACCAGGGCACCGTTGACGAAGCCGAGGATGCCGCCGACCACGATGCCGGCGATGAAGACGACGACCAGGGGAAGACCCGGCACGTCGATGAACAGGCGCCCGGTCAGATAGGCCGTCAGCCCGACGACCGAACCGACCGAGAGGTCGACGTTGCGCGTGATGATGACGATCGCCTGACCCACGGCGACCAGCAGCAACAGCGATGGCGTGAGCAGCAGATCGCGGAAGCCGTCGGACGAGAACAGGAACGTCGGGTTGTTCAGCGTCGCGACGACGATGATCAGCACCAGGGCGAGCACGATGCCGCTCTCGCGCGCCGTGGCGACGTGCGAGACGAGCTTCGCGGCCGGGCTGGTGCCCGGGCGGACGGGGGTGGCGGTGCTCATCGGGAGCCCTCCGCTTCAGGGGTAGTCGGGGTGGGCAGCGGGCGTGCGGCGGTCACAACGACGCCCCCGCTTCGGCGGTCGCGGCGTACATGACGGCCTCGGGGGTGGCATCCGCGCGCGCGAACTCTCCGGTGAGCCGGCCTTCACGCATGACGAGCACGCGGTCGGCCATGCCGAGCACCTCGGGCAGTTCGCTCGAGATCATGAGGATCGCGAGACCCTGCTGGGCGAGTTCCGACAGCAGACGGTGCACCTCGGACTTCGTTCCCACGTCGATGCCGCGGGTGGGCTCGTCGACGATGAGGACCTTGGGCTCAGTTGCGAGCCACTTGCCGATGACGACCTTCTGCTGGTTGCCACCGCTGAGGGTGCCGGTCGTGGCGTCGAGGGCGGCGGTCTTGACCTCGAGGCGGCTCGCCCATTCGCGGGCGGCGCGGTTCTCGTCGGTCGATCGCAGCAGACCCCAGCGCGACAGCTTGGACCGGATGGCGAGGGTGATATTGCGCGAGACGCCCTCGTCGAGCACGAGTCCCTGCTTGCGCCGGTCCTCGGGCACGAGGGCGAGACCCCGCGCGGTCGCCCGGCGGACGTCGCCCTTCGGCAGCATGGCTCCGTTCAGCCGGACGGTCCCCTCTTCGTACGGGTCGACGCCGAAGATCGCGCGGGCGACCTCGCTGCGTCCCGCCCCGACGAGGCCGGCCAGGCCCACGATCTCACCCGCGCGGAGCGAGAACGACACGTCGCGGAACACGCCCTTGCGGGTGAGGCCCTCGACCTCGAGCACCACGTCTCCGGGGGTCGAGGGGAGCTTGGGGAACAGTTCCGTAACGTCGCGGCCGACCATCTGCCGCACGAGGTCGTCGACGGTGGTGTCGGCCAGCTTCGTGGTGTGCACGTAGGCGCCGTCGCGCATGACGGTGACGGTGTCGCACAGGGCGAAGACCTCGTCGAAGCGGTGCGAGATGAACAGCAGCGCCCGGCCCTCGTCGCGCAAGCTCCGCGCCACCGCGAACAGGCGCTCGACCTCGACGCCACTGAGGGCCGCTGTCGGCTCGTCCATGATCAGCACGCGGGCGTCGAGCGAGATGGCCTTGGCGATCTCGATGATCTGCTGGTCGGCGATCGACAGGCCCTCGGTCACCCGGTCGGGGTCGAGTGCGACGCCGAGACGCTGGAAGATCTGCATCGCCTCTTCGCGCATGGCCGCACGGTCGATGCGTCCGAGGCGGCCCGTGGGCTGGCGCCCCATGAAGATGTTCTCGGTCACCGACAGGTCGGGGAAGAGCGTGGGCTCCTGGTAGATCACCGCGATGCCGGCGGCCTTGGACTGCGCCGTACTGGCGAAGTCGACGCTCTCACCGTCGAGGAAGAAGTCGCCGTCGTCGCGGCGGTACAGACCCGCGATGATCTTGACGAGCGTGGACTTGCCTGCACCGTTCTCGCCGATCAGCGCGTGGATCGAGCCGCGGTCGAGCACGAGACTCCCCGAACGGAGGGCGACCACCGGGCCGAACGACTTCATCACGCGCCGGAGTTCCAGGGCGTGATCGGGCGTGGCGGGTGTCGCGGCCGTCGCGTCAGCCATGCTGCCTCCTCGTTGAGGGTGGGGCCGGTTGCCCGGCGCAATCTGAATCGTTTCAGATCGGATGCCAGTCACTGTAGGGTGAGGCCGACGACGCGGTCAAGTCAGGATCGCGTCGAGACCGGATCGTGACGGGAGGAGCCGCTGTGACGGTGAGCATCCGCGATGTCGCGACCCTCGCGGGAGTCTCCGTGGGCACGGTGTCGAACGTGCTGAACAGACCGGATGCCGTGTCCGCGGCGTCCGTGGAGCGTGTGAACACCGCCATCGAAGCCCTCGGATACGTGCGCAACGACGCCGCCCGCCAGCTGCGCGCGGGAACCAGCACGACGGTCGGATTCATTGCCCTCGACGGGCGCAATCCGTTCTTCGCCGACGTCGTCTCGGGTGCCGAGACCGAGGCCACCAGCCGCGGGCTGGCCCTGCTGCACGGCAACAGCGACGAGAACGCCGCGCGCGAATCGGTGTACATCGACCTGTTCGAGCAGCAGATGGTGCGCGGGCTGCTGATCGCACCGTTCGGCGATGTCACCGCGCGGTTGAAGAGGCTGCGCACCCGCGGCATCCCGTCGGTGCTGATCGACCGGTTCTCGGGCGATGGATCCGTGTCGTCGGTGTCAGTCGACAGCGTGGCCGGAGGCCGCCTCGCCGCCGAACACCTGCTCGAGCGCGGTCGACGGCGCATCGCCTTCGTCGGTGGAGGGTTCGACATCCGCCAGGTGACCGATCGCCTCGCCGGCGCGCGCAGCGCGGTCGACAACAGTGAGCACGCAGCCACGCTCGAGGTGGTGCCCACCCACGCGATGACCGTGGAAGAGGGCGTGTCGGCGGGGCGTCGCGTGCTCGCCCGAGAGCGTCGAGACCGCCCCGACGCGGTGTTCGCCGCGAACGATCTGCTCGCCCTCGGCCTCCTGCAGAGCCTGGTGGTCGACGGTCGCATGCTCGTGCCGCACGAGATCGCGGTAGTGGGCTTCGACGACATCTCTTTCGCCGCGGCGGCCGCCGTGCCCCTGACGTCCGTCCGTCAGCCGAGCGCCCTCATCGGCGGGACCGCCATGAGGATCCTGCTCGACGAGGCCCTCGATCCCGACCGTCAGACGCGCCAGACGGTCTTCTCTCCGCAGCTCATCGCGCGGGCGTCGACGAGCGCGTGACGAGCGACGACGCGGCAGGCGCGTGAGACGATTCCGACTGCCCTCCTGACGGAACAACCGGTGAGTACCGCCCGCAGCCCCCACCGGTCCAGGGTCAGTGCACCGGCATCCCCTCGACCCCGTCGACCTGCTTCGGCGTGCGGACGAACGCAGCGAGCACGATGACCGCCAGCGACAGGCACGCCGCCACGAAGAACGCCGTGTGGATGCCGGATGCCGTGGCATCCACCATCGACGCCCCCTCGTTCGTCATCGCGGCTGCCGCGCCGACCGTCATGAGCGTCACGAAGACGGCCGTCCCGGCGGCGCCCGCGAGCTGCTGCACTGTCGAGACGATCGCGGAGCCGTGGGGGTAGAGCTCGCGCGGCAGCGAGCCGAGGGCCGCCGTCATGAGCGGGGTGAACATGAAGGCCAGCCCGAGGCTCAGCACGCAGTGCACCGCGATGACGAGACCGATGGGAGTGCTCGCCGACAGGGTCGCGAAGCCCCACAACGCGATGCTCGCGACGATCGCCCCCGGCAGCACGAGAGGGCGCACGCCGAAACGGTCGAAGAGGTTGCCGACGATGGGCGCCATGAGGCCCATGAGCAGACCTCCGGGCAGCAGCATGAGACCGGTCGGGAGCGTTCCGAGACCGAGGACGTTCTGCAGGTACAGCGGCAGCAGGATGAGCACGCCGAACAGCGTCGTCATGGCGACGACCACGAGGATCACCGCGACGGTGAACGACGAATGCCGGAAAACCCCGAGATTCAACAGCACCCGGTCGGTCGAGCCGAGGCGCAGCTGGCGCACGATGAACGCCGCCAGCGCGATCGCGCCCAGGGCCAACGGCATCCAGATCGGGACGATCTCGTGCCCGCCCGCCGCCTCGCCGATGCTCGACAGGCCGAAGATGAGGCCGCCGAAGGCGAGTGCCGAGAGCACCACGGAGAGCACGTCGAGGCTCATGCGACGGGTCTCGGTGAGGTTCCGCACCCAGCGGGCGCCGAGCGCGACCGCGATGAGGGCGATCGGGATCATCACGATGAACATGGCGCGCCACGGGAACGTCGACAGGATCACACCCGACACGGTGGGGCCGACGGCCGGGGCCACCGAGATGACGATCGAGATGAGCCCCATCATGCGGCCGCGGCGGTTCGCGGGCACGACGTTCAGCACCGTGGTGAACAACAACGGGATCATGATCGCGGTACCCGAGGCCTGCACGATGCGGCCGAGGAGCAGCACGCCGAACCCGGGGGCGGCCGCGGCGACGACGGTACCCAGGGTGAACAGACCCATCGCGGTGAAGAAGAGGGCCCGCAGCGGGAAGCGCTGGATGAGGAAGCCGGTGGTCGGGATGACGACCGCCATCGTGAGCAGGAACGCGGTGGTCAACCACTGCGCGGTCGCGGCGGTGATGTCGAGCTCGCGCATGAGCTCGGGCAGGGCGACGCCCATGATCGTCTCGTTCAGGATGACGACGAACGCGGCGACGACGAGGAGCGCGATGACGGCGCCGGGGCGGACGGCGGCCTTTCCCGGCGGCGCGGCGGTGGGGACGGTTCCGGTGGCGACCATGGTCGACCTCTCTGGACAGTGAACGAGCAGTGAATGACATTCTGGCAGTAACTGCCAATAAGACATGGACTACTGTAGCCGACATGGAGATCGCAACGGCCCCCTCCGGGGAGGGACTGCGCGATCGGCGACGCCGCGAGACGACCCTCGAGATCTGCGCGGCCGCCCTCGACCTGTTCGAAGAGAAGGGCGTCGCCCGGACCACGGTCGACGAGATCGCCGCGCGAGCGGGCGTCTCGGCCCG
>Ga0308171_1004429_pt1 | contig 11541 bp, 9 predicted proteins | sample PhyGR1_FD_202135 | JGI IMG/M metagenome (GOLD analysis project Ga0308171, IMG submission 202135) | Phyllosphere microbial communities from UC Gill Tract Community Farm, Albany, California, United States - DLSLSG.R1 | ecosystem: Host-associated > Plants > Phyllosphere > Unclassified | place: USA... | reverse complement strand
AAAGAGGCGCAATGATAGCCCATTCTTCGTCGCTCAATTCGTGACGGCGCATGGCAATCTCCTTTCACGGAAATTGAATCATATACCGTAAATAAGATGAAGCCCATTTATGGGGACGCTGCCTAGAGCGAAGTGTTAGCTGCCGCACCACGGATTTCTGCTGCGAGGGGTGTTGGCGTGGGAGGATGGGAGGTATTGCGTCAACAGATGAGAGGGTCTGGGGAAGCGCAGTAAGGTCCACATGTTTTGTGGCCGGCAAATCACAGCCAAGTCGTTTGAGAGGATACTTGCGACGCGTTGGAGCGTAATGCTGGAGGCCTTCTGAACAACTAGCAGGCGCCCTTTTATCGCGGTTAACTCAGCTGGCGCATAATGCTGCGACAGCTCCAGCAACTTAAGAACTTCTTCCGGCTCCTCTGCGAGCTGCTGGCGCACCATAGCTAACCGTGCCCAGAAATTTCCTTGCTCAGGAACGCACGCCAGCGCATGGCGAAGAAAAGCGTCGGCTTTTCGGATGGAAGTCAGCCAAGCGTCGTAGTCTTGTCGCGAGGAAGTGTACTCTAGTCTCCCTAGGACAAGAGTTGTGCCTGCCTTCAATAAGTCAGTGTTGCAGACTTTAGAAGGGATCATTGTGTCCGCAAGCTTTGCGAGCTCCATCACCGTTTTCGTCTCAAGACGTTCTCCTCGTTCAATCAACCTGCTTGCTTTAATCACGCCTTCAAACCGATACCACATCTCCAACTCTCGTCCGGCCAACAACAAAACGATTGCTGAGATCAGTAAGCCAATAATAGTGGCCCAGTTGATTGAGGAACGCACTGCTGGCTCAGGCGACATACTGGTAGTAGGAAGAATACTGGTCTCGGTAGTAGTCGCCAGACCCATAGGACTGGTAGAGCCTCATTTTGCTCTGATCAACCTTATTGAGGACGATACCGGCGCATTTTTCATGCACAGAATGGTTCTGAAGTAAAGTGTCTTTCACAAAACGGCGTGCAGTCTTACCCCACTCAACAACCATAATAAAGTTATCCACCCTACCTGCAATAACTTTAGCATCGACCACTGGTCCAAGTGGGGGGAGGTCAAGAATAATATAGTCCGCTTCTTCTGAAAGATCGTGAAGGAGTTTGCCCATCGCAGCCGAATTGAGAAGTTCCGCGGAGTGTGGCACTTTGTTTCTCATCGCAGAAGGTAGAAAACGAAGGCCGCTCAATCGATCGGTAAGCAGGCACCCACTGGCACTGGCCTCTCCCAATAGAACCTCCACAATGCCCATATTTGGTTGAACGGTTAGAGCTCGGCTTGCCCCTGGATTGCGAAGGTCGCTGTCGATCAACACCGTGCGATTACCTTGTCCAGCAAGCAGCGTAGCCAGGTTGATCGCGACCGTCGACTTGCCTTCGCCGGGCAGTGCCGATATGATACCAACAATCTTGCAGCCTCTGCTTCTAGCGGTAAAATCTGCTGCGATTTTACAATTGCGAAGCGTTTCAGCCATCGCTGAGTACGGATGTAGCACCGCATGGGAAACGACTTCGCTATCGAGCCAAAGGCTGGGTTGCGTTTCATTGATCCCGGCTTTTGAATGTTGATCTTCCCTGGCCATTATAGCGATATTGCCAAGGAACTCGATGCCCAAGACATCTCGGATTTGATCGCTGGTGCGAAAGAAGCGTTCCCTATATTCTCGAAGGAGCGAAGCTCCAGCACCGACGGCTATGCCCAAAATAGCGAAAAGAGCGAGTGCAGATGGCTTCTTAGGGTAGGTTGGAAGTCCAGACGCTGCTCCGCGGGTAATAACCCGGGCGTCGGTCACCGGAAATGATTGCTGCTGGACAGCTTCTTGGTAACGCTGCAAGAAGGTTTGGTAGAGGTTTCTGTAAGTCTCTGCCTCACGCTCCAACTCCCTTAGCTGAACCTTGGTCTCGTTTGCGGTGGCACTAACACTAGTGGCGTCTATCACGCTTTTCTCAAGCGACCTCTGACGAGCAAGAGCGACATCGACTTCGCTTTGATAACCTTGCGCGATACGACCGAGTTCGTCAAACATCAGACGTTTATATTCATCCATCTCGCCTCGGAGGCGGACAGCCTGGACATGGTTAGGCCCCAGCCGCGATGAAATTTGAGCTTCGAGCCTCGACGCATTCAGGTATTTCGTTCGCAGTTCGTTAGAGATAGAGCTGTCAAGAACGTCAGTTACGATGGCATCTGTTTGCCCAGTGTCAAGGATTTGCCGGATCCTCTGAAGCCTTGCTTGCGTTTTCGCCACATCTGATTGAGCACCTATCAGGGCAGTGTTCAGTTCGCTCAGCTGTTGGTCTGAGACTGACCCGCTGCCCGTCGTAACCAATCCGTTTGCACTCCGAAATTTTTGCACCGCTAGATCGGTATCAAGAGATTTCTCTCGCAGCTCCGCTATGCGATCGACGAGCCAAGCACTGGCTCTACGTGTTGCTTCGTAGCGGGAATTAAGCTTGTCATCGATGTAGGCCTCTGCTGTCGCATTCACGATTTTTGCAGCTAGATCTGGCGATACGGTCTCATAGCTGATCTCAAGCACATAGGATCGGCCGACGCGATCAACATCAATCCCATTCTCCAAGCTTGCAGCTGCCGCCTGACGGCGGCGTTCCCTGTCATCCTCAACAGGGGAACTGGAGGCGGCCCAAGGAAATACACTTAGTATTTGCCGAACTAGCGTCCGAATATAATTGAAAACCGAGGTACTTTGAGCGTTGAAGACAGCATCGTCAACCAAATTCAACTTATCCACGACCCTGAGGGCCACCACCTCAGATTTGATTACCTCAACTTGGCTGAGAACCGACCCTTCATCGTCCAGCACCCCAGCCACCAGCGAAAGATCGTTGACGAGTTGTTTGCTTCCACGATCCATAAGGACAGTAGCTGACGATGTGTAGCGTGGGGCGGCTGTGGTGACGAATATCATGCCAGCGACGACACTGACGGTAAAGCAGACAGCAACGACCTTCCACTGCCGTCGAACCATTGCCAACGCCGCTTCAACATTTAGAAGCTCTACGATTGACATACCGTGGTCGTCTTGACGGTTGCTGTGGAAGTCTTTGGTTAAGTGCTGCAATTGATCACCTTGGACGGTTGTGAGCGCGCTCGTCTGCGGCTAAAGACTGCTTACGCTATTTACGCTTACGGAAACGTCACTGGAGCCTCCTCCGCCCGAAGTTGCAGTAAAGCCATCGGAGGCCCCATCGAACAAGGTCGTCCCTTGAACTGCGGCTGCACGCTCAGGGCCGATACTGCCATTCCCAAAAACTCCTGAAGATGTTGCACCAGCTGCAATGTTTCCAGCGCTAGCCGCCCCCGCCGCGCCAAGGGCGCCAGTTTCAGGATCTCCGACTGCACTTTCATAGGCCGCCTGGAAGGCTGCATTTTGAACACCGGCAGCGGCCTTCTGGATGGCCTGCGCCTGCGTCCGATCTGCCTCAAGCATGCTGAACGCAAGAACCGTCGCCGCCCGCGCCAAACCCGCGCCGATTGCCGCCGCTTGTGGGTCACTAGCAGATTTTACAAGCTCGATCAGGCGCGCTAGCGCATCTGGATCAGACACGGCCAAGGCACGAACCTGCGTCATCAGCGTATCTTTATCGATTGTGGTAGACAGAAGATTGGCTGGCGATGCAAGGAACGCCTGCACATCCTGCTCCGGCAAACGAACCGGGCCTTGCGAGCGACTAACAGCTCGCATGGGACCAGGCGTTGATTCAGCGGCCATTTCAGGCTCCTGCGCCAAGGCCGCAGTAGGCAGAAACGCCAGCAGAAGGCAAGTATTCATAGCTGAAACTGCAAAAGCATAGCGTAGCACATTCGTAGTCATGGCTTCCAACCTATCATCAAAATACTGCACAACACTTAGCCCAATAAAGTGCGATTTGCGAACGGGAGCATATTTTATGCTTATCGAGTCTCGGTGTCTAGAAGTTCCTGATCGCGTCCCGAGTATTGATAGCATCCCCGCTGACGCCCGACACTGTGGACGTTACGGTATTAACAAGGTTGAGGAACTTGGTAATTTCGACCGAATTCGAGTTTGAGATGTAGATGATATCCTTGTCCTGCATTGGGAACTTCTGGAGCGCAAACATGGCAGAAGGGTCCTTTAGATTGGCGCGGAAGATGACTGGCGCCATATCTCCGGGGAATCGCGATACGTCGACTCCAAGTTTGGTCAGAAGGGCTTTCGGAGCGATGCGGTAAAGCATGACCTGCTCTGCATCTGCACGCGAGTCGAGAAGCCCGCCCGCCTTGCCTAAGCCCTCGCTAAGCGACAATGACGTTTCTTCGAAGTCAAAACGGCCATTGAAGCCAGATGCGCCAAATGCCACAAAAGTGCGTCGCTCACGCTCTATCAGGACAGTATCGCCTGGTGCGACATAAATATTCTCAGATGGCGTGCTGGAAAGCCGGCTATAACGGATTTTGGCGGATCGGCCGTGGCGCTGAAGCGTAACCGTCGTCTCGACGTTAGGCGAACTCAATCCGCCAGCTTCCGAGATAACATCAAGAAGACGATCGCCAGCATCCGTCAATTCCACTCGCCTGGGATTGTTTACGTCGCCGAGGACCGATACTTCTGCTGAGCGACTGCTGATCCTGGTGATCAGCACCTGCGGTTCGATCGCGCGATTGGCTAAGCGATCTTCAATTTCCGCTTGGACGTTTTCGACAGCACGTCCGGCGGCCTTTATACGCCCGGCGTAAGGAACACTGATCGTTCCGTCGCGGGAGATCGTCTGTTGAGGAAGATTTATAAAGTTGCCTGGACGGCTTCCGGCTTCGGCTGGGATAAACAATCCGCCTGCCTGCGACTCAAATATCGCCACCTGCACTACGTCGCCGACGCCAAGTGGCAGGGCGGGCGCCGCGCCCCGGCCGCCGCCAATCGTGCCCATCGAAGGCTCCGCAACGGTATCCGACGCGTATGCCAATACTGAATTGGTGATATCTACCAGGGCATAATCGATGCCTACACTCCGCTTCCCATACGCCGAGGTCACTTTTAAAGCAGCACCAACCTCGATAGCCTTTGCATCAGGTCCTGAACTAGACGTGGCCGCACAGCCCGTAAGGCTCAAGGTTGAGACAGACAATGACAGACCTATCGCGCAAAACTTCAAGCCGACCCCCTAAAATGACCGATGCGATAGGTCATACCGCTAAAACTTAGAGCTTCTCTAGTCTGACACTGAGCAGCACAAGCATCCGCCGTTGGATATACACACTCCTGTATGCAAAAGTCCATAATAGGTCAGACCATTAAATTCCAACATAATTAATTCAATCCATCGCAATTTGTACCCTGTATTGCAAATTAGTAACTCGCGGACTCAAAGGATATGCCACGATGAATTCAATGCAGTACAATAACGCCAAGTTTGCATCCTGTGCACTTGCCATTCTTCTTTCTTTGTCCTCTGCAACCTACGCTGCACAACTTAGTGGTCTAACCAGGAAGATGGAACGACCCGAAGACGTGAAGTTTATTTCGCTAAATCGCCCAACCCTAGCACCTTATGCCTACGTGCGTTTCTGCGCTAACAATCCGCAGGACTGCAACGCCGACCACGACAACGCCACCCTCGACCTCACGTCCGACAAGCGCTCCGTGCTCCAGCGCATCAACAACGAAGTGAATGCTCGGATCAAGCCCAAGATGGATGCCGTTGGAGCCGATACCTGGGAAGCCGCTCCCGTCTATGGGGACTGCGAAGATTATGCGCTGACCAAGCGACGCGACCTCATCAAGGCCGGCTGGCCTGCCCACACCCTGCGCATTGCAACAGCCCGCACCTTCGACGGCGAAGGCCATGCCGTCCTCATCGTCACCACAGCACAGGGCGACTTGGTCCTCGACAACCGATCAAACGTTATAAAGCAATGGAATCATACAGACCTCAGATTCCTCAAGGTCCAGTCCCCAAACAACCCGGAACAATGGTTCGGCGCTTAACAGCGCAGAATACCCATAAAGCCAAACCTCAGTTCAGCGCCGAAACCGCCCGCCACCAAAACATACCACTGCTTCTAAAAACGCAGTCCTTCTCACCAGGCTCGCGAAATCAAAGTCACGGTGGATTGTCTCGGCTGTGGCCAGCAGCCACAGGCTCGGCACTTTAGGATCGTCAATCAAAAAGGAGATCGAGTTCCGTCTTTGGTTATCATCAGGAACTTCTTCCCGTCTGTCTTGACATCTGCGCAGTCAATCCGACCCGTTCTAAATCTAACGCATATTTGACCATTCGAAATCTTATAGCCACTGCTGTTTCCCGCCCTGTAGGCGAACCCGTTGTTTTTGGTCGTCATCTGCCTAGGCTCAGGCGAAAGGTGTGACCAGATTTCCGCTTTTGTCGCAGGCCTCATCGCCGGTCTATCCGCCGCATTAGCGGTTGCGACCCAACCTGCTACAATGAACACGACAGTAAACAGTAACATTAGCGGCATCTAGCTCTCCAATTTTTAGTTAATTTTATCCAAGCAATAACGGTACTCTGTTGGCTGCGTCGTCGCCACAGTTTATCAAGCCCGGACCCAATCACGTTTCATCACGAGCACAGACCCTCATGGTGATGCAATCTGTACATCCATCTGGTCCATCTCCCGTCGGAAATCCTGCGCTCTGTTGACAAAGTCGATCCCCAAATCAGCGGAGGCGTGATTTAAGACTGCCTCTAGGGGGCGTTTTTGGTTCGCGGCGACGTCACGGATATGGAATGGCGGGTCATATAGGCCCTGTTGCCCAATGAGCGTGGAAGGAAGTTCCGGCCCGCCTATGATAATCGACGATACCTGACGGCATGCTGCATGTTGTGCGGGTCGGATGCCCTAAGCGCGACATGCATGAGCGCTATGGCAAGTGAGACTCTATCTATGTGCACGTCGGCCATTAGGCCGAACAAGGTGTTTGGTGCGCTCTTATTGAGACGCTCGTTGAACTTTGGCTGACAGATGACTAGCAATACACGAGCGACAGCACCACGGTTTGCGGCCGCTCTCAGGCTGCAGGCGCTAAAGGGGACTTATCGGGAGGCTTTTGGTCGATCACGCGGCGGCTTTACAACAAAAATCCACTCCCGCGCAGACGGTCAAAGACGCCTTCTCTGCTTTGTCCTGACGCGCAACGAGGCCTCGGATTACAAGGCTGCTCCTCACTCACTGGCGAGACCAGTCAGCAAGCCGAGACTGTTCCTTGCCGACAAGGGCTATGACGGTGATCTCCTGCGCGAGAAACTCCTGGTCCATGTTATTAGATCAGTCATTCCGCCGACAGAAAACCGAAAGAACCCGCCTACCTGCGACTTTCGAGCCTGCAAGGATCGAGACCGCATCGAACGGATGTTCAATCGGATCAACCAGTTCCGCCGCTTCACCACACGCTACAATGTCGCTTCATCGGATTAATCCACTTCGCCGTGATCATGATCTGGACGGCGTGAATGTCAATCGACCCTAGCGCTACTTTTGCAGAACCGAATTTGCGCTTTGAAAGTGCTGTTGACTGTGACATCGGATCTCTGCTGTGGATAGCAAGCGCATTGATCGCGGCTGGCGAGGTCGGTTCAGGTGGTCCACGGCTAACTCGTCGCCTTTTCCCGCTTTGCAGTTTGCAATCGAGACCGAGCTCCTCTTTCATTTGCTGATGCGCCCGTTCGCAGACCCTTCTCGCCTCGAATCGCGGCCGCCAGCACCTTCAATGTCGCGTCGGCTGGCAAGTTTGACAGATAATGTTTGCACTCTTCGTTTGATCGCCATTCGCCAACTAATCAGGCGGCTTTGCCCAGCATTTGCTGCTGTCCCTTTGTACTGCGGCGCCAACTGACCTTCTTCCAGCTTGCAGATGCGAACATCGTTTCAGCGGCAACCGAGAGGATGTCGGGGATTAAATGCTTGCAAGGGCGGCCATGACCAGAGACGGCAAAGATCAATCCGACATCGTCGGGATACACCTTTTTTATGATTGGGAATGCTGACCGCCCAAGTGAGGCCACGTTCACTCAGCCCTTTTGGAACGCAGCCGACGGACCGTAACTCGCGTCAGCCAGCACTGTGCCAAACCGGATACCGGTCACGATCAACCGATCGATCTCGGCAGGAGCACTCTCCGGCTTCCTGCGAAAACCTCCATGTCTTCTGGGACCCCGGCCTTCGCCACGCGCTCCTGATCACCGCTCCGGCAAGAAAAGACGCAGGCCAACCGGGACCGGGACTTCGTCTCGTGCAATCGACACCGACACCAGCTTCTAGCAATTGCTCTCTTGCCCAGCATCGAGGCATATTGCGGCGCCACTCCCACTGAGTGATCGCCCTTTTCGGCAGGCCGGTGTCATTGATCATCAGAAATGCATCGGATGCGCCAACGATCCTGTCCGCTTGCAGCGCAAGCTCGGTCTCAAGAGGAACGGCATCCCAAAGGCTATCGGACCGATGAGCCCGGTGACGTAAAGCGGGAACATCTGTCGTCACTTCTTGTTTCCAAGCTTCTCAAGGAACGGCTGAAAAATGACTGTAAGCTCCGTATCCCAATCCACCAGATCGCACCCAAAACTGAGAGCGCAAATCAGCGCACCAGGCTAGCATGAATCTGCCAAAGTGGTGCTAGAGCGGCGTGTTAGCTGGCGCACCACGGATTTTTGCTGCGGTGGGTGTTGGCGGGGGACGATGGGAGGTACTGCATCAATAGACGGGAGGGCTTGGGAAAACGCATCGAGGTCCACATGTTTTGTGGCCGGCAAATCACAGCCAAGTCGTTCAAGAGAGTGTTTTTGACGCGTTGGAGGGTAATGCTGGAGGCCCGCTGAACAACGAGCAGCCGCCTTTTTATCGCAGTTAATTCGGCTGGAGCATAATGCTGCGACACCTCGAACAACTGAAGAACTTCTTGGGGCTCCTCTGGGAGTTGCTGGCGCACCATAGCTAACCGCGCCCAGAAATTTCCTTGCTCAGGAACGAACGCCAGCGCGTGACGAAGCTTGCTGATGCGCTTTTTGCGAGGCTGATCTCCCCATCCCTACGCAGGTTTTGGTGCTTTCGTGACTGCCATTGCGATCTCCCTGATGTTTTGTGCAGCCGTGGCCAGCAGGCACTGCCATCTGACCTGATCAGGGCGCGGAAGAGGGCATAGCGGTGTTCGTGCAGTTGTTGGGCGTCGGCAAAGGAGCGTTCCACCGTTTTCTTGCGCCGCTTGTAGATCGCCTTGCCCCGCGCCGTCTTCCGGTGGGCGTCGGTTCGCTCACGTGCATCTTGCCAGACGTGGCGGGTGATGGTGCGTTCTGTCTTGGCGTTTGTTGTGCATGACGCCAGAAGCGGGCAGTCACGGCAAATGGAGATGTCCGAGCGATAGTGCTTGTAACAGCTTCGATCGGTGGTGGCATAGGGCAGCAGTTGTCCTTCAGGGCAGCGATAGCCATCAGCCTCTGGTTCTTGGAAGAACTTTGACTTGCGCATCATGCTGTCTTTGGGCGGGGTCGGGTTGCGATAGCAGGTCACGCGGAGGATCCGTTTATCCTCTAGGCTCAGGACCTATTAATTTGTCGTGAGTGGTGAGATGTGAATCACGGTTTGTGGAAGGAGACCGTGATGAGTGATTTGTTTCTGTTGAGCCAGCGTGAGATGGCTCGGATCGAGCCGCATTTTCTTCTGGCGCACGGTGTTCCACGCGTCGATGATAGGCGTGTCGTCTACGTCATCAAGCATAGCCTGCAATGGAAGGACGCACCAAAGGATTACGGCCCCTACAAAACGCTCTATAACCGTTTCATTCGCTGGAGCCGCCTTGGCGTGTTCGACCGTATCGTTGCGGCGCTGGCCGGTGCAGGGCCAAGGCCCGAGCGCATCATGATCGACGCCACGCACCTGAAAGCACACCGCACGGCGGCAAGTTTGCTTAAAAAGGGGATGTTCCCCGTCGTATCGGGCGTACCAAAGGCGGACTGAATTCCAAGCTGCACACCGTTTGCGATGGTGAGGGACGCCCGATCATCATGCTGCTCAGCGAAGGCCAGATGAGCGACCATAGAGGCGCTCGTCTCGTGCTGAATGCCTTGCCGCCAGCCAAGACGCTGATTGCTGAAGTGGATATGACAGCAAGACCTTCCTGGAAGCCTTGCAGACAAAGGGCATCGAGCCCTGCATTCCTTCGAGCCGCAGCAGGAAGGTGCCATATCCCTATGAGAAGCCGCTCTACCAGGAGCGCCACAAGGTCGAGAAGCTCTTCGCCAAACTCAAGGATTGGAGGCGCATCGCAACCCGTTACGACCGATGCGCGCATACATTCTTCTCAGCCATAGGCATCGCTGCTGCCGTAATCTTCTGGTTGTGATTTAACAAGTCCTGAGCCTAGCCCCTTGGCAATGCCTGCCGTGGCATAGCCCGCGTCTAGCCCAACCGCACCGACGTTGAAGTCGAAGCGTTGGCAATCAAGCCGTTCCAGATAGACGATACTGTCGTGCACATTGGCCGGCGTCCCATGCGTGTCGGTGATGATCGCAGAGCGACCATCGACCGCGCGGTGATCGAGATAGAAGAAGCCCTTGGGCTTGCCGTCGCGCACCATATAACCACTATCGGGATCGGTACGGCTGACCTTCGTCTCCTTCACTTCCGGCTCGCGCTTTTTCTCCTTCAACGGCTTTTGCCCATGGGACATGCGCCCCGCCTCGATTGCCCGATCCAGATCGGCCCAATAATCGGCACGCGACTTCTGGAGCAGGGCCAGATCGTATTTGCCCTTGTTGGCATTCGCCTTCAGGTGGGTGGAATCCGTATAGAGGACAGCCCCATACACCAGACCGTGTCGGATCGCCTGCTCCACGATCGACTCGAAGATATCTTGGGCAACGGATGTGTCGTTAAAGCGACGACGGCGGTTCTGAGAAAGCGTCGAGGCATCGAAAACAGGGTCCGTCAGCTTCAGGCGCAGGAACCAGCGATAGGCGACGTTCACTTCAATCTCACGCACCAACTGCCGTTCCGAGCGCACACCGAACAGGTAGCCTATGAACAGCGCCTTGAACATCAAGGTCGGGTCGAGCGGCGGACGACCGTTGTCGGCGCAGTAAAGGCCTGCAACACGATCATGAATGAATGAGAAGTCGATCACCGCGTCGATCTTACGAAGCAGATGATCTTTAGGGACTAGGCTATCGAGCGTCACCATCTCAAGAGCCGTCTGTTCAGGAGCAGGTTTCTTCAACATGTCCCAATGAATCATAAACCTCAGCTCGCGCCAGGGGTTTGTCATCTGTCTGACCGGGCTCTGCATCAAGCAGAGCCCGGCCTTTTTGATTGAGCTTTACGGTGCGCAGCCCTTCAAGGCGCGCGACTGAATGTTACAGCTGAACCTTGTCGAAAGCCTTGGGATCGATGCCAAGCGCATCAAGATCAGAACCGGCAGGCTTGCGATGGGCACGCACAGCGGCAGAAACCGAAACGGCGGCGCCGAAAACAGCAAGGGTTTCACTGAAAAACTTACGCGATGTCTTTGCAACCGAACGCATTTCT
>Ga0308171_1004428_pt1 | contig 11542 bp, 10 predicted proteins | sample PhyGR1_FD_202135 | JGI IMG/M metagenome (GOLD analysis project Ga0308171, IMG submission 202135) | Phyllosphere microbial communities from UC Gill Tract Community Farm, Albany, California, United States - DLSLSG.R1 | ecosystem: Host-associated > Plants > Phyllosphere > Unclassified | place: USA... | reverse complement strand
AAATACCGGATCACCATGGCCGTGGCTGGTTTCGCCCGCAGCGAAATCGACATCGAGACCGAAAACGAAACCCTCAAGATCACTGGCCGCAAGCAGAAGGAAGACAAGCAGGTCAACTTCCTGCATCGTGGCATCGCCGCCCGTGACTTCGAACAGCGTTTCCAGCTGGCCAACCACATCAAGGTGGTCGGTGCCAATCTGGAAAACGGCCTGCTCAACATCGAGCTGGTCCGTGAAATCCCCGAAGCACTGAAGCCGCGCAAGATCGAAATCGGTGCCGCCGACGACAGCAACGTCCAGCGCCTGGAACGCGCTGCCTGATCGCTTCACTGCAGCAGGGTGCGGCCTTCGTCTGCAGGGCCGCACTTCCATCAACCGCCCGTCTCACCGGGCGGTTTTTGCGTGCGTCACCACGGTTGTGATTGACGACAGTTACCTGCTTGGTTACGTTACACACTTCACCGTACTTCAGTCACCGCTCACGACCCGGCGCGCCCGTACGCCGGACCAGCTGCTCAAAACAAATTGGCACAGGAGCAATATCTTGCGTATATTGCGTCGGCCACAGGGAGAAACGCGTGAACGACCACCGATACCAGCACATCAACCCCGAACCCTTGCTCGATGCCATGGGCGGCGATGCCGCTGCCTGCCGCCACATGTTCGGCACCTTCGCCCAGAGCGCGCCCGCCACCTTCGACCGGCTGGAGCAAGCCATCCGCGCCGATGACGCAGCCCAGGTCAAACGCGAGGCACACAGCCTCAAGAGCATGACCGCCCTGGTCGGGGCCGGCGTGCTGACCGAACTGCTCAAGAGCTTGGAAACCCAGTCCCGCGCCGAACCGCCCCAAAGCGCCCAGCCGCAGCTACCCGAATTGCAGAGCTTGTTCACCGCCGTTGCCGCCGAAGTGCGCCATTACGTCGACCAGGTCGGCGTGGCGCAATAAAGCTGCGGTGCCCGGCGCGTCTTTCCGAATTTTTCGCACTTTTTGCACTTCCCCCCGCAGACGCCTTCCCTCAGGCCTCCCCCCGTCACATCCTTCATAAATTACCGACTCATCAGTCAGTAACCTGACGTACATCAATCGGGTTTTCAGCAGGGCTCTTCATAATGTGGTCACTCAAGACGAAGCTTTTGACGAAGCTTTCCGTCGCCCCATTTCCTGCCGATGCCGAGAATCACGATGTGCGAACCCTCTCTGCGAATCCGTCCCTTGCTGGCTGCCTTGCCGCTCCTGCTGGTGGCCTGCCAGTCGATGGCGCCGGATTACCAGCGGCCCGCTGCACCGGTGGCGGCGCACTATCCGCAGCAGATCGATGGCGCAGGTGAAGCCGCACCGGTACTCGGTTGGCAAGCCTGGTTCCGCGATCCGCAACTGCAAGCCCTCATCACCCAGGCCTTGGCCAACAACCGCGACCTGCGCGCAGCGGCCTTGCGGGTCGAGGAGGCGAGGGCGCTCTACGGCATCCAGCGCGCCGACCTGTTTCCTGCCGTTGGCGCACAGGCCGGCCTGGATCGCTCGCGCACTCCGGCCGACCTCAACCTGACCGGACGCCCGCTGGTCGGCAGTGCCTATCAGGCCGGCGTGGGCCTGAGCACCTGGGAGCTGGACCTGTGGGGTCGCCTGCGCAGCCTGGATGACGCCGCGCTGCAAACCGCGCTGGCCAGCGAAGCCACCCGCCGTGCCGCAGCCCTGAGCCTGGTGGCCCAGGTTGCCGATGCCTGGCTGGAATTGGCCGAGATCGACGAACGCCTGGCCATCGCCCGCGACACCATCGCCAGCCGGCAGGAGAGCTATCGCATCTTTGCGCGCCGGGTCGAGGTCGGTGCCACCTCGCGCCTGAACCTGACCCAGATCGAAACCCTGCTCACACAAGCCCAGGCCTTGGGCGCACAGCTGGAACAGCAGCGCGCACAACGTCTGAATGCACTCACGCTGCTGGTCGGTTCGCCATTGGAACTGCCAATCGGCCAGGCGCGGCCGGCACTGGATGCGGTGTTCCCGGCGCTGTCGCCCGGCACGCCTTCGCTGCTGCTCACGCGCCGGCCCGACGTGGCCGCTGCCGAGCATCGCCTGCAAGCGGCCAATGCCAACATTGGTGCGGCACGCGCGGCCTTCTTTCCCAGCATTTCGCTCACGGGCAACCTCGGCACGGCCAGCGCTGAACTGAGCGGATTGTTCCGCGATGGCAGCCATGCCTGGAGTTTCTCTCCCAGCCTGTCGCTGCCGATCTTCACGGCAGGCCGCCTGCGCAACAACCTGAACCTGGCCGAAGTGCGGCGCGACCTGGCCGTGGCCAATTACGAAAAAACCATCCAGTCCGCCTTCCGCGACGTCGCCGATGCGCTGGCCGCGCGCCAGTGGCTGACCCGCCAGCTCGCCATTTCCGAGACTGCGGAGCAGGTGCAGGCTGAGCGGGCGCGCCTGTCCACGCTGCGCTATGACAACGGCGCTGCGCCTTTCCTCGACGTGCTCGACGCCCAGCGCGACCTGCTGAGCGCACGCCAGCAGCGGGTGCAGATCCGGCGTGCGCTGCTGTCCTCGTCGGTGGCGCTGTATGCGGCGCTGGGTGGCGACAGCAATGCGCCTGCGGCTTTCCCCCTTTCTTCCGGACCCAGACCATGACGCTCCCTCACGCCAAGAAACCCCTGCTGGCCGCCGCGCTGGCCGTGATCCTCGCCGGCGCCGCGGCCTATGCCTGGCTGCGCCTGCATCACAGCGGCCCCGGCGAGGGATTCGCCAGCGGCAACGGCCGCATCGAAGCCACCGAAGTGGATGTGGCCACCAAGCTGGGTGGCCGGGTCGATGCCATCCTCGTCAATGAAGGCGACTTCGTCGCAGCCGGCCAGCCGCTGGCCCGCATGCAGGTACTGTCGCTGGAAGCCCAGCGCGACGAGGCCCAGGCGCGCCAGCAGCAATCGGTCTCGGCCGTGGCCAGTGCCGAGGCCCAGGTGGCCGTGCGCGAGAGCGATCATCAGGCCGCATTGGCCCAGGCAGCGCAGCGCGCCAGCGAGCTGGATGCGGCACGGCGCCGCCTGGCGCGCTCGGAGGTGCTGGTCAAGGAAGGCGCCTCCTCGCTGCAGGAAGTGGACGACGACCGTGCCCGCGTGCTGAGCATGGAAGCCGCCGTCACCGCCGCCAAGGCACAAGTGACCGCCGCCCAGGCTGCCGTCGCTGCCGCCCGCACCCAGGTCAGCGGCGCGCGCGCCACGGTCACGGCCGCTGTGGCCACGGTCCAGCGCATCAAGGTCGACATCGACGACAGCACGCTCGTGGCCCCGCGCGCCGGACGCGTGCAATACCGCATCGCCCAGCCGGGCGAAGTGCTGGGCGGGGGCGGCAAGCTGCTCAACCTGGTGGACTTGAGCGATGTCTACATGACCTTCTTCGTTCCAGAGACCGTCGCCGGCAAGCTGGCGCTGGGCGGCGAGGCACGCATCGTGCTGGACGCCGCCCCGCAATACGTGATCCCGGCGCGTATTTCATTCGTGGCCAGCACTGCGCAGTTCACGCCCAAGACGGTAGAGACCGCCAGCGAGCGGCAGAAGCTGATGTTTCGCGTCAAGGCGCAGATCGATCCGGCGCTGCTGCGCCAGCACCTGACCCTGGTCAAGACCGGCTTGCCCGGCGTGGCCTGGGTGCGGACCGACAATGCGCGTGACTGGCCCGCCACCTTGGCGGTGAAGGTCCCGCAATGACAGAGACCCTTGGCCAAGGCCTGGTGGCGCGCCTGTCGGGCGTGTCGCTGCGCTATGGCCAGAAGCCGGCCCTGCAGGCCATCTCGCTGGAAATTCCGGCCGGCTGCATGGTCGGCCTGATCGGGCCCGATGGCGTGGGCAAATCCAGCCTGCTGTCGCTGGTGGCCGGTGCACGTGCCCTGCAGGAAGGGGACGTGGACGTACTCGGTGGCGATATGCGCCGGGCCGCGCATCGTGAAGCGGTCTGCCCGCGCATCGCCTACATGCCGCAGGGTCTGGGCAAGAATCTGTATCCGACGCTGTCGGTGGAGGAGAACCTGCAATTCTTTGGCCGCCTGTTCGGCCAGTCCGCGCAGGAGCGTCGCCAGCGCATCGATACGCTCACTGCCGGCACCGGCCTGTCGCCTTTCCTGGCGCGGCCTGCGGGCAAGCTCTCCGGCGGCATGAAGCAGAAGCTGGGATTGTGCTGTTCGCTGATCCACGACCCTGACCTGCTGATCCTGGACGAACCCACCACCGGCGTCGATCCGCTCTCGCGTGCGCAGTTCTGGGACCTGATCGCGCACATACGCCAGCAGCGGCCTGGCATGAGCGTCATCGTGGCGACGGCCTACATGGAAGAAGCCGACCGCTTCGATTTTCTGGTGGCCATGGATGACGGTCAGATCCTGGCCACCGGCACGCCTGCCGAGCTGCATGCGCGCACCGGTACGGCGGCACTGGAAGAGGCCTTCATCGCCTTGCTGCCACCGGATAAGCGGCGGGGCCACCAGCCCGTGCAGGTGATACCGCTGGATCCGGCGCGGCAAGCCGAGATCGCCATCGAAGCGCGCGGGCTGACCATGCGTTTCGGGGACTTCGTGGCGGTGGATCATGTGGACTTCCGCATCCGGCGCGGCGAGATCTTCGGTTTCCTGGGCTCCAACGGCTGCGGCAAATCCACCACCATGAAGATGCTGACCGGCCTTCTGCCCGCCAGTGAAGGCCAGGCCTGGCTGTTCGGCCAGGCCGTCGATCCGCGCGACATGGCTACGCGGGCGCGTGTGGGCTACATGTCACAGGCCTTTTCGCTGTATGGCGAATTGAGCGTGCGCCAGAATCTGGTGCTGCATGCGCGGCTGTATCGCGTGCCGCACGAGCAGATCGCGGCGCGCACAGAAGAGATGGCGCAGCGCTTCGGCCTGCAGGAGGTCATGGACAGCCTGCCCGAGAGCCTGCCGCTGGGCATCCGCCAGCGGCTGTCGCTGGCCGTGGCGATGGTGCACAAGCCGGAGCTGCTGATCCTGGATGAACCGACTTCGGGCGTGGACCCGATCGCGCGCGACCTGTTCTGGCAATTGATGATCGATCTCGCGCGGCGTGACCAGGTGACGATTTTCATTTCCACCCATTTCATGAACGAGGCCCAGCGCTGCGACCGCATTTCGCTCATGCATGCCGGGCGCGTGCTGGTCAGCGCCACGCCGGAGGAGCTGATTCGCCAGCGCGGGTCGGCGACTTTGGAACAAGCCTTCATTGCATACCTGGAAGAAGCGGCCGGGAAGGGCGCAATGACGCCTGCGCCTGAAGTAAAAGTCACATCGGCCCGGAACCACGCGCCAGCTGGCGATGGCCGCCTGCGCACCAGCCTGGGCCGCGCCCTCAGCTACAGCCAGCGCGAAAGCCTGGAACTGCGGCGCGATCCGGTGCGCGCCACCCTGGCCTTGCTGGGCACGGTGATCCTGATGTTCATCATCGGCTATGGCATCAACCTCGATGTGGAAAACCTCAGCTACGCCGTGCTTGACCGCGACCAGACCGGCCTGAGCCAGAACTATGCGCTGAACCTGTCGGGTTCGCGCTACTTCATCGAGCATCCGCCCATCCGCGATTACCAGGACCTGGACCGCCGCATGCGCAGCGGCGAGATCTCTCTGGCCATTGAAATCCCGCCCGGCTTCGCCCGTGACATAGCACGCGGCAAGCCGGTGGAAGTAGGGGCCTGGGTCGATGGTGCCATGCCCACGCGCGCCGAGACCGTGCGCGGTTACGTGCAGGGCATGCATCAGCTGTGGCTGGCCGACATGGCCACGCACCGGCTGGGTCAACGCCTGGCGCAGCCGGCCACCATCGAGACGCGCTATCGCTACAACCCTGACGTCAAGAGCCTCCCGGCCATGGTGCCGGCCATCATCCCGCTGCTGCTGATGATGATCCCTGCCATGCTGACGGCGCTGTCGGTGGTGCGCGAGAAGGAGCTGGGCTCCATCCTCAATCTCTACGTCACGCCGGTCACGCGTACCGAATTCCTGCTGGGCAAGCAGCTGCCTTATCTGGTGCTGGGCATGCTCAATTTCGCCATGTTGACGCTGCTGGCCGTGACCGTGTTCGGGGTGCCGGTCAAGGGCAGTCTCTTCACGCTGACGCTGGCGGCGCTGGTGTTCATCATCTGCTCGACCGGCTTCGGGCTGCTTGCCTCGACCTTTACGCGCAGCCAGATTGCGGCCCTCTTCGTGACCATGATCGGTACCATCATTCCCTGCGTGCAGTTCGCCGGACTGTTGAATCCGGTCTCTTCGCTTGAAGGGATGGGTGCGCTGATCGGGCAGGTCTATCCCGCCACGCACTTCCTCACCATCAGCCGTGGCGTGTTCAGCAAGGCGCTGGCGGTGGGTGACCTGGGGGCCTCGTTCTGGCCGCTGGTGCTGGCGGCCCCCGTGATCCTGGGGTTGTCGGTGTGGCTGCTGAAGAAGCAGGAGCAATGAGATGCGCCGCGCGCCTGCCAGCCTGTCCAACATTTTTCGTCTCGGCGTCAAGGAGCTGTGGAGCCTGCTGCGCGATCCGGCCATGCTGGTGCTGATCGCTTACACCTTCACGCTCTCCATCTATGTGGCCGCCACGGCCATGCCGGAGAGCCTGCACAATGCCGCCATCGCCATCGTCGACAACGATGGCTCGCCGCTGTCGGCACGCATTGCGTCCTTGTTCTATCCGCCGCATTTCAAGGTGGCCCGGCTGGTGACGGCGCGCGAGGCCGATGCCGGGCTCGATGCAGGAGACTACACCTTCGTCGTGGACATCCCGGCAGATTTCCAGCGTGACGTGCTGGCCGGACGCACGCCGGCGGTCCAGCTGAACGTGGATGCCACACGCATGAGCCAGGCTTTCACCGGCAACAGCTACATCCAGCAGATGGTCAGCAACGAGGTCACGCAATTCATACGGCGCAGCGAGGCCGCTGGCGATGCGCCGGTGGGACTGGCCTTGCGCATGCGCTTCAATCCCAACCTGGAGCAATCCTGGTTCGGTTCGCTCATGGAGATCATCAACAACGTCACCATGCTCTCCATCATCCTGACGGGGGCGGCGCTCATTCGCGAGCGCGAGCACGGCACCATCGAACACCTGCTGGTGATGCCTGTGAGTCCGGCCGAGATCATGCTGGCCAAGGTGTGGGCGATGGGCTCGGTCGTGGCACTGGCGGCCTTGATGTCTTTGCTGCTGATCGTGCGGGGAGCTTTGCAGGTCCCCATCGAGGGCTCGCTGGTGCTGTTCATGCTGGTGACGGTGCTGCATCTGTTCGCCACCACCTCGATGGGCATCTTCATGGCCACGCTGGCGCGTTCGATGCCGCAGTTCGGGATGCTCACCGTACTGGTCCTGTTGCCGCTGCAATTGCTGTCGGGCGGCTCCACCCCGCGCGAGAGCATGCCTGTACCGGTACAGGACATCATGCTGGCCGCCCCGACGACACATTTTGTAGCGGCGGGGCAAGCCATACTGTACCGGGGCGCTGGCCTGGAAGTGATCTGGCCGCAACTGCTGGCCATCCTGGCAATTGGCCTGGTCCTGTTTGTAGCTGCACTGGGCCGGTTCAGAAAGACCATCAGCCAGATGGCGTGATGGAGGAGGGCGCGCGCAGCTGCCGCGCCCACATGACTAGCGATGCAATCAACCGGGAGCAATCATCATGGACTTCAACAGCCCCTCAACCTGGATACCGCTCATCAGCATTGCGCTGCTGCTGATCGGCTACGGCCAACGCGCGCAACGCTGGGCACCTTATTGCATGCTGGCGGGGGCGTTTGGATTGCTGGGGGTGTTGGTGTATCGGGTGTCGGTGGCGATTGGGTGACGCGGTTTCAAGAGCCGGCATCACCACAGGCTTCGCTGATGGCGCGCAGTGCCAGCAACGCGGCAGGGCGGTCATCCGGACTGTCCAGTGACTCCACAGCGGCCTTCGGGTACTCGATGGCCAGTACAGGGTTCGCGCGCAGTTCGGCGATTTCACGCTCGTGGTGAGAAACCGCAGCCTTGATCTTGTTCATGGTTGACTCACTGATGTCGCCTGTTGCTGGCATAAATCATTTAAATAATATTTCCGGTCGTCATTGGCAGGCGCGGGGCCTTGCAGATCTTCGTTCGGGAGTCGCTTGAAAGAGGACCAATGTTTCCGTGGCAGTGATACGAATCCGCTTTGGCACAGGGCTGGAATCACTTGCGGGTTTTCGCCACAACGCAGGTCATTGTTGATGACACAGCGTTCAGCCTCGGCGATGCCCAGTGTGGGGAGTGGGTCCTCTGAAATCACCATGAGGCTGTATTCGATATCCGGGAAAACCTGCTTGCCATGCAGTCTCCAATATTTCTCATGAAGGCTGCAGGCATACATTGTGAGGGCCGGTAGCAGAACGGTGGCTGCCAGTGCCACGGCAACCAACATGGTATTGGCGACCGTGTGCCGCGTCTTTTTGAGCAGGAGATGGCCGATAACGGGAAATGTGATGGAACATCCCAACGCCCACAGCAGCGGGTCGTCCGGGCAACTTTCTCCGCAATTCGTGATGAAGGCGGTATTGAGCGCTCCCGCTGCAGCTCCGCATGCAATGCCTACGAGGCTTAGAAATGGAAGTGCAAAGCAACTCTTCATTTTTAAGGCGCGTCTCTTAAAGCCTTACAGCGCGGCGAGGCAGTGTCGACGTCGCAAGTCAGGTTGGCATAATCTGAGTCAGCTCTCTCGCCGGCGCACTCCTTGATATCAGTCCATTCGTGAAAGTAATCCTCGGCACTGCCCCCCGGGAAATTTGCTTTCGTGCCATCGGCAGACCAATAGAACACTTCGTTTCCCATGGCCACCGCCACCAGCGAGTTGGCTTCCAGACCGGGGATGATTTGAGTGGTGGAGTCCCGGATGATCTTGCCTGTACGCAGATCGGTAATCGTATAAAACGCATCCCCGGACGCCAGCAGGAACCAGCGATATGGGTCAGTCCAGTACCAGCGCTCGCCTCCCCGGAAATTGTATTCAGTCAGAGCACACGTGCCTGCAGGATTAAGGGCGATGGAGATAGGTGGATAGTGTGGGCGTATCAGTGTGCTGTATTTGCGCAGAGTGCCGTAGGAGAGCAACAGCACTATGGCCGCTGCAAGGAGATAGTTCATCGGACGCGCCATTACGCCTCACTCATCTGAGGTCGGCGGGCCGCAAATTTATGGACGCGGTAGGGAAGGATGTAGCGTAATCGAGCCACGAGGCTCTTGGATTTGTCCGGGATTCTGTCTTTCATTGGGATGTTTCTCATCTTGCGCGCTCCTCACTTTCAACAATGAGCGCGCATTCTCCCCAGCAGGCGTTGGCTCTTCCACGCCAACACCCAAAACTCCACCCCGCATTCGAAATGCTTCGCCCCCCCCCTTGCTCACGAAGCAATCAGTTGTGCAAGCCATCAAAAAAATCGCCCCCTGCCAAACTGCACAGGGGGCGACTTCACCGCAAAAAGAAACCGGGCATCAACCCTGCGAACGCAGCCCCGTCGCCTTGATGCGCGATTCCAGCACGCGGCCCTTGCGTGCGCGCTTGCCCACGTGCGCCAGCAGCTTCTCGCCGCTCAAGGCAATCTCCTTGGGCTTGCTCATGTTGCCGGTGCCATGGACTACGACACCCTTCTGGCTGATGGCCTGGGCAGCGACCAGCTTTTCGTTCTTTTCCAGCTCCATCAGGTTCACGCCACGGCCACCGGAAGACAGCGTCTTCATCTCGTCCAGGCCAAACACCAGCAGGCGGCCATTGGCCGAGACGCAGGCCACGGCGCTGGCATCGGCCGCCACCGGCGTCGGTGCCAGCGGCAGCGCACCTTCATCGAGCGTGAAGAAGCTCTTGCCGCCCTTGACGCGGCCAAACATGTCGGAGGCCTTGGCAATGAAACCAGCTGCCGCATCAGAGGCCAGCAACAGCGTGGTATCGGCCGGACCGGCAAAGTAATGCTGGATGCTGCTGCCGCTGGCCAGTTCGATCAGCGTGGTCACAGGCACGCCATCGCCGCGCGCGTTGGGCAGCGCGTTCACCGCAATCGTGTAGACCCGGCCGTTGGAGCCGAAGGCCAGCAGGTTGTCCACGGTGCGGCATTCAAACGCGCCATACAGGCTGTCACCGGCCTTGAAGGTGAACTGCGTCGCATCGTGGCCATGGCCGGTGCGCGCGCGTACCCAGCCCTTTTGCGAAATGATCACCGTCACCGGCTCATCGATCACCTTCTGCTCGAAGGTGGCGCGCTCGGCTTCTTCGATGATGGTGCGGCGGGCATCGCCGTAGGTCTTGGCGTCGCCTTCGATTTCCTTGATGACCAGACGCTTCATCGAGGACGGATTGTCCAGCAGGTCCTGCAGCGTGGTCTTCTCGTTGCGCAGTTCGGCCAGTTCCTGCTGGATCTTGATGGCTTCCAGTCGCGCCAATTGGCGCAGGCGGATTTCCAGGATGTCTTCGGCCTGGCGGTCGGAGAGCTTGAAGGCGTCCATCAGGGCCGGCTTCGGTTCGTCCGATTCGCGGATGATCTTGATGACCTTGTCGATGTTCAACAGCACCGCTTCCCGGCCTTCCAGGATGTGGATGCGGTCGTTGACCTTCTGCATGCGGAACTGCGTGCGGCGCGTCACCGTCTCGAAGCGGAAGCTGATCCACTCGGTGAGGATGTCGGTCAGGTTCTTCTGGCGCGGACGGCCATCGCCGCCGATCATCACCAGGTTCAGCGAGGCACTGGTCTCCAGCGAGGTCTGCGCCAGCAGCGTGTTCATGAACTCGGTCTGGTCCTGGTTCTTGGACTTGGGCTCGAACACCAGGCGCACCGGCGCTTCGCGGCCGGACTCATCGCGCACCGCATCGAGCAGGCCCAGGATGGCCGCCTTCTGCGTCTGCTGCTCAGGCGTCAGCGACTTCTTGCCCAGCTTCAGCTTGGGGTTGGTCAGTTCTTCGATTTCTTCCAGCACGCGCTGCGAGGAAACGCCCGGCGGCAGCTCGGTGATGACCGCCTGCCACTGGCCGCGCGCCAGGTCTTCGATCTTCCAGCGTGCGCGCACCTTCAGGCTGCCACGGCCGCTCTGGTACATCTCGGCGATGGTCGACTTCGGCGTGATGATCTGGCCGCCACCCGGGAAGTCCGGGCCGGGGATCAATTCCATCAGCTCGGCGTGCGTGATCTTGGGATTGCGGATCATCGCCACGGCGGCCTTGGCCACTTCGGTCAGGTTGTGCGAGGGGATTTCAGTGGCCATGCCCACGGCAATGCCGGAGGCACCGTTCAACAGCAGGAAGGGCAGGCGCGCCGGCAGGAGGCGCGGCTCTTCGGTGGAGCCGTCATAGTTGGGCTGGAAGTCCACCGTGCCCATGTCGATTTCATCGAGCAGCAATTTGCTGATGGGCGTCAGGCGTGCTTCGGTGTAGCGCATCGCCGCTGCGCCATCGCCATCGCGCGAACCGAAGTTGCCGTGGCCGTCGATCAAGGGATAGCGCAGCGAAAAATCCTGCGCCATGCGCACCAGGGCGTCATACACCGACTGGTCGCCGTGCGGGTGCAGCTTGCCCAGAAC
>Ga0308171_1004425_pt1 | contig 11548 bp, 11 predicted proteins | sample PhyGR1_FD_202135 | JGI IMG/M metagenome (GOLD analysis project Ga0308171, IMG submission 202135) | Phyllosphere microbial communities from UC Gill Tract Community Farm, Albany, California, United States - DLSLSG.R1 | ecosystem: Host-associated > Plants > Phyllosphere > Unclassified | place: USA... | reverse complement strand
TCTCGGCGCTGATGGGGGTCATGTACCACCTCAACGTGATGCAGATGATCGTGCGCGGCATGGCCTGGGCGATCACCAAGATCATGCGCGTGTCCGGTGCGGAAACCACCAGCGTCTGCGCCAGCGTTTTCATCGGCCAGACCGAGGCGCCGCTGACCGTGCGCCCGTACATCGCCAAGATGACCCAGTCCGAGCTGATCACCATGATGATCGGCGGCATGGCGCACATCGCCGGCGGCGTGCTGGCGGCCTACGTGGGCATGCTCGGCGGCAACGACCCGGTGCAGCAGGCGTTCTACGCCAAGCATCTGCTGGCGGCGAGCATCATGGCCGCCCCGGCGACCCTGGTGGTGGCCAAGCTGCTCGTGCCCGAAACCGGCACCCCGCTTACCCGCGGCACGGTCAAGATGGAAGTGGAGAAGACCTCCAGCAACATCATCGACGCCGCCGCGGCCGGTGCCGGCGACGGCCTCAAGCTGGCGCTGAACATCGGTGCGATGCTGCTGGCCTTCATCGCGTTGATCGCACTGCTGAACGCCCCGCTGACCTGGCTGGGCGACGTGACCGGCCTGGCCGCGATCATCGGCCGCCCGACCGACCTGTCGACCCTGTTCGGCTACCTGCTGGCCCCGATCGCCTGGGTGATCGGTACGCCGTGGGCCGATGCCACCACCGTGGGTTCGCTGATCGGCCAGAAGGTCGTGATCAATGAGTTCGTGGCGTACTCGGAGCTATCCAAGATCGTCAACGGCCAGGTGCCGGGGATGGTGCTTTCCGACGAGGGCCGCCTGATCGCGACCTACGCGCTGTGCGGTTTTGCCAACTTCAGCTCCATCGCGATCCAGATCGGTGGTATTGGTGGCCTGGCGCCGGAGCGTCGCCACGATCTGGCCAAGTTCGGCCTGCGCGCGGTGCTCGGCGGTACCATTGCCACCTTCATGACGGCGACCATCGCCGGCGTGCTGACGCATTTCAGCTGATATCCGTTCTTTGAGAAACAGTCTTTATGAGTAGCAGTGTCGTCGTAATCGGTTCCTTCAATGTGGATCATGTCTGGCGTTGTGAGTCGCTCCCGGCCCCGGGTGCGACCATTGCCGGCCGCTACAGCACCGGTCCCGGCGGCAAGGGCTTCAACCAGGCCGTGGCCGCCCGCCGTGCCGGCGCGCCGACCACGTTCCTGTGCGCGCTGGGCGATGACGCCGGCGGTGCGATGGCCCGTGGGCTGGCCGAGCAGGACGGCTTCGCGCTGACCGCCGAGGCCAGCAGCGAGCCGACCGGCACGGGCGGCATCTATGTCGACAGCCGTGGCCGCAACACCATCGTGATCGGCCCGGGTGCCAACGCAGCGCTGAGCCTGGACTTCGTCGAACAGCAGCGCGCGCTGCTGGCCGGCGCCAAGGTAGTGCTGGCGCAGCTGGAATCGCCGGTGGAAACCATCGAGGCCGCCCTGGCGATCGCGCGTGAGGCCGGTGCCACCACCGTGCTCAACGTGGCCCCCGCCGATGCGCCCTCCAGCATCGGCCTGCTCAAGCTGGCGGACGTGCTGACCCCGAACGAGACCGAGTTCGCCGCCCTGCTCGGCCGTCATGTCGGCGAGCGCGTGGAGGCCAACGACGTCGCCGCGCTGGATGGCGCCAGCCTGCATGCGCTGTGCCGCAAGCTGGTCGGCAACGGCACCGTGGTGGTGACGCTGGGTTCGGTCGGGGTGTTCGTTTCGCACGCCGAAGAGAACCTGCGTGGCGACACCCAGCCGTACTACCGCGTGGGCGCCGAGCAGGTGCAGGTGCTGGACACCACCGGTGCGGGCGATGCGTTCAACGGCGCCCTGGTCGCTTCGATCGCCCAGGACCCGGAGGCGGCGTTTGCCCGCCATGTGCGTTTCGCCAATCAGTTCGCGGGCCGTTCAACCGAGAAGGAAGGCGCCGCCGCGGCGATGCCGCACTTCACCCCGGCCGACGCAGAAAACAAGTAAGCGTCACCGAGGTGCATACCGAGAGGCCAGCGTTCACGCTGGCCTTTTTTTTGGTTTTTCTCCCATCTGCATGAAAGCAGGAAACGCCCTCTGAGCCTTTCCAGGCGCGGCGTCGAGTGGGTCGAGCGCTGGGGCGCGATGCCCTTGCCGGCGAATGTCCCCCGGCGTCGGCCTGCGGCCGACCCCTCCTCCTTTATTTCGCCCACAAGGGCATCGCGCCCCACGTGTCCAGACCACTGGCGCTGCATGGAAAGCGCCGATTTCCCTTCTGCCTGCCGCGAGCCGAAGCCCCGTAGCGGCCGGTAGGCCCCTGGGCAAAATCAAGGAGGAGGCCGTCGCCGCCAGGCGGCGGCCGGGGGACATTTGCCGAGGGGCCTACCGGTCGCTACGGGGCCCCTGAGCTCGCGGTACGCCCCAGCGACGTCGGCATGCAGCGCGTGATCCACAGCGCCAGCGCGCCGACCAGGAGTCCGGCAAGCACGTCCAGCAGATCGTGCTGCCAGGTGGTGAGCGTCGAGAGCAGGATCAGCCCACACGCGCCGTGCCACAGCCAGCGCAGTGCCCTCGCATCGGCCTGCAGCCACTGCCGCCATGCCTGCCAGACCACCACCAATACCGCGGCATGCAGCGACGGCGCCATGTTGAACGGCGCCTCGAACGCGCGCAGCTGTGCGAACAACAGCCCGCTCACGCCATCCGGCTGCGGCAAAACACGCACGTTGCCGGTCGGCCAGCACACGAAGGCGAGCATGCAGGCGGCCTGCACCAGCGCGATGGCCAGCGCATGGCGGCGCAGGGCGGATCGGGTCGGGCACAGGAAGAACGTCAGCGGGTACAGCAGGTTCAGCGCCAGGTACGGCCAGATCGTCCACGCCCAGAATGGCATCGCCTCGTCCCAGCGACCGTGCAGGCTGTAAGTCTGCGCCTGGCTGGCGGCCCAGTGGTTGGTCCAGCTGTAGCCGTGGATGAACATCGCGCCGAGCAGCAGCATCCACAGCATGGCCTCGCGCCAGGGCGGCTGGAAGACCGAAGGGTTGGCATGAGGCGGTAGGGGCACGCGCGCACCCTAGCAGAACGTGGCACGCCTGTTTGCCGCTATCCTTGCGCTTTCGCGGATACAGGGACTGTACGCAGTGGCAGCAGCAGGCAGTCAGCAACACGCAGGCGCGCACGCGGACGCACCGCGCTGGACGCGCAATCCGGCCTGGGCCGTGTTCTCGCAGACCCATGCGCAGCGCCCGCTGCTGCTGGTGTCCGGTGGCGCCGACGAGCTCTACGTGGTCGATGAGGCGGATACCCCGACGGTCGTCGAACGGATTCTCGGCCACTGGCAGGACGACACGCTGGCGATGCTCGAGCACGATCCCGACTGTGGCCCGGCGGTCCGCCAGTTGATACGCCTCGGCGTACTGGTGCCGCTGCAGGCGGTGCGCAGCGTGCGCCGCTATGCGATCGATTGGCTCGGCGAACCCCTGCCCGGATTGGCCGACGCCTTCGACCAGCACGCGAGCGCGGATCTGCAGCGCGTGGATGCCGTCGCGGACGCCGATCTGCTGGTCCTGGTCCGGCATGGGCTCGGCTGGGAACAGGCCCTCACCCGTTACCGCGTACGCATGCCGGCACAGCCGCATCTGCTGCTCGACCTCAGCTATCACCACACGCTCGCGCTCGGGCCGTATGTGGTGCCGGGCCAGAGCGCCTGCGTGTATTGCCTGGGCAACCGGGTGCTGCGCCGCTGGGGCGACGCCGTGGTGCCGGCGCTGCCCGCCGTCGCCGCGCAGCCGGCGCGGATCGCGGCGCTGGTCGCCCCCTTGCTGGATCAGCCCCAGCTGTTGCTGGGCTATCTCGAACGCAGCGTCTGGCTCGACCTGCATCGCCTGCACGGGGAGCGCGACCGGGTGCTGCGGCTGCCGTGGTGTCCCGCCTGCCAGGGCGGCGAGGCGTCGCTGCCGGCACCGCTGCCGCTGCCTTGGGACCCCGCGCGCCCGTGATAATGTGCCTCCCGCGCCGGGCGTTTCCGCATCGGTCAAGGGAGTGACCCCATGTATCGCCTGCCGACCCAGTTCGATGCCAGTGCCTCGCGCCAGGACCTTGCCGCCGCAGGCGGCGGCTCGACCTCGACCACCTGCAGTTCCTGCGTCGTCACCCTGCTCGGCACCTCGGTGCTGTCCGCGGTGGTGCTCGGCAGACTGGACCCCGTTGCGCCCGCCGCCAACAGCAGCGAAGCGCACGCCACGGCAGTTCCCGTCGATACCGGCACCGGTGCTCAGGCCCCGCAACCTCCCCCGCTGCCGGAGCCGCCGCTTGCTGCGGAGCCGGACCTTCCGGAGACGGCATCAGCGTCAGCCACGCCTACAGTGCCGACGGCCGGTCTGAGTCGCGCGAGCCGGGTGCTGCTGGGGCTGTTCGCCTTGCCGCTGGCCGCGATCGGCGGCGGCATTTTCATGAGCACCTCCAACCCGATCTTCGGGCTGTTCGTCGCCGTCGGGCTGTATCTGGGCATCTATGCCCTCGTCTACGAACGCGCGGGGCGTTCGCTCGGGCGCGGCATCGGCATCGCCATCGGGCTGCTGCTGGGCCTGTTCGCGGTCGGCGCGCTCGAAATGATGCTCTGGCTGAGCGTGTTGAAATGAGCCGCGCCGCCGTGCAGGCGGCGGCGCTGGACACGCCCACGCTGTCGTCGCACCTGCTGCATGGCGCGGCGCGTCCGCGCTGCGGTCTGGTGCGGCCGGCCCAGCCGATCGAGGCCAACCCCTGCGATGCCACCGGCCCCTTGTTCGAGGGACGGCGCGTACACAATGCCGCCACCCCGGCCGATCCGGCCAATCCCTGGCAGGGCGTCTCAGGCGCGGTCGCGCTGGAGGCCGATGCGGCCGCCGATGGCGCGGTCGCCGAAGCCCTGGAGCGCCTGGCGGCGGCGCAGGCGAGCCTGGACGTGCGGCGCCGCGATGCGCTGACGCCCGCACAACGCCTGGACGAATCGGCCTTCGCGCTGTTCTCGGCCCGCCAACGTGCAACGCCGGGTTTTCCATGGCCGATGCCCGAACGCGACGACGATCTGTTCGCAGCCGTGCATGCGCTGGATGACAACCGGGTGGCCTGGGTGCCGCAGGAACTGGTCGGACTGGGGCCGCGCAGCGGCCAGGCGCGATTGCCGTCGACGTCCAGTGGCCTGGCGGCCTGGCGGGATGGCCGCGAGGGCGCCTGGCTGGCGCTGCTGCGCGCGGCCCAGGAGCTGCTGGAGCGCGATGCGCTGGCGGTGACCTGGCTCAACGGCGTGGCCGGCCGGAGAATCGCACTGCCCGCCCAATGGCAGGCATTCGTGGACGCGCGCGGGGGCGAACTGCAGGCCTTCGACCTGACCCAGCACTGGAACCCGCACCCGGTGGTCGCGGTCGCGGGCGGCATCCCGTTCGAAGGCCGCGCCCGGCACGTCCTCGGCATCGCCTGCCGCGCCAATCCGGGTGAGGCGCTGCACAAGGCGCTGCTGGAATGGCAGCAGGCGCTGACCTTCGCCGCGCATCTGTGTGGCCGCGAAAGCGCGCGGCTTCCGCGTGAACCGGCGGCACTGCGCAGCTTCGACGAACATGCCGCCTTCTACACCCTGCGCCCGGACCTGTGGCCGCAGCTGCCGCTGCTGCGGGAGGCGGGCGACAGCACGTTGCAGCTGCCGCCACCGGGCGAGGTGATGCGTCCCGCTGCGCCGCGCGCCATCGTCGAGCTCGATCTGCTGCGGCGCCGGCTGGGCCGTGCCGGCATCGCGCTGTACTACCGCGAGTTGACCACCGCCGATGTGGCCGCGGCTGGCCTGCGGGTGATGCGGGTGCTGTCGCCGCAGCTCAGCGGCCTGCATGCCGACGAGCGTGCGCCGTTCCTCGGCGGCCGTTGCCAGGACGTGGCCTGGCGGTATCCCGGCGTGCCGCACAGCGGCGCGTTTCCGAATCCCTTCCCGCATCCATTGGGCTGATCCCCGAGGACCGCATGTCGTCACCGCCTTCCCCCTGGCAGGATGCCCCGCTGTTCCATCTGTTCTGGCACAACGGCGAGCTCAATCCCGCGCGTGCTGAAGTGATGCGCGCGCGCATCGCCGAGGATGCCGCACGCGCCTGGTCACCGCCGCGGCCCTTGCATGCGGCGGCCGGCATCACCCTGCCGGACCCGGTACACCCCGGCGATGCCCTGGCGCAGCGCCACAGTGGCCGGCGTTTCGGTGACGCACGCTGGGGAGCACAGGAACTGGGGCGCGTGCTGGCCCCGCTGCGGGCCCGGACCGGCGACAGTGACACGCGGCGCCTGCCGTCCGGCGGGGCCAAATACCCGATCCAGGCGTATGCCGCGCTGTACGGCACCGATGACGCCATCGCCGCAGAGCCGGGCATCCATTGGTACGACCCGATCGGGCATGCGCTGGTGCCGGTGGGGCCCTGCCCGGCATGGCCGGCGTTGTCCAGGCTGCTCGGCGTGGACTGGCCGGAGCGGCCGGCGGCGGTGCTGTTCCTGATCGCCGAACCGGCCGGCACGCTGGCCAAGTATGGCGAGCGCGGTGGCCGCTTCATGTTGATCGAGGCCGGGGCCTGGCTGGGCGCACTGGGGCAGGAAGTGGCGGCGATGCATGCCGCCGGCTGCGCGATCGGCTCGTTCGAGGACGCCGCCGTGCTGGCCCTGCTCGGGCTGGACCCGCAGCGGCATCTGGCCGTGCTGGCCTATGCCTGTGGTCCGGCGCCCTGAGCGCGACCGGTGGTCGGTACGTTTTCGCGGGTAACCGCGAGCGGTAACCGGCCAGCATCAGCCGCCGCTGGGGGCGGTGGAAGCAATCGTCAAGCATATGCTCATGACCGGAGCGCATCAGGCCCTTCCGGATCGGCCTGAACGCGCGTCGGTGTCTGCTTGGTTGCCGGCCAGCGGCCGGCACTACAATGCGCACATGCAGATTGGCCCCTACAACATCCAGCCCAACGTGGTGCTGGCGCCGATGGCCGGTGTCACCGACAAGCCCTTCCGCCTGCTGTGCAAACGGCTGGGCGCGGGCTTGGCCGCCTCGGAGATGACCATCTCCGATCCGCGCTTCTGGAACACCCGCAAATCGCTCCACCGCATGGACCATGCCGGCGAGCCGGACCCGATCAGCGTGCAGATCGCCGGTACCGAGCCGCAGCAGCTGGCCGAGGCCGCGCGCTACAACGTGGACCACGGCGCGCAGATCATCGACATCAACATGGGTTGCCCGGCCAAGAAGGTCTGCAACGCCTGGGCCGGTTCGGCCCTGATGCGCGATGAGGACCTGGTCGCGCGCATCCTCACCGCCGTGGTCAACGCGGTGGACGTGCCGGTCACGCTGAAGATCCGCACCGGCTGGGATTGCGATCACCGCAATGGCCCGCTGATCGCGCGCATCGCCGAAGACAGCGGCATCGCCGCGCTGGCCGTGCATGGCCGTACCCGCGACCAGCACTACACCGGGACCGCCGAATACGAGACCATCGCCGCGATCAAGGCCGCGCTGCGCATTCCGGTGATCGCCAACGGCGACATCGATTCACCGCAGAAAGCCGCGCAGGTGCTGAAGCAGACCGGCGTGGACGCGGTGATGATCGGGCGTGCCGCCCAGGGGCGCCCGTGGATCTTCCGCGAGGTGGCGCACTACCTGGCCACCGGCGCGCTGCTGGCGCCGCCCTCGATCGCCGAGGTGCGCGACCTGCTGCTGGGGCACCTGCACGCACTGCACGATTTCTACGGCGAGCAGCAGGGTGTGCGCATCGCGCGCAAGCACCTGGGCTGGTACGCCAAGGACCGGCCGGAGAACGCCGCCTTCCGTGCGGTGGTCAACCGCGCCGAGGACGCCGCCAGCCAGGTCGCCCTGACCACCGACTATTTCGATGCCCTCGCTGCCGGCGAGCCGTTGTCGTCCGCTGCCTGAGCCTTCCGCCATGACCCCGCCGATCACTGCACCGACCTACCTCCACGGCTTCTCCGATACCGAGCAGCACCGCCTGGTCACCCAGTCGCGCCTGTTCGAATCAAGCATCTTCAGCGGCATCGATTACAGCGGCGCGCAGCGTCTGCTGGAAGTCGGCAGCGGGGTCGGGGCGCAGACGGACATCCTGCTGCGGCGCTTCCCGGAGCTGCATGTCACCGGCGTGGACCTGAGCGAGACGCAGCTCGCCACCGCCGCCACCAACCTGGCCAAGACGCCGTGGTGCCGCGAGCGTTACACGCTGCTGCAGGCCGATGCCGGCAACCTGCCGTTCGGCGCCCGCGAGTTCGACTCGGCGTTCCTGTGCTGGGTGCTGGAGCATGTGCCGTCACCGGCGCGGGTACTCAACGAAGTGCGCCGCGTGCTGGTGCCCGGCTCGCCGGTGTATGTCACCGAAGTGATGAACGCCTCGTTCCTGCTCGACCCGTATTCGCCGCACATCTGGCGCTACTGGATGGCCTTCAATGATTTCCAGTACGACCACGGGGGCGATCCGTTCGTCGGCGCCAAGCTCGGCAACCTGCTGCTGGCCGGCGGCTTCCGCGATGTGCACACCGAGATCAAGACCATCCACCTGGACAACCGCGAACCGGCGCGTCGCAAGACCATGATCGCATTCTGGGAGCAGCTGCTGTTGTCGGCCGCCGATCCCCTGCTGGACGCCGGGCTGGTCGACCAGGAGACGGTGGACGGCATGCGCCGCGAGTTCAGCCTGGTCCAGAACGACCCGAACGCGGTGTTCTTCTTCTCCTTCGTGCAGGCCCGCGCGACCGTGTACTGATCGCGTCGCGGACCTACCGCGTCGCCCAGGCGATCACGGTTACCACGACCGCGGCGGCCAGCAGCAACCAGATACCGAGTCCGCCCCGGTCCCCCGGGGCCACCGTGCTGCCACCGGCGGTGTTGCGCGCGCCTTCGCGCGGACGCGCGGTCGGCGTGCTGCCCACTTCCAGCGTACCGGTGGCCGGCCGCTGGCTGCGCTCGGTGATCTTGTTCTGCATGCGTCGCGCGCGCTCGGGATCGACCTTCCGCAGCTCGTCCAGCACCACCTGCTGCTGGCGTTCGCGGTCCGGCTGCGCCTTGGCCTTGCGCATGATCTCGCGCAACGGCACCGCCGGCTGCTCGGCGGACCGGCCGGGGGCCAGCTCCAGCAGCAGGGCGCGATACTCCGGCGGCACATCGGCCAGCCGGGTGTAGCGCGTGCCATTGATTTCCATGTCGAACCGCTCGGTCACGGTGCCTCCGTCCATCCTGCCTTGGGTGCGATGACTTCGGCGTTCGTCGGTGCGTGCCAGATGCGTTGCCACATCGCCGCGAACCGGCGTTTCACCATCGCCCTGCCCTGCTCCCCTTCATACGCCGGACGCAGCTGTCGCGGCGTGATCGCCGCCCAGCCTTCGCCGTCGGCCCGCGCCACCGCGAAGGTGAAGGTGTAGTCAGGCTCCAGGCCCATGCGCAGGTCGCTGAGCCGCAGCTCGCCATCGACCACCTGCGCACGCATGAAGCCGCGGTTGAACCAGTTCAGTCGTTGCACGGCCGGCAGCGTGGCCGCCTGGCGCAGGGCCTGCACGTTGGAGGGATGGCCCTCGAAGGTCATCGGGCCACGGTCGGCGATCAGCGAGCGCTCGCCGATCACGTAGCCGCTGGGCGTCATCGCGACGACCTGCCAGAGCAGCGTGTTGAACGGCATCGCCACCGAGAAGCGCGGCGCATCGCCCAGCCCCATCGCGGCCAGCGCACGATCCGCCTCACGATCGACGGTGTGCTTGGCCAGCAGCGACCAGCCCAGGTAGCCACTGCTGAGCACCAGGCCGGCCACCAGCGCCTTCTGCGCCAACGGCCGCGCCCGCGCGAACCACGCCACCGCGCAGGCGAGCAGCAGCCATACCGTGTACAGCGGGTCGATGATGAAGACGCTGGCCCCCATCGTCGGGTGCGGGGTGAACGGCCACCACAGCTGGGTACCGTAGACGGTGAAGGCATCCAGCAGCGGATGGGTGATCAGCGCCAGCAGGATCGCCCAGAACCAGCGGCCCGGCGCCTGCGCCACGCGGCCGTGACCAAAGCGCTTGAACAGCCACCAGATCAGCGCGGCCACCCACGGCAGCACCAGCAGCGAGTGGCTGTAGCTGCGGTGCTCGACCATCAGCGCCACCGGATCGGCCGCAGTGAAGGCCAGCACCAGCGCGTCCAGGTCCGGCAGGGTGCCGAGTGCGGCACCGGCCAACAGAGCAGCGCGGCGATGGCCGGCCGGGGCGATGGCGGCGGCCACTGCGCCGCCGAGTACGATCTGGGTAAAGGAGTCCATCGGCCGATGCTAGCAGCCGCGAGCGTGCGTGCGCCGGGGGCGTTGCGCTCAGGCGGCTCTGGCCCATGCGGCGTTGCCGGGCAGCGCCACCAGGGTCCGCCCGGTGTGATCCAGCAGTCGCAGGGTGCCGTCCGGATCCTCGGCGAGCACGGTCAGGCTTTCGACCCAGTCGCCGTCGTTGGCATAGACCAGCCCGTCGCGCTCCACCAGCGCCGCGCGGTGGATGTGCCCGCAGACGATGCCATCCAGGCCGCGCCGGCGCACGTCGTCCAGCCCGGCCTGGACGAAGCGCTCGATGTAGCGCTCGGCCGCGCCGCTGCGTTTCTTCAGGAATTCGGACAGGGACCAGTAGCGCTGGCCGAGCCGCCGCCGCGCCGCATTGAGCAGGTGGTTGCCGGTGAGGATGCGGTAGTACAGCCAGTCGCCGAACTTTTCCTGCAGGCCGCCGAAGTGGGTGATGCCGTCGTAGTCGTCGCCATGCGCGACCAGCAGGCGCCGCCCGTCGGCGGTCACGTGGATCGCCCGCCGCCGCACCTGCATGGCCGGCAGCATCAACCCGCAGACCTTGCGCAGCGAGGCATCGTGGTTGCCGGGGATGTAGATGATCTTGGTGCCGGCCCGCTGCAGTGCGTGCAGGGCCTGGATCACCTCGCTGTGGGCCGGTCGCCAGGCGGGCCGGCGGTGCGCCATCCACCACAGGTCGATGATGTCGCCCACCAGGTACAGGCGTTCGCAGCGCAGGTCGGCCAGGAACCGGGCCAGCTCGGCGGCGTGGCAGTGGCGAGAGCCGAGGTGGACGTCGGAGAGGAACACGGCCCGCCGATGGGGCGCCAGGGTCGTCACGGGCCGCTTGGCGGCCTCCCGCACGTCGCGCTGCTCGAAATCCTGCATGGCGTGCTCCTCATGCCCGTCGGCCGGATGCGCCGAAGCCTGCGCCAGACGCACGACAAGTCGATGGCGGTTCAACGACAGCGGGATGACGATCGGCCGCGGCTTGCGCGCCCGCCGCGCGGCCCTTGGGCGCCGGGAGGCCGGGGCTACGGACGGCTGCTGCCCACTGTCACGCTGGTGGAACACTGGGCGGTGACGCTGGCCCTCAATCCCGTCACACCGGGCCCTGCGACGGGCACGCGGGCTTAACCACGGGCAACCCGTGCTGGCGCACAATGCAAGTACGCGACTTGCCGTGTATCATTCGCGCCCATCTTTCCATCCGAATCAAAGGATATTACGCCTGATGTCCAGCTACCTGTTCACCTCCGAATCGGTCTCCGAAGGCCATCCGGACAAGATT
>Ga0308171_1004424_pt1 | contig 11551 bp, 9 predicted proteins | sample PhyGR1_FD_202135 | JGI IMG/M metagenome (GOLD analysis project Ga0308171, IMG submission 202135) | Phyllosphere microbial communities from UC Gill Tract Community Farm, Albany, California, United States - DLSLSG.R1 | ecosystem: Host-associated > Plants > Phyllosphere > Unclassified | place: USA... | reverse complement strand
ACCCACCCATCGGCCAGAAGTGCTGCGCCCGCGTGAATTACCGTCATGCCACCCTCTCCTCTTGATCTCTTCTGACAAGGCGACGTCGCATACGAAATTGCGGCTTGCCAACGTGATTATTATGTATATACATTTGGCACATAAAAGAAAGGCGAAAAGCAAATGCCAGGGAACAAATATACAAAGGGAATGGCGACGGGTGACACTACCGCATTGTGGCGCAATGCCCGGCTGGCGACGTTTGATCCTACCATGGAAGGCATCGGCGCTATCGAAAATGCTGCCATTGCCATACGCAACGACCGCATCGTCTTTGCCGGCGCTGAAAGCGATCTGCCCGCCGACCTGGCAACGGCCGACGAGATAACCGATTGTGAGGGACGCTGGATCACCCCGGCCCTGATAGACTGCCACACACATCTGGTCTTCGGCGGCAACCGCGCCATGGAATTCGAAATGCGCCTCAATGGCGCGACCTATGAGGAGATCGCCAAAGCGGGCGGTGGTATCGTTTCTTCGGTACGCGACACGCGCGCCCTCTCGGAAGAGGCTTTGGTGGCACAGGCATTGCCCCGTCTGGATACGCTTCTGGCGGAGGGTGTCTCGACCCTCGAAATAAAATCCGGTTACGGTCTTGATATCGAAACCGAACTGAAAATGCTGCGCGTCGCCCGCAAACTTGAGACGCTACGGCCCGTTAGAATCGTCACCAGCTACCTGGCCGCGCATGCGACACCGGCCGAATATAAGGGCCGTAACGCCGACTACATTATGGACGTGGTTCTGCCGGGGCTGGAAAAAGCCAATGCGGAAGGACTGGCGGATGCGGTTGACGGTTTTTGCGAAGGCATCGCCTTTTCCGTTGAGGAAATGACCCGGGTTTTCGAGGCGGCAAAACAGTACGGTCTTCCCGTCAAGCTGCATGCCGAACAGCTTTCCAACCTCGGCGGTACGGAGCTTGCCGCATCCTACGGTGCGCTTTCCGCCGATCATCTGGAATATCTTGATGAGGCCGGTGCAAAAGCACTGGCTAAAGCGGGAACGGTGGCCGTGCTTCTGCCCGGGGCCTTTTACGCGCTCCGGGAAAAACAGCTGCCCCCGGTTCAGGCCCTGCGCGATGCAGGCGCTGACATCGCGCTGGCTACCGATTGCAATCCTGGCACCTCACCACTGACTTCCCTGTTGCTGACCATGAACATGGGTGCCACGCTTTTTCGCATGACGGTGGAGGAATGCCTGACGGCGACCACGCGTAATGCCGCAAAGGCGCTCGGCCTGCTTGCGGAAACCGGCACGCTGGAAGCGGGAAAATCCGCTGATTTCACCATCTGGGATATCGAACGCCCGGCTGAACTTGTCTACCGCATCGGCTTCAACCCGCTCCACGCCCGCATTTTCAAGGGACAGAAGGTTTCTCCATGACTATCACGCTTCACCCCGGCAATGTGACCCTTGCTGAACTTGCCGCAATCTACTGGGATAACGGCACAGCGAAACTCGACCGTTCGTTCGATGCCGGCATAAAAAAAGCAGCGGGCCGCATCGCCGAGATTGCCGCCGGCAATGCGCCGGTCTATGGCATCAATACCGGTTTCGGCAAACTCGCCTCGATCAAGATCGACGCAGCCGATGTGGCGACGCTGCAGCGTAACCTCATCCTGTCGCATTGCTGCGGCGTCGGTGCGGCGCTTCCGGAAAATGTCGTGCGCTTGATCATGGCGCTGAAGCTGATTTCGCTCGGTCGCGGCGCCTCCGGCGTGCGGCTGGAACTGGTGCGGCTGATCGAGGACATGCTGGAAAAGGGTGTCATCCCTTCCATTCCGGAAAAGGGTTCGGTCGGAGCGTCGGGCGATCTCGCACCGCTTGCCCATATGGCCGCCGTGATGATGGGCGAAGGCGAGGCTTTCTATGAAGGTACGCTTCTGCCCGCCGGCGAAGCTCTCACTAGAGCCGGGCTGACCCCGGTCGTGCTCGCCGCCAAGGAAGGGTTGGCGCTGATCAACGGCACGCAAACCTCGACGGCGCTGGCGCTTGCCGGTCTTTTCCGCGCTCACCGCGCGGCACAGGCAGCGCTGATAACAGGTGCGCTTTCCACCGATGCCGCCATGGGTTCTTCGGCTCCGTTCCATCCCGATATTCACACATTGCGCGGCCACAAGGGCCAGATCGATGCGGGGGCTGCACTGCGCAACCTGCTGGAAGGATCCGAAATCCGTGTCAGCCATATCGAAGGCGACGAGCGCGTTCAGGATCCCTATTGCATCCGCTGCCAGCCGCAGGTGGACGGCGCCTGCCTCGATCTTCTGCGACAGGTAGCCCGCACGCTTGAAATCGAAGCCAATGCCGTGACGGACAATCCGCTGGTCCTTTCCGACAATTCCGTTGTATCCGGGGGCAACTTTCACGCTGAACCGGTGGCATTTGCCGCCGACCAGACGGCGCTTGCCATCTGCGAAATCGGCGCGATCGCGCAACGCCGCGTGGCGCTGCTTGTCGATCCGGCTCTATCCTATGGCCTTCCGGCATTTTTATCGAAAAAACCGGGGCTGAATTCCGGCCTGATGATTGCCGAAGTCACCTCCGCTGCGCTGATGAGCGAGAACAAGCAGATGGCTCATCCGGCTTCGGTCGATTCGACGCCAACCTCAGCCAATCAGGAAGACCATGTCTCCATGGCCTGCCACGGCGCGCGCCGCCTGCTACCGATGACGGAGAACCTTTTCGCCATCCTCGGCATCGAGGCGCTTTCGGCGGTTCAGGGCGTTGAGCTGCGTGGGCCATTGAAAACCAGCCCGGAGCTGCAAAAGGCAATCGCCGTGCTGCGTCAGGCGATCCCTTCACTGGAAGAGGACCGTTATATGGCACCCGATCTGAAGGCGGCATCCGACCTTATTGCTACCGGCGCTCTTGTGTCCGTGATTTCCGACGGCATTCTTCCGAAGCTGGAGGCGTAAGATGCGCGTCTTCGATATTAAAGAAGGCACATCGCCCGTCATTCTCGGCCTGCCCCATACCGGCACCGATGTTCCCGCAGCGATTTGGCAACGCTTGAACGACAACGGCAAGATGCTTGCCGATACCGACTGGCATATTCATGATCTCTACGCGGATCTGCTCCCCGGCGCGACGACGGTTCGCGCCACCTTTCATCGTTATGTGATCGATGCCAACCGCGATCCTGAAGGCGTTAGCCTCTATCCGGGACAAAACACCACAGGCCTTGTTCCGGAAACCGATTTCGACGGCAAATCGATCTGGAATGAGGGGCAGGAACCGAATCAGGACGACATCGTCTCTCGGCTGGAAACGTTTCATGCACCCTATCACGCGGCCCTTGCCGCGGAAATTGAGCGGGTTAAGGCCATTCACGGCATCGCCATTCTCTATGATTGCCATTCGATCCGCTCGCATATCCCGTTCCTGTTCGAAGGCAAGCTGCCGGATTTCAACATCGGTACGGATATGGGCAGGACCTGCGACCCAGCCATCGAGACAATGGCGGTCGAAGCAACCGCTACGGCAGAAGGTTACACCAGCATTCTCAACGGTCGCTTCAAGGGTGGCTGGACGACACGCCACTACGGAAAGCCCGAAACCGGCGTGCACGCCATCCAGATGGAACTGGCGCAATCCACCCATCTAACGACAGAGGCACCGCCGTTTGCCTATGACGACGCCAAGGCCACCAAGCTTCGTATCCACCTGAAAGACATTCTCACGCGCATCGAAACGACTGCGCTGACACTCGCACACACCAAAAGGGGAACCAAATGACCAATCCTCGTCACAATATCCGCGACGTCCGCGCTGCGCGTGGAACCGAGCTGACCGCGAAATCGTGGATGACAGAAGCGCCGCTGCGCATGCTGATGAATAATCTCGATCCTGAAGTGGCCGAGAACCCGCATGAACTTGTGGTTTATGGTGGCATCGGCCGTGCCGCCCGCACCTGGGCGGATTTCGACAAGATCGTCGCGACCCTGCGCGACCTTAACGAAGACGAAACGCTCATGGTCCAGTCCGGCAAACCGGTCGGCGTCTTCCGCACCCACAAGGATGCGCCGCGCGTGCTGATTGCCAACTCCAACCTCGTGCCGCACTGGGCGACATGGGATCATTTCAACGAGCTGGATAAAAAGGGTCTTGCCATGTACGGCCAGATGACCGCCGGTTCGTGGATCTATATCGGCAGCCAGGGCATCGTGCAGGGCACCTACGAAACCTTCGTCGAGGCCGGTCGTCAGCACTATAACGGCGATCTCACAGGCAAATGGGTTCTGACCGGCGGCCTTGGCGGCATGGGCGGCGCCCAGCCACTTGCCGCCGTGATGGCCGGTGCCTGCTGCCTTGCCATTGAATGCAATCCCGATTCGATCGATTTCCGTCTGCGCACCCGCTACGTCGATGCCCGCGCCGAAACTCTTGATGAGGCGATGGAGATGATTGAGCGCTGGACAGCCGCCGGTGAGGCGAAGTCCGTCGGCCTGCTCGGCAACACCGCTGAAATCCTGCCGGAAATGGTCCGCCGCGGCATCCGTCCAGACATGGTAACCGACCAGACCTCGGCGCACGACCCGATCAACGGCTATCTGCCGAAGGGCTGGACGATGGCCAAGTGGAAGGAAAAGCGCGAGAGCGACCCGAAAGCCGTCGAAAAAGCTGCCCGTGCCTCGATGCGCGAACATGTCGAAGCGATGATTGCCTTCCAGGACATGGGCATTCCGACTTTCGACTACGGCAACAACATCCGCCAGATGGCAAAAGAGGAAGGGCTGGAAAACGCTTTCGCCTTCCCGGGCTTCGTTCCGGCCTATATCCGCCCGCTGTTTTGCCGCGGCGTCGGCCCGTTCCGCTGGGCGGCACTATCGGGTGATCCGGAAGACATCCGCAAGACCGACGCCAAGGTGAAGGAACTGCTGCCCGACAACAAGCACCTGCACAATTGGCTTGATATGGCCGCCGAGCGCATCGCCTTCCAGGGCCTGCCGGCGCGTATCTGCTGGGTTGGCCTCGGTGATCGCCATCGTCTCGGTCTTGCTTTCAACGAAATGGTCAAGAACGGCGAGCTCAGCGCTCCGATCGTCATCGGCCGCGACCACCTCGACAGCGGCTCCGTCGCCTCGCCGAACCGCGAGACCGAAGCCATGCAGGACGGTTCGGATGCCGTATCCGACTGGCCGCTGCTGAACGCGCTGCTCAATACCGCATCCGGCGCGACATGGGTTTCCCTGCACCACGGCGGTGGTGTCGGTATGGGCTTTTCCCAGCATTCCGGCATGGTCATCTGCTGCGACGGCACCGATGACGCGGCCCGCCGCATAGAGCGCGTGCTGTGGAACGACCCGGCAACCGGCGTCATGCGCCATGCCGATGCCGGTTACGAAATCGCCGTGGAATGCGCAAAAGAGCAGGGCCTGCGACTGCCCGGCATTCTCGGTAACTAAAGAAAAAACTCGGCGCAGTCTTCAGGCTGCGCCGTTTATCTGATCCGGGAAGAGAGCCGCGATCCACCCATCGTACAGTGCCGACAGCGGTGCCGCATCAGTTTCGACGCCGCTGTCGGCGGCCGGTGGAACTTCTGGTCTGTCTGCGGCTTTCTTACGTTGCTGTTTTTAACCGACCGACTGTATGCTCGTTTGAAAGCCGCGCTAACCGTTAGGCAGGCATGAAGGACATGGTAGATCAAAGAATGGCGTACAGGTTCCTTCCGCTTGCATTTACCCTCCTGCTCGGGGCACTTCTTCCGGTTTCCGCTACGAATGCCGTGGCGTCCGAAAAGCAGCAAAATGTTCCCGTGCGGATCGATGTGGGCGGCTACAAGCTGAACAGCATCTTGGTCGAGCCGGGAAAAAGCGCCGAGCTTCCGCCGATCCTCTTCATTCACGGCGCAAGCGCCAGTCTCTATGATCCGATGTTTTCGTTTCTCGAAAAGCTGAGAGGCCGTGCAAAACTGCTATTTGTCGACAGGCCAGGGCACGGCAATTCGGATATCGGCGGCAAGGCAAATATTCTCCCGGATGGACAGGCGGACGCCATTGCCCAGCTTATGAAAAAGCGAGGCGTCCCGAGAGCGATTATCGTCGGACATTCCTTTGGCGGCGCCATCGCGGCATCGCTTGCGGTCCGTCATCCGGAGATGGTCGCGGGCCTCGTATTCCTTTCTCCCGCAGTCTATCCGTGGGAGGGCGGCATCGCCTGGTATTACACAGCGGCAAATGCGCCCTTTACCGGTCCGCTGTTCAGCACCTTCATTGCTCCGCCCGCCGGCCTCCTGGCATTGGATCAGGCAACGCGCGGTGTTTTTGCACCCAATTCCAGACCCGCCGGTTATGTGGAAGCAACGCATTCCGTGGCGGCCCTGCGGCCCAGGGCCTTTCGACACAATGCGCAGGAGGTCGCGGCTCTCAATGAATGGGCGCGTGGAGCTTCCTCGGAGTATCGGCGCATCACGGCACCAACCGTCATCATAACCGGTGATACGGACACGATCGTCTCGCCAGAAGTGCATTCCCGTCATCTCGCCAGAGATATTCGCGGCTCCACTTTGATCGTCGTGCACAATCTCGGGCATAAATCTGACTATGTCGCCAGTGACCTTGCCATTGCCGCGATCGAAAAGGTTGCCGGCCGGCCATCCGATTTAAAGGCGGTCCAAAAAACGATTGAGCGACGCATCGAGAATGATCGCGGATCATAAACTTCCGCCCCCGCTCCCTTAACGACCCGATTCTGGACATCACATGAGAATATTACGCGCTTCCGAATACAAAACCATGCCGTGGAAAAATGGCGGGGGCGTTACGGTGGAAATCGCCATCCATCCGCCGGGTGCTTCCGTGGATGCATTCGACTGGCGCGTCAGCATGGCGACCGTTGCTCAGGACGGGCCATTTTCCAGCTTCCCCGGCGTAGACCGCACGCTTGCGATTATCGAGGGAAACGGCCTTGCACTCGCTATTTCGGGTCATGAGCCGGTGGCGCTGACGACGAAGAGTACCCCCCTGCCCTTTGCCGCCGATGTTCCCGTGGATGCGACCCTGATGGACGGCGCGATCGTCGACCTGAACGTCATGACCCGCCGCTCATCCCTCGCCCACAGCGTGCAAAGACTATCCGGCAGCCGCTCGATGCAGGCGGCAACGGGAACAAGGCTGATCCTCGCGCTCGATCCTCTGACGGTCGCCGTCAACAACGACACAGCCCGGCTGGAGAAGCTGGATAGCGTTTTCATCACGCAAAGCGTGCCGTTCACCATCGATGCAGATCATGGTGAAGGCATATTCTTTCTGATCACGCTACAAGATATCTGAAGCGTCGCAGCCTCAGTCCAACCCCAGCGGATCGGCCACCCGTGGCCATAGCTGGAGGCTTGCCTTGCGATAGGCGGTTGTGGCCGGATCGGTCGGATAGGAAGTGGGCGCGGCGATATAAACGATCTCGGAAGCGACCGGCGCAAAACCCGCATGGAAGTGGTTGGTGGACTTCACCAGCAGCACGTCTTTCCTGGCAAAATCAATGCCGAGATTGGAAAAGATATCCGGCTCATAAGTTTGCGTGCGGCTGGTAATGAGAATGATATCGATTTCCGTTCCGACCGGTCGAACGACGGCGGCGCGGCCGAGCGTGACGCGGCTGTTTCGGAAACTCTGCCACCCTGCTTCTGCAGTGCGCATGACCCTGATCCGGAAATCGAGCGGCTCGCCACCTTCGGGACTGGATTTGCCGCCAATACGCAGATCAATCTCCGCCCCCTCGCCTGCCGCGTGACAGAAAGACACAGCAATCGGATCCCAGATCGTTGCCACACCGATATTGTCCATGCCGCGCTCCACCATGCGCCGCAGAATATGGGTGGCATCACCCGCAACGCCGCCACCGGGATTATCCCATATATCCGACACCACGACCGGCATATCCGGATGCTCACTACGAATGGCGAGAGCCCTGTCGAGACCCGATTCCGTGTCGAGCATCGGCATGGCAGTCAACTTGCGCATGGCATAAAGCTCATGGCCGAGTTTTTCGGCCAGTGCGTCACCTTTTGCCCTGTCATTATCTGTCACGACGACGATACGCGTGCCCATATCTGGTACATCGCCTGCCATGAAACCGTGAATGACGGAAATAGACAGCACGCCGTCCTTGCCCTCCAAAGCCTTCAAACGGTCAACATAAGAACGCATCGGTTCGCGGCTGGTGGGGTAAATGGTGATCATGCGGCAATCGAAAGTGGAAATAACCGGCCTGATTTCTCCGCGCAGGGTGCGAAGTGCCAGTTCAACGACGTGCTCACCACGTTCCTCAAAATCCGTATGCGGGAATTCCAGAAACGTCGCCATTATATCGAGATTTTGGACCCTTAAAGGGGTCAAATGGCTGTGGGGATCGAATTCCGCCGCGATCAGTACGTCGGGACCAACAAGCGTGCGGACATGTGACAGGAAATCGCCTTCCGGATCGTCATAACCCTGCGCGACCATGGCGCCATGGAGACCAAGAATTACCGCATCGACCGGCAGGGCGGCGGCAAGCTCGGCAAGAATTGTATCGCGTAGCGTTTCATAGGTCTGGCGCTGTATCAGCCCCGCCGGTTCCGCCCAGCAGGAGGTACCCTCGATTACCGTAAACCCTTCCGCTTTGCCGCGCCGGCGCAGAATTGGTACCGGTGAGGAGCACAGTGTCGGCGTTTCCGGATGTTCGCCGGGCCCAGCGTAAAAAGCCGCGCGAAAGGCGTCCATGTCCGTCGGGACGGGTGAAAACGTGTTGGTTTCGGTGGCAAGCGATGCCGTGAATATGCGCATGACTGTCATTCTCGTTGCCGATGCCCGCATTTCGGCAGCATCTTTTTTTGCAATTTAATTAGCCGGGTAATGTTACCAGACGGTGCCGCGTGCTGCCACGTCTTCCACCCGCGTCACGATACCGTTTCGATGGAAGACCATCCTGTCGAAAAGATTAGTAATGACGCAGGTGTGGTTCGGCACAACCTTGACCAGCTCACCGATTTCCGGCCGGCCCGATGTGCAGCCCGACAAATCGACCACCGCATGTTCTTCCGAAAGCGACATGATTTTCGCGCCTTCATACCCTTCAATCAGCCCGTAATCGCTGAACCCAAGGAGATCGGAGGTCAAAGCCTTGGAGCCACAATCGAGCACAGCGCGATCAGCTGTCGGTCGCGACACCACGGTGGCAAGAACATGCATTGCTAGGTCGCCAGCGGTACAATGTCCGGCGCGCAGCATCGAACGGTCATTATATACATAGGTGCCCGCCCGATATTCGGTTGCGGAGGGAACGAGGTGAGCAGAGAAAAAATCCGGTGAGCCGCCACTGGAGCGAACCGGGCAGTCGATGCCCTTTTCCGCAAGCAACGCCATGGTTTCCCGAATGAAGTTCTCCACCTTTTCAGCGCCACCGGGTGCCGGATAGGTCAAAATGCCCTTGAAATTGAGGCCCGGTGCCGCGACGATCTTTTCTGCAAGCTGCAACACGGCGTCCCGGGTCTGCACACCGCAGCGTTTTCCGCCGGTATCGCATTCGACAAGAACGGAAAGCGGTCTTTCCGCATCGAATGTGCCGGCAAGGCCGGCAATCGTCACGGCGCTGTCGGCAACCACGCTCAGTTGCCCTATACGCGCATTCAATGCCCTCAGCCGCGAGAGTTTCGCCACGCCGAGGATATTGTAGGTAATGAGGATGTCGTCGAAACCGGCATCCGCGAAAACTTCCGCCTCGCTGACCTTCTGGCAATTGATGCCGATGGCGCCCGCCTGAAGCTGCTGCTTCGCAATGGCTGGTATCTTATGTGTCTTGATATGGGGGCGAAAAGCCATGCCATGTCCATCAAGATAGGACTGCGCCCGCGCAATATTGGCGGCAAGTCGGTCCTCGTCGATCACGGGCATCGGCGTCGAGATCGCATCGAGTGGGGTGCCTTCGTCAGGCCAGGGGTAGGTCATTGTCAAACGCTCTCAGAATCGGAAATTGGCAATCAAACCAGTGGCTTATAGGCGATAACATCCATTTCAACCTTCGCATCGACCATCAGGGGCGACTGCACGGTTGAACGTGCCGGTGGATGATCGATGAAATATTTCTGGAAGACCGCGTTGAAGCTCGAAAAATCCCGAGCATCATCCAGCCAGACATTGACCTTGACGACATCGGCAAGTGTACAATCCGCAAGCGCCAGAACATCCATGATATTGGCCACAACCTGCTCGGTCTGAGCCACAATGCCGCCAGTTACTACTTCACCATCGACTGTTGGCACCTGTCCAGACACATAGACGAAATCACCGGCCCGCACGGCCTTGGCAAAAGGCCTGCGCTGTCCGCCAGCCTGAGCGTCAGCCGTCTCGAATCGTACCAGTTTCTGCTTTTCCATAGATGCCTCGCAAATAATTTTCATAGAAATCGTATTTTTAAGGGTTTAATAGCTCGTTTTGCATCAATATTCCATAAGTGATGTAAATAATTTAGCAATTGTGTAAATCATCAACTCGCGGACGGATGGACATCACGGTGAGCTATTCGTATCGCCGCACGTTGTCGAACCGAATGATGAGACTCAAAACCCATTGTCTGTCGCGATCTATGGAAGCGGCTATTGGCTGAGCCACGGCTCTTACTAACCCTTAGCTCTATCGCGTAATGAGGAAAGCCCGGTACATTCGGATGGCTGCCTGATGAGAGAAATAGAGAGGTTAGCCGCGGCAAACCTCAGTATCTGAAAAGTTAGAGGAACAGTCTCAAGCGCAAACTCTTCAAGACCTGGCACTGTGCGAGTGTTCTTTCCTTCACATCAACCGTGTGCCGAAACCCGCCGGTCCGACACTACTCTGTCCGTGACAGCTTGCGCGATCTTTTGCGCCTGCACGCGGATATCCGGCACGGCGGTTATCTCCCAAAAGCGGCCCGCCGTCAGCGCCCCGGCGGCAAACAGGCCAGGCCAGACCTGCCCGTCCCCGTCTGACAAGCGCGACTGGGCATCGACCTCGACCCCAAGACCAAAGGCGTCGAGCAAAAGCACGCCATCGTCCCGCATGGTTTCCAAAAGCCGTGAATGACCGATCCCCGCCCTCTCCATTCCGGTACAATTAACGACCCAATCGACCTGAAACTCTCTAAGCGTATCCGTATGCCGACGGCGATAAAGTACGGCGATCCCCTCGTCCTGCTCGTCGAGAGAGCGGAGATAACCGGCATGAATCTCTAGAACGCCGTCCGATAATAGCTTTTCAAAAGCCTTATGCACTTCGGGCGCGATTCGGTGCCGGTGAATGTTCCACCAGGGCAAGGCATGCCGAAGAAACCGGCTTCGCTGCTCAGATGTCAGGCTCTGCCAAAGCAGCTGGGTCTTCGGCCGTAGACCGTCCATGACAGTACGCCACGGCGCACCATCTTTCACCTGCTTACGCAGAGCCTGCACTAACCGGCTGATCTCGGTCGAACCTTCTGGTAAGCGCGGATCAGCTGGCGACAGTGGCGGGCTGATATGTGGATGCGGCACAAGTCCGCGGCGGGACAATACGTGGATTGGGCCACG
>Ga0308171_1004421_pt1 | contig 11564 bp, 5 predicted proteins | sample PhyGR1_FD_202135 | JGI IMG/M metagenome (GOLD analysis project Ga0308171, IMG submission 202135) | Phyllosphere microbial communities from UC Gill Tract Community Farm, Albany, California, United States - DLSLSG.R1 | ecosystem: Host-associated > Plants > Phyllosphere > Unclassified | place: USA... | reverse complement strand
CAGAGGCGCTCGGCATCGTCATCATTCACCAGGAATTCAACCTCGCCGACCACCTCACAGTGGCCGAAAGCATCTTCCTCGGCCGCGAGGTGACCCGCTTCGGCGTGCTCGACAGAAAGTTCATGCGAGCCGAGACGCGGCGCATTCTCGATCTCCTCAACTGTCATGTCGATGAAGACGCGATGATTTCGAGCCTCTCCATCGCGGAAAAACAGATGGTGGAGATCGCCAAAGCCATTAGCCGGGAAGCGCGCATCGTCTTCATGGATGAGCCGACCGCAGTTCTTTCCCGTGAGGAGACGAATTACCTCTTCAAACAGGTGCGTAAGCTGCGCGACCAGGGGACCAGTTTTGTCTTCGTCTCGCACAAGCTGGATGAGGTGATGGAACTGACCGACCGGGTGACCGTGCTTCGTGACGGCCACTGGGTGAAGACTGCGCCCACCTCGATGCTGGATGGCGAGGCGATCGCCCAGCTTATGGTGGGGCGTGAGCTTTCGAGCCTCTACCCGGCGAAACGCGAGCCGGACGTCGACGAACAGATTGTCCTTAATGTCAAAGGTCTCTCCACGGGTTATGTGAAGGACGCCAGTTTCGAACTGCGCAAGGGCGAAATCCTAGGCTTCTCCGGTCTGATCGGCTCCGGCCGAACCGAGTTGATGGAGGCGATTGTCGGCATCAAGGCAAGCCAGGCGGGAGAGGTGGATGCCAATGGCGTCACGCTGCCATCGCATGATCTGCACGCGTCGATCGATGCGGGGCTGGCTTACATGACCAAGGATCGCAAATCCAAGGGCCTGTTGCTGGGCTCGGGCATGGGGCTCAATCTCACCCTGCAATCGCTCGACCGGCATGGCCGCTTCGGCTATCTCAGCTCCGGCAGTGAGGCGAGAGCGCTGGAAAAGGCGCGCCGTCGCTTCGACATTCGTGTGCGAGACGGCAATGTGATGGTTGGCCGCATGTCCGGTGGCAACCAGCAGAAACTACTCTTGGCGAAAGTCATGGAGACCGAGCCGAAGATCATCATCATCGACGAGCCGACACGCGGCATCGATGTCGGCACCAAGCAGCAAATCTATCATTTCATCTCGGCGCTCGCGCGAGATGGTCATTCGATCATCGTCGTCTCTTCCGAAATGCAGGAAGTCATCGGACTTTGCACCCGCGTTGCGGTGATGCGCGAAGGCCGGATCGTCGGCATGCTCGAGGGCGACGAGATCAACGAACACGAAATCATGCGCTATGCCGCCGGATTGAAAACAAAAACAGCCGCCTGAACGACCCTGTCAATTGAGGGGTCGTCGCGGGCAACAGGGGCAGGACGGGAGGTCTGTTGTGGGTATGAGTGTAAGTGAAGACGGCAAGGAAAAGAGTGTCCGCCGGTCGCGATCCTTTCGTGATGTGGATCTGCGCGCCGTGGCGCCTTTTGTTGCGCTGTTATTGCTTTTGATCGTCGGCGCGCTGGTCAACCCGAACTTCATCAGCATCAACAATCTGGCAAATGTCGCAACCCGTAGCGCTTTCATTGCGATCATCGCCGTTGGCGCCACCTTCGTCATTTCCGCCGGAGACCTCGATCTCTCAGTTGGATCCATGGTTGCCTTCGTTGCAAGCCTTATGATCCTGCTGATGAATTCCGGCACGATTACCGACCCCGCACTGATGCTGACAGCGGCGATCGTGTTCACCGTCATTGCCGGTTCGCTCTGTGGTCTTGCGAACGGCCTGATCACAACGGTCGGCAAGATCGAGCCTTTCATCGCAACACTTGGCACGATGGGCGTTTTTCGCGGCCTTACGACCTGGCTGTCCCAAGGCGGCGCGATCACGCTTCGCGAACCACAGTTGCAGAGCATGTATCGACCTGCCTATTTCGGTACGATCTTCGGCATTCCCGTTCCGATCATCGTCATCCTTGCGGTGACGGCGATTGCGGCTTTCATCCTCTACCGCACGCGCTATGGCCGGCATGTAACCGCAGTCGGATCGAACCGCGACGTTGCCAAATATTCGGGCGTCGCCGTCAACCGCGTCCGCACCATCGCCTTCGTCATCCAGGGACTTTGCGTCGCGATCGCCGTTCTTCTCTACGTACCGCGCCTTGGCTCCACATCCGCCACGACGGGCATGATGTGGGAATTGCAGGCAATCACGGCCGTCGTCGTTGGTGGCACGGCGCTGAAGGGCGGGGCAGGGCGCGTATGGGGCACCATTTGCGGCGCTTTCATTCTCGAACTCGTCGGCAACATCATGCTGCTCTCCAACTTCATCAGCGAGTATCTGATTGGTGCCATCCAGGGTGCGATCATCATCATCGCCATGCTGGTACAGCGTTCGCTGATGCGCCAGCGGTGACAGCTGGCTGCCCCAAGGCGGGGCGGCTTGCTCAAAGTCTTGGAGTGCTTCTGATTGTCCATCGGACGCAAAGCGCTCCGGAAACACCGGGTCGAGAGGTCGCCCGGCTTCGGAATCGAGACCTTATCTGTTGGGAGGAAGACACATGCGTAAAAGACTGTTGGGAATGGCTGTCGCCATGGTGGCGCTGGCGGGGGCAGCACATGCGGAAGACAAGAAGGTCACGATCGGCGTTTCGATCCCGGCCGCCGACCATGGCTGGACATCGGGCGTGGTGTTTCATGCTGAACGTGTTGCCAAGCTTCTGATGCAGGAGCATCCGGGCCTCAACGTTATTGTCAAGACATCGCCCGATGCCGCAACCCAGGCGAATGCGGTACAGGATCTGGAGACCCAGGGCATCGATGCGCTGGTCATACTGCCGTCCGATCCTGATCCGCTGGTCAACGCCATCAAGGAAGTCAAGAGCAACGGCAAGTTCGTCGCCCTTGTCGACCGCGCTCCAAGCGTCAATGACGACACCGTGCGCGATCTCTATGTCGCCGGCAACAACCCGGCCCTTGGCGAAGTCGCTGGCAAGTACATCGCGGAAAAGACACCGGAAGCTGAAGTCGTCATCATTCGCGGTCTTCCGATCCCGATCGATCAGCAGCGCCAGGACGGTTTCGACAAGGGCATTGCTGGCTCCAAGGTGAAGGTTCTCGACCGCCAGTTCGGTAACTGGAACCGCGACGATGCCTTCAAGGTGATGCAGGACTATCTGACGAAGTATCCGAAGATCGACGTCGTATGGTGCCAGGATGACGACATGGCCGTTGGCGTTCTGCAGGCCATCGAGCAGGCCAAGCGTACCGACATTCAGTATGTCGTTGCCGGTGCAGGCTCCAAGGACATGATCAAGAAGGTCATGGATGGCGACAAGATGATCCCGGTCGACGTTCTTTATCCGCCGTCGATGGTGGCAACCGCCATGGAACTGACCGCTGCCAACTTCTACGATCAGGTCCCGGTTCGCGGCACCTACATTCTGGATGCCACGCTGGTGACGAAGGACAACGCGAAGGACTTCTACTTCCCGGATTCGCCGTTCTGATCCTATCAAAGCATATGATGAGAGGCCCGCTGTCGAAGCGGGCCTTTTGCGTTTAGAGCGCCCTGCGCCGTGTTGGACGCTCTATCTTCTTTGATCTACGCATCGTGCTTTCCGGAAATCGATTCCGATTTTCGGACCGATGCTGTAAGGTCGCCTTACTTTACAATGCTGTCGCTCAAGAGAAGCGATTGGCACGGAAGGGGTCGACGGGGATCGACGTATCGCGCTCGCAGACCAGTTCCGTGACAAGGCGCGCGGTCGCCGCCGATTGCGTCAGTCCGAGATGGCCGTGGCCGAATGCGTAGATGACGGAGCGTGCGGCGCGCGACGGCCCGATCACCGGAAGACTGTCCGGCAGTGAGGGGCGGAACCCCATCCATTGCTGACCGCCTTCGGTTTTCAAGCCGGGCAGGAAGCGACTTGCCTTTTTCAGCATCGCTTCGGAGCGGCGGAAATTGGGGGGCAGGTCGAGGCCGCCGAGTTCCACAGCACCCCCGACGCGCACGCCGCTCGACAGTGGCGTGACGACAAAGGCATGGTCGTTGAAGTAGATCTGGCGTTTCAGATCGAAACTACCTGCGGGAAGGGTCGTGTTGTATCCACGCTCGGTTTCCAGCGGAACGTCAGTGCCAAGAGATGCGGCAAGCGGCTTCGACCAGGCGCCGGCTGCCAGGATCACCTTGTCGGCGTCGATCTTGTCGCCATTGGCAAGCGTTACGATGGTGCTTTCGCCCACCGCTTCGATCCTTACGGCCTCACCTTTTCTGAAACTCGCACCGCGCGCAATCACCAGTTCGGCTATGGCTTTGGTAAACTCGTGAGGGTCGCTGACCTGCAGGCCTGCCGGCGTATAGACCGCGTGCTTGAACTGGGGCGCGATCCCTGGCTGCAGCTCATCGATCTCGGTACGGCCGATCTTGGAGAAGACGAAGCCGGCTTTGGCCTTCTCATCCCAGTGATGGCTGGACGCATCGAAGCTCGCGCTCGTATCGTAGAGATCGAGCGTGCCGGTGTTGGAGATGAAGGAGGACAGTTCCGGCATCGCGGCCACATGCTGCATCTCGGATGCGGCAAGCGCCATCATTCGCGTCTGCACCCGCATGCCATGTTCGAACATGCGCGGCGAACTCGCTTTCCAGAAACGCCAAAGCCAAGGTGCGATTTTGTGGGCGTAGGCCGGCGGAACGCTTAGCGGGCCGAGCGGATCGATCAGCCACTTCGGCGCCTTCTTCATGATCCCGGGGGCTGGCATCGGAATGATTTCCGGAAAGGCCAGAATGCCGGCATTGCCGGCACTGGCGCCGCGGGCAATTTCGCCGCGCTCCAGAAGCGTGACGGACTTCCCTTCATTCTGCAAATAAAGCGCCGACATGACGCCGACGATCCCCGTGCCGATGACCAGCACTTCGCATTTGCCCAGAGAGCCGTTTCTATCCATGTCTCATCCATTCCGAACGAGATAAGCGCCGATCGCAAATCCGTCGCTTGCCTACCATTTTTGAATATTGTTTGTCGACTAGGACGTGTCGTGGGAATCCAGCCCAGCAGTTCCAGAGACCGTGTCGTGCTTCACGGCTCTCTCGGGGATTTCACCACATTGTCCGGCGTGATCAAAGCGTAGCTGAACCGCTGCATCTTGCCTTCGACAGGAAAATACATCGGCGCCTCGAATGTGTTGACGCTTATGTCGTTCAACGTCACACCCATTTGCGCCTGCAGCCAATCCACCATGCCAGCCGACTCGTCGCGTCCGGTAACCCAGACGAACAACACGGGATGATCGCTCGACAGCGCAAAGGCCGGATCGAAGTCGTCATAAGTGGTGGTGGCAACCGTGGTGTCTGGGAAAACAAACCGCAGATTTCCACCGGTGTACCAGTCGGAGGTCACGATGAGAGAAGGCGAGATCCCCTTCTCCTGAATGTGCTGCCGGAAGACCTGCCAGTCGTTGTTGGATCTCGATGTCTTGCCGAGCATCGCCTGGACCGGCACGGAGACGATCAAAGCGACGGGCAAAATGGCCATGACGACGAGGCAGACGGGCAGAACTTTCTTGACGAAAAAGGCTGGATCGAATGACCTCTGTTCAAGCCACAGCGCTGCAAGGATCGGGAATGGCATGACGAGCGGGAGCAACCATCTGTCTCTCACCTCCGTCATCGTCGTTGCTATAATGACGACGAGGAGAACCGCCGCAAGTGCGATGAAGTAATGCAGGAAGAAGCGGCGCCAAGGCGAGACCTGTTGCTCGCCGGTTGTAGTGTCCGTCCTTTTCGCACTTGACGCAAAAATCACCAGCGCAGGCAGGATCATCACAATCGCCGATCCAGAAAAGACGTGCGCGATGCCCGTCAGGATCTGCATCCACCGGCTTTCAGGCGCCTCTTCCGCCATCCGCCGCAGTGTCACATCCGAGGCAAATTGCAGGTTGTCGAAGAGCCATATCGAATGCGGCAGGAAGACGAGAAGGCTGATCCCGATCGTCAGCAGAATGCGCCAATCGAAGATGCGCTCGCGCCCCTTTGGATGCAGCCAGACGGCAAGGAGGATCGCGGGAAGGATGAGGACAAAATTGTATTTCGACAGCATCCCAAGGCCGACCGCAACTCCGGTCAGCACATAGCCCATCGTGGTTGGCGTCTTAAGAAGCCGGACGCTCAGATAGATCGCCCACAGGCTGGTCAGCATCAGCATCGTCGTGTGCGTGAGATCGCGCTGCGCTTGCCAGAACAGCTGAGGGCTCACGAAAAACGCCAGTGACGCAACCAGGACCAGAGACTTCTCTCTCAAGACGAGGTCGGACAGTTTCACATAGGTCGCAAATACCAGAAAAAGAATGAGGTTCTTGGCAACAGCAAGACCCAGCATCGAGGTGCCGAAGATCGCAAAGATTGCCTGCTGGTACCAGTTATAGAGCGGCGGCTGGGCGTCATAGCCGAGCGCCATCCACTGGGCAAACAGCAACTGCTGTGCTTCGTCTATACGTAGTGCCGGAGGGAGCAGGAGGCGAACGGCGATCTGAATGAGAAAGTAGATGCCAAAAAGGGCAATTACCGCGTTCGGATTGTTCGCCAGAGAGCTTGTGAGCCGCCTGTAGAGACTGTTTATGCCCGACGCTCTATGCTCCAGACCTGTGCAGAGTGCCATAGTGGATCCAGCTTTTCGTCATGCGCATTCGCCAGAATGGCGAATGTTTGCGGGGCGTTTTAGCATGGCCTAATTATTTTGCGCGTGAAAAATCACGCTTTCGAGACAGAAAATTCTACAGGATCTTTTGCGTAGCGAGGATGCCCGGCCTACCGGGCATCCTGCCTTTGCATTAGCGTCCGGCGTTGTAGGCAGCGATCGCGGCCATGTTGACGATATCGCTGTCCTTCGCACCCATGGCGGTGATCTGCACCGACTTGTCGAGACCGACCAGCAGCGGACCGATCACAGTAGCACCGCCAAGTTCCTGCAGCATCTTCGTCGAGATCGACGCGGAATGGATTGCCGGCATGACGAGAACATTGGCCGGTCCAGAGAGCCGTGCGAACGGATACTGGCTCTGCATCTTTTGGTGGTTGAGGGCGATGTCTGCCGCCATTTCACCGTCCACCTCGAAGCTCACATTGCGCTTGTCGAGAATGCGAACCGCTTCGCGAACCTTGTCGGAACGCTCCCCGACGGGGTGCCCGAAGGTGGAATAGGCAAGCATCGCAACGCGCGGCTCGTAGCCGAAACGCCGCGCCAGTCCTGCCGCTTCTTCCGCAATATCCGCCAGGTCTTCGGCCGACGGCATGTCATGAACGGCGGTATCCGCGACAAAGACAGTGCGATTGCGCGAGACGACAAGAGAGACGCCGATGACGCGGTGGCCAGGCTTCACGTCGATGCAGCGGCGTACGTCTTCAAGCGCTGTGGAGTAGTTTCGTGTCGTGCCGGTCACCATCGCATCCGCGTCGCCCATCGCCACCATGCAGGACGCAAAATGGTTTCGGTCGTTATGGATCAGGCGCTGGACATCGCGCAGCAGCAAGCCTTTGCGCTGCAGGCGGGCGTAGAGGTAATCGATGTAGGAATCGACCCGCTCGGACAGGCGCGCATTGGTGATCTTGATGTTCGGGCGGTCGAGATCGATGCCGGCGCGCTCGGCATTGGCCTTGATGATGTCGTCACGACCGAGAAGGATGGCAGTGCCAAGCCCTTGCGCGGTAAACGAGATCGCCGCACGCATGACTTGCTCTTCTTCGGCTTCGGCGAAGACCACGCGCTTTGGCGAGCGGCGGATGCGCTCGTAGAGGCGCTGCGTGGTGGATGCCATCGGGTCGCGGCGAGCCGATAGTTCGCGGGCATAGGCATCGAGATCCGGGAGCACGCGGCGCGCCACGCCGGTCTCAATCGCAGCCTTCGCGACGGCGACCGGGATCGCCGAAATCAGGCGCGGGTCGAAGGGAACAGGGATGATATATTGCGCCCCGAAGCGGGGACGGTTGCCCTGATAGGCAGCAGCCACATCGTCCGGCACGTCTTCGCGGGCGAGATCGGCAAGCGCCTGGGCCGCTGCGATCTTCATCTCGTCATTGATCTGACTTGCACGCACATCGAGCGCGCCGCGGAAGATGTAAGGGAAGCCAAGAACGTTGTTGACCTGGTTTGGATAATCCGAACGCCCCGTTGCCATGATGGCGTCATCGCGAATGCGCGAGACTTCTTCCGGTGTAATTTCCGGATCGGGATTGGCCATGGCGAAAATGATCGGCTTCGGTGCCATGGAGCGGATCATCTCTTCGGTGAAAGCACCCTTCTGCGAGAGACCGAACACCACATCCGCACCCTTCATCGCTTCTACGAGTGTGCGGTTGTCAGTCTTCGTTGCATGCGCTGACTTCCACTGGTTCATGCCCTCGGTGCGTCCCTGATAGATGACGCCCTTGGTATCGCACATGGTGATGTTGGCGGGGTTGAAACCCATGGCCTTGATCAGGTCCATACAGGCGATCGCCGCCGCACCCGCGCCGTTGCAGACGAGCTTTGTGGTGTTGAAGTCGCGACCCGTCAGCGCAATGGCATTGATGAGGCCGGCAGCGGCAATGATGGCGGTACCGTGCTGATCATCATGGAACACCGGAATGTCCATGAGTTCGCGCAGACGGCTTTCGATGATGAAACATTCCGGCGCCTTGATATCTTCGAGGTTGATGCCGCCGAAGGAGGGGCCGAGATAGCGCACGCAATTGATGAAGGCGTCTGCATCTTCCGTATCCACTTCCAGATCGATGGAGTCGACATCGGCAAAGCGCTTGAAGAGGACGGATTTGCCTTCCATCACCGGTTTGGACGCCAGCGCGCCTAGGTTTCCGAGGCCAAGGATGGCAGTTCCGTTGGAAATGACCGCCACCATGTTGCCGCGCGTCGTATAGTCATAGGCGGTGGCAGGATCCTCCGCGATCGCCTTCACCGGCACTGCGACGCCAGGGGAATAGGCCAGCGACAAATCCCGCTGCGTTGCCATCGGCTTGGTCGGAACGATTTCAAGCTTGCCGGGACGGCCTTCCGAATGGAAATCCAGGGCTTCCTGATCCGTAACCGATGTTCTTGTGCTGGCGGGCTTTGACGAGTCTGACATGAGCTTGCGGTACTTTCCGGCTATCAACAGTATAAAATCTCTGCCGTAGTTATTGTATTTTCGGCGCTGGTGCCAAGGACTGAATGTTGTTCACTGCAGCAAAATTGAAGACGAGAACCACTGAGACAGATTCAATCGATTAGTTTGCAATTCCTCATATTAATCTTCGCTTCGGACGTCAGGCGCAGTGTGGATAACGGGGAGGGCAATGCCGCTCTTGTGCTGCTGTCGCGTCCACAACATCGGGAGTTCGTGGTTTGCGCCAGCTCACAGGCTTTTCTGCCCGAGAGGCTATTGATAAGTCCTCCTTATGAAAATGACTCTTTCGCCATTGTCATTCCGGCCCAGACGACGCTATACCGCCGGTAGTGGTTTTGGATGACGGCAATGTCTCGTCCTCCGAACCCTGGGAGGATTTGTTCTGGTATTTTGGTCGTCGGCAACAGGGTCGGCGACGATCTATGCAATGAATGGATCGATATGACTGTCACGGCGGACGTCTTTCCCCTCAATCGTCCTTGTTCGGTTGCGCCAACCTCATCGAGGTCGCGTCCAGAAACTCTTCCTGCGAACTGTCCCGGCGGTGCCGGAAACCGAACGATTATCGAGCCTTCCTTTTTTCGGTGGCTCTCCAACCGGATATTGACTCTATGAATAAATCTGCAAATTCACTTTCACTTCCAGCCAGATTATGGCTGTTGGTGCTGGGCCTGGTCATCCTTGCCGCGGGCTTGTTCTTCGCCATCGGCGGCGGCAAGCTCTTTGCGCTTGGCGGCAGCCCCTATTTCGTCACGGCTGGTGCAGCGCTCGTCATCTCGGGCCTGCTGATCATCCTGCGCAAGCCTGCCGGCGCTCTTCTTTTCGGCCTTGTTTTCATCGGCACCGCCATCTGGGCGGTGTGGGAGGCAGGCTTACACTTCTGGCCGCTGATCTCGCGTATGCTGGCGATCGGCGTCGGTGCAACGGTGGTTGCGCTGTCCTATCCGCTTTTGCGGCGCGCGCAGGGCAAGACACCTGCCTATGGTTCTTCCTTTGCCGTTGCTGCCATCTTGGCCATCGCCTCCGGTGCTGGTTTCGCCGGCATGTTCGTGCCGCATCCAACTGTCGCCTTCAAGGGCGAGGCGGCTCAACTGACACCGGTGACGGCTGGCGATGAGCAGAAGAACTGGGAGCACTACGGCAATACCGCAGGCGGCAGCCGGTTCGTGGCTCTGGATCAGATCACGCGTGACAATGTCAAAGACCTCAAGGTCGCGTGGACTTATCACACTGGCGATACGCCGATCAGCCCCGGTGCAAACGGTGCGGAAGATCAGGAAACGCCGCTACAGGTGGGCGACACCGTCTTCCTTTGCACACCCCATAACAATGTCATCGCTCTCGATGCCGATACAGGTGCTCAGAAGTGGAAGACGGAAATCAACGCCAAGTCGTCCGTCTGGATGCGTTGCCGCGGTCTTGCCTATTTCGACGCAAAGGCACCGCTGCAACAGCCGACCGTACCTGGCTCCACGCCTGTCACGCCCGTGACCGTTGCAGACGGTGCGCTTTGCCAGCGCCGCATTCTGATGAACACGATCACGGCTGAACTGATTGCGCTCGATGCCGATACTGGTGCATTTTGCCCGGACTTCGGCACCAATGGTCGCGTCGATTTGAAGGTCGGGCTCGGCAACGCGCCTGATCCGCAATATGTACTGACCTCCGCACCAACGCTTGCGGGCACCACGGTCGTGGTTGGCGGTCGTATCGCCGACAACGTCCAGGTGGATATGCCAGGTGGCGTGATGCGTGGCTTCGACGTGATCACCGGCGAACTGCGCTGGGCCTTCGACCCCGGCAACCCAGAGATCACCAAGCTGCCACCCGAAGGCCAGACCTATACGCGCTCCACGCCGAATGTCTGGGCCGCAATGTCCTATGATCCGGCGCTGAACACCGTCTTCATGCCGGTCGGCAGCCCCTCCGTCGATCTTTACGGTGCAACGCGCACGCCGCTCGACCATAAATACGGCGCATCGATGCTCGCTCTTGACGCCACAACGGGTCGTGAGAAGTGGGTCTACCAGACGGTCCACAACGACCTCTGGGACTTCGACGTGCCGATGCAGCCAAGCTTCATCGACTTCCCGAAGGCAGATGGTACGACCGTGCCCGCTCTCGTTTTCGGCACCAAGGCTGGCCAGATCTATGTCCTCGACCGTGCCACGGGTCAGCCACTGACCAAGGTGGAAGAGGTCCCGGTCAAGCCGGCCAATATTCCGAACGAGCGCTATGCGCCAACACAGCCACGGTCCGTCGGCATGCCGCAGATCGGTGCGCAGACGCTCACCGAAGCGGATATGTGGGGCGCGACCCCATTCGATCAGCTTCTGTGCCGCATCGCTTTCAAGGGCATGCGCTACGACGGCCTCTATACCGCGCCTGGCACTGACCTGTCGCTCAGCTTCCCGGGCTCGCTTGGTGGTATGAACTGGGGCGGTCTATCGACCGATCCGACGACGAACA
>Ga0308171_1004420_pt1 | contig 11568 bp, 9 predicted proteins | sample PhyGR1_FD_202135 | JGI IMG/M metagenome (GOLD analysis project Ga0308171, IMG submission 202135) | Phyllosphere microbial communities from UC Gill Tract Community Farm, Albany, California, United States - DLSLSG.R1 | ecosystem: Host-associated > Plants > Phyllosphere > Unclassified | place: USA... | reverse complement strand
ATAGAGACGCCGCCGGAACTGAAGGGCGGCACCGCCACCAAGCGCCCGAAGCCGGCCAAGCTCAACACTGGCATCGAGATCATGGTGCCGGAGTACATCGTCAATGGCGAGCGCGTGCTGGTGAACACCGCCACCGGCGAATTTGCCGGCCGCGCCGACTAAGCGCCCTGCACTGATCGCCTGCCTGTCCCTGCTTGCGGCGTACTCGCCGCAGGCAGCAGACAACAAGAAAAAGGGGACGGAGGGGATTAAGTCGTTTGGGCCATGAACGACTTAATCCCCTCCGTCCCCTTTTTTAGTTATCTGCCGCCGAAGGTGCCGCAGCCGTGGTACTGGCGCGTGCCCACGGCCAGCATTGCCTTGGCCTCGAATGTCTCGCCACTCATGCCGTCCTGGCAGGTGGTGCGCTGGAAGCTCAGCTTGATATCGGTGCCATCCGCCGCCTTGCCAACCCAGCCATCTGCACCCTCGGTCGGTTTGGCGACGATGAAGCGGCGTTCGCCGTAATCCACATCCACCTGCAGGCCGGGCGTATCGCCGTCGACGACGGCCAGCCATCCCGGCTCGTTGCCGGTGGCGCGGAATGCCGCGTTGCCGGCACTGCCATCGCCCTCGGTTGCTTCCACCGCACTGCACTCTCGGTCCGCCTCGCCCTTCAGGCTGAGCAGCGCGTCGTCAGTGCCGCGGGTCCAGAAGCTGTTGCCCTTGCCGTCGGCATACTTCGCTCCTGAAGCCGCGCGTTCGGAGGACATCGCGAAACTGCGCCCGTCAATCATCACCGTTGCGGCGTCTTCGCCGTTGAAGGTCGCACGCACGTCCAGGTGGCCGCAGCGATAGCGGGTTTCGTTGCCGGCGCCATCAGCAGCGGCGGCCACCGGCGCCGGTGCAGGCGTTGCGGCCGCATCGCCTGCGTTGCTGGCGGCCGGCGTCGGTGCCGGTTGGCACGCACTCAACGCCAGGCCGAGGGAAGCCACCAACAGGTTGGGAAGTACACGCATGGCTCGACTCCTTGTCGACACTACAGAGACACCGGACCCTACCATCTGGATGCGAACGGGGCCTGAAAGCCGCATGACCGTGTTCAGCCTGCCAGTACCGCCATCGACAGCAGCTGCGCGCCGCTGGCACCGGAAGTACTTGTCCAGACGCGCAACAGGCGCAGGCGCTGCACGTGTTCACGCCCCCGCCAATGCACATGCAGCTGAACATCGCTGGACAACAACGCAAGCCGACCACACAGCAGCGTCTCCACCGCATGCGCCTGCAGCGCATGAATCTGCAGATGCCCTTGTCGCCAGTCCTGCAACCAGGGCAGCTCGAGCACCCGCCCACCCTGCCCATCCATCATGAACAACACCGGTGACAGCAGCACAGCAACCGCCCCTTTGTTGCCGTCCAGCAGCGCATCCCGCAGCTGCTGCTCCAACACGCGCAGCTGCGCCTCGTACAGGCCCTCAGGGTTCCTGCTTTCCATCCACCTGCTTTCCATCCCCGCTTCCTCCCGGCGTCGGCCGGCGTCGGCGCAGGCGCTGCGCAAGCCACTGCTGCGCCCCCTGCACCACCACATAGAACACCGGCACGAAGAACACGGCCAACACAGTCGCACTGACCATGCCGCCGAACACACCGGTACCGATGGCCTGTTGCGTTTCCTTTGAAGCCCCCTGCGCCAGCATCAGCGGCACCACGCCCAGCGCGAACGCCAGCGAGGTCATCACGATCGGTCGCAATCGCAGGCGTGCTGCTTCGATGGTCGCCTCGATCAGACCGCGTCCCTGCTGTTGCAGCTGGCGGGCGAACTCGACGATCAGGATCGCGTTCTTCGCCGAAAGTCCGATCACCGTGATCATGCCGACCTTGAAGAACACGTCATTGGGCATCCCGCGCAGCAGTACTGCAGCGACGGCGCCGAGCAGGCCCAACGGCACCACCAGCATCACCGCCAGCGGGATCGACCAGCTCTCGTACAGTGCCGCCAGCACCAGGAACACCACCAGCATCGACAGCAGCAGCAACCACGGCGCCTGGGCACCCGACTCGCGTTCCTGCAGCGACTGGCTGGTCCATTGCAGGGCGAAACCCGCTGGCAGCTGCTGCGCGAGGCGCTCCATCTCGACCATCGCCTGGCCAGTGGACACCCCGCCGGCAGGTGCGCCGGACAGATTCAATGCCGGGAACCCCAGGTAGCGTTGCAGCTGCAGCGGCGCCTCGGTCCAGTGTGGGGTGACCAGTTCGGACAGCGCCACCATGCCGCCTTCGCTGTTGCGGACATACAGCTTCAGCACATCCTCAAGCTGCATCCGGTGCGGCGCATCGGCCTGCATGATCACCTGCTGCATGCGCCCGCGATTGGGAAAGTCGTTGACATACTGCGAGCCCATCGCCGCCGACAACGTCGCACTGATATCGGTGAATGCCACGCCCATCGTTTCGGCCTTGGCGCGATCGATATCCAGCCGCACATTGCTGCCCGCCGGCAGGCCATCGGCATTCACTTCGGCCAGCAACGGACTTGCCTCTGCCAGCTTCAGCAGCTGCTGCAGGGCAGCGCGCAGCTCCGCCTGGCCCTGTCCGGTACGCGCCTGCAGCGCCAGCGAGAAGCCGGAGGAACGGCCAAGGCTGTCGATGGCCGGCGGCATCACGCTCATCACCTCGCCTTCCGGGACCGTTGCCATGGCCTGCTGCGCCGCCTTCACCTCGTCCGATGCGGTGCTGCCGCCGCGTTCACCCCAGTCCTTCAACATGGTGTAGGTCAGCGCAGCGCTTGGGCCGGAACCGGAGAAACTGTAGCCGAGGATGGCCTGGTTGGACGCGATCGCCGGCCGCGACGCCACGTGCTGCTCGTAGGCCTCGACCACGGCCAGCGTACGCTCGGCAGTTGCTTCGGCGGGCAGCTGGATGGACGTCATGAAATAGCCCTGGTCCTCTTCCGGCAGGAACGCACCCGGCAACCAATGCAGGCCGATCAGCAATGCCACCAGCAAGGCAGCGAACAGGCCCATCACCCGGCCACTGCGCCGCAGTACGGCCGCCACGCCCTGCTGGTAACGCCCGGTCATCCGCTCGAAGCCGCGGTTGAACGCACCGAACACGCCGCCGCGGCCGTGGTGACCACGCGTGCCCTGCCGCAGCAGCGTCGCGCAGAGCGCCGGGGTCAGGCTCAGCGCCAGCAGTGCCGAGAACAGGATGGACACCGACATCGCCACGCTGAACTGGCGGTAGATCGCCCCGACCGAGCCACTGGCCAGGGCCATCGGGATGAATACCGCCGTCAGCACCAGGGTGATGCCGATCACCGCACCGGTCAGCTCACGCATCGCCTTGATCGTAGCCTCGCGTGGCGGCAGCCCCTCTTCGGCCATGATCCGCTCCACGCCCTCGACCACCACGATCGCGTCGTCAACAATGATGCCGATCGCCAGCACCATGCCGAACATGGTCAATACGTTGATCGAGAAGCCCAGCGCCAGCATCACCGCGAAGGTACCCAGCAGCGCGATCGGCGCGACCAGGGCGGGAATCAGCGTATAGCGCCAGTTCTGCAGGAACAGGTACATCACTGCAAACACCAGCAGCATCGCCTCGATCAGGGTCTGCAGCACCTTCTGGATCGAGACTTTCACAAAGGGCGCGGTATCGAACGGGATGCTGGATTCGACACCGCGCGGCAGCAGTGGCTGCAGGTCGGCCATGCGTTCGCGCACCGCCGTGGCGGTACGCACCGCATTCGCGCCAGGGCGCAGCTGCACGCCGGCGGCCGTTGCCGGATAGCCATCTTCGCGCGTGCCCCAGGCATAGCTCTGTGCGCCCAGTTCGACCCGGGCAACATCGCCAAGCAGCACCCGCGAACCATCGGCACCGGCGCGCAGCACGATCGCCGCGAACTGCCCGGGCGTGGACAGCTGGCCTTCGGCACTCAGGGGCACGGTGATGCGCTGGCCGGGAACGCCGGGCGAATCGCCGATGCGGCCTGGCGAGATCTCAAGGTTCTGCTGCTCGATCGCGCTGGCGACATCGCCCATGGTCAGGCCGTAGCCGGTCAGGCGGGTCGGGTCCAGCCAGATCCGCATCGCCTGTTCGGCACCGAACAACTGCACGCGGCCGACGCCGTCGATGCGCCGCAGCTCCTCGATGATGTTGCGCGCCATGAAATCGCCCAGCGCCGCTTCGCTGACACTGCCATCGGGTGAGCGCAGGCCCACCAGCATCAGGAACCCGGAGTCGGCCGCCTCCACGAACAGGCCGTTCTGGCGCACGCTGCGCGGCAGGCGCGGCTCGATCGCCTTGATCCGGTTCTGCACGTCCACCTGTGCCAGCTCGGGATCGGTGCCGGGCTTGAAGGTGGCGGTGATCGACGCTTCACCGGAAGTGTCCACCGACGATTCGAAGTACAGCAGATGCTTGACGCTGGACAGCTCACGTTCGATCAGGCCGACCACCGCGTCATTCAACGTCTGCGGGCTGGCGCCGGGATAGCTGGCATAGATGCTGACGCTGGGCGGTGCGACGGCCGGGTAGCGCTCGACCGCCAGCCGCGGAATGGCCAGCACGCCGGCCAGGATGACGAAGATCGCCAGCACCCAGGCAAATACCGGGCGATCGATGAAGAAACGAGCCATGTCGTAGGTTCCTGGAAGGGCTCAGCCCTGGCTTGCGGATGTGGGCGGTGCGCTGGCGCTGGCCACCGGCACCTGCCAGTCGCGCGGATCGACCAGCACGCCTTCCTGCAGGCGCTCCTGGCCTTCCACCACCACCTTCTCGCCAGCCTTCAGGCCGTGCCGCACCAGCCATTGCCGGTTGACGCTGCCGTCAACCTCCAGCGTGCGGATCACCGCCTTGCCATCGGCGGCGATGACCCAGGCATAGGCCTGGCCACCGGCGCTGCGCAGCACTGCCTGCTGCGGCAGCAGCAGCGCGCTGGCCGGCGCACCACGCGGCACCCGTGCACGCACGTACATGCCCGGCAACAACTGCCGTTCTGGGTTGTCGACCAGGATGCGCAGGATCACATCGCCGGTGCGTGCATCGACATTGACACCGGAGAACAGCAGCCGGCCGCGCTCGGGCAGCGGCGTACCCGCCGCGCCGATGATCGTCACCGGCAACTCGCCGTCCACCGCGCTGCGCTGCAGGGACTGCAGCTGCGAAGCAGGCTGGCGCACGTCCACATAGACCTGGTCGATCTGCTGCACCACCGCCATCGGCTCGGCGTCGGCGACACCGACCAGCGCGCCTTCGGTCACCAGTGCCTGGTCGATGCGGCCATCGATCGGTGCACTGACCGTGGCGTAGCGCAGGTCGAGCTGGCGTCGCGCCAGGATCGCGCGCGCCTCGTTGACCGCTGCCCGGGCCTGCTCATGCTCGGCACTGGCATCATCGCGGTGCTGCTGGCTGACCGCCTGCGCGGCCGCCAATGCCTGCAGCCGCTGTGACTGCACACGGCTGCGGCCCAGTGCCGCCTCGCTGCGCTGCAGCGCCGCCAGCGCCGAATCGACGTCGGAGCGGAACGCCGCCGGGTCGATCTGGAACAGCGGTTGACCCGCATGTACTTCCGCCCCCTGCTCGAACATCCGGCGCTGCACGATGCCGCCGACCTGCGCACGGATCTGCGCGGTGCGCACCGCCGCCACCCGGCCAGGCAGCTCATCATCGCGCTGCACCACCTGCGGGCCAACGGTCACCACGCTGACACGCGGCGCGGCTTCGACGGTGGGTTCGGGGCGGGAGCAGGCCGTCATGGCCAAGGCGAAGGCCGCGACCAGCGCGACCGGAGTCCTGAAGGTTCTCATTGCTGTGCACAGTGCCGCAGACGCGGCTGAGGAATCATGAAGCGCGCAGTGTGCGTGGCGATGATGGGGTTTCGATGGAGGAAGTGTGGAGATACGATGGAGGGCAAGCACCTTCCGGCCTCGCCTTGCCATGCATGCCTCCCCTGCCCTCGCGGCGCTGGTCCTGATCGTCGAGGACGAAGCCGAGATCGCCGACATCCTCACCGCCTATCTTGAACGCGAAGGCCTGCGCACCCTGCGTGCGGCCGATGGCCAGGCGGCCCTGGACCTTCATCGCAGCATGCGCCCGGACCTTGTGCTGCTGGACGTGCAGCTGCCGCGGCTGGATGGCTGGAGCGTGCTGACCCAGTTGCGCCAGCGCGGTGAAACGCCAGTGATCATGCTGACCGCGCTGGACCAGGATCTGGACAAGCTGACCGCATTGCGGATGGGCGCCGACGACTATGTGGTCAAGCCATTCAACCCGGCCGAGGTGGCCGCGCGCGTGCGTGCAGTACTGCGGCGTACGCTGCGCAGCCCGCGCGCCGATGCCCCCAGCGCCCTGCGCGTGGGCCCGTTGCTGATCGATACCGCCACCCACGCGGTGCATGTGGAAGGCGAAGGCTACAGCCACGAGCTGCTGCTGACCCTCACCGAGTTCAAGCTGCTGCATTGCATGGCATTGGCCCCGTCACGGATCTTCAGCCGCAGCGAGTTGATGCACCAATGCCTGCCGGAAAGCGAGGCGCTGGAGCGTACCGTGGACAGCCATGTCAGCAAGCTGCGGCGCAAGCTGGACGAAGTGGGCCTCACCCAGATTCCGGCCAGCGTGCGCGGTGTCGGCTACCGCCTGATGGCCGACCGCTGATGCGCCGCTCCGGGCTCAGCCGGCACATCATCGTGTCGATGTCGCTGATGGTCGTCGGCGTCATCGTGATGGTGATCCTCTCTTCGTGGCTGCTGTACGCCGTACTGATCGAGTTCTTCCCGGCCAGCGCCGAAGAGCCGGAAGGTTGGCTGCCAAGCGGACCGGAGCTGGCCTGGATGGTCGGGGTGATCCTGACCGGGCTGGCGCTGGCGATCGCCGCCTCGTTCCGGCTGGCCCACCGCATCCTGTCGCCGCTCAATTCACTGGTGGACAGCGTGCGTGCGCTGGCTGGCGGCGATCTCGGTGCGCGCGCCACGGCCGAGGCCAACTCGCCCGGCGAGGTCGCAGCGCTGGTGGACGATTTCAATGCGATGGCACGCCGCCTGCAACACATGGAAAGCGAACGGGTGATGTGGCACGCGGCCATCGCCCACGAACTGCGCACGCCGGTGACGATCCTGCGCGGCCGCCTGCAGGGCCTGGCCGAAGGCGTGTTCCAGCCCGATGAGTCGCAGTTCCGCAGCCTGCTGGCGCAGGTCGAGGGCCTGTCACGGCTGATCGAGGACCTGCGGGTGTTGAGCCTGGCCGACAACGCCCGCCTCGACGTGCGCCGCGCCCGTACCGATGTGGTGGCCGAGGTGCATTCGGTGATGACCCTGGTCGATCCCGCGTTCCGCAGCACCGGCTTCGTGCTGGAGCTGGAAACCAGCCGCGAGGAGCACCCCGCCCATTGCGACCCGACGCGGTTGCGGCAGGCGCTGCTGGCCTTGCTGGAAAACGCGCGCCGCTATGCCAACCCGGGCAAGGTGCGCATCGCCGTGCATGACACCGTGGCCCACGTACAGGTGGCGATCGAAGACGAAGGCCCGGGCATCGACCCGGCCCTGCATGCGGACATCTTCAATCCATTCATGCGCGGCGACGGCTCACGATCGCGCCTGGGCGGTGGCAGTGGCCTCGGCCTGGCCGTGGTCAAGGCCATCGCCGATGCGCACGGCGGCCAGGTCTACTGCACCCCGGGCAGCAGCGGCGGCAGTCGTTTCATCATCGAGCTGCCGCGCCAGTAGGCGGCACTGCGGCCGCCTGCTCACGCACGCGCGCACCCAACACAGCGAGATTGCGGTCGATGTCATCCAGCTCGCGCCGCTGTGATGACGGCAACTGCGCGCGCAGCTGCACGCGCAGTGCCTGCCAAGCGGGTACTGCCTGTGCGCTGGCAGCGGCCGCTGCCCGTGCAACTTCCGCCTGTTCTTCCGCCTGCGGCAAGCCGTAGCCCGCGTCGGCCAGCAACTGCCCCGGGCGCAACCACTGCCCGCTCTGTTCCAGCAATGCGCGCAGCGAGCGGGTAGCGCTGCTGTCCGGGTTGTCCAGCAACCGTCGCTTCAGTGCATCGCGTGCACGCAGCTCCGCGCGCCGCTGCGCCGCTTGTTCCAGCAGCAGCAGACCGGCGCTTGCGCGCACATCACCACGCAGCAGCCACGGCGCGCGCTGTTGCGCCGGCAGCACCAGCCACGCGCGCACATCACGTGCCGGCAGCGCCATCTGCGCGGCGGCAACCGCGAACAACTGCTGGTAGTGATCACGCGCCGAAGCAAAGTAATAGCCCTGCGCCTGGGCCTGCACGGGATCGGCCAGCACCTGTTCGTCCAGCGCATGCAGGCGCGCCAGCCGTCGCCGCAACCCGCGCGGGCTCAGCTGTGCCAGCCCGGCTTCGCCCAGGCGCGGAACACCAGCCTGCAGCAGTTTCGCCGTCTCCACCGCGCAGTTGTTGCTGACAAAGTAGTAGCGGCCGTCATAGCTCCAGTGCACCTGGGCGGTGCGCTCCAGCAGGCTGGCAATCTCGCTGCGGTCCAGCTGCAGCGGCAACGAGGCCAGCCCGCGCAGCTCGACCTTGGTGTATTCGTCCACCACCTGCTGCAGCGGCAGCACGAACAGGCGCGAGGGATAGCCTCCGGTCAGGCCGCGCCAGTTGGAGATCTGCACATCGCCAACGAAGGCGCGAAAGGACAGCACCCGATGATGGTCCAGGTCCAGCCTGCAGTCCGGCCCCGGTGCGCGGCCGGGACGACAGATCACCAGCCGCAGCATGCTGTGGCCCCAGCGGCTCATCGGCTGCGCACTGCCTTCGGCGAACAGGTAGTCCACGGCATACACCCGCGCCGGGTCCAGTGCCAGCAGCGATGCAGCGCCCTCTTCCGCATCGGCCTGCAGCAGCGGCACGGTGCCCGCACAGTGCGGCGCGGGCAGCGATGGCGGGGTACCGAAATGCACCCGGTACCACTGCGCCAATGCCGGACGGCGGCAGGCGAACTCTGCATCGAGCACGAAGTGTTCGGCGTTCACCGCCAGGTACTCGGCCGGGTCGGTCAGTTCGTAGGCATCGGGACTGCGGTCGCGGAAGGCGTTGTCACCGCGACCCAGATGCCAGGGCTTGCGCTGCCAGCCGGCAAGGTCACGCCAACGGGCAGTGCGTGACCAGTGCGGCCCCGTGCGGTCGGCAACATGGGTCAATTCGTGCAGCAGCGCACTGCGCCGTGCGCGTCGGGCACCGGCCACGTCGTCATCCAGCAGGTCGCGGCGCAGCGCGATGCCCCCGGCGAAGGCACGGCCATGCACATTGGCGGGCAGGTCGTCACGCCAGCCCACCCGTACCTGCGCGGGCAAGGCACGCAGCAGGCCGGCGGGCAGCAACGACTGCACATCCGCCAGTGTCTGCATTGCTACCTGCTGCTGCGCCGGGCTCAGCCCGGCCGGGTCCAGCTGAAGGCGGTCGGCGGCATGGACTGTTGGAATGACCAGCCACGCCAACGCAACGAACCAGCCCATACGCTTGCGTCGCGTTGGACCATGCCCGGCAGCGCTCCACGCAGGTGTCATGAGGTTGCCGGCCAGCGGCCGGCACTACCCGGGCGCTGGATCAACGCGCCAGCAGGGCGCGCGCCAACTGCAGATCGCTCTGCTGCTGCGCAGCCGCATCCTGCTCACGCAGGTGCGCCAATGCCGCCTGCAGGCGTGCGCCACGGATCTGGCCATCGCTGGCGACAAACGCAGCCGCATCATCGCGGGCGGCCAGCACCACCTTGTCATCGCCCGAGCTGCTGCCCGAGGAACCCGAAGAGGCGCCCGTCGCCGAACCGGCCGAGGTGCCGGCAAAGCTCGACGCGACGCCGGCCAGCGGCAGGGACAACAGGGCAACCAGCAGGAGCGGACGGATCATGGTCGGGGAGTTCGTTGATTGGGTGGGTGGAGCGTAACGGCTGGGTGAAGTCTTTGCCCGTGTCAAAGGTCGAACAATTTGCCGGGATTCAGCCGCCCTTCGGGATCGAACGCGCGCTTGACTGCTTTCATCAGCCCGATCTCGGCCGGGCCACGGGTGCTGTCCAGGTAGCCCTTCTTGACCAGGCCGATGCCGTGCTCGGCCGAAATGCTGCCATTGAAGCGCGCCAGCACCTGTGCCAGCAGCTTGGTCACGTGCTCGCACTGGTTCACGAAGTCGGCATCGCTGGTGCCATCCGGCTTGAGCACGTTGATGTGCAGGTTGCCGTCACCGATATGGCCGAACCAGACCACGTCGAAATGCGGGTAAGCGTCGCCGATCAGCGCCTGGGTCTCGGCCAGGAACGCCGGCATCGACGAGATCCGCACCGAGACATCGTTCTTGTAGGGCTTGTAGCGCGCCAGCGCCTCGGTGATGCCCTCGCGCAGGCGCCACAGCTGCGCCGCCTGGGCATCGCTGGCACTGATCACGCCGTCGCTGACCCAGCCGTTGCCCATGCAGTCCTCGAAGGCCGCCATCGCCGCCGCCTCCTGCGCCTCGTCACCGGCGGCAAACTCGGTCACCACGTAATAGGGATGCACTTCATCGAACGGCGCCTGCGCGCCATGGGCCAGCACATGTTCCAGCGCCCGGTCGGTGAAGAATTCAAAGGCCTGCAGCTGCAGCCGCGCACGGAACGCAGCGAACACCTGCATCAGCACATCGAAGCTGGGCAGCGCCAGCAGCATCACGTTGCTGGCCGGCGGCGGGTCGGTGAGCTTCACCGTGGCCTCGACGATCACACCCAGCGTGCCCTCCGATCCGATCAGCAGCTGGCGGAAATCGTAGCCGCTGGAGTTCTTGATCAGGCCCTTGTTGAGTTCGAGCAGTTCGCCCGAGGCGGTAACCACTTTCAGTCCGGCGATCCATTCACGGGTATTGCCGTAGCGGATCACCCGGATGCCACCGGCATTGGTGGCGATGTTGCCGCCGATCGAGCAGGACCCGCGCGCCGCGAAGTCCACCGGATAGATGAGGCCATGCTCCAGCGCGGCGTTGTGCAGCGCCTCCAGCGGCATGCCGGCCTGCACCACCAGGGTCCGGTCGACCGCATCGTAGTCCAGCGCCTTGTTCATCCGTTCCAGGCTCAGCACCAGCTCGCCATTGGCCGCCACCGCCCCGCCGGACAGGCCGGTGCGACCGCCGGAGGGAACCACCGCCACGCCCTCGGAAGCGGTCCAGCGCATCAGCGCCTGCACTTCTTCAACCGTGGCCGGCAACGCGATCGCCAGCGGCGCCGGTGTCCAGCGCCGGGTCCAGTCGCGGCCGTAATGCTCCAGGTCGGCAGGGTCGGTCTTCAGCTTCAGGCCGGGACAGGCCTGCAGCAACGAGGCGATGCGGGAATCGGTCATGACGGTCCGGCGCGGGGCGTGAAGAACGGGCAAGCGTGCCAGCGGCTGGGCCCAGCGTCCAGCCCCGCAGCGCGCTGGATAGCTGCAGTTGCAACCAATTGCGCACTGCACCATCGTCGTTGCGATCTGGCATAGTGGTCAGCCCCTGTCCCACTGGCCGTGCCGCCCCATGTCGCCGAAGAAGACCTCGTTCCCGAAGCAGGATATCCGCGTGCTGTTGCTGGAGGGGGTCAGCCAGACCGCCGTGGAGGTGTTCAGCGCCGC
>Ga0308171_1004419_pt1 | contig 11570 bp, 11 predicted proteins | sample PhyGR1_FD_202135 | JGI IMG/M metagenome (GOLD analysis project Ga0308171, IMG submission 202135) | Phyllosphere microbial communities from UC Gill Tract Community Farm, Albany, California, United States - DLSLSG.R1 | ecosystem: Host-associated > Plants > Phyllosphere > Unclassified | place: USA... | reverse complement strand
ACGCTTCATTTATGTTTGGGATATTTTTCGTGAATATTGGTTTTGGAACATTGCTGACCAGTTCTTATGCAAACTATTGGAAGTTTGGATTTTGGATCATTGCCTTTCTAAGTATCATCACACTTTTGATGCTGAGAGCTGCAAAAATAGATGAAGAACCAAACAATGATCATAGAAAAAAATCCGGCGAGTGGAAATTCTTTCAAACACCAAAGCTCGTTTATTTTTTCATCATCGTATTCTTTATGGTTTTTATAGAACAGAGTTTTAATTCCTGGCTTCCAAGCTTTTTCAGGAATAATCTGAAGATCAATTCTTACTTTGCATTGCAGGCTTCTGCATTTTTGGCCTTATTTTCATTTTTTGGAAGATTGATCACAAGTCGATTGATATTGAGGTTTCATTGGTTCAAATTTGTGTTGGTCTGTCTTTTCATGGTCTTCGTAATATTAGGAATTTGCCAAGTATTGATCTCTTATTTCTACGTTGATTTCAAATTTTCATTAATATTTCTAATGCCAATGGTTGGTCTTTTCCTTGCACCACTTTTCCCACTGTACAATTCTGAGATATTGAATAAGGTCCCGAAAGACAAAACCCACCTTTTGGTATCAATTGTTGTCATATTTTCCTCTTTGGGAAGTTCTGTAGGATCGCTCTATATGGCAATTGTTTTTCATAAAGATGCAAGTAATTTTTACCCTTTATTTATTTTATTGCCATTATTAATTATATTTGGCCTTACTTTTTTCCTAAACAAAACGCCAATAACCTATGACCGAGAACACCAAGAATAAACAAAATCTTAAAGAATTAATAGACACAAATGATTTCGTAGAACATGTCTCTGTGGACTGTGTGATATTCGGGTTTCACAAGGATACACTCAAGGTTCTTTTGCTAAAATATCATGATCTTGATCTATGGTCCGTTCCAGGTGGATTTATCTTCAATGACGAGAATCTGAACGATGCAGCTGCAAGAACATTACATGAGAGAACACATCTTTCGAACGTATTTTTGGAGCAATTCTACACTTTTGGAGATATCAAAAGAACCGAAAACAATACGCATCAAAAACTACTTGAAAATAGAAATATCGAAGTGGACCAAAATCACTGGATCTATCAGCGTTTTATTTCCGTAGGTTATTGTGCCTTAATAGATTATACTTTGACCTACACTTTCCCAGATTCCTTCAATGAAGTTTGCCAATGGTTCAATGTCAGCGAGTTACCAAATATGGCCTTCGATCACCAGGAAATGATAGAAAAAGGACTACTCTATCTCAGAAAAAATATTGATTATCAGGTGATGGGAAGTAATCTTCTTCCGGACAAATTTACGATGAAGGAGTTGCAACATCTTTACGAAGCCATCCTTGGAGAACCGCTCAGACGCAACAATTTCCAGAGAAAGATCCTCGGAATGAACATCCTGGAAAGATTGGAAAAACATTACAGTGGTTCTGCTAACAAAGCGCCTTTTCTGTACAGATTTTTGGACGGTTCGAACACTACGATTTCAAAATCGGACTTTGACTAATTGATTTACTTTTGTAAGGATCAAATAAAAACAAAAAAGACGACAGAATATGTCGTCTTTTCTATTATAAAAAATTCAAAATCTAATTTCTAGATTCTAAACTCTATCTGTTATTCTTCCCATCAACCTTGATTCTCTCTGGTCTGTTTGCCAATTCCCAAGCTGTGGTGAAAACTAATTGGGTTCTTTTCTGCAACAGTGGATAGTCTATTTTATCAGGTTTATCTGATGGTTTGTGGTAATCCTCATGAATTCCGTCAAAGAAGAATGCCACTGGAATATTATGCTTAGCAAAGTTATAGTGGTCTGATCTATAATATAATCTCTGTGGATCTTTCGGGTCGTCATATTTATAATTAAGTTCCAAATTGACAGATTTTTGGTTCGCAGTTTCATTGATCTTTTTAAGTTCTGTACTCAACATTTCGGAGCCGATCACGTACACATATTGTTTGCCTCTGTTTTCCGGATCGTCGCGCCCGATCATGTCGATATTAAGGTCAGCCACTGTGTTTGCCAAAGGAAAAACTGGATGGTCAGAATAATACTCGGAACCGAAAAGTCCGTGCTCCTCGCCTGTCACGTGAAGGAAAAGGATGGAACGTTTTGGACCATAACCTTTTTTCTTAGCTTCCTGGAAGGCTTTTGCAATTTCCATCACCGCTACAGTTCCACTTCCATCGTCGTCTGCTCCATTGTAAACCACGCCATTCTTTGTTCCTACGTGGTCATAATGTCCAGAGATGACAATCACCTCATTGGGCTTTTCACTTCCTTCGATATAGGCTAGGATATTTTCAGAATCTGGCAAAGCTTCACCATACTTTTTCATCGCCTCAGAAGGCACTTTTTGATAGTACGAACCCAAAGCTTCAGGAAAACCAATACCATATTTTTTATATTGCTCGATCATATAAACACCTGCTTTTTTCTGACCTGCACTTCCCGTGTCACGTCCTTCCATATCGTCGGCAGCAATCACATAAAGGTTTGTTTTGAGATCTTCCAGACTAATTTTATTATAAGCGTCTTTGAAACCTTTGCCCTCGTAAGTGAAGTTTTTTGCGGTCGAGCAGCTTTGCAACAGTGCAAAACCAGCAAGGAAACCGTATAGTTTTATATTTTTCATAAAGTAAATTTAGTATTAAGTCGGTGTTATAAAAGGATTGTTACAAAGTTTTACCAAATTTTTTCTTTAAATCAAATTCAGTTTTTACAAATAAAAAGATGGCCAGTAATATTGTTTCTACTATTCCGATCGTGTTGATCACATTTTGATCTGAAAAGAAAAATAAGCCTATAATTCCTGTTATTAGAAGTAGAATCCCGAAGGCCATCAATAATTTTGAAGACAACTTTTGAGCAAAATTCCATCGCTCCAAGTTTTTCATAGAACTTGTTGTCCTGTAACCATAGAGGTAATTGATCTTTTTTGGAGGAAACACAAACATCAGAATTCCTGCTAACAGAAATACTGAACCGACAAGAAATGGTACAGATGTGGAATTTTCTATCATAATTGATGATTTAGAATTAATTTTTCTCTCCGAAAGTTAATAATGTTCCGCTTGGGTCGATCAGCGAAAACTCTTTCATATGCCAAGGTTTTGTTTCCAATTTTCCGTTGGGATGGATTTCAATGCCTTTATCCTGAATTTCTTGATAAAATTTTTCAATCTCATTTTCAATTCTCAGATAGATCATAAAATCCGATTTTTCCGGAACCAAAGTTTCAAAGCTAAAAAAGTGGATCTCCAATTCCTGATATTTCGTGATCAGATAATTGCCGTGGTCAGCCACCAATTCAAAACCTAATTGCGAATAATAATTAAGTGTCTTTTCCTTATTGATAAAAGGAAGTTTGGGAATAATTAATGAAATCATAGTTCTGAATTATTAAGCTAATTCGTCATTCCATTCTCTGATGGTCACTTTTGCAATCAAACCTTCTTGCACAAAAGGGTCACCATTTACAAATTCCTCCGCAGCTTCTTTATTGATAAAGATGGCCATTGCACCTTCTCCAGGATTTCCAAAAGCGCCTGTTCCCAAAACTTTTCCAGACTTGATGAACTCTTCCTCCAACACTTCGTGGCGTGGAAAAACGGCCATAAACTCATCCATTGTTTTCTCTGTGTTGTGCTCGTAAAATACTACTGCTTTCATAATTTTATGTTTTAAATCTTAAATCATTTTTATTTCCAATTATTTGCTTGTTTAAACATTTTATATTCTTCTTTACTTTGCATTATATAAATCATAAAATCATCTAATTCAAGCTTAGTATTTTTTTGACCATATCTTTTCTGACAAGTTTCATTAATTTAAAATACTTTTTGAAATGATCAACACCGTTATTTTGTGGTGTTTGCAATTCAAGTGTCCATTCAGTAAAAACTTGAAACATTTCATCGGAAGCATACAAGAACATGTTTCTTTTTATATCTAAAATTCTTTTTAAAAGTTCATCATCTTTAAGCTTTTTTCCAATCTTTTCTCCATACAATGCATCAAAAATTATATATACTAATTCAGAATAAATTTGATATTTCTTTTCTGAAAGTTGGTTCTCTATTATTCTTATTCTGTCTTTTTGAAATTGAACTCTCCAAATCAAATATGTTGATAACGTTCCTAAAATGAGAACTAAAATTTCTTTAAAAGGTATATTTTCAAGCATAATGATTTTCGAATTATTAAATTAAAAATTATTTTACAATCAATTTTAGATTATAGTCACTTATATTTTAATGCGCTTCCAACCAGTTATTTCCAACACCAACTTCGACTAAAAGCGGAACTGTCGTCACAAATGCAGATTCCATTTCTTTTTTGATCAATGACATCGCAATATCTACTTCATCAATCGGCGCTTCGAAAAGTAGTTCATCATGAACCTGCAAAAGCATTTTGGTTTGAAGATTTTGAGCTTCCAATTCTTCATCAATTTTGATCATTGCCAATTTAATAATATCGGCGGCACTCCCTTGGATTGGCGCATTCACAGCGTTTCTTTCGGCGTGTGCTTTAACTACAAAATTGCTGGAATTGATATCTTTCAAATGGCGCTTTCTACCAAGGATCGTTTGTACATAACCTAGATCCTGAGCTTTCTTGACTTGCTCTGCCATATATTCTTTCAAACGCGGATAGGATTCATAATAAGAATCGATCATCTTTTTCGCTTCGGTTCTGGAAAGTCCGGTCTGTTCGGCTAAGGCAAAGGCACCTTGACCATAAATAATTCCAAAATTCACCGTTTTCGCTTGACCTCTTTGGGTTTTGGTCACTTCGTCCAATGGAATATCAAACAACTTCGCTGCCGTAGAAACGTGAATGTCTTCCCCATTTTGGAAAGCAGCGATCATATTTTGCTCGCCGGAAATTTCGGCAATCAATCTTAATTCAATTTGAGAATAATCGGCGGATATGATTTTTTTACCTTCATCCGAAACAAATGCACCACGTATTTGCTGACCTCTCAAAGTTCTGATCGGGATATTTTGAAGATTCGGATTGACGCTTGCTAAACGTCCGGTTGCTGCGACAGTTTGCGCAAAAGTCGTGTGGACGCGTTCATCTTTTTTATCAATTTGACTTGGCAACGCATCAACATAAGTCGATTTCAATTTCTGCAAAGTCCTGTATTCCAGAATCGAAGCGATGATCTCGTGCTTCGAAGATAATTTTTGAAGCACATCTTCAGAAGTTGCGTATTGTCCGGTTTTGGTCTTTTTAGCTTTCGGATCCAATTGCATTTTATCAAAAAGAATTTCGCCCAACTGTTTTGGAGAATTCATATTGAAGTTTTCTCCAGACAATTCAAAGATCTTGGATTCTAAAACGCGAAGGTCATTTTCCAAATCGATACTTTCTTGTGCCAACCAATTGTTATCGAGTTTTACGCCCGTTAATTCTATTTTCGCAAGAACTCGCATCAATGGCATTTCGACATTGTAGAACAATTCTTCCAGATTTTCTTTGGCCAATTGAGGCGCAAACAATTCATACAATTGAAACGTCACATCCGCATCTTCTGCAGCATAAGCTGTTTGAGTCTCAATATCAACTTCACGAAGCGTCAATTGGTTTTTTCCTTTTTTACCAATAAGCGATTCTATGGAAACCGGTTTGTAATCGAGGTACATTTCCGATAGATAATCCATTCCGTGTCGGCCATCGGGATTCAAAAGGTAATGTGCGATCATGGTGTCAAAGATTTTACCTTTAACATCGATATTATAATTCTGAAGAACTTTTGCATCGTATTTCAGATTATGAGCAATTTTCAAAACTTCTTCAGCTTCAAAAAATGGTCGGAAAAGTTCGATTGTTTCTTGTGCTTCTTCCCTATTTTCAGAGATTGGAATATAATAAGCTAAACCTTTTTTATAAGAGAAACTCATCCCGATCAGTTCCGCTTCCAACTCATTAAGCGAAGTGGTTTCTGTATCAAAACAAACCGCTTTTTGTCTGAGGAGATTATTTAAAAGAATTTTCTGCGCTTTTGGGTCATTGATATATTGATAAAGATGGTCGTTGCCTTCGATGTTTGATTTTGTAGTGGTGGCCTGATCCAGCTGTTCGAAAGTGGCAAACATATCCATCATTCCATTTTTATTCGGTGCATTGGATGTTTCAACTTTTCCGTTGTTTGGATTTTCGACTTCCATCAATTCCTCCACATATTCTTTGTTTGAGAATGCGCGGTATAGATTCTCGTATAATCTTCGGAATTCCAATTCGTCAAAGATCTCTTTTACTTTATCAAAATCTGGCATATCCAGATCATATTGCTCTTCGATGAATTCGATTGGAGCGTCACAGATAATCGTTGCTAATTTTTTAGATAAAATGCCACGCTCTGCGCTGGCTTCTACTTTCTCTTTCATTTTTCCCTTCAGCGTGTGCGTGTTTGCCAAAAGATTTTCCATCGACCCAAATTCTTGAATGAATTTTCTCGCAGTCTTATCTCCAACACCATCCAAACCTGGGATATTATCCACAGCATCGCCCATCATTCCTAGATAATCGATGATCTGTTTTGGATCGTTGATCTCGTATTTAGCTTTGATCTCTTCAACACCAAGGATTTCGATGTCGCTACCTTTCATGCTTGGTTTGTAGATTTTTATTTTATCTGTCACCAATTGTGCAAAATCCTTGTCAGGCGTTACCATAAAGACATTGTAGCCTTGTTTCTCCGCTTTGCAGGCAATCGTTCCAATGACATCATCCGCTTCATAGCCTTCAACTCCCAAGATTGGAATGTGCATTGCATTCAAAATATCATTGATGAATGGTTTTGCCAAGAGAATTGGTTCCGGTGTTTCCAGACGATTGGCTTTATATTCTGCATAATCATCGTGGCGAACATTTGTTCGGCCCACATCGAAAACGACAGCCAGATGCGTTGGGCGATCTCTCTTAATTAATTCGATCAAAGAATTGGTGAAACCGAAAATGGCCGAAGTATTGATGCCTTTTGTCGTGATCCTAGGATTTTTGATGAAGGCAAAATAACCACGAAATATCATGGCGTACGCATCTATGAGATATAATCTTTTGTCTGTTGAAGTCATAAAAACAAAAGTAATAAAAATGTGATGATTAATGATTGAAAGACCTAAAATAAGCGTTATTGAATTCTGTTAAAAAAATCTTAAAATTTTGATTGAAATATTGAAATTTGATTGTAATTTTGCAAAAAACAAATGAAAAAATATCTACTCTCTCTTTTTCTAACATTCTATCTGTCAAGCCTCCTGATTTCCTGCGCAAATTATGGAGATGCTTTGGTATACAAGAATAAAGATATCAAAGTTTCTAAGATCAAAACTGTCCTATACTTCAATCCAGAAGTATTTCCTGACATTACTGAGATCAAAGAACCAACTTATACAGCTTTTTACAGTGCAACATCCGACAAGATGAAGGCGCTTGGAAATATCAAGTATCTCCAAGTGGACACGCCCATTTCCTTTGATGACGTGGATACAAAAATGGTCAAGGAGATCTGTCTGAACAATAATGCGGATATTGCTGTGGTACCAAAGGTGAAATACTTCAAAGTGGGGTTTGGAAAGTATGTGTTTTCCAATCAAGTGATTGTAAGTATGAAGCTGTACGATTCCAATGGTGATTTTATCATGGAAACTTCGTACGATACCTACAAAGGCAATGGCAGATTATTAGGTTCTGCATCCAATTCTGTGATCATCGGAACAAAAGGTGCAATCAGAAAAATGGACAAAGAATTGAGAAACTAAGTTTTTTCTATTCTAAACTAATTTTTATTCACATTATATTAATCTATTTCTAAAGGAATTCTTTCAGATTTTAATACTTTTGCAATGCAAAAATCCTTAAGATCGAGAATCCAGAAATCATATTGAACCCAGCCGACGTTGCAGAATCACTGAGCAAATTGCCAGTGAAGGAACGTCTGTTGCAATTTCTGAAATTACCAAAGTCAGAGAAAGCAGATGTTTTCTCCCACTTAGACCCTGATTTCCAGGAAGAAACCATTAGAAGCATTGCTAGCCACGAGGTTTCTGATATCTTGAATGAAATGTCGCCTGACGACAGAACTCAGCTTTTTGAGGATTTTCCAGATGAATTGATCAAATCATCCATCAACCTTCTGAATCCGCAAGAACGACGGGTTGCTTTGAAGCTTTTGGGATACGAGGCAGATTCTATCGCGCGATTGATGACACCCTATTACGTGCAAATCCGAAAGGAATGGACGGTGAAGCGTTGTCTGCAACAAATCAAAAAAGTGGGAAAAAAAGTGGAAACGCTTAACTTCCTGTATGTTGTAGATGAGAGAAATCGATTAATCGATGATATTACAATTGGTTCTCTCCTACTGGCGGATGAAGATCAATTGATCTCTGAACTTTCGGATGACCATTTTGTAGCAATTACAACCACAACTTCCAAGGAAGATGCAGTTCCCTATTTTGAAAAATATGACCGAAGTGCTTTGCCAATCATCACAGAGAATGGCGTTTTGGTTGGAATTGTAACCATCGATGATATATTAGATCAAATCGAATCACAAAATACAGAAGACATCCAGAAATTTGGAGGTCTGGATGCGTTGGATATGCCATACACGCAGACTTCCATTTTTGAAATGGTGAAGAAACGGGGTTTTTGGCTTATTGTACTTTTCTTTTCTGAGATGTTGACCGCCTCTGCCATGGGGTATTTTGAAGATGAGATTCAGAAAGCGGTTGTCCTGGCTTTGTTTGTTCCATTGATCATTTCGAGTGGTGGAAATACCGGCTCGCAGGCTGCAACGCTTATCATTAGAGCAATGGCATTACAGGAAATCGGTTTGAAGGACTGGTGGTACGTCATGAAAAAGGAAATCTTCACGGGAATATTTCTAGGAAGTATCTTAGGAATTATTGGATTCATGCGAATCGCTTTCTGGCAAAAGATCGGACTCTTCGATTACGGAGAACACTGGACTTTTGTAGGATTGAGTATAGGTGTTTCTCTAATGCTCATCGTACTTTGGGGAACGATATCTGGTTCTATGGTTCCATTTGTTCTCAAAAAGCTGAAGCTGGACCCAGCAACTTCTTCTGCTCCCTTTGTGGCAACCCTTGTGGATGTTACTGGATTGATCATCTATTTTTCTGTTGCGGGATTATTCCTTACGGGAAAACTTCTTTAATTGCTTTCATAAAACACCTCGACTTCGCTGAGTGTGACATTCAGATATAAAACTGGAGCTAAATGATCAACAAATCTTCAATCTGGGCGAAGCGCGCCCCGGCTTGAGTGGAAATCCTTTTTTTTGCCTGGAAAACTAGGCAAAAAAGATTGACTTCGTCGAACCACTTCGTTAGGTTTGGGAACGGAAGAAGGATTAGGCGCCTAAATAACTGATAATAAAATATTTAAACAAAAATACCACCTTAGAAAAGATGGCATTTGTAATTGATATGACTAACTATTATTTCAATTTGTCAACGAAATTGTCTGTGTAATCTTTTTGAGATGCCACAACTACTTTTCTTGCTTGGTCTGCGCCGTAGATCAGGTCGATCTTCACTTTTGCAGGCTCAGTTGGCAAGTTTTTGTAGCTCAAGAAGTAATGTAAAAGACGGTTAACTTCTGCTGTTGGTAACTCAGAAATATCTCTGATGTGACCGTAAACCTGATCTTCCACCAATACTGCGATGATCTTGTCATCTGCCTCGCCCTTGTCGATCATTTGGAAACCTCCAATTGGGATCGCTTGCAAAAGAATGTTGCCTGAAGTGAAATTGTGCGAGCTCAGAACGCAGATGTCCAGAGGATCATGGTCACCTTCTGTAACGTCTGTTGCGCCAGTAGCAACTGCTAGATTCTTCACTTCTTCTTCGCAATATGTTCTTGGTACAAAACCGTACATTGCCGGGATGATGTTGGAGAATTTTTGTGGGCGATCTACTTTCAGGTAGCCACTTTCTTTGTCAACTTCATATTTGATAGTGTCTGTAGGAACGATCTCTACGAAAACGTTTACAACTTCTGGAGAATTCTCTCCAGCTGAAATCCCGTGCCACGGATGGGCTTTAAAGTTTGGAATCATGTATCTTTTAGTGTTTATATTATTTTGTTAAGTTCTTTTCTAAGATTCTCGATCGTGTCTGAGATATAATCTTCGGAATTGAGATAACTCATTAGAAAAACGGTTTTGAAGTCTTCCAGTTTTGAGTTCTCGTTCATTTCCTCGTAGGTTTTGCGAAGGCTCTGAAGAATGTTGTTTTTGCTTGTGATGATATCCTCCCAAGACGATTTTGAAATGTATAGTTGTTGAGAAGCATTGTATTCGAATTCCTCGGTGATGTTTTTTTCGGTAAGGAAGATAAACTCGTGCGGCTGCAGGTTTTTATCAAATTTCATCACGAGATTTGATGGTTTCAGACGTTCTAAAAACAGAGTCATTCTTTCCAAAGCCTGAAGTTTGATCTCGCTGTTGGTTTTGGTTGCCAAGAAATTAATTTCCTGTTTTTTGAGCCTGATAAAGCTGTTCACGAACTGTTTCGCAAAAACCAAAAATGGCAATGCGATGATAACGGCTACAGCGTAAGGAAAATATTCTGAATCAAACATATCTGAAATCGGACTGCAAAATTAAGAAATTTTTAGCCAATTTTTAATCAAATCTTTTTTTGAATTTTGAATCACGTGATATTCCTGCAGATCGGAACCAAAACTTTTGAAAAAAACCTCGATGCCAAGGATGCTTCCTCCCATAAAGTTGAAGGCTTTGGTTTCGATATTCAAATCTAAAATCCTGTCTATCAGGAAAGAGGCGCCGTTGTGGTTTTTCAGTTCTTCGTTATTCAAAAGTCCCAGAAGCGAGAAATAGTTTTCATTATCAATCAAAACCGCAACGTTTGTTAAATTTTCTTCATAATAACTTCCGAACATTTTTAGTTGCTTTTTTTTGTCCAGGAACAAAAGATACTGAATAAAGAAATACATATCACTCTCCTTTTCCAAACCTTTGAAATTATTTTTGATGAATTCCAAAATATCCTTCTGTGCAAATACTTCTCTGAAGTCGAGATATTGCGCTGTTTTCACGGTTGATTTTCTTCCTTTAAAATATTTTTTGCGTCTGAGAAAAGCGTATTCCTGAACCGGAAGATAGAAGTTTTTCTTTGTAACGAGTTCGGTTTCAAAGTCATTTTGGAAATTGAAACTATAATTAATGATATTATAATTGGAGTTTAAAAACTTAAGAAATTTTTCATTGATCATTTTATCAGACTTCCCGAAAATCCCCAATTGCTGACAGAACAAAGGCATCAAAACCACTTTGAAAAAAGTCTTTTTCACAAACGGAATTGGCATCACGGCTTCGTAATCGCCATAAACTAAAAGTTCCCAATTTTTGCTCAAGAAATCGAGCGTTTCTTTTTCAGAATAGAAATTTTTCTGAACAGAATTTTCTACGCAATTGTTATATTTTTCAAAATCAATATCTTGATACTTAATTCTTTCTATCATTACAA
>Ga0308171_1004418_pt1 | contig 11571 bp, 8 predicted proteins | sample PhyGR1_FD_202135 | JGI IMG/M metagenome (GOLD analysis project Ga0308171, IMG submission 202135) | Phyllosphere microbial communities from UC Gill Tract Community Farm, Albany, California, United States - DLSLSG.R1 | ecosystem: Host-associated > Plants > Phyllosphere > Unclassified | place: USA... | reverse complement strand
CGATGACCCGAGGCAGCGATTGCCAGGACACGGTGCGGTCGGTGGGGCTGGGGTTGTTCATCGTGAAGAAGATCGCCGAGGCGCATGGGGGGAGTGTGAATATGTGCTCGGATGGGGTGTTGGGCACACGGTTTGAGGTTTGGTTGGGGTGAGGGGCCTTGGGCAGGTGCGCTCAATTCACCGGGAATCCTAACCCGTATCTTGCGTAAGCGCCGTCCCATACGAGCAACCCCCCCAACACCGCATCCGGAACCGAGCGAATCCCAGTGTGGGAGCGGCCTCGCGCCGCGATGGGCTGCACAGCAGCCCCAACAAGGCGTTTCAGAAGTTCGATGAATACCCGGTGAGCTCTCAAGTTTCGCAAAGTTGGTTCAGTGCTTCAGTTGCGTTTCTTGCCCGTATACCTGGTCATTATTAGGGCGCCCTAGGGCGCCCTTAATATTTTCAAGTCATACTGTCTTTCTGGTTTTTAAAGCGTCTATGCCTTCGTTTAAGTTTTTCGCCAGCTCATGCAGCGCCGCCGCGGCTAAAAATCCTGATCTGGACGCATAAGCGCTGTCTTCTTTCACGCGATCATCTATGCGTTTGAGGAGACCTTCTGGTAAAGACGCGTTAAAGCGAACCGACTTCCCATAGTAGGGGGTGACGTCGAATTCTACGAAAGCCCAGATGCCATCGGCATAAGCCGGGTCCTTCCTATGGATTTCGATATTTTGAGGTTGCGGCAGAGGCTCTCCATCTTCTACCAAACCTTCAAAGTGCATCTCTAACGCGAGTTGGACTTCGCTCAATGCTTCATCGATCGTTTCGCCAGCAGAGAAGCAGCCCGGTACGTCTGGAACTGTCACTCCGTAGTCGGAGTCTTCATCTTTGTGCAAAACAACTGGGTATTTCATTTTAAATATCCCTCCGAAAAATTTCGGCGATTCGATTTCACTATTGCTAAAAGCAAGCTTACGATCTACCCGCAAGGGTAAAACCGGTCAGAGACCGGCTTGCTTCCAAATGTTTCGAAGCGTCCCGGTTGCCACATCCTTATTTGGATGAGGAACCGTAACCCGCCCCTTCTTGGTTGGATGCTTGAACTGCTGGTGGCTCCCATCAGTCCCTTTGACTCTGACCCAACCGTCATCCTTCAGCCGCTTGATGATGTCTCGGCTGTGCACGGGTACCTCCTCAAAGCTTGCCGCGGTTGTGTGTATACTACACAACGATTCAGAGGATTGTACACACTAGTACACAATGTCTAAGATCCGACGACCCAACGCTTGTTCCCCAGAGCAGGGGGATGAGCTCACATCGACCGTATTTGCATACGCTTCACCTCCGTTTGCTAATCCTCGCCCCACCGTATCCTGCCTAGAATGCTGAGCGTTATCAGGGATGGCCCCTGCGACCTGTGGGGGATGTCCTCTCGTCTGTGGCTGGCGGCTCCTGACGTCCTGGAGCGAGGGCATCTCATGATCTGGCCTCTTGAAGCCGTTAAAGGTGGGCGGGTAGAGGCTGCATTGGCTGACGAGACCAGTGCTGCGAGATCCTGAGTCGGTGAAATGCAGCAATGCGATGACCAGGGCATGCCCGACTGTTAATCAGGTGCACCCCATTCCTTGGTCTGCGGCACCATCCCCTACATCGCTGCTGCTAGAGCCATTGGCGTCTGTCACGCCTATGTCAGGAGTGAAGTTGCCGCAAAACCAAATGCGATAAGGGCTGCAGCACTGTCAAGAGCGCCCGGCTCTTCCCATTGAAAGAGACGGATCACTGGATAACTGCTTAGGGCAGTCAGGCCTTCTCGGCCATCGGGTTTCACGTACCTGAGCCGCCCGCCCTTGCGGCCGTTGGCTTGCACAAGTAGGTCGAGACCGTCCCCATCGAAGAGCTTGTACTCGCGCTTTCTGGGCTTTGCCGTGCGACAGGGTGTACCGGTAGGCGGGGCAGTTTTGCGGGCCGCAAGGGTAGTCTCCGATATCGAAACGGACCTCTACCCTTAAAACTAGCCTTATTAGCGCTGGCCACTCCCGAAATCCGACGGCACGCCAAAACGAAAAAACCCGCACAAGGCGGGTTTTCCGGGGGTTCCAGAGATTTCGAAAACCTCCTCTGGAACCTTATATGGTGCGGCACCAGGAGTCGAATCGATTCGTAAGGCATTGTTTTAATTATATTTATTAGGTAATTACGTTCAGCTCTACCTCTTCGAATACCCTAAATTTGTTCTCAGTTCTACATTTTCTGGTGTCGCCAGCTATAACATATCAACCCGCCCATGGCCGTTCACAGCGAATTTGCGCGCTGAGGCTTCTTTCGCCTAAAGGGTTGGATCCGGACCTTCTGTGCATCGCTTCAAGTAGGTTTTTAGTCGCTTCATAAGCCTTTTTCAGCGCGTCAGTCCCCATTATTTTCTTCGGTCCTTTACGGTTTAGGCACTAAACGGTAGTGTCTGTAGTGGCATTGCGCCGTCATCGATTCATGTGGGAGCCTGGCCATGGATAGCCAAAGTAAAATCGCCCTTTCCGAAGATGACGATCAGTCCTATAAGGGTTATAGGGTCGCCAGACGGTGCTACGGTCAGTTTTTGAGGTCCGGCCTATTGAAACATACAGTTATGGAATATCAAATGACGACTACGTCATTTCGTTCTAGTTGCGCCGGGCCGAAATATAATTACATGCTAATTTGAAGTCGCAGATATTTAAATCTGCAATTGAAGGTTTAGATCTATGGCGAAAAATAGTGTCGAAGCAAGCTTGCCTCATACAGCGGTTGCGATCTGGGGTGGGTATATATATCAAGGAAAAATTGCGCTTTATCACTGCCTTAGCTTGATGTTGGAGAATTTGGCTGATAGTAAAAAGTTAGTATTGCAGCTTGATAGTATCGATGATTTTGCCATTTTATTAGATGGTGCATGTCAGTCCATGCATCAAGTTAAAGCGTATAAAAGCGATGACTTTTCAGCTTATTCTGGGGCGATAAGCGAACAAGTCAAAAAGTCAAAGGAATATCCTGGGTGTAAGGTCTTATTCCATGTTTCCAAGGATGTTGTCCTCCCTGCTGATTTCAGTAGTGTCTACTCGCCTGCAATTTTTTATAGTTACAAAAAAGATTCGCTAGTTGAAAATTATTGTGCTCTATCAGAAATTGACTCGCTGTTGGAAAATCTCATATGCGAGTTTTATATTAAGTATGAGTCGGGCGCAGAGCATAAAACTGTGCCGGACTATTTACAATGGTCTAGAAATCTTCTAGAAGACGTTATAGTAAGCAAGATAATATCGATGCATGCTGAAATCCAAATTTCTAAAGGGCCAGTTCAGCGTCAGGTTGCTAATAGAGAGAAAATTAGATTTGTGGACTTTTTCGATATTCTATCTGTCGAGCTAACTTCTGCCATACTTTGCGAAAGTTACTTTTTTTCTGTGATAATCAAAGACATTGGAAATTACTATTCCGATTTTTGCGATGAAAACGACTTGGTGCGTGAAGATTTAGATAAATTAGGGAAGTGCGTTGCTAGGATTAATAAATTTGATGTAGAAAAGCTAAAAGTCTTCATGCGCTCAATTCTGCCTAGTAAAAAAGGACGGTTTAACTCCTTGGCGGAGTACAAGGATGAGTCTGTAAACTCTGATGATCTTCAGTATGGATTGTTTAGAATTTTCGATGATTTAATTGAGCCTGACTTCAATGATGGGACGCGGAATGCAGGTTTTTTCTGGGAGTTTTCTGGATGCAGTTATTACCCGACGGCAATTCACCAAGGGAAGAAAAGTGCCGGTGCTATTTGTAAAAAAATTGTCGATAACTCTCTAAAGCATGATGTTGAATTCCTCTATGAAAGTGGAACATTGATAACCACTGATATAGATGCAGATTCTATATTTTCGGTCGCGAATGTTGGTCCGCGTGGTGGCGCACTTCATGATCATGCGAAATTTAATAAATTTAAAGATGTGGCGTTGGTGTCTATTGCTAATTTGCCAAGCGGGATTAAGAAATGAAGCAGCTCTTAACTGAATTATTCTCCAGGCATAGCTACTCAGAGACGTTGACTGAAGAGTTTAGCTTGTTCGTGCCTGACGATTTTAGTAAAGAAGCCTACTGGCTGGTTGTAGAGTCCTCGCCGCGAGCTGTAATTGAGAATCAGCATTCCTGGTTGACTAAATGCCAAGAGATAAACCGAAACCCTGCGGTCGAGAAAAATACGAGCCTAATTTGCATTTGGCCTGTCGAAAAAATCACCGATAAAATTATCTCTGAGGTTCATGCTACGGAAGAAGATTTATTTTTTTTCAAGAAACATGTGCTTTACCATACAGCTACCGAAATAGTTAGCCTCAATGAAAAGCTCGGAGAGGATAATGTTGCAGATTTAATTTTTAATTCGGTGAATAACCCTGATGTTTTCTCCAGTTATAAAAAATCTTTGGGCAGTGAAAGCTGGGAGGAGTTAATTTACAGGATAGTCATAAAGCTTGGATTTATAGATATCGGAGAAGGTGAGCCGGCTGATATAGAAGGGCTTTATACTCGACATAGCGAAAAAATTAGAAGCACAAAACAGCCAGAGCTCTTATCGTTTATTGAGTCCAGCGTGCTTGATTCGAATATTGATGGGTATGATAGCGCCGAGTCTCTATTGAAAGATTTGGTTGATAAGATAGCTGAGGCCGGCCATGAAGTTAAATATTAAGAGGCTTGTTCTAAAGAATTTCAAAGCATTTGTAGGTCATAAGTTTGAGATTGGTAGTTGTAATCTGGCAGTCTTGGATGGGCCTAATGGGTTTGGGAAAACCTCGTTTTTTGATGCTGTAGAGTTTCTTCTGACCGGCGATATTAGTCGCTACAATAATTTGGAGAGCTCTGTAGTTGATAAACGCTCGATAGCTTTAGGAAGCCCAATAGTCCATGATCAAGCAGTTGCAGGGGCTGAGATTTCAATTGTGGCGGAGATTGAAACCAGTCATGGGCTGTTCTACTTAAAAAGAAGCGCGAGTAAAGATAAGCTGGATAGAGGGAAGGGGCTTGGATTAAAGCTGTTTAAGCTTTATGAGTTGAATAGTATCAATGGCGAGGGGCGGTTGGTTCAGGACGAGGAGTCCTTCTTAGGAGCAATACTTGGGGCCGGGTATCTTCGAGATTTCAAGCTTTTTCATTATGTTGAGCAAGAAGACAATACGGCAATTTTAAAGAGTAAGGCGTCGACTAAGCAGCAGAAGATTGACCATTTGTTTGATGTGGGAGACTACAGAGAAAAAATTAAAAAAATTGACACTGCAAAAGAGTTGATCTCCAGCCTAAAGACAGCTGCGAAAAGGGAGGACTTACATTTGCGTAAAGCAGAGATTGAGCAATTGCATCGCTCTGTTAATGTTGGGGATGAAAATGTAATTGAACCTTATCAAAGGTTAATCTTTAATACTCATCAACCATGGGATCTTGAAGATATCGCAGTCAAATCTTCAATCATAGCTACATGGTTAGGTGATGAAGGGGCATTGAATAGGCTTAGGAAATTTACAGAAAGAGTTGATAATTTTATCAGTTTCAAATATAACTCTAGAATTGATAAAGTCCTGAAGCCGAAGCAGGAGGCTCTTGAGAGTCTACTGAGGTTTGGTGGTCGTCTGGATTCGATCTCAGTATATAAAAATGATATCGCTCTTTATGACTTTGGTGTGGATTTTTTAAGTAAATTTGAAGGCGGGATTCCCTCGTCGTTAAAAGAAGATTTGAGATTTGAACCTGATGTGTTTGATGGTTTTGGTTTTGAGTTGAGTTATGATGATTTTTCACAGGCTGTTGCTGAAGTAAAGTTGGTTGTTGAAAACTCAAATTCCGTCGAGCTTGCTTACAATGAGTTGAAGGCTGCTCGAGATCTATTTGTGGCCAAGTACTCATCTAAACATATTAGTCATGACGATGCCAACTGTCCTGCATGTGGTTATGACTGGAAGTCGTACGATGAATTGCTGCGTCACATGGAATCCCAAAAGTTAGTTCTAGAGACCCTTGTCAATGCTAATGGCGAGGCGCTGAAACGAAATATAGAGCGATTTGAAAATGAAGTCTTAGGTCCTATTCGCCAAGTGATAGGAGAGCACGCTGCTGTTCAGAAAGACTCTATAGATTATAAGAAAAAAATCGCCGAGCTTCGCGAGGAGCAGGTCTCATATTTACGTAAGCTGGTGCGTGCATACTTATCTTATGGTATTGATGTAAGACCTTTTTACTGTACAAGCTTTGACTTGCAAGAATCTTTGGACGTTAACAAACTTGGTGAGGCCGTTAGTGCTTTGTATCGCGTTGTCGATCATGATGCTATTGATGAAGATTTCCAAGAGATTTTTGAGCAAGTATTTTTGGAGGATGATAATTCGGCTTTAAGCCTAGAGTTGGATTCGATTGATAGGAAAATCTCCTATGTAAAGGCTGCTTATACTAGAAGTATTTACGGCGACATCAAGGACAAAGAAAGATCCTATAGTGTGGCCGAAGACACTTACAAGAAAGCCATTTACTTGGATAAAGCTCTAAGTAAGCTCAGAGATATTTATAATGAGAATTTAAATTCTTATGTGGCGTCAATTGCTAAAGGCATCGAGGTGCTATTTCATATATATTCAGGGCGGCTTTTGCAGAATTTTCAAAGTGGGCTTGGAATTTTTATTGAAACAGATGGTAAAAATCTGTCATTTCGGGAGAATCCGAAAAAATTACATGATGTAATATTCTCTATGAGTTCAGGGCAGCTTTCTTCATTGGTGCTTTCGTTTACGCTTGCTTTAAATAAGAGGTACGCAAGGAACGCTATTTTATTAATTGATGACCCTGTTCAAACGCTAGACGATATAAATGTTGCTGGGTTTGTTGATTTGTTAAGGGCTGAGTTTTCCGATAGGCAAATAATTCTTTCCACGCACGAGGATGAAATGTCGGCTTATATGCAATATAAATTCAAAAAATATAATTTAGATGCTGAAGGTCTAGATTTCAAACAAGTCTTTGCGGTTAGTTGATGGTCCTGATTTTTATTTGTGCATTCTTCTTTTTTATGGAGGCCATCCTAGATGGTCTCCATATGTTTAAAGTTAAGTGTTAGTGTGAGTGGTTGCTTTGCTGATCTTTTTGAATTTCCAAGACCTCCCTAGGCGAAGCGTGATTATGGTTATGGTCAAAAATATAGTAATAGCGCGTTGATTCTGCGCGCTGGTTCACGTACTGGCTTAAGAACCAGACGAGATGTTTTCGCCGCCAAGTCCACGGGTTGTCTCGGTGCCAGCGCACGGCGATAGCTGCTTGGATGGCTTTTGCTTGGCGTAGATGGCGCTGACGTGTCGTCTGCGATCCGCTCATGACACTCCCTAGGAATACCTCCATATCGAACGGTTCGCTCATGCTCGGCCACCGATGTATGCAGAAACTACGTCGATACGACCGTGACCCAGCTCATAGCTGATTTGTGCGCGTGCCCCCTGATCGAGGGGTTGGTCGAGCTGGTAGCCGCTTCCTCCTTTGATTGGCGAAAGCTGGTTTGTAATCTGCTCATACCGCTCGCATGCGTAGGCCGCCCGCAATTCGTGAAATCCCTTAAGGTGGTGCGCGTGAAGGATGTTCCGTGCAGGGCGGACGATCCGATGTTGAAAGTCTAGATAGCTTTCGTTCAGTGCAAGCAAGTTGCCGCTTCCGACGGGAGAGGCCTGCTCGGCGTACGTGAGCGCCTCACAAATATGATCATTCATCCAGATCCAACGAGGCGCCGACGCACCCGAGCGGCCACCTTTGGTGCCATCTTGAATGTTGATTTTGCCGTATCGGTTGGCCTCTCTTTGCAGTCGAGGTAGATCAGCCAAAATGGCCTCTCGCAAGCGCATGCCGGTGGCTCGCGCCAACAGAATTATCGCAGCGGCCCGCAGCTGCTGCTGGCGGCAAAGCACATCGACGATCTGTATAATCTGTTCGCGATCCTGGCCTTGCGGCTCCGACTGCCGAACCCCGGTGCGCTGCATTCCCAACGCCTTGCTCGGACTTGGCAATTTCACGTACTGATCACCGCGAAGCGCCGCCATGGTCCTGTTAACGCTGGATAGCCGATTTTGTGCGGTGCTGACGGCGAGGTCACCGCGGCTAACCACGTCGCGCAGATAGGCCGCATAGTCCGTCAATACTTTCCGATCAATCTGCCGCGCATCGTTGATACCCGGTCCCTGTTCGGAGCGGCACCACTTCACGAATGCCTGCCACCGATCACAGTGTGCCTTGACCGTGCCGTAATGGCCTCCGCCGAACATGTCCTTGAGCGCCAGCGGCCCCGCGTAGCTCAACTGCCTGCCGTAGCCGAAATTACGCCCATCGCGTCTACCCACCAATGCCATATCGGTCACCTCCTCCGTTCTACCGTTCTCGCCCCACTTCATCCCGCCAAGAATGCTGAGTGTTATCAGGGATCAAGGCCCCTGCGGCCTGTGGGGATGTCCTCTAACGTGGGACTGGCGGCTCCTTACGACCGGGAGCAAGGGCATCTCATGATCTGGCCTCCTGAGCACCGTTACCGGTGGGCGGGTGGAGGCTGCATTGGCTGACGAGACCAGTGCCGCGAGATCCTGAGCCGGGTGAACGCAGCAATGCGATGACCGGGGCATGCCTGACTGTCAGTCAGGTGCAGTCCATTCCGTGGTCTGCGGCACCATCATCTGCATGGCTGTTGCTGGTGACATCGGCGTTTGTCACGCCAATTGTCACGAGGGGAATTGCCGCTGAGCCATGTGCGATCAGGGCTGCAGCAGTGTCAGGAGCGCCCGTCTCTTTCCAGTGAAAGAGACGGGCGCAGGTTGGCGCACGCGAAATGGCCAAGCGGATAGGTTGCTGCTGAGCAGATGGGTAGGGTGGTTGCCGCAGGGGCAACGATATTGAGTTGGCATCCATCACATGGGTAGTGACCGTACGAGCTGCCGGACGCGAATCGTACTTGTGGGTGAACCACCGCAGAAGCGGCGTGACCTTTAAGGTTCGGGTCACCTGGGGTGCTGTCATCGACAGCTCTTGCGACTCCCGGTCTACGCTTGTGGACAATATTCGTCAAGCAGCGCGATATCAGGGATTTAGCGCCTGTGGATAAAACTATCCCCCGGTGGACATCAGTGGTTTTCCACAGACGTAAGCTGTGCCAGCAGTTTTTTCTTAAGTATGGTCCTTTCAAACGGGGCGGCTTTGCAGCCCCGTTTGAAAGGACCCGCGCGGAGGAGCTTCATGCGGAGCTGTGGGTAACTTCACAGCGAGTTGAGGTGGTGGTGCGGCGGGTTACTCGGTCCTCATGGCACTGCGAAGGCGCGTGACGTTCTCGCCCGTCTGCTTGGCAAACTCATGCGGCGTGACATGGTCCTCGCGGTTCGCCTCCAGAAACCGGCTCCACCAGGTCATGATCATCCGGCGCTCTTCGAGGAACTCGGCCTTGTGGGTATAAGCGGCCCGTACGTTGTTGCGCTCCTTGTGACTCATCTGCCGCTCGATAGCCGTCTCCGACCACAGCCCGGACTCGACCAGCGCACTGCACGCCATGGCTCGGAACCCGTGACCGCAGATATCCACCTTGGTGTTATAACCCATCGTCCTTAGCGCGGCGTTCACCGTGTTCTCGGACATCGGCTTCCACGGTTTGGCATCCCTCGCGAACACCAGGTCGAACTTGCCGGTGATCGCGTGGATCTGCTCAAGCAAGGCCACTGCCTGCGGCGATAAGGGTACAACGTGGATATCCCCGGCCATTTTTGTACCCCTTGTGGAAAAGGGTACTCCGTCCAGCGCCGGGCGGGTGTCGGGGATCTCCCAGATGCCATGCTTGAGGTCAAACTCGTTCCAACGGGCGAAGCGCTGTTCACTGGAGCGCACGAACACGTGCAGCGATAGCATCACCGTGAGGCGCGTGAGCGGGCGACCTTTATAGCCGCCGATACGCGCCTGTAGCTCAGGCAACCGCGATAAGGGTAGTGCGGGTCGATGTGTAACCCGTGGCGTTTTGATCGAGCCATCGAGGTCGTGAGCTGGGTTCGTTGTGATCAGCCGCAGCCGTTTGGCTTCACGCATGATGCTTTGCAGGTAGTTCCTGATCCTGAGCGCCACGTCGATGGTGCCGCGCTTCGTCAAGGCTTCCAGTGGCTGCATGAGGTCGTGGGTGTCCAACTCAACGATTGCTCTGGCACCGATCAAAGGGAATACGTGAGTTTTCAATCGGCTGAGCACTGTCTTGGCGTGGCCGGGCGCCCACTTCGGCACCATGCTCGCATGCCAGTCGAGCGCAACGCTTTCGAAGGTTCGGCCATTGATTACGGCTTGCACCTTGGCCTGCTGCTTGGATTGGATGGGGTCAATGCCGTTGGCGAGTTGCTGTTTGAGCTCGAAGCGCTTGTGGCGAGCGTCAGCCAGCCCGACCACCGGGTAATTGCCGAGTGAGGTCAGGCCCTCGCGACCATCGGGCTTCACATACCTGAGCCGCCAGCCTTTGCGACCGTTGGGCTTCACGAGCAGGTAAAGGCCATCGCCGTCAAAAAGCTTGTACTCACGTTCGCGAGCCTTTGCAGTGCGGCAGGCGTTGTCGGTAAGGGGAGCCGTTGTGCGAGCCATAAGGGTACTTTCCAATGTCGAATTGGTAGGTATCCTTAAAACTACCCTTATTAGCGCTGGCTACCCTCGGAATCCGACGGAACGCCAAAACAAAAAAACCCGCCAGAAGGCGGGTTTTTCGGGGGTTCCAGAGATTTTGAAAGCTTTCTATGGAACCTTGAATGGTGCCGGCACCAGGAATCGAACCCGGGACCTACTGATTACAAGTCAGTTGCTCTACCAGCTGAGCTATACCGGCAATGGGGCGTCATTATAACGATCGTTTGGCGTGTGTAAACCACTTCCTTGCGATTGTTTGAAAATGACCTAACTCACCGACCCAAAAGGGAAATTTTCTTACCAGCCGCGGTGGAGGGTGGTGACGTTTGGTTCGGTCTTGCCGGGGTTGAAGAACAGCTTGTCGTTGTCGCAACCGCGCTTGCGGCAGGTGTTGTCGGCGCGCAGGGGTAGGCCTCGGTCGCCGCCCAGCTGCATGCCGGGGTGGTTCCAGCCGAGGTTGCCGGGGGCGGGGTGCGAGGGGCCGCTGGCGCAGGCGGTAAGGGCCAGGGCGAAGACGAGCAGGGCGAGGGGCTTGGCTTGGGTCACGAGAGTCAGGTCCGTTGTCGAATCTGGCGCAACGCCAGATGGCCGCAGGGCTGGCAGGCAGCGCGCGACTTCACTTTTTAATGATTTGGGGGGCGCATGATACACGGTTGTGGGGGCGGGGATTAGGGGTGGGATGTTGCGGGGAGTGTGCGGTGGGTCATGGAATTGGAAGTTGAGTGGGTTTTTTAGGGGAGGCGGGGTGTGTGGGGCTGTGGATATGGGGTTTGGGGTGGAGTTATTGGGGCCGCTTTGCGGCCCATCGCGGCGCGAGGCCGCTCCCACACCGGGATACGTTGGGCTGGAATTTTGTGTTTGATTGATGGTACGGGATGAGTGGTTTGTAGTCTGAGGGCCTTGGTTTTGTAG
>Ga0308171_1004413_pt1 | contig 11577 bp, 10 predicted proteins | sample PhyGR1_FD_202135 | JGI IMG/M metagenome (GOLD analysis project Ga0308171, IMG submission 202135) | Phyllosphere microbial communities from UC Gill Tract Community Farm, Albany, California, United States - DLSLSG.R1 | ecosystem: Host-associated > Plants > Phyllosphere > Unclassified | place: USA... | reverse complement strand
TTCGTGCTGTGCGCGTTGCTGACGGTGGTGCCGTTCGCGCTGGTGATGAACCCGGTGCTGTCGCGGCCGGTCACGCTGTTCCTGCTGGTCGGCTTCGCGGTGGCGCAGATCCTGGTGCAGCTGGTGTACTTCCTGCACATGGACCGCAAATCCGAAGGGGGCTGGAACCTCGCCAGCTTCGTGTTCACCCTGGTGATCCTATTCATCGTGGTCGCGTTGTCGATCTGGATCATCTGGAGCATGCACTACCACATGATGATCAACTGACCGTGGCCGGGGCGATCGGCAAGGAGTGCGCGATCGCCCTGGCACCTCAGCCCTCTCTCCCCCCAGGGCAGGCCTGACCGAGACCGCGCCCACCTCGTGTTGGTGGTACCCGTGATGTGTGTTGCTTCCGTTGTTCGTTCCCTGCTCCTTCCGCTGCTTGCCGCAGGCCTCGCACTCGGCCTGCTGGCAGGCTGCAGCGCGCAGTCGCGCATGGATTTCCATTCCAAGGACATCGCCTGCGAGGAACTGGGCCAGCACTGGACCATGCCCGACAGCGCCGGCACCCTGCGTGGTCCGAAGGACCTGCAGGGGCAGGTGACCTACCTGTTCTTCGGCTTCACCAGCTGCCCGGACGTGTGCCCGACCACGATGGTCGAACTGAGCCAGGTCAAGCACCTGATGGGCAAGGACGCCGACCAGCTGCAGGTGGTTTTTGTCAGCGTCGATCCGGCACGCGATACCCCCGAAGTCGCACGCACCTATGTGCACGCGTTCGACCCGAAGGCGATGGCGCTGGTCGGTGACGAGGCACAGCTGTCGGCGATGGCCAGCGACTTCAAGGCGTTCTACGAGAAGGAGCCGGGGCAGCTGCCGGACACCTACACGATGAGCCACATCGCCGGCGGCTACGTGTTCGATCGCCAGGGTCGCCTGCGCCTGTTCGCGCCCTACGGCATGCCGGTGCAGCAGTTGTTCTCGGATGTGCAGCGGTTGCTGCTGGAGCCGGAACATCCGGCCGCCGGCAGTGAAGCGCTGGCGGCATGCAAGCTGCCGCACAGCGCCAGCGTCGCCGCACGGTGAACGACGCCGGGCATGGCCCGGCGCTACCGCGTCTGCCTTGGTAGGTATCGACCTTGGTCGACACGATCACACCGCACCAATCCCCGGCCGGCCAGCAGAGCCAGCCGGCCGGGGGCATCACGCAACGCCCTGGATCACTTCTTCTCTTCCCACTGCACCACGTCCGGCTCGGCCGCGCGCACGCCCGCAGTCGACAGCAGCCGGGTGCTCGCATCCAGCGCCGCGTTCACCGACGGGTACTCGACGATGGCCAGACCGGCGGCCTTGGACACCTTCACCACGGTACCGCCAGTGGCCTTTGCCGCGCGCTGTGCAGATGCCGCATCGGTAAAGAACACCTTCACCCGCGAGGTCGCCACCACCGGCGCACCATCGTTGGACACCGCAGCGGCGAACTTGCCGGCGCCGGCATCAGCGCCAGCTGCTGCCGCGCCATCCAGCGAACGCTTGCTGCGCGAACTGGTGGTGGCCGCTGCCTGCGGCGTGATCCGGAACTGGCCGCCCGCAGCCTGCTGCACCGTGGTCGACGGAGACAGCTGGAAACGCGTGCCGCCCACGTCGAACGAACGGCCGGTGGCCGAAGCTTTCAGTTCCTGCGCATCCACGGTGGACAGGCTCCGTGCCGGTGGGGTCTGCCCCGAGCTCTGTGCCCAGGCAGGGGAGGTCATCGCCGCGAAGGCGAGCGTGCTCAACAGAATGGTCGTCTTCATCATCAGTGCCCCAGAACGCGGATCTTGAAGAATTCGAGGTTGCCGCGCGATGCAGCATTCGCGGCCTGCCCCATGTCGGTCACTTCCAGCGTCCAGGTGCCGGTGGCACTTTCATCCAGGAAGGCATTGCTGGACAGCAGATCCCAGTTGGTGAAGTTGCGCTGCACGCCATTGGTACCCGAACCGATGGCGGTGAAGGCCGGCTGCACCACGCTGCGCGTACCACTGGGCGAAACAAGCACGAACTGCAGCTGGCGGGTATTGCTGTGGTTCACCCGGAAGCCCAGCTGCACCGACTCGATGTTGCGTGCGCCATTGGCCAGCTGGAAGGTCAACCGCGCGGCGGCGGCGGAGGTGTTGCCGATGGCCACCGTGCGCGTGGTGGTGCGCCAGCCACTGTCGACCAGCGGTCCCAGCGATTGGAAGTTCTCGGCGACCTGCACGGCGCGCGCCGCGTTGACCACGCCGAAGCCGTACCAGTTGCTGTAAGCGCGGTTGGCTGCGTTCACCGTCCAGCCCGGCACCAGCGTGCGGCCGTCGGCCAGCGTCACCGCCGGCTGGTTCGGATGGTTGCGGGTGGCCGTGGTGGCCAGGATGTACTTCACGTCGCGGTAGGAGAGGTTCGGGTTGGCTTCCAGCACCAGCGCCGCCACGCCCGACACCATCGGCGCCGACGCCGACGTGCCGTTCATCTTCGCGGTGTAGTTGCAGGTGCTGTCGATCGCCGACAGGTTGCTGTCCAGCGTGTTCTGGCGGTTGGTGTTCTTGTTGCTGCCCTGCGTGCAGCCGGTCACGTCGGTGGTGACGATGGCCGGATCGTACGCACGTGCCACCAGGTTCGGGGCGTACTGCGCCTGCAGGCCGTACTCGCCACCAAAGGCCGACACCCACAGTGCCGAACCGGTGGACGAGTACGACGAGCGCACGCCATCGGCGCGCACCGCACCCACGGTGATCACGTTGAACAGGTTGTTGCGTGGATCGCGGCCGGCCGGCACGCAGCCGGTGTTGCGGTTCTTGGTATCGGTGGTGCAGACGTCCTGGGTCTGGCTGATCGAGGCGTTGTTGAAGTTGTTGCCGGCCGACTTCACGTAGATGCCGCCGCGGCCACCGCGCGTGCCCGACAGTGCCTGCTCGTACGAACTCACCGTGTTCTGGCTGTAGGCCACGGGCAGGTTGGGGTTGCCCGGGCCAGCGCCCCAGCTGTTGTTGAACACCTGCACATCGGCCGACTCGGCGCCATCCCACCAGGCGTATTCGATGTTGCTCTGCTGGTTGCCCTGCGCATTGGAGGCCAGCACGTTGAAGCCCTTCAGCGTTGCCGCCGGGGCCACGCCACGCACGCCCAGGTTGTTGGCGCCCACCGCACCGGCGATGCCGCCCACCATCGTGCCGTGGTTGTCGGCATCGGGATTGGACGGCGTGGGATTGTTGGAGCCGTTGGCGAAGTTCTTGCCCGCTACCGCCGCCACGTTCGCGGCCAGGTCCGGGTGGGCGATCTGCAGGCCGTCATCGACGATGCCGATCACCACGCCCTGGCCACGGATGCCATTGCGGAACAGGCCATCGACGTTGAGATCGTTGCCGGCCACCGGCAGCGTATCGGCCGGCACCGTCTGCCCGGTATTGAGCAGATGCCACTGGATACCCGCCAGTGGGTCGGCCTGTTGCGCCTGGGCGGTAACGGCCAGACTGCCCAGTACCAGGGCAGTGGCCAGGGCCAGGCGCGCAGAGCGCGGTGGCGCGGAGCGTTGCGTGTGTCGCTTCATACACGAATCCTTCTGTTGTGAATCGGCATGGCAGGACGGCGGGGCGGATCTGCCCCATCGCAACGAGCCAAACGCGACACAACGAACAACTCCCTACCTCTTCACGCAGTCGATGTGCGGATGTGCCAAATACGTCACAAACACTTATGCCGCCGTGTAATGACGACTGCGCCGCTCTGGTCGGTGCCCCGGTAGGTGCCGACCTTGGTTGGCACACTCCACCCGCACCGGAACCCCACCGCCATGCCACCATGCCCAGGCTCCCCGGAGGACACCGGATGAAACGCCCCAATGCCCGCGCCCGCGCCGATCTGGCCCCACTCACCGTGGCCACCATCCGCAAGGTGGTGCTGTCGATGTATCACCGTCGCCACGATTACTGGACCGACGCCGACATCGCCGAGCTGCTGCCGGAGCTCACCGCATTCAACATCACCACGGTGAAGCAGCTGCGCCTGCTGATGAAACGGCACCGCCGCGCGCTGCTGCGGGAGGAGAAGACAAAGATGCCCCGGGTGCAGACGCTGGATCTGCTGGCCGAGGGCGGTTGGCGTGGCATCGATGTGCATGCCAATATCAGCTGGTACGGCATTGGCGGCCTGGTCCGCATCAGCATGGAACACGAATTCGGCTTCGAAACCATGCTGCCGTTCCATGAGATACGCGGCACCGAACCGACGTAGCGTGGCGCGTGCGCGACGGCCCAGGCAATGGCAGAAGGGCGTCATCGCACCCTCTCCCGCCCCCCTGTGCTACTACAGCCCGTGCACCCCTTCCCCGAATGGAGCACGACCATGGTCAACCCCGTCGCCCAGGCCCATCGCGGCCTCGGCACAACACTCTTCAGCCTGTTGAATCCGATACCGTTCGGCTTCTTCGTGGCCGGCCTCATTTTCGACATCCTCTACCTCAACACCGCCGAGGTGATGTGGGGCAAGTCGGCGGCGTGGCTGATCACCTTCGGCCTGCTGATCGCCATCCTGCCGCGGCTGATCAACCTGTTTGCTGTCTGGCGCCGCAACGGCACCGCCACCAGCGCCGACCGCCTCGATTTCCTGCTCAACCTGGCCGCCATCGTGCTGGCCGTCTGGAACGCCTTCGTGCACAGCCGCGACGCCTATGCGGCGGCCGTGCCGGGCACCATCCTCTCCGCGCTGACGGTGGCACTGATCGCGCTCGGCTTCATCGTGCTTTCGCTGCAGCAGCCGGTGCTGCAAGGAGCCCGTCATGGCTAAGCGCATCCTGCCTGCCGTGGGCGTGCTCTCGCTGGCCTTGGCGCTGGCCGCGTGTGCCGGCAAAGCCGAATACCACCCGGCCGACCAGTCCGGCGCACAGCCACCGCTGCCCGCGCCGCAGAACTACCTGATGCCGCCGATGCAGGTGCCCAAGGGCGTGGGCTGGGCCGAAGGACAGGCACCGTCAGTGGCCGAAGGCCTGAAGATCGAACGCATCGCCGCCAACCTGCAGCACCCGCGCCGGCTGCTGTCGCTGCCGAACGGTGACGTACTGGTAGTGGAAGGCAACGGCCCCGGTGAAGAGCCGGTCACCACGCCCAAGCAGTGGATCGCTGGCAAGGTGAAGGCGCGCTCGGGTAAGGCCGGCAAGGGCGGCAACCGGGTCACGTTGCTGCGGCGCACGCCGGGCACCGGCACCTGGACCCAGCACGTGTACATCGAAAACCTGCACTCGCCGTTCGGCATCCAGCTGATCGGTGACACGCTGTATGTGGCCAACACCGGCAACATCATGAAATACCACTACGTGCCGGGCGAAACCCGCATGTCCGACAAGGGCAGCGAATTCACCGACCTGCCCAGCACCATCAACCACCATTGGACCAAGGAACTGCTGGCCAGCCGCGATGGCAGCAAGCTGTACGTGGGCGTGGGCTCCAACAGCAACATCACCGAGAACGGCTTGGCCGTCGAATACCGCCGTGCGGTGGTGCTGGAAGTGGACGTGGCCACCAGCGGCAGCCGCATCTACGCCTCGGGCCTGCGCAACCCCACCGGCCTGGACTGGGAGCCGAGCACCGGCAAGCTGTGGGCGGTGGTGAACGAACGCGACGAGATCGGTGCCGACCTGGTGCCCGATTACCTCACCTCGGTGCAGGAGCACGGCTTCTACGGCTGGCCCTACAGCTACTACGGCCAGCATGTGGACGAGCGCGTGCAGCCGCAGCGGCCGGATCTGGTGGCCAAGGCAATCCGCCCGGACTTCGCCATCGGCTCGCACGTGGCCCCGCTGGGCCTGCTGTTCTACACCGGCCAGGCGTTGCCGGCGAAGTACCACGGCGGTGCCTTCATCGGCGAGCACGGCAGCTGGGACCGCTCGCCACTGAGCGGCTACGAAGTGGTGTACGTGCCGTTCAAGGACGGCAAGCCCGCCGGCCGCCCGGAAGCGGTGGTGAGCGGGTTTGCGTCCAAGGATGAGAAGACGCTGATGGGCGCGCCGGTGGGCATGGCCATCGATGCGGAGGGCGCGCTGCTGGTCGCCGATGATGTGGGCGACGTGGTGTGGCGGGTGTCGGCGAAGTAGCCGGCCTCCCGCGCATCATCCGTGCTGTAGAGCCGAGCCCATGCTCGGCTCTACAGCGCCGATGACCCGCTGCGCAACCCACTGAACACCGAGTCGGCGGCAAAGCCCACGCCGCCCAGCAGCACACCGAAGTACACCACCGACGCCACCACGAAGCCGTAGCCGGCCGCCACCGCGGCGCCATCGCGCTGGATGAAGCCGATCGCAAAGGACATCAGCGCCAGCGCCGGCAGCGTGTTGCTGAAGGGAATCGGCCCGGCCGGCAGCATCAGCAGGATCGTGGCGAACACCAGTGCCAGGTTGTTCAACCGCATCATCTTCCTCGAGCGCACCATCGCTGCCAGCCGCATCGGCCGGGACAACCGCTCCATCCGATGCACCCATTTCAGGGCACGGCCCAGGTTGGCCCTCAGCTTGTCCGTGGCGATCTGCTTGTCGGCCAATCGCTGCGGCACCCACAACGGACGGTCGCGCACGCGGCTCAGGCCGATCAGCAGGATGGACGCACCGAACACCGTGCTCAGCCCGGGAATCGATACCGGAATCAGGAAGATCGCCGACAGCAGGATCACCACCAGCATCAGGCCTTCGTCGCCCAGCGCATGCAGCAGCGTGCCGACGCGGATATGGTCGCCGGGCAGGCCGTCGATCAGGTCTTCAATCTGCTGGGCGAGAGGGGCGGTGTCAGTGGCGTGGGGCGCTTGGTAGGTCATGCGTCGAAAGAGTGTCCAGGGAAGGGCGGTCGATAGGGCCGTCCTGCGGTGGGGGACGCACAGGCCCCACGAGTATCCCCGGCCAGCGCCGCGCAGAGGTGAACGATGCATGAGGCCGGCGTTGCCAGGCGCCCTGGCCTAAAATGGGCGTCCCCCGCACTGGTTGAAGATGATGGACATGGGTCGCAGGCAATCGACCATCGAACTGGTCGCCATCGATATGGATGGCACCCTGCTGGACCCCGCCCACAAGCTCACCGCGCGCGTGAAGCAGGCCATCGCCCAGGCGCGCGCGCTGGGCGTGCACATCGTGCTGACCAGCGGCCGCCCGGTTCCCGGGCTGGCGCCGTTCCTGCATGAGCTTGGCATCGAGGGCGACGATGACTACTGCATCGCCTGCAACGGCGGCCTGGTGCAGCGCATCGGCCCGCGCGAAACCGTGGTCGAGTATCCACTCAGCTTCGACGATTTCGTGTACTGCGAACAGGTCGCCCGCGAGATCGGTGTGCATTTCCAGGCACTGGACGCGCAGCGCATGTACACGCCCAACCAGGACATCAGCATCTACACCGTGGCCGACTCGCATCTTTCGCGCATGCCACTGTCGTATCGCCGCGTGGCCGACATGGACCCGGGCATGTCCTTCATCAAGCTGATGATGATCGACGAACCGGACGTGCTGGACGCCGCCATCGCGCGCCTGCCGGCCGCGCTGACCGAGCGTTTCGCGGTGCTGAAGAGCGCCCCGTTCTTCCTGGAAGTATTCGACCAGCGCGCCGGCAAGGGGCCGAGCCTGCAGAAGCTGGCCGAGCACCTGGGCATCGACCGCGCCAAGGTGATGGCCATCGGCGACCAGGAGAACGACCTGACCATGCTGCAGTACGCCGGCACCAGTGTGGCGATGGGCAATGCCATCAATGCGGTGAAGGCCGTGGCGCGCTTCGAGACCGCCACCAACGCCGATGAAGGCGTGGCCAGAGCAATCGAGCGCTTCGTACTGCAGTAGGAGAAGCCGGCAATACGAAGAAGGACGCCGCCGCGCACGGCGGCGGCGTCCCACCAATGGCTTTACTGGCAGACGTACTCGTTGCCCGACTGGACACTCTCCACATCGAGCTCATGGTTCTGGATCTCGATCGTTTCCATGCGGGTCGAAACAACCACCGCACGGGCACCGACGTTGCACGCGGCGGGCAGGCCGCCAGCGTAGACCTGCCCATTGATCGCATACGCCAGGCCGTAGCAGGCCGAGCCGAGCTTCTGCGAGTCGAAGTGGCAGGCATTGAGCTGATTGTTGGCCGATGCGCTGGCGGCGTTGTAGTTGGTCGTCCAGCCGCTGAACGGATCGTTGGCGCAGGTGCCCGGGAAGTCCTGGATCGGCGTGCCGCCGGTCGTGCAGGTGTGTTCCCATGCGCTGGAGAAGGGGCTTTGTTTGAAGTACGCAGTGCGGCCGCTGTCGACCCATTGCGCGGCGGCGGCATTTTCGGCGAAGGCGGACAGGCCGAGCAGGCAAAGTGCAGTTGCGGCGAGCGGTTTCAATCCATTCAACATGACGTTCGTCCTTTGAAGTGTCGAGTTAACGCGTCGGAGCCTTGCATGGCAGTGCGTGCGGAAGGCATCGCAGATATCCGCGCGGCCGCCGCCGACATGATCATTCAGCATCCAGGGCGGCGCAAGTCGAGCCAGGAACGAATAGTCGAAAGGCTGACCGAGCGCACAGACATCACGCTGCAACATGCAGGTGATAGCGCGGCATCGAAAGCGATACCTGCGTATAACCGCGCTTTCCCACGGTGCAATGGCGGATGTCGCGGTCCGATGCAACACTTCTGCACCTCGAAATCACGCCATCGAATCGTTCGGCAGCTGATCGTCTTCGTCTGCCGCTGACCGGCGCGCGCGCTGCGCCGTTTCGCCTTCAACGCAATCGCGTCACCAGCCACTGCATCGCCATCCGGTGCTGCATCGCGCTGGGCGTGCGCCTGCGTCCTCTTCTCCCTGCACCCTGGATCTGGCCATGAACACTCCACCTACGCTTCTTGCCCTGGCAATCGCTACCGCCCTCGTTGCACCGCTGCGCGCTGCCGAATCCACCGACGCCGCGCACGATACCCCCACCACCTTGAACGCGCTGCAGGTCATCGCCACCCCACGCGGTGCTGCCGTCGCCCCTACCCAGGTGGTGGGCCCGAACCGCTACGTCATCAATGCCACCGACCTGGATGCGATGGTGAGCGGCAACAACGGCCTGTCGATGCTGAAGAACGTGCCGGGCGCCAGCTACACCGCCACCGACGGCCTCGGCCTGGATATTTCCGCCACCAGCCTGTTCGTGCGCGGTTTCCGCATGAATGAAATGGGCATCACCTTCGAAGGCGTGCCGCTGAACGACAACGGCTTCCTCTCGCTTACCGGCACCAGCGTGGTCAACGTCGGCGTGCCCGATGGCATCGGCTCGATCACGGTCAGCCCGGGCGGTGCACCGGTCAGTGTGTTCTCCAGCAGCGTCAATGGCGGCAGCCTCGAGTACCGCCTGCGCGACCTGCAGGACAGCCCCAGCCTGCGCATCAAGCAGGGCGTGGGCAGCAACAACACGCAGGTCACCACGGTCTCGGGCCAGAGCGGCCAGCTGGGCGAGCATGGCCCGAAGCTGCTGGTCGACCTGCAGCGCGTGTCGGCCGACAAGTACCAGGGCGCCGGCACGCAGAAGTTCCTGCGCGGTGACCTGAAGGCCCAGCAGGATGTGGCGTGGGGCGACTTCACCGTATTCCTGTCCGACAGCAAAGCCGCGGTGTGGGGTTACAACAACATCTCTTTCGACATGATCCGCAAGCTCGGCTGGAAGGCCGACAGCTTCTATCCGGACTATGCGTGGGCGTACTACGTGGCCTCGCCGGAGAACGCCGACACGTCCTGCGGCGCCTACACCTGCGGCGAGCTGTCCGAGCTGATTCCCTACGACACCGGCCAGGTGACCCGGGACCGCGTCGCGTCGATCAACCATCGCTTCCAGATCACGCCCGCGCTCAGTGGCAACGTGCAGCTGTACAACGCCAACAGCCACACCCAAGCCACGTTGACCGACCCGACCGTGCCGTCACCGAACGGCGCGCCCTTCTCCGAACAGGTGCAGACGCCGCACCTCAACCGCCTCGGTGGCATGTTCAACCTGCAGTTCGAGACCGGTGCGCACACCCTCACCACCGGTTTCTGGCAGGAGAAGAGCAAGGCGGCCGCGAAGACCGAGTGGTACCAGCAGCCGCTGCTGGGGCAGGGCAAACCGCTGAAGGCGATCGGGCCGTTCGATGTGTACGGGCCGGCGTTCCAGACCGACAACGCCTCCAGCTGGGTCACCCGCTCGCGGCAGTTCTACCTGCATGACAATTACGCCGTCACCGACACGCTGGTGTTGGGGCTGGGCTTCAAGGCCGTGGAATTCACTACCACTGGCGGTGGCATCGGCGACGCAGCGGAGCGGCCGGTGTCCGGCACGCTGCGGGCCAAGAGCAACTTCCTGCCACACGTGTCGCTGTACTGGAGCCCGACCGAGCGGACCGATGCCTTCATCGACCTGGCCAATACCATGAACGGCTATCGCGTGGCCCAGCGCGGCAACATCGGCTACACCGCGTCGGCCTGGACCATCAGTGACCAGAAAGAGTTCGACCGCGTGGCCGGCACCCTGCGCCCGGAAAAGAACTGGAACCTGACCGTAGGCGCCAGCCGCCGCTTCGACCGCCTGACCGTGACCGGTGATGTCTTCTACAACGACATCCGCAACCGCCTGCTGTCGGCGGCCATCGGCACCCAGTTCGCGCAGATCAACACGGTGCGTTTGATGCCGAAGATGCACGTGATCGGCGCCGATCTCGGCATCACCGCCGACCTGACCGACCACCTGCAGTTCTACCAGGGCATCGCGCTGGCGCGCTCGTACTACGACAGTGATTTCGTGGTGGGCGATACCGTGTATCCGATCAAGGGCAACGCGCAGCCGGGCTACCCGCAGCTGTCGCTGGTCAGTGACCTGTCCGCGCACTTCGGCGACTGGCGCTTCGGTGCCACCAGCACCTCGTACCTGCGCCAGCCCTTCACCTATGAAAACGACATCCGCGTGCCGACGTTCTGGCAGGTCAACGCGTACACGGCCTACACCCTGGGCCCGGACAGCCTGCTGCCGGGGCTGGAGCTGCGGCTGGACGTGAGCAACCTGTTCAACCGCAACAACATCGGCACCGCCACCATCGCCGGCTCGTCGTTCTCGGGCGACTACCAGACCCTGCAGCGCAGCGCCCCCCGGCAGGTGATGTTCAGCACCTCGATAACCTTCTAAGTAGATCCACGCCATGCGTGGGTGCACTTCGCGGCAGGCTGGGTAGCGCCGGGCCACGCCCGGCGGAATCGCTCCACCCAAGCGGGCCATCCGCCGCACGCAATCCGGTAGCGCCGGGCCATGCCCGGCGGAATCGCTCCACCCAAGCGGGCCATCCGCCGCACGCAATCCGGTAGCGCCGGGCCATGGCCGGCGGAATCGCTCCACCCAAGCGGGCCATCCGCCGCACGCAATCCGGTAGCGCCGGGCCATGCCCGGCGGAATTCCTCCACCCAAGTGGGCCATCCGCCGCACGCAATCCGGTAGCGCCGGGCCACGCCCGGCGGAATCGCTCCACCCAAGCGGGCCATCCGCCGCACGCAATCCGGTAGCGCCGGGCCATGCCCGGCGGAATTCCTCCACCCAAGTGGGCCATCCGCCGCACGCAATCCGGTAGCGCCGGGCCA
>Ga0308171_1004403_pt1 | contig 11593 bp, 20 predicted proteins | sample PhyGR1_FD_202135 | JGI IMG/M metagenome (GOLD analysis project Ga0308171, IMG submission 202135) | Phyllosphere microbial communities from UC Gill Tract Community Farm, Albany, California, United States - DLSLSG.R1 | ecosystem: Host-associated > Plants > Phyllosphere > Unclassified | place: USA... | reverse complement strand
CTGCCGGAGGCGTTGCGCGCGTACGCCGCTGAGGTGGAGCAGCGTGAAGCACTGCAGGCGAAGGTCGCGATGGACGCACCGAAGGTGTTGTTCGCTGACGCGGTCGCCACCGCCGACACGGACATCCTCGTCGGTGACCTCGCGAAGATCCTCCGAGGCAACGGCATCCCCGTCGGCGCGAACCGACTGTTCGACATGCTCCGCACGGACGGGTTCCTCATCCGCCGCCGCGGCACCGACTGGAACATGCCCACGCAACGGTCGATGGAGCTCGGCCTGTTCCGGGTGAAGGAAACCGCCGTCACCCACAGTGACGGGCACGTCACCATCTCGAAGACCCCGAAGGTCACGGGCAAGGGTCAGGCGTACTTCGTCAACCGGTACGCGGCTCGGCCTGTGGGGGTGGCGTCGTGAACGACTTCACCGCATCCAACGGCGTGCGAATCGGCGTCGACCTGGAAGGGGACTATCGCTTCGGCGGAACTGCGCGGAGCGCCGATTACATCGTCCGCCGAGGGGGCGCAAATGAGCAGGCTTTGCGTGAGTTCTTCCAGGCGGAGGCTGACGAACGCCACGGCGTATGGCGTTCAGCGTCAGACCCCGACGTGATGGTGTACCGGATCGACTCGGACACCATCAAGCTGCACGATCCCAGCACGCACGGAAACACCGCGACGTTTAGGCGTGATGACTCAGACGGGCTCGGGCCGCTGTCTCGTGTCGCCCGCGCCTACTTCGATGCTCACCCGGAGCCGAAGCCGTGGCACGACGCCAAGCCCGGCGAGGGCTGGGTCATCGACATCGGCCTCGCCAAGTACCCAAACCTGCAGGCGGTCGTCGTCTCGAACGAGGGCAAGTTCCTCTTCCGCGACGGGCACTCGCTCGCGCTTGACCACGACTACATCCGGTCGGGTCATCGCTTCCACCCGGAGGTGTCGTCGTGATCAACCCGGATCAGCTTCCCGCGTGGTTCGCGGCTCCTGTCGGTTTCGTCGTGTGGGTCTGGTGTTTGGCCCCTGTTGTTCGTGATGTTGTGCGTTCCCGCCGCAACCGCTGACACCCCCCACTACCTCCATTTTCTTTCTTCACACGAAGGGCACATCGTGTTTTTTCCGCGACCCATCCGCACCCCCAGACCTACCCGCAAGGAGCGCCCGCAGCGCCGCAACTGGAACGTCGCCGCGTCCGAGATCCGCTACGCCGGACCGGCAGACGGGTATTCCGACCGTCCGTTCCTAGTCGAGCATCCTGACCGGGAGATCGCCGCCGAGGTGATGGGCTTCGCCTGCTGCCCCGCCTGTGGCGTCGTGTACGCGCCACGCCTGGCCGAGCGGATCATGTCCCCGGCGTTCCTCCGGGCGCAACGGTGGGCGCACGCTCACAACGCGGAACGCCACCCCCGCCGGTGGCTTCGTTCCCAGCACTTCCAGGCACCCGTCCCCGCTGAGATACGTGAGCGGGTGGCGTCATGATCGAAGCGAAGACGCTCCGCGAGGTTCTGGCATCGAACATGCTGGACCACCCGTCCGCAACGCTCCCGTCGATGTTCGAGTTCGTGAGCAATAACGAGGACGACGTTCAAGACGTGTACGCGATGGTCGACCGCATCATCGCCGATGACCGGTTGCATGTCGCCCTGTCCACCCCGCCCGCCGACGACGACCTAACGGACGACGAGTACGACGCGAAGTATGGTCTGCCCGGCCCGCTGGATGACCGCTACCCCGGTCTCCCCACCCCACCCGCCGACGACGTACGCGAAGCGGAGAACGTGGCGCGCGCAGCCGCCGACAGCGACGACGTAGATGAGGCGCTGTGGGGCGTCATCATGAACGCCATAGACGGCACGCACAGCGCGCACTCCATTTCATCCGCGGTCCGGGCATCATTCGAGGTCCGCCTGCGCGGGACGGTCACCGAAGCCGAAGCCGAAGACGTCGACGCTCTGATCGCCGAGACGCGTGCTTTCCTCGCCGAGCGTCCGATGGGTCCGCCCATCTACCACCGCATCGGCAAGCTCGTCGCCGCGCTCGAAGCCGCACGGGAGGTTCACCCGTGAGCGTCGAGGCGGTACGTGAGTCCACGGATGCTGAGCTCGACGCGAAGATGCTGCGCGAGCTGCGCGAGTTCCACGCAGAGCCGGGCGGGATCTTCCTCACTCACGACGAGCTTGACCTGCTCCTGCGCATCGCCGCCGAGCGAGACGATCTGCGCCGCGCCGCGTGTGCCGAACCCGACTCGAAGTACGTGGTCCGCGAGTGCGCTGACTGCCACCACGAACCGCATGGCATTCGCATGCTCTGCATCAACCGTTTCTGCGCGTGCCGCAACGAAGGGCCCAACCGATGACGACGAAGACGAAACCCCGGTGGGAGGTGGGTGACGCCCTCACCGTGGGCGGAAACCGGTGGAAGATCACCGCCCTGAACGCGAAGACGAAGGCTGTGCAGCTCATGGCGTTGTCCACCACGAACCACGGGATGACGTGGACCACCACCCTCAACAACCTCCCCAGAAAGGCCGCGTAATGAGCACCACCACCGAAGGCCCCCGCATCGTCGTCGACGCCGACGCACCCCGCGAGGTGTGGCTCGCTGAGCGTGGCGAAGGGGTAACCGCATCCGAGGCGTGGCGCATCGCCCGAGGCGGACTCAAGGCCCGCAAGACCATCGTCACCGAGAAGATGAACGGTTCCACCTTCCGGGGGAACAAGTTCACCCGCGCCGGCAGTGAGCGGGAGGCCGCGATCCTCGACGAAGCCGCCGACCGCGCAGACGTGTTCTCGGTCGCCGCAAACTCGAGCCTGTGGGCAGCCGCGTCGAACGACCTGCACCGGGCAACCCCCGACGGCATCGCTTTCGACGTCGTCAGCGGCGACATCGTCGTCATCGAGGTGAAGTCCCACGCTCACGGGTGGGAGTCCGAAACCATCCCGGTCGAGCACATGGCGCAACTGCAGTGGCAGATGCACGTCATGGACGCCGGGTACGCCCTGTACGGGTTCGAGGTCCGCGACGAAGACGACCAACCCCCACTGGACGGGGCGACGTGGATCCGTGTCGAACGGGATGAGGAGTTCATCGAGTACCTCGTGTACGCGGCGGACCGGTTCATCGCGTGGCGTGAAGACGGATGCCCCGACGTCGACGACCTCCCCGACGAAGTCGCCGAAGCGCTGCACGCCTGGGCTGTGGCGAAGGTCGCCCTAGACGAGAACGCCGCACTCGAGAAGGTCGCGAACGCTGCGCTCAAGAAGGCCGTGGCCGCGCACATGCCCCACGCCGATCGTTTCGGCGCAACCGGAGTCGGAGCGCTCGGCGGGTTCCAGCAGACCGTCACCGAGATCGTCTCCATCGACGAAACCGCATGGGCCACCGCCGACCCGACCGAGCACGCCCGCATCCAGCAGCTGCGCGTCGACCTCGCCTTCGCCGAGGCCCAGGCCAAGCGCACCCACCCGAAGATCACGCGCCGCACCGCGCTGCGCTACCAGGAGGCATGAGCCATGACCGAGATCGCAGAGGTCAAGACAATCGGTGATGTGGAGCGCATCGTCCACGGGTCGGGAATGTGGGACGGGACCGAACCGGTGGAGTTCTCCGATGACGGAGACGCATGGGTGGAGGCATGGGCGCCGACGAAAGCACATACGGTGCAGCCAGCGTTCCCGTTTCCGCCTGCACGGGGAGCACGCGACCACCCGGAGTATGCGCGGGTGACGGTCTACCGCAAGGACGTCCGCATCGGCACCCGTGTCACCATCCGCTGGGATGAGCAGAGACCCCGTGAGAACGAGGAGTGGGCGGCGAAGTGGGATGCCGCCCCGACCCGCCACTTTGGGCGGACGGCCCGCATGGTCGCGTTCCGTCAGACGTTCCGCGACATCCTCGGCGACGTGTCCATCGAGGACGAGGAACGCACCACCGGACCCGCCCCTGAGACGGAGGCCCCGGTGGAGGACTGGGCGGCTCTCATCGAAGCCGCCGAGGACCTTGAGAACCTCGACGCAGTCGACAAGGCCGCCCGAGCCGTCAAGGCGTTCACCCCCGACGCTCAGGGGACAGCCCTGCACCGTCAGTTGCGCGCCAAGCGCATAGCGCTGGCCAAATCGGCCGAGGCCAACGCCGCCGCGTGGGAGCCCGCACCGGGCCCGTCCGAGAACGCGCAGGGACCGGCCACCCCGGAGCGCCTCGCTGAGCTGAACGAGATGGTGACGCGCCCCCGCCCGCAGGATCACCTCCCGGGTAACCGTGCGTCCCGCCGTGCGAAGAAGAAGCGGGGTGGTCGCCGGTGAACTTCCACCCCGAAACGGGTGAGGTCATCAACCCCACCCCGTCGGTCGACCTCGTCCCGTTGAACCTTGCCGGTCTCGACGAAGACGAACTCGTCCACCTGTTTCCCACCCCGGTGCAGTGCGCCGGCGCGCTCATCCAAGCCCGCCAGGCCATCGCCCGGGCCCCCGAGATCCTCGCCAGCCGATCCAAGGCCGTGAAGGACGCGAAACGTGTTCTTGCCGCCGCCCGCGGCTACGCCCGCCAGAACGCACAGGGCCGTGATGCGGAGACCCGCAAGCTCGTCGCCGAATCCGACGCGTCCGTCATAGAAGCGTGGGAACACCTCGACGTGTGCGAACTCGCCCTCGAGTACGCCCGCGAACGACGCAAGTCCCTCTCCGAAGACATCGACATCCTCCGGAGCCTGAACGCCAACTTCCGGGGAGAGCACTCATGATCCCCACCTACGAAGATGGCGGCCTGCGCCTCTGGCACGGCCCAAACATGGAGATCCTGCCGACGTTCCCTGATGCGTCGTTCGACTCGATCGTCACCGACCCGCCCTATGAGCTCGGTTTCATGGGCAAGGGGTGGGACTCGTCTGGTATCGCGTACGACGTTGATGTGTGGCGCGAGTGCTTGCGCGTGCTCAAGCCCGGCGGGCACTTGCTCGCGTTCGGCGGTTCACGTACCTGGCATCGCATGGCCGTCGCGATCGAGGACGCCGGTTTCGAGATGCGCGACTCGATCGCCTGGCTCTACGGGCAGGGCTTTCCCAAGTCAGTACCGGTAGCCGTCGAGGGGTGGGAGGGCTGGGGCACTGCGCTCAAACCCGCCTTCGAACCAATCGTCATGGCCCGCAAGCCGTTCCGCGGCACCGTCGCGGCGAACGTGGTCGCGTACGGCACGGCCGCACTGAACATCGACGCGAACCGCATTCCGACCGGAGACAAGCTGACGGGCGGGCACGGCACGGCCGGTCAGCAGATGAGCGACGGCTGGTCCCGCCCATGGATGAGTGACCCAGATGCGGTAGCCGCGAACGCCGCACGCGCCCGTGCTGCGCAAGCGAAGGCCGAGGCACTCGGGCGGCATCCAGCGAATGTCGTCCTGGATCAGTCGCAGGCGGAGGCGCTCGACGAACAGACAGGCGTGCTGACCTCCGGCGTGATGAAGGCGCGGACCAATCGAGAGGCGCGCAAGGGCGGGTCTGTCTACGGCGCCGACAAGCGCAACATCCTGGCCGGCGATACCTACGGCGATAGCGGCGGGGCATCGCGCTTCTTCACCACCATCAAGGAGGAACCATGTGTAACGAGCACGGCGAATGCAATCAGCCCGACCGCGACTTCTGCTACGAGTGCGAAACCTGCACCGTCTGGGACGGCGAAACCTGCACCGGCTGCGGCCGACAGTGGGGACACCCGCTTTCCGACGTTCCGCTATGAGGCGAAGGCACCCACGTCGGAGCGTCCGAACGTGGAGGGCACGGTGCACGCGACGGTGAAGCCGCTCGCGCTCATCCGGTGGCTCGTGCGCCTCGTCACCCGCCCCGGCGGTCGCGTCCTCGACCTGTACGCCGGTTCCGGCACCACCGGCGAGGCCGCACTGCTCGAGGGCATGGAGGTCGACCTCATCGAGCTCGAAGAAGCACACCTGCCCCTCATCCTCGCCCGCGTGCGCAAGCCACTCCACCCGGCCATGTTCGGCGACTGGGAGGACGCATCATGACCAAGCCTGGTGAGTTCTCTCCTGCCACGGTGCAGCTGATCTGGGACCGCGACAGGGGCCGGTGCGCGATGCCTGGGTGTCAGAACCCGGTGCTAGTGCGCGAGCGCCGGGCCGAGCCGTTCGGTGGCTGGTCTGTGCAGCACCGTGAGGCCCGTGGCCGCGGTGGGGTGAAGCGCAACAGCGACCGTCCCCACCTGGTGCTCCCGTCGAACGGTGTGCTGCTGTGCGGCACCGGCACGACTGGATGCCATGGCGACGTCGAGCATCACCGCGACAACGTCGACCCCTCGTGGGGGTTCACCGTGTCCCGTCTCGGTATCGCACGACCCGCCGAGGTGCCCCTGTTTCACGCCACTTTCGGGTGGGTGCGTCTTGATGACGCCGGCGGATGGGAGACCGCAGCATGAGCGCGCCCCTGCTGCTCGACCTGTACTGCTGCCAGGGCGGCGCGTCTGCCGGGTACGTGCACGCGGGGTGGAGTGTCGTCGGGCTCGACAAGGAGCCGCAGCGTAGATACCCGTTCCCGTTCGTGCAGGCGGACGCCATCGTGGCGCTGCGGCGTCTGATCGACGGGGGGCCGGTCTGGTTCCACAGCGGCGATCGCGACGTTATGGCGCGCCTGAGCGACTTCGACGCGATCCACGCGTCCCCGCCGTGTCAGGCGCGCACGAAGGCGCAGAAGATCCGGGGCAACGAGCACCCGAATCTGATCGCTCCGACGCGTGAGCTGCTGATCGAGTCGGGCTTGCCCTACGTCATCGAGAACGTCGTACCAGAGGACCCGGAGAACGACCCCGACCCACTCATCGACCCGGTGATGCTGTGCGGCGCCATGTTCGGGATCGAGACGTACCGGCATCGCCTGTTCGAGACGAACTGGGAGCTGACAGTCCCCGACCACGTCCAACATGTGGCTCGGAACACGAAGATGGGCCGCCCCTACGTGCCTGGCGAGTACATGCACGTGGTCGGGAACTTCTCGAGCGCTGGCGAGGCGCGCCGAATCATGGGTATGCCGTGGGCATCCCGCGACGGTCTGCGCGAGGCAATCCCGCCCGTGTACGCCGAGCACATCGGACGGCAGATGCTCGCGCACGTCAAGGCGGTGACCGCATGAAGCTCTACGTCGTCGTGGCTGTGGGACACGGAAAGCCGTCCCAGCTCTGCGAGAAGTATCCGCGCACGGACGTCTACAGGGTTGTTGCGAGCGGTGAGACCGGTGAGTTGAACCGCCTCGCGGCGCTGCTCAATGCGATTGAGGTGTCCGAATGAGTGCCATGCGTGTAGTCGAGGCGCGCATATTCAGCACGTGCCCGTCTTGCGATACGGCCATCCGTCCCGGTGACCACATCAAACCGGACGAGTTCGACGGTGCCGGTAAGACGTGGGTGCACGAGACGTGCCCGCCTGAGAAGGCGCCTCGCCCGGTGTGCACGGTCTGCTTCATGGAGCAGGCCCTGAACGGCGTGTGCGGGTGTGAGTCGTGAGTGCCATGCCTGAGTACGCGATGACCTACGTCGTCTACTGGCCCGCCGAGGGTGTGCTGAAGGTGGGCCGGGCGTGGAAGTCCCACCGGGTGGAGATGATGACCCGCTCCGGTGGTCAGGTAATCCTCCTGGCGCGTGGCACGGATGCCACGTGGGAGCGGGAGGCGCTAGCCGAGATGAACCGGTGGTTCCCGCGCGCGTTCCGCACGGAAGACGAAGCCAAGGGGCTGCTGTTCATGGGCCGAGGTTTCACGGAGTGCTTCACCGTCGCTGAGCACCACCTGGAACTGGCGGTCGATCTGATTTTCGAAGGGTTCGCACGAGGGAATGAACAGGGTGAGAATCCGGCAGGTCCGGCCGTCGCATTGGACGGACGCGAGCCTGCTGAGGGTGCCGTCGTACATGGCCCGGTTGACGGGGATGTGCCTGTGGGGACTGGTGGACGACGAGGGCCGGTCGGAGCTGCGGCCGGACCTGATCGCGGGGGCAGCGTTCCCGGGGGATCCGGCAATCACCGCGTCGGAGGTGGAGACGTGGATGCTGATGCTCGACGAGGCCGGGTTCCTGACGATCTACACGGTGGCGGGTGCGACGTGGTTCGCCCTGTCGAGACCGTTGGTGACGCAACGTCCCACCGTGTCGGAGCATCCCGCACCGCCTGTTCCGGAGTCTTCCGGAGCCTTCATGGCTATGGGGGGAGCGGGGGAGCGGGCGCGGGAGCGTGTGCAGGCCGAGGGTGCCGAGCGTGCGGGGTTGTGGGCGTCGTGGGCTGCGGAGCAGGAGGGTGTCGCCCCGCCGGAGAGGCCCCTGCTGTTGGACGCTCCTCCGATTGGGTGCCCGGAGCATCCGCACAACCGGTTCACCCTCGACTGCGGCGCCTGCGGCACGGCACGAAGACGTCACGACCTGTGGCTCACCGAGCAGCGGTACGCGAAACGCGTCGAGCAGTGGGAGCGGTCGAACGACACGGAGGCGTGGTGATCCCATGCGGGTGACCGTCGACCTGGACCCGAAGGACGTGTGGCGGATCCAGGAGCGGGCCGAGCGGCTCGGGGTCACACCGGGTGAGGTGCTGCGGGTGGAGCTCGCGTCGAAACGGTCGCACGAGAACCGTCACGCCCGCATCCGCGCCGGGGTCGAAGCGGGCCTCACAGATCGGGAAATTGCCGACGAGATGGGCGAAGGCGTCACCGCCATCCGGGACGTCCGACAGAAGAACCTCCGCATGCCAGCGAACCGGCGGCGGCGACAGAACAACGAAGAGACGAGGACAGCATGAGCACCACCGCGATCATCGCACTGAAACAAGAAGAGAAGCGGCTCTCTGCGCAGCTGCGGGACACGATGAGTGACACGTCGGAGGCAATCGAGGCGGGGCGGCGCGCGCAGGCGATCGTGGACGCGCAGCAGCGACAGCTGAACGACGTCGTAGCGGCGATCGAGACGCTCGAGCGGCAGTACGACGAGCGCCAGCACGAGTCAGAGGTGGGCGCCTGATGGCCGGCGAGACCGTCATCACCGTCGTGGGCAACCTCACGGCCGACCCCGAGCTGCGTTTCACTCAGAACGGGTTGCCGGTGGCGAACTTCACGATCGCTAGCACCCCGCGTTCGTTTGATCGTCAGGCGAACGAGTGGAAGGACGGTGAGGCGCTGTTCCTCCGCGCGAGTCTGTGGCGTGAGTTCGCTGAGCACGTCGCCGGGTCGCTGGTGAAGGGTTCCCGTGTGATCGCGACGGGCCGCCTGAAGCAGCGTTCGTATCAGGACAAGGAAGGCGCCAACCGGACCAGCATCGAGCTCGAGGTCGACGAGATCGGTCCCTCGTTGCGGTACGCGACGGCGACGGTGACGCGTGCAGCGTCGACCAACAACCGTCAGCAGTCCTCCCAGTCCACTGAGTGGGATTCTCGTCAGCCGGGTAACTCCGAGGCGTGGTCCACCCCGACGTCGGGGGAGGGGAGCTATGGAGACGACACCCCGTTCTGAGGACGAGGAGGCGAACGATGCGATCAAAGCGCGCGTCGCTTCAATCGTCGCCGAGACGAGAGCGACGGCAACCTCGGACGATCCGCTGGTGCAGATCGCGTGGATCATCTTCGGTCTCGACATGTGGCACCGCACCAACGGGAACATGGGCCACTCGCCAGATCTGACCGTCGAATACGTCACCAGCCGAGTCCTGCGACTGCTCGCGCGTCAGGAGGGGAAGGATGTCTGACCGAGTATGCGCACGCGGGTGTGTCCGCAGAGACGTGCACTACGCGACATGCGACCAGGACGGCTGCCCTGGATGTGCTCCTCGTGAGTGTCGTGATGGGTCGCTGATCTGTGACCAGTGCTTCGGCCGGGCTCGCGGCTTGCTGTCGGATGCCCCGGATCTGCTGGGCCGTCTGCGGTCTCTGGGGGATCCGTCGAAGTCGGGGTGGAACTGGGATCGGGGTGAGGTGATCCGTTCCTCGTCGCCGCATCCGCCGGCTCCGATCGGTGATGACCTGATCGACGCGATCCATGCGGTGGAGGCGGCGGTCCGGTTCTTCGGGTCGGACATCTCGGACGTGTCGAACGATGCGGAGGCGATGGGGTGGCTGGGCCCGCTGGTGTTGGACCGTCACGCCCCGGATCATGACGGTGTCCGGGAGGGGTGGTCTGTTCGTGATGCTGTGGACCGGTGGGGTGTGGAGCGGCGGGATGATCACCGCCACGTGTTCCCCGGTCGTCTCCCGAACGCACCGGAGGGGTCGTACGCGAGGTTCGACGACGAGGAAGACCCCGTCGCTGTTCCGGAGTTGCATGACCCGTTCCTCGACGTGAAGCAGGCCGCAGCCCGCGCGGGTGTGGGTGTGCGGGCGGTGCAGAAGTGGGCGAAGGACGGGCACATCACACCGGTCGCGAAGCTCCGCAGCCCGGACGGGAACGTGCACACCTACTTCCGCACCTCCGACATCGACGCAAGGATGAAGACATGCCGATCATGAACTACACCACCGACGTGTCGGTGTCGAAGACGATGGGCGAGATCCAGTCCGCGCTGGCACGCCGCGGTGTGACTCGCATTTCGACTCTGTTCGATGAGGACGGGGTAGCGGCGGGCCTGGCGTTCACGATGCGGACCGACTACGGCATCCGCGACTTCGAGCTCCCGGTGCGCACGGAGGGGGTCCTCGCGGCGATGAGGTCTGACACCAAGGTGCCGAAGGCCAAGGCCAACCCCGAGCAGGCGGCACGTGTCGCGTGGCGCATCGCGAAGGACTGGCTCGAGGCGCAGTCGGCGTTGATCGACGCACGCCTGGCCACCCTGGACGAAGTGATGATGCCGTACATGGTCGCGTCCTACGACGGAGAGCGGGCGGTGACGATGTACGGGGCGTTCCGCGATCGGCAGTTGGCGGTCGAGAACGGCGCCGCGTGAACCGATGTGATCACGGCGTGTTGAAATCACACCGTTGTAATTCGTTCGCACCCTGCTGATAGGCTTACGCCTAGTCCACGGACCGTAGGAAGCCCCGAGTCGCAGTTATGTGACCGGGGCTTCTGCGTTGCCGGGGCGGTTTCTTCCTGCCTGGTGCCCCGGGTGGGATCTCGTCTCACAGGCCGCATGCTGTCATCTGACGCACGAGCGGCGCGAACCAGGCCCCGACCTTGACCGGCGGGTTTGCTGAGCGCACCACCTTCTGCATGTGGAGCTGTGCCGTGCGTGTGAGACGCAGACGTGAAGGGTGGGGTGCCCGGGTTGCGATGACGCACCGGGCACCCTGCCGCTAAACCGGCGAGGGAGCCGCACATGAGACTCACTCTGTTGTGCTCCGTGTGTGTGGCGGTGGGTGCTTCTGCTGTCCTGTTCGGTCGTCGTTCGTGGCGTGGGTTCCTGTGGTGGCTGTTCTCTCGGGGGGATGCCTGATGCGCGAATGGTGCGGGTGCGGTGCAGCTATCCGGGCCCGCCGCCGGGACGTACTCACATGGCGGGCGGAGCACCGGTGCACCCCACCGTCTGAACCCACCCCCGGCCAGTACGGCGGAGATGCCCGGGTCGAGACCAACTACCAGCAGACGGACTTCGCCGACACGATCGGGTTCCGCCCGAACCCGGGGACCTGATGCCTCG
>Ga0308171_1004395_pt1 | contig 11617 bp, 10 predicted proteins | sample PhyGR1_FD_202135 | JGI IMG/M metagenome (GOLD analysis project Ga0308171, IMG submission 202135) | Phyllosphere microbial communities from UC Gill Tract Community Farm, Albany, California, United States - DLSLSG.R1 | ecosystem: Host-associated > Plants > Phyllosphere > Unclassified | place: USA... | reverse complement strand
CCGCTGCCGGTCTCGCTGACCATCGGCGACGAAGTTCTGATCGAAGGAACGGGCGCCTACACGACCACCTATTCGGCGGTCGCTTTCAACGGCTTCGAGCCCTTGAAGGCCTATGTGATCTAAACCCTTAAAGCGTGTCGCAATCTTTCAGATTGCTCCTCACGCTTTAAGGTTCTTGTCTTATCGCATGTCGTTATCGCAAAACCGCTTCACACTTTTGCGCGACAGGCTTTAGGGCTTCACTGATCCAAAGCAATGTGATCTGCGCGAGACGCCACCCGTTGGGGCGGATGGCGTTCTCCCGGATCTTCCCGTTCCGGCCCGGCTGACGCCCGGGCCTGGCGCACACCCTGCTTGCCAATCCTCTGTCCAGTCGAGGGATAAGCTTGCGGCGCGCGCCGGGCCGGAACGGTTCATTCCTTGTCGTTGCAAGATGGTTGCGCGACATGTTTCTGGCAGGTGCCGCTTTCGTGGGCGGCTTGGTAACGGGAGGCCGGGATGGCCGCTGTTCTCAATTCGGTTCGTGCATTCTTCACGCCGCAGACATTCTTCATCGAGACCGAAAACGCCGGCGACATCGTCGCGCGCGAAAACCTGCTGGACCGCGCCATGGGTCCTGGCCGCCGCCGCAAGTCGTCGGAAAAGCTCCGCGCCGGTCGCGTGCCGGCCGAAGGCCTGGCGCTGGTTGCGCGCGATCAGGACGGCCATGTCATCGGCACGGTGCGCCTGTGGAATGTCGAAGCCGGTGTGACCCGCGAAGGCCGCCCGGTCGCAGCGCTGCTGCTCGGCCCGCTTGCCGTCGATGCCGCGCATGAGGGCAAGGGCATCGGCTCGGCGCTGATGCGCGCTGCCATTTCCGAAGCAACGCGGCGCGAGCACGGCGCGATCCTGCTCGTCGGCGATGCGGCATATTACGAGCGCTTCGGCTTCTTCGCGACGAAGACCCAGCACCTCGTCATGCCCGGCCCCTTCGAGCGCAACCGCTTTCTGGCGCTGGAGCTGAAGCCCGGCTGGCTGGATGGCGTGGCCGGCATGCTGGCTGCGAGCGGTCGTCGGTTTTCCTGAGGGCGGGCGAGCCCTTGGGGTTTGAGATGTGAATTGAGAGAGCCGTTCCAATGCTGGAGCGGCTTTTTCGTTTTCGGATGGGGGTCTGCTACTCCTCATCCCTCATTCCTGTGCTTGTCACAGGAATCCAGTCAGACCAAGTCTTTGGTCTGAAAGGACCTTTCTCGCCGCGCAGACGCGCGTCGGCTGGATTCCTGTGACAAGCACAGGAATGAGGGTGGATGAGAAAGCCTCACCAAACGAGCACTCTCTCACTAGAGCGCCGTGCGTCTTTTTAGACGCACAAAGGACGCTCTATCTTCTTTCAATCTACGCATCGTGCTTTCCGAAATCGGATACGATTTTCGGAAAGCACGACGCTGTAAGCGAAGAGCAGGGGATCAAGGCCGAGGATGGCCACGGAGAGGTTTGGGCCGGCGCTGAGTGGCGTCAGCGTGCTGGCCCGTCCTTACAGTCCATCACGGAACGATCGGAATCCAGATCTCCACCTCGCCGCGACCGGTGCGGCCGTCGAAGCGGTGGTCGTAGCGCTCAAAATCCGGTGCGTTCGCGCTTTCAAGTCCTGCGTCCGGCAGTGCCTTGTTCCAGATCGTATAGACCGTCTTGCCGATATCCGAGATATGGCCGCTATGGGTGAAGACGGCGTAGGTCTGCGCGGGGATGTCGATATGCTCCATTCCGGGTGTCGCGCCGGTCGCCTCGATGCCGGCAATGTAGCGGAAGTTGCCGGCGCCATCGGCCATGCAGCAGACGCCGTAGGCGGGCCCCGGCACAGGGTTCTGCACGTCTGCCTCGCGCGCCATGAAGGATCCCCAGAGTGTCGGGATTTCGCCCGTCTTGTCGAAGGCGCAATCGACGCCAAGACCGACAACGCGGAAGGCTGCACGGTCTTCTCTGCGGGGTGCCGCAAGCGGAACAATCATGTCCTTGTTCATTTCAAAAGGCTCCATGAGATTGAGGGTTGTGATGGACTGCTCGCCTCTCAGCCTGCTTGGCGGTGTGCCGAAATAGCTGGCGAAGGCGCGTGTGAAGGCTTCGTGGGAGCCATATCCGGCATCCAGCGCAATGGCGATGATGCTCTCCTGGCCGTCGGCGATGGCCCGTGCCGCGAGCGATAGCTTGCGTGCGCGGGCATAGGCCATGATCGACATGCCCGTGGCGAGTTGAAAGACCCGGCACATGTGATGAAGATTGACGGCACAACGCCTGGATAGAGACGGCAGCGAGAGGTCGGATTTGAGGTCCGTCTCGATCTGCCAGATCAGTCTTTCCAGAACGGCCATGGGCTCTCCCCTGCTTCACGCCTTACCTTTTCCGCATCGGAGGGCGTTGCGCTTGATCGCATTTGACTTTGCGAGGGGGCAGGGAGCAAGAGGGGCTTGGGGACAAATGCATGAAGCGCGCCACGATCTTTCAGACCGCTGTGCGCTTCAGGTCTTTCGCCCGGTTCGGTTGTAAGCGCCGATCAGGCGGCGTGGCGCATGGCAGCCTGTTCGTTGCCGCCGATGTGGAAGCGGCCTGCGAGCGTGGCCAGCGCATGGGCTGCTTCGGCAAGATTCTGGGTGGCGGCGTTGGTTTCTTCCACCATCGCGGCGTTGTGCTGGGTCATCTGGTCCAGCGTGTTGACGCTGGTGTTGATTTCCGAAAGCCCGACTGATTGTTCGCGGGCGGCTGTCGCGATGCTGTCGATATTGAGATCGATGCGCGAGACGACCGCCTCGATTTCCGCCAGAACCGCACCCGTCGATTGCACGAGATCCACCCCGCCCGTGACTTCCTGTCCGGATCGGGCAACGAGCTGCTTGATCTCGTTGGCGGCGGCGGCAGAGCGCTGGGCCAGTTCGCGCACTTCCTGGGCAACCACGGCAAAGCCCTTTCCGGCTTCACCGGCACGGGCGGCTTCGACGCCGGCATTCAGCGCCAGAAGGTTGGTCTGGAAGGCAATGTTCTCGATCGTGCCGATGATCGAGCCAATTTCACCCGACGCGGTCTCGATGCGGTGCATGGCGGAAATGGCTTTGCCGACGACGGCGGACGACTGGACGGCGGCGGTGCGGGCATCCTTCACCAGATTGCGGGTGTCTTCGATGCGCGCAACCGAAGCCTTGCCGGTGGAGGTGACCTGTTCGAGGGCGGCGGCCGTCTCTTCCAGTGCGGCGGCCTGCTGTTCGGTGCGGCGCGCCAGATTGTCGGCGCCGCCGCGCAGGTCCTGGCCCTGGCGGTTCAGGTGATCGGTTTCCGACAGCACGTCCCGAAGCGTCAGGCGCAGGGTGGAAATCGATTCGTTGAAATTCTTTCTCAGCGTTTCGAAGCGCGGATGGAAAGGCTGGTCGAGGCTGCGGCTCAGATCGCCGATGGCAAGCTGGCTCAAGCCGCCGCCGAGCTGCTCCACGGCAAAGCGAAGCGCATCGGCATCGGCCAGGCGTTCACGCTCGCGCTGCTGGCGTTCGCGATCGCTCAACTGGCGCGCATTCTCGGCTTCGGTTTCCAGCTGTCGCTTAGCAAGGCCGGCATCACGGAAGACGGCAAGCGCCTTCGCCATGGCGCCGATCTCGTCCTGGCGGGCAAGATGCGGCGGTTCGTCCTTGAGATCGCCACTTGCCATTCTGGTCATGGCCTCGGTCATATCGCCCAGCGGGCGAATGGCGCGGCGTCTGGTGAAGAGGGTGGATGCAAGGCAAAGCACAATGAGGAAGACGCCGAGGCCATAGCTTGCGCCCTGCAGCAGGCTCGTTTGCGAAGCGGCATAGGCTTCCTTCTCCTTGCCGAAGAGATTGCCCATTTCCACCAGTTCGTTGACGGCGGCCTCATGGCGATGGAACTTGACCCGCAGGGCGCTCAAGGAAGCGACGATGGCATTGCGATCATTGGCCTCGAGGGCGGGGAGCGTAACACCCTGCATTTCACGCCAGAAGTCATCGCCCTTGACCAGCACATCGTCGAGCAGCTTGGTCTTCAAGACGTCGGGAAGTCTCGTCGTTTTCCAATAGGCGCGGCGCTCCTCATACTGCTCTTTCAGAACCTTCACGCGTGGCGCATTGACGGCCAGCGTGTCGGGATGCAGCGTGCTCTCATTGGCCAGAGCATAGCTTTCGATCACATAAAGTGGTGGCGGCAGGATATCGGCAATCAGATCCTTGCTGTAGATGATATCCTCATAGATCGGACCGTTGACCTTCAGCCGGTTCAGCGCTTCCGCTCCCGTGAGAAGCGTCAAAAGGACGCCCGCAATAAGAGCAAGACCCGTCGCGGTGACGGCAGTCGAAATGGAAATACGCATGCCTTGAATCCTCCACACCGCTCGCCGCGTTAACGGGTGGCGCGTTGCTTTTCTTAATTTCCGCATAGGTTTAGCAGCAATGGGTATAAAACATATTAATTAGTATTAATAAGCACTTACTTGAATTAGTGTGACTTAATATTGGCCAATAGAGGCCTTTCCCGCCCACGCTGCGGCTTAAAACCCTTGAATCCGTAACGGAAGGTTTTCGGTGATTGATCCACCTCAAACACGCGCGCTACCAAAGTCGATAGGGATGGCGCGACCGATTTGCTTGCCTCCCGCATTTTTTTTGAGCGGATCACCGTCAGTGCGGGAGGAGCGCAGGATCGTCGATCTGATCAAGGAGAGAAAACGTGTTTGCGACCGTCCGAAAAGCTACCCTTCCACTTGCCATCCTGTGCGGCGTCCTGCCCGGCGCTGTTTGTGCGGCGGATCTGGCACAAATTGCACCGGCCCCCACGGCGGAAGAGGCCATTGCTGCGGCAAGCCCATGGATGATCCGCGTTCGTGCGCTCGGTGTCCTCACCCATGACAGTGGTACGATCAATGGTGTGCCGGGTGCTGGGCTCTCCTATTCGGACACGGTGATCCCCGAACTCGATATCAGCTACTTCTTCACCGACAACATCGCCGCGGAACTCATTCTCGGCACGACCTTTTCCAGGATCAACACGACGGGGGCGCTCGGCGAAATCGATGTCGGCAAGACCTGGCTTCTGCCGCCGACCCTGACGTTGCAATATCACTTCACCGATTTCGGCGCCTTCAAGCCCTATGTGGGTGCAGGCGTGAACTACTCGCTCTTCTATCACCAGAGCGAAAAGCCGGGCTTCAGCAATCTCGACGTCAAGAACGACTTCGGCGCAGCACTTCAGGTGGGCTTCGACTATATGGTGACGAAGAATTGGGGCGTGAACTTCGACGTGAAGAAGATTTTTCTCGATACCAAATGGACAGCGACAAGCGACGTTTTCGGTGACATCAGCGGCAAGGCGAAGATTGATCCATGGCTGGTGGGCGCGGGTGTGACCTATCGGTTCTGAGGGTTCAGGAGAGGGCGTCGCCGGAAGGTGCGGCGCCTTTTGCCGTTCATGCGCCTCCCTCTCCACCGTCATCCTCGCCCCTGAGGCGAGGATCCAATTATTCCAACGGCGTCAATGGCTTATGGATCCTCGGGTCAAGCCCGAGGATGACGGAGGTGGGAGTGGAGCGCCTCGGTCTCTACCGCGTCGTTGCGGTAACAACACCTCACCGTCTTCATTCCAACGCGCTGTCTTCAGCCCAAATTGACCGCTCCTCACAAATCCGCTAAACACTGCGGCAGGTTGAGAGTGCCTGCCGTCCGCGAGCATCCATGCTTTGGTGAAACTCTCTGTCAAACCTCCGATACGGTCATTCCTTTTCAGGCATGCAGACGGTGGCAATGCGGACCCCTCCTCGACACTGTATGCCGATGCAGGAGAACCGCGATGCGGAACACGACACCACCTCTACCCAGTCTCGATACGCTGAAGGATCAGGCGAAGCGTCTTCGCGCTGGCCTTGCTGACGAAGGCACGACCATCGGCCATTCACGCGCGCTGGAACTGATCGCGGCGCAATATGGCTACCGCGACTGGAACACGCTGCATGCCGCGGTCGGCAATCGCCCGCCCTTCAATCCCTATATGCTGGGCTCACGGGTCAGCGGCTACTATCTCGGCCAGCCTTTCACCGGCGCGATCCTTGGCGTGCAATCGCTTGGCGGCGATCCGGAGCGTTATCGTCTGACGATGCATTTCGACGATCCGGTGGATGTCGTTACCTTCGACAGCTTCTCGGCCTTTCGCCAGCGGGTTCATTGCAATGTGGATGCGAGCGGTCGCACCACGGAGCGGACCTCCGATGGACGGGCGCAGGTCGAGCTCACCTGGTAAAAGCGCAGGCGGGCGCATCTGGTGCGATCTCAGCACCAGATGCGCCATTGCTACAGGCATCTTGCTTTTAAGCGGAAATATCGACGATGCCGCAATCGCCAGCCTCTGAAGCGAAGGCGAGCAGCTTGCCGGTGGCGCTCCAGGAGAGGCCGGAGATCGCGCCCTTGCCGGGGCGGCGCAGCAGCGCCTCCTTGCCGTCGGCCATGCGCACACCGAGGATCATGCCATCGATGAAGCCGATGGCGAGCACGTCGTCGCTGGGGTGGAAAGCGACCTGCGTGGCCATGATGTTGCCGCGGGTGCCGAGTTCTTCCGGCGGCTTGCCCATCGGGCCATCCTTGCCGGAGAAGGGCCAGACGATGGCGGCCGGTGCGCCGGACGAGGCAAGCCATTTGCCCTTGGGCGACCAGGAAAGCGATTTGACCTTGGCCGGATAGCCGGTCATGCGCATATGGCGGGCGTCGGCACCTTTCGGCGCATCGAGCTTCCAGCCATGCAGCGCATTTTCCTGCATGGTGGTGACGAGGAAGCGGCCATCGGGAGAATAGGTGACACCGGTATGGGCGCCTTTCCATTCCAGATCGACGGGATCGCCGGCGGTTGCCACCCAGTGCAGCGTCACGCCATTATAGCGGGCAGCGGCGATACGAAGGCCCTTGGGCGCAAAGGCAATCGCCTCAACCGTGCGCTCTTCCTTGAATTCCTTGGTGGTGCCGTCCGCAAGCTTGACGAAGCTTGATTTTCCAACGGCATAGGCCACGGCATTTTGCGGGCCACCTGCCACCACGCTGATCCACTTGCGCGGCACATGGACGATTTCGGTCACCGCGCCATCATGACCGATGCGCAGCACCTTGCCGTCTTCGCCGCCCGTCAGAAGCGTCGCGCTATAGGGATCGCGAATGCAGGTCAGCAGGCCTTCATGGGCCTGCGTTACCTTTTCCCCGCCATCGAGACGGTGAATGGTACCGGCGGCGGTGGCAAACAGCGGGATATCGCCCAGAAAATGCGCCGCGACGACGTGGCCTTCAAGGTCAAGAGGAGCAACGGTTGGCATGGGCGATGAGTCTTTCGTCTGTATGGGTTTTGGCTGCGGTATGGGGTGGTTTGTTTTCGTCCACCCTGTGCGGCGTGGATCCTCGGGTCGCCCTCGGGCTTGACCCGAGGGCCGAGGATGACGCGCAGGAGAGGGCGGGGCCCAAGCTTCCCTTGGTCGGCCCAGGTGGAACTGGACCGGCCCGGAAGAGGGATGCTTACGCCTTCGCTTCACACGCGTGGAAGCTCGCTTCCAGCTTTGCACGGTCCAACTCGCGGCCGATGAAGACGAGGCGGCTTTCGCGCTTTTCGCCGTCCTTCCAAGGACGCTGGTGATCACCCTCGATGATCATGTGCACGCCCTGAACCACGTAACGCTCGGCATCGCCCTTGAAGGCGATGATGCCCTTGAGGCGCAGAATGTTCGGACCGTCGGTCTGCGTCACCTTCTGGATCCAGGGGAAGAAGCGCTCCGGGTTCATCTCGCCGCCGCGCAGCGAAATGGACTGGACCGTCACGTCATGGATGGGAGACGGCGCCGCGTGGTGATGGTCATGATCGTGATGATCATGGTCATGGTCATGATGGTGATCGTGGCCGTGATCATGCCCATGATGGTGGTGGTCGTGATCGTGGTGGTGGTGATCGCAATCCGGGCCGCAGGCATGGTCTTCATGGCCGTGCTCGAGGAAGTGCGGATCGTTTTCCAGCGCGCGCTCCAGGTTGAAGGCACCCTGATCCAGCACGCGGGCAAGATCGACGCCGGAGCGTTCGGTCTTATAGATGCGGGCGGACGGGTTGATGGCGCGCACGATGTCTTCGATGCGGGCCAGCTCTTCCTTGGTGACGAGGTCGCTCTTGTTGATGACGACGACATCGGCAAAGGCGATCTGGTCTTCGGCCTCGCGGCTGTCCTTCAGGCGCAGCGGCAGGTGCTTGGCATCGACCAGCGCGACGACGGCATCGAGCTCGGTCTTGGCGCGCACATCGTCATCCATGAAGAAGGTCTGGGCAACGGGGACCGGATCGGCAAGGCCGGTGGTTTCGACAATGATGCCATCGAAACGGCCCGGACGGCGCATCAGGCCTTCCACGACGCGGATGAGGTCGCCGCGTACCGTGCAGCAGATGCAGCCATTGTTCATCTCGTAGATTTCCTCGTCGGATTCCACGATCAGGTCGTTGTCGATGCCGATTTCGCCGAACTCGTTGACGATGACCGCATATTTCTTGCCGTGGTTCTCGGTCAGGATGCGATTGAGCAAGGTGGTCTTGCCGGCACCCAGATAGCCGGTCAGCACGGTGACGGGAATGGGCTTTGCAGCAGCAGCGGTGTTTGCTTCGGTCATTGTTTCGGTCATGGGAAACCTCGATATGCGGCGGGGTGCCGCGACAGACAAAAATGTTGCCGTTCATATAGGCTTCCGAAGAAGGCAGTTCAAAGAAATTCTGTTCAAGAATTTTGATGCTGCGGCCTTAAGACCGATCGAAGTCGCTCACATCGAAGGCGCGCACGTCTTCCAGAAGCGCAATCAGACCGCGCACCGAGTGGGCGATGATCTGCTCCCCCTTTTCGGCGGTTGCGGCGGCCGCGTTTCCGGCGACCCCCAGTGGGTTGAGGTCGCTCATCATCCAGCCGAAGGCGTGCGGGCCATAGGCGCGCAGATGGGCAAAGCGGTTTGCAAATTCGCTTTGGCGGGAGGAAAAGCTTACTGCCTTGTCCATGGCGACTTCATCGGGGTTAAGCGCCAGCATGACCGATGTTTCAATATCGCCGCCATGAATATCGATCGCCTTGTTTTGCGGCGCGATCAGCCCCTCAGGCAGGCCAAAGCGCGTCCAACTGGTGGCAACCGCCAGCATGTTGAAGCGCTTGCGCGCCTCTGTCGCGACGATCGTCATCAGCGGCGCGTTGCCACCGTGGGCGTTCAGCATGACGAACTTGCGGATGCCCTTCTCGTGCTGGGTGCGGGCGATGTCCAGCCAGCGATTGACGGCTTCATCGAAGGCGAGCGTCTTTGTGCCGGCCACATCCATATGCTCGATGGAGTAGCCGACCGGCTCGACAGGTAAGAAGGTGACGGGGAAGTCTTGCGGCAGGGCTGCCTTCAGGCGCGCGACGATGCCTTGCGCAATCAGCGTATCGGTCTCAAAGGGCAGATGCGGGCCATGCTGCTCATGTGCGCCGAGCGGCAGAACTGCGATTATCTCCGACGGTTGAAATCCGGCTGTTATCGTTTCGTCGTCAAATTGCGTGTATGTGTTTGGCATATGGCGATCCGCGCCTGTATTCGTTAGAAGTTACAATATCATATAGTCGTTTCGCGATCTGGCAAAAGGCACGGGCTGAATGAGCAAGGACAAGGCCTCGAAAAAGGACAAGGCGTCCAAGAAGGACAAGTCGCAGAAGAAGAAGGATATTGCCTTCAGCCCGGAAGAGCTGGCGCAATCCATCACGCAGGCCGCACGCTCCATGCGCACGGCGCTCAGCCACAATCTTGCGACGAGCGGCCTTTATGCGGGCCAGGATGGCGTAATCCTGGCGCTTGCCCAGGAAGGCAGCATGACGCCCGGCCAGATTGCCCAGAAGCTTGGCGTCAAGGCGCCGACCATGACCCGCACGATCGGTCGCATGGAAGCGCAAGGCTTCGTCGAGCGCAGTGCAGGCGAAGGCGATGGTCGCCTGACCATGGTGAAGCTCACCGAAGCCGGCCAGAAAAGCGTCGATCACATCAACACGTCGCTTGCAGCCTGCGGTGCGCGCGCGGTGGAGGGATTGTCCGCCAAGGACGTGAAAAATGTCGTCAAACTCTTGCGTGCCATCGACGCCAACCTTCAGTCCCTCGATTTAATCGATTAAAAATTTGAAGCGAAAGCTTTCAACAGTTCGCAAAACCCTTAAACCTGTTGCGCGTGTTGTTTAAATTGTTTAATCACGATTTAAACGTCGCGGGGGTGCGACGCGCGATCTCGGGGAGGGGACATGGCGCAGAAGGTGAAGCTTTCAACGATTGCCGAGAGCCTGGGGCTTTCGACGGCAACCATTTCTCTGGCGCTGCGTGACAGCCCGTTGGTGGCATCCGACACCCGCGAGAAGATCAAGGATCAGGCCCGCGCGCTGGGTTATATCTATAATCGCCGCGCTGCCAGCCTTCGCACATCCCGCTCCGGCATTATCGGCGTCGTCTTTCACGACGTGATGAACCCGTTCTACGGCGAAATTCTGAAAGCCATCGAGAGCGAGCTCGATCGCAGCCGCCAGACCTTCATTCTGTCCAACCATTACGACTCGGTGGAAAAGCAGCGCACCTTTCTGGAGACGCTGCTGCAGCTTGGCAGCGACGGCGTGATCATGTCTCCGGCGATCGGCACGCCGACGGAAGATCTGAAGCTTGCGGAAGAAAATGGCATGCCGGCCATTCTGGTGGCGCGCTCCATGGATGGCGTCGACATGCCGACCTTTCGTGGCGACGACAGCTATGGCATCTCGCTTGCCACCAACCATCTGATCAGCCTTGGCCACCGCACCATCGCCATGGTGGGGGGTACCGACCAGACGTCCACCGGGCGCGACCGCTATCAGGGCTATGTGAATGCGCTGCGCAAGGCTGGGATCGAGGTCGATCCGAACCTGCGCATTCCCGGTGCCCGCTCCAAGCAGGGCGGCTTCGAGGCGGCGGTGAATTTCCTGTCGCTGCCGCAGAAACCGACCGCCGCCGTCTGCTGGAATGACCTCGTCGCCATCGGCCTGATGAACGGCGTTTCACGCGCAGGCTTCGTGCCGGGCAAGGATATTTCCGTCACCGGCTATGACGATCTGGAAGAAGCCTCGATTTCCACGCCTTCGCTGACAACCGTGTCCAACGGTCAGGCGGAAGTGGGGCGGCTTGCGGCCCGCGCGTTGCTCGACAGGCTGGCAGGCAGCCATGAACCGGACGGCATTCACCTGATCAAGCCGGAAATGCGCATCCGCCAATCCACCGGGCCGTGCATTCCGCGTCAGTAATCCACGACAGTACCAATCTCGTCTATTCGCGGGTTTCGGTTTCGTCTCGCATCGGTTAGCTTTGCCTTCCGCATCACGGAGCGGTCCCGCCGCTTCGACATTTTTTGCATTTCCGGGTCTTGAGAGCGACTGGCTCTCCTCTCTGGAAATGCGTCTGCAGGAGGAATGACCGCCCATGTCCGATCAAAAACCCGTCGTTCTCGTTCCGGGAAAAATTCATCCGCGCGTGCTGGAGCGCTTCCAAGGCAAGGTGGAGGTGGTGACCGCACCTGTGGGGGCAAAGCCTGCCCTCTCCGCCGAGGTGGCGGAGCG
>Ga0308171_1004394_pt1 | contig 11618 bp, 8 predicted proteins | sample PhyGR1_FD_202135 | JGI IMG/M metagenome (GOLD analysis project Ga0308171, IMG submission 202135) | Phyllosphere microbial communities from UC Gill Tract Community Farm, Albany, California, United States - DLSLSG.R1 | ecosystem: Host-associated > Plants > Phyllosphere > Unclassified | place: USA... | reverse complement strand
CTGGCATAGTTAACGCATTCGGTAAATCGATGAGTTAACTGCTGGGTATTGATGCATACTGCTCTCGTCAGCAAGCACATTGCTCAGAGCCAACTCGGCAATGTGAGGGAGTGGTTTTGGCAACTGCAATAGAGGCGTTATCTTCAAAAGAATCCGTTTTAAAAGCCATCGAAGAATATAAAAAACTTGGCCGAGATGAATTCTTAAAACAACATAAAATTAAGCGATTTAAAAAATTCACCCTTCATTATAATGGCGAAAAGTACGACATCCGAGGCATTGCCGCTAGAGCATACCGTGAGCAGCATGGTTATCCGTTTAAGGGAATCAACACCGATAGCGGAACAGAAAAAGCCATCCAATTTCTCAAAGACCTCGGTTTTGAGATCGTCGAAACACCGCATCCTTTTGAGATACTGGAAAAAGACGAAGTTTATAAACGTAAATACCTCCACGACCTCTATGGAGGGCAAGAACAGGGCGGAATATCGACACCTAAAGAATTCCCCGTGATCTTCATTTTCACCGGCGAGACTGGCGAAACTCATGGGTACAAAGATGGATGGTCTAACAACGACCACTTCTCCTACACGGGAGAAGGCCAGAAAGGTAACATGCAGTTTACCAAAGGCAATAAAGATATCCGCGACCATAAAGAGAATGGTAAGGATATACTTTTATTTGAATATAACAAAAAACGTACGGGCGTGAAATTTGCTGGGCTATTTGAGTGTGATTCATGGAACTACGCTGAATGTAAAGATACCCAAGAAAACATGAGGCAAGGGATAATTTTCAATCTATTCCGTGTATCTTCTGCCCAAGATTCTGCTCATGAGATTATCTCATCAGAAGTAGGCCAGAAAGAGGAGAGTTTAGAACAGTTGCGCGCAAAGGCTATAAAGTCTTCAGAGATATCAGGCCAGCGCCAACAGAGCGACAGCAAAAAATCCTGGTTCAAACGCAGCGAAGACGTAAAAAAATACGTGCTCAAGCGCGCCAATGGCATCTGCGAAGCCTGCGATCAGCCGGCCCCCTTCAAGAAAAGGAACGGCGATCCCTACCTTGAACCCCATCACACAAAACGCCTCGCCGATGAAGGCCCCGATCACCCGCAGTGGGTTGGCGCCATCTGCCCCACTTGCCATCGCCGGATTCATAGCGGGGTGGATGGGAAAGAGGTGAACAAGAAGCTGATGGTGAAGCTGGAGGTGAAAGAGGCCGCTATCGGTTAAAAGTTGCCTGCAACAGCGTGCTACCTGTCAACTTCAAAACCGAGTTTGTGCAGTATCATAGAAATAATAAGGAAAAACAGGGAACCTCAGCATGTCAGTACCTACCTACGACCAATTCATCGAGCCGGTGCTTCGCTTTTTGGCAACCAAGCCCGAAGGCGCACTTGCTCGAGATGTGCAAGATGCAGCAGCAGACATACTCAACCTAAACGAAGAACAACGAGCAGAAACCATTGCCAGCGGCCAATTGGTTTATAAGAATCGTACCGGCTGGGCTCACGATCGTTTGAAACGTGCAGGGCTCTCGCACAGCTTATCCAGAGGCAAATGGTGCTTAACCGCCAAAGGCATCGACTGGTTAAAGCAGCATCCAAACCCGCTCACTGCAGCAGAAGTCGAGCATCTCGCTTTGGCTTATAGCAACGTCAAACTTCAACAAAATAGTGATGCGGTGGATTTGGACCCGGTAACAGAACCTCTTCTCACCGAAGCGATGTTAACAAATAGCCCAGACGATCGCCTGGAACAATCAATCAAAGAGATCCGCGATGCGGTTGCGACAGAACTGCTAGAGAACCTGAGCCAAGTATCCCCAGGCCGCTTCGAGGTCATCGTGCTGGATGTGCTGCACCGTTTGGGCTACGGCGGCCACCGCGATGATTTAAAGCGAGTCGGAGGCAGCGGTGATGCGGGGATTGATGGCGTAATTTCTTTAGACAAGCTCGGCTTAGAAAAAGTGTATGTGCAAGCCAAACGCTGGCAAAACACCGTAGGCCGTCCTGAGCTGCATGCCTTCTACGGTGCACTGGTGGGGCAAAAGGCCAAACGAGGGGTATTCATCACGACCTCTGGCTTTACTAAGCATGCCGTTGCCTATGCGCAATCGGTGGAAGGCATGGTACTTATCGACGGTAACCGATTGGTACATCTGATGATGGATAATGAGGTGGGTGTTAGTTCAACGTTGCTGAAGGTTCCTAAACTCGATAGCGACTACTTCGACCAGTGATCCCCCTTGCAAAATCGGTAATTTCTTAGAGGTCGAGCACATATCTCCTGGCCGATGTGTGGCCATGCCGTATTTTGTCCCTTTAGTTGGCTTATGTCGTTTAAGATTGCTCTGCTTGCGGGTATCATTTTGCGATACACATTCCAAATGACTAGTTCAGATTTAGCGTTTCTTGAGGATTTTCATGAATAACAACGAGCAGCTTTTCTTAAACGAGCTGGATAACAAATTTTGGAAGGCCGCCGATAAGCTGCGTGCCAATATGGATGCCGCCAACTACAAGCATGTAGTCCTGGGGCTGATCTTTCTAAAATATGTTTCCGATGCCTTCGAGGCTCGCCAGCAGGAGCTGATCACTTTGTTCCGCGATGTTGGCAACCCGGACAACATCTATGCCATGTCACGCGACGATTACGATTCTGATGAAGAGTACGCTCAAGCGATCCAGGAAGAACTAGAGGTCGAAGATTACTACACCGAGAAAAACGTCTTCTGGGTACCCAAAGCCGCACGCTGGGAAACGCTGAAAAACAAAGCCATGCTGCCGACCGGGACGGTATTGTGGGTCGATAAGACCACAGGCCAAGAAATTAAACTGCGATCGGTCTCTTGGCTTATCGACAATGCGCTGGATGAAATTGAAAAAACCAACCCAAAACTGAAAGGTATTTTGAACCGCATCAGCCAATTCCAGCTGGGCAATGAGGTTTTGACTGGCCTCATCAACACCTTCTCCGACGCAAACTTCAGCAAACCAGAATATAACGGCGAGAAGCTAAGCTTAAAAAGCAAAGATATTCTTGGACACGTTTACGAATATTTCCTCGGCCAGTTTGCACTGGCGGAAGGCAAACAAGGCGGCCAGTACTACACACCAAAAAGTATCGTTACGCTGATTGTCGAAATGCTGCAGCCATATAACGGACGCGTGTATGACCCGGCAATGGGTTCCGGTGGGTTCTTCGTCTCTAGCGATCGTTTTATTGAAGAACACGCGGGTGAGAAAAATTACAACGCTGCTGAACAGAAACGCAATATCTCCGTCTACGGCCAGGAGTCTAACCCGACCACCTGGAAGCTGGCGGCGATGAACATGGCAATCCGTGGCATCGACTTTAACTTTGGCAGCAAAAATGCCGATACCCTGCTGGACGATCAGCACCCTGATCTGCGCGCCGATTTCGTGATGGCTAACCCGCCATTCAACATGAAGGAGTGGTGGAACGCTAAGCTGGAGAACGACGTGCGCTGGAAGTACGGCACACCACCGCAGGGCAACGCTAACTTCGCCTGGATGCAGCACATGATCCACCATCTGGCCCCGAAAGGCTCGATGGCGCTGCTGCTGGCCAACGGTTCGATGAGTTCTAACACCAACAACGAAGGTGAGATCCGTCGTAACCTGATCGAAGCGGATATGGTGGAGTGCATGGTGGCGCTGCCAGGGCAGTTGTTTACCAACACCCAAATCCCGGCCTGTATCTGGTTCCTGACCAAAGACAAATCCGGCGGCAACGGCAAAGCGCACCGTAAAGGCGAAGTATTGTTTATCGACGCCCGGCAAATTGGCTTTATGAAAGACCGCGTACTGCGTGACTTTAGCCGCGAGGATATCGCCAGAATTGCTGATATCTTCCACGCCTGGCAGACGGATAAAGGCTATGAAGACGAAGCCGGGTTCTGTTTCTCCGCAACGCTGGAAGATATCCAGAAAAACGACTTTGTGTTGACCCCAGGGCGCTATGTCGGTGCGGCCGAGCAAGACGAAGACGATGAGCCTTTTGCCGAGAAGATGGCACGACTGACGGCACAGCTTAAAGAACAGTTGGAAGAGAGTGCAAAACTGGAAGCGCAGATTAAAGCGAATCTGAGGGGGCTGGGTTATGAGCTTTGAGATGATTCAAGTCAATCTTGGTGATTTTATTGATTTTAGAAATGGTAAATCATCTCCCGATAGAACTCCCGATGGTGAGTTTAATGTCTTTGGTTCCAATGGAATAATAGGCCAGTGTGCAGAAAAAAATGCTTCAGAGTTTAGCTTGATCATTGGTCGAGTAGGTTCGTATTGCGGCAGCGTTTATCAATCAAGAAAAGCATGCTGGGTTACAGACAATGCCATTATTGGCGCATTAAAAAACAAAGACGAGTTAAATTTTTGGTATTTTTTGTTAACAAAGCTTGATATTAATGCAATGAGTTCAGGTTCAGGCCAGCCTTTAATTAACCAAAAATTACTCAATAACATTCAAGTTAGGGTTCCTTTATCATCAGCAATCCGAGTGGATATTGGGAACTATCTCAACTTATTCAATAAAAAAATAAAGATTAATTATGAAATAAATCAAACTCTCGAACAAATGGCACAAACCCTGTTCAAAAGCTGGTTTGTCGATTTTGAACCGGTAAAAGCTAAAATCGCGGTGCTTGAATCGGGAGGTTCTCAGGAAGACGCGACGCTGGCGGCCATGACGGCGATTTCTGGGAAAAATGCCGATGCACTGGTGGTGTTTGAACGTGAACACCCAGAGCAATATGCTGAGCTAAAAGCTACGGCAAAACTGTTCCCATCTGCGATGCAGGAAAGTGAGTTTGGCGAGATTCCTAGAGAGTGGACTCTTTCTACAATTGGCGCACAGGTCGATATTGCTGGTGGGGCAACACCCTCAACCAAAGCATCAGAGTTTTGGGATAATGGAACTATCCACTGGACTACACCTAAAGATTTATCCAACGTTAAAGATAAAATCTTACTTTATACAGAAAGAAAGATAACAAAATCTGGCTTGGATAAAATTTCGTCGGGTTTATTACCTGTTAACACCGTGTTAATGTCTTCGCGTGCACCAGTGGGGTATCTGGCAATTGCAAAAGTCCCTATCGCAATTAACCAGGGATATATTGCCATGAAGTGCAATAAAGAACTAAGTCCTGAATTCGTGTTGCAATGGTGTTCTGAGAACATGCCAGAAATTGTATCTCGCGCTAGTGGCACTACCTTCGCTGAAATTAGCAAGAAGAATTTCAACCCAATTCCTCTTGTGAAGCCGCAAAGAGAACTTGTTAAAAATTACACAAAGAAAACAAGTGTAATCTATTCGCTGATAGAAAATACTATTAGGGAAAATAATAGCCTAACCCAGCTACGCGACACCCTTCTCCCCAAACTACTCTCTGGTAAAATCACCCTGCCGGAAGCCGAACAAGCAATAAGCGAGGTGGAAAATGTATAAAGTTGATAAACCTACTAACAGCCTACACTCCCTGCAAGAAGTCTCATTCAGTAGCCTTGGTTTTACCGAGCGCTATCACCTACAGGAGTGGCTGGCAAAAAATCCGCAGGCGCTGACCCGCGATAACGATGATGAGTTACTAATTATACAGAAAGAGTTCGCCGGTTTTGATGAAACCAAAGAGCGCCTTGACCTGTTGGCTATCGATAAACAGCGCAATCTGGTGATTATCGAAAATAAACTTGATGACTCTGGACGAGATGTAGTGTGGCAAGCGCTGAAATATGCCGGTTATTGCGCCAATCTTCGTAAAGAACATATTCTGGAAATCTTCCAGCTTTATCTCGATAAATACGAGCCAGAAGAAACTCGCCCAGCAGCTGAAGTGATGGCGGAATTTCTGGAGTGCGAAAGCCTAGATGAAGTGCAAATCAACCAGAACCGTACTCAGCGAGTGATGATGGTGGCGGCCAGCTTCCGTAAAGAAGTGACTAATACCGCGCTATGGTTGATGCAGTTTGGCCTGCGGGTGCAGTGCTTTAAAGTTAAGCCATACAAATTCAACGACGATGTGTTTGTCGATATTCGGCAGGTGATACCGACACCGGAAGCGGAATCCTTCATGATCGGCATGGCCCAGAAAGAAGCTGAAGAGCTGTCCACCAGTAGTGGTGTTAAAACAACTCTGATGACCCGTAAATCTTTTTGGACCAAGGCACTAGAGCGTCTAAAAACTAGCTCTTGCACGTTGTATAACAATATCAGCCCGTCCACTGACCACTGGCTTAGTGCAGGTTCTGGCATTAGCGCCGTGTCGTATAACCTGATTTTCAGTAAAAAAGAGATTCGGGTTGAGCTGTGGATTGCCAAAGCCTCCGCAGAAAGTAATACCTTTGCTTTTAACTGGCTGCATGAGCGCAAAGAGGCAATTGAAAACGCGTTTGGTCATGCGCTTAAGTGGGAGCCTCTGCCGGGTAAAAAATCGTGTCGAATTTCCTATGCCAGCCCGGCCATCAGCCTCGATGAAGCCAACTGGCCTGAGATGATCGACTGGCTGCTGGTAAACCTGACAGCGTTTGAAAGAACGCTCGCTCCCTTTATTGCCCCACTGAATATTTCGCTCAAAGAGATTTCAAACACACCGGAAGAAATGGAAGAAACCGAGACAGAGGAAGCCTGATGCTGAGTGAAGACGATTTAGAACAGCAAAGCCTACAGTGGTTTGCTGAACTGGGTTGGGAGGTATTACATGGCCCGGATATCGCGCCCGACAGTGATAATCCGCTGCGTGCTTCGTTCCACGATGTGTTTTTGCGTCCGTTATTGCTGGAACAGCTGCAAAAAATTAATCCGCATCTCCCGGTTGCCGTGCTGGATGAGGTGATATTGCGTATCGCCCATGCACAAAGCCCGGACCTAATCGTCAGTAACAAAGCCTTCCATCACCTGCTGCTCGACGGCGTGCCGGTACAGTATAAGCAGGACGATAACGTTATCCACGATAAAGCACTGTTGATGGATTTTTACCACCCGAACCATAACCGTTTTACGGTGGTCAATCAGGTAGCCATCCAGGGAACGAAGCAGGTGCGTCGCCCGGATGTCATCTGCTATATCAACGGGTTGCCGGTGGCAGTGATTGAACTGAAAAGCCCAATCGATGCCAATGCCGATATCTGGGCTGCATTCAATCAGCTACAGACCTATAAAAACGAACTCAGCGATTTGTTTATCTGCAACGAAGCGCTGGTAGTCAGCGACGGCTATAACGCCCGCATTGGTTCCCTTACCGCGAACGAAGAGCGTTTTCTTCCGTGGAAAACGCTGTCTAACGAAGACGACAAGCCGCTGTTTGAGTGGCAACTTGAAACGGTAGTTAAAGGATTCTTTAACCGTGAATTGCTGCTCGACTATATTCGCTACTTCATCCTGTTTGAAAACGACGGCAAACGACTGATTAAAAAGATTGCCGCTTATCATCAATTCCATGCCGTGCGAGAAGCGGTAGCAGCGACAATTGTGGCCTCTACCGGTAAACATTTGCCGCTACGCAGCAACATCACGCCAGGCAGTAAAAAAGCGGGCGTAGTTTGGCATACTCAAGGTTCTGGGAAGAGTATTTCAATGTGCTGCTACGCCGGGAAGCTGCTGCAACAGGCAGAAATGAACAACCCGACCATCGTGGTAGTGACCGACCGTAACGATCTCGACGGACAACTTTATGCCACGTTCTGCCAGGCGCAAGATTTGCTTAAGCAGGAACCGTTGCAGGCGAACGACCGCGACCAGCTCCGCGAGATGCTTAATGCCCGCGAATCAGGCGGAATTATTTTTACCACCGTACAAAAATTTGCCCCGCTGGACGGCGAACAAACTCACCCAGCGCTCAATCTACGCAGCAATATCGTCGTCATTTCCGATGAGGCGCACCGCAGTCAATATGGCCTTAATGCCACGTTGGATCGCGAAACAGGCGCTTATAAGTACGGTTACGCCAAACATATGCGCGATGCATTACCCAATGCATCGTTTATGGGCTTTACCGGAACACCTGTATCTTCCGAAGATAAAGATACTCGCGCGGTATTTGGTGATTACGTCTCTATCTACGATATTCAGGATGCGGTGGAAGATGGCGCAACCGTGCCTATCTACTATGAATCACGTCTGGCAAAACTCGACCTTAACCACGAAGAGCTGGAAACGCTCTCTGAGCAAGTTGATGAGCTGGTCGAAGACGAAGAGACCGATCAGAAAGAGAAAACTAAAGGCGACTGGAGCCGCCTGGAAAAACTTGTAGGTTCTGAACCGCGTATCAATCAGGTGGCTGCCGATCTGGTTCAGCATTTTGAGGCCCGTAATGCCACAATGAATGGCAAAGCGATGATTGTTGCCATGAGCCGTGAAATCTGCGTGAAACTGTATAATTCATTGGTCACCTTACGTCCGGAATGGCACAGCGATGATGTTGAGAAGGGTGAAATCAAAATCATCATGACCGGCTCAGCCTCCGATAATAAATTCCTGCAGCCGCACATCTACAATAAGCAGACCAAAAAACGCCTTGAAGCGCGCTTTAAAGATCTCAACGATCCGCTAAAACTGGTGATTGTGCGCGATATGTGGCTTACCGGGTTTGATGCCCCCTGCTGCCATACCATGTATATCGACAAGCCAATGCGCGGACATAACCTAATGCAGGCCATTGCACGCGTTAACCGAGTCTTTAAAGACAAACCTGGCGGGTTGGTGGTCGATTACATCGGGATTGCTAACGAGCTGAAGCAAGCTTTGAAAACCTATACCGATTCAAAAGGTAAGGGGCAGACCACTATCGATGCTCATGAAGCTTTCGCTATTCTGCTTGAAAAGCTGGATGTGATTCACGGCATGTTTGCCAAAACACCAACCGCTGCCGGGTTTGATTACACTGGTTTTGAAGAAGTACCCCAACGGTTTTTACTCAAAGCTGCAGATTACGTGCTGGGCCTCGATGATGTTAAAAAACGCTTTTTTGATGTCGTACTGGCAATGAACAAAGCCTGGTCACTGTGCAGTACGCTGGATGAAGCCAAACCATTGCAAAAAGAGATAGCGTTTCTGTCAGCGGTGAAAGTGGCGATTATCAAGCTGACGACAACCGACAAGAAATTCAGCCAGTCAGAGAAAAACACGCTGCTCGGTAAAATCCTTGATAACGCTATTATTGCGACCGGGGTGGATGATGTGTTTGCACTGGCGGGGTTGGGAAAACCCAATATCGGCTTACTTTCAGAAGAGTTTTTAGAAGAAGTGCGTGAAATGCCTCAGCGTAATCTGGCCGTTGAATTGCTAGAGAAATTGTTGAACGACGGCATTCATGCTCGTACAAAAAATAACGTAGTACAGGAGAAAAAGTATTCAGATCGCCTTAGGGCCGTATTGCTTAAGTACAATAACCGCGCAATAGAAACTGCACAGGTAATTGAAGAGCTTATACAGATGGCTAAAGAGTTCCAAGAAGCCATGGCACGCGACGATGCTCTAGGTCTCAATCCGGATGAGATCGCGTTCTACGATGCATTAGCAGAAAACGAAAGTGCTGTGCGTGAACTAGGTGACGAAACGCTCAAAAAACTGGCAATTGAAGTTACCTTGAAACTGCGGCAGTCCACTACGGTAGACTGGCAAGTACGAGAAAGTGTGCGTGCCAGACTGCGTATTTTGGTAAGACAAACACTGCGTAAATATAAATATCCTCCGGATAAAACCGCAGGCGCCGTTGAGCTTATTTTGAAACAAGCCGAGGTTGTTTCGAATAGTTGGACGATTTAAATTTCACTCATAAAGGGAAGATGAAACTTCCCTTTATGAAATTCATAAATAAACCACTCATATTATCATATTAAAACCTAATACGGCTCCAACATAACCTCCTCACCCCGTTTCCACACGATAAACCCGGCCTCATAAGGATGCAGAGGCGTACTGACAATAACACTGTACCCTTCACCAGGGATAAAATCATACCCATCGATGCCAGGAACACACTTCCCAGGTTCCAATGCAACAGGCGTGTTTGCATATGACTGTTCATAGACATAATTATCATTGCCATACTTCCATATGGCTACCGTGAGAATGGACTCCTCTTTTTCCATGTCATTCTTATCGACAAAAACGCAGATCTTGCTGCCGACAGACGTTGCTTTTGCCGGGCGTAAATTGACTTTATCCCCCATAGGGCAACCAGAGATAAAAAGAGGAATAAAGAGTAAGAGGAATTTTTTCATAGTGGCAGCCCTGCGCTTCTGATTATGGGTTGAAATTTTGACAATGTACTTCTGTCTACTATCCCTGAGTAATTCCTACCGTATAAACCGATAAAATCGCTAACACCAAACTTCTTGAGGTAGAAATAGTCTGCAATTATCGATGCTTGCTGTTCCATACTATACTCACGCAACAGCAGCCGATCGAGCCGATATTGATAGCTCACCGCCCAACTGAGAAGCCCTCGGGTACGCACCCACATGCCTTTTTGATGCTGCCAAACATGTGCCATCTCGTGGATAAACAGGTGCTGTGCCAAATGATGCACCGTAAAATCAGGTCGGTATAAAACCCTACGAAAGTACAACTCCCCATTCGGGCTCATCGCCGTGTACTGATTCTGCAACCCAAACGGCAGGTAGCTGTCGCAGTGAACCAACACGCTCTGATAGAAAATGGTGCTGCCAAACACCGAACGCGCCAGATTGACTTCGCCCGGCGTTAACGCCCGCGTGCTCCCTTCCTGTTGTGGCTCCATCCTGGAACTCCTTGATCCGAAAGAGTCCAATGAAACGTCATTTTAACCTTTAGGGTCAATCAGATAGGCCTTAGGAAAGCATCAGGAAGATCCGGTTTTTACTGAAATGGGAAATGCGTCAATACAGAGTAAAGTGGGCAAGTAGAGGCGGCGGGCAGATTCCAGGCACAAAAAAACCACCTTTCGGTGGCTTCTTGTTCGCGCGGTACTTAATGGTGCCGAAGGCCGGACTCGAACCGGCACGTATCTCTACGGTTGATTTTGAATCAACTGCGTCTACCGATTTCGCCACTTCGGCACTGAAGTAGTATGCGGAAAACGGGTGAATTATACCTTCCCGCGACCAGCACGCAACACTTATCCGTTGTTCAATGAGTTAAGTGTCGAAAAAACCGCCGCAACGCGCGTTTGTCCGCCCCGTCTTCTCGCTCCACGCCCTTCACAACCCTGTTAATGGTGAGCAGGCTGTTGCAACGAGCATCCAAGATAAAGCGCCACACTCACATAATACCATCCGATTCCTGTTTCCAACGTCGTTGCACAGAGCAATGGTGGCTCCTGTGCCGCACGTCATTCACTTCCACGAGCCAGAGCCGCTCGCCCAACTGGCGAAACAGGTTCAGGAACCCGCCACGCCGCAGGCCGCAACCGCCTCCCCCATCGCCACTGTCTCACCCTGCGCCTGGCAAAAACAAAATAATCCCCAACCGTAATGGCAATGCTGCAAATAATTGCACGCCAATGTGTCAGCGAATAAAGAATGAGGTTGCGCAACATTCCGAGAACAGTATTTTTTCATTAATGAATGTCAGATGGGGAAATAAAGAAGCGGAATGCTGCTTTCAGGGGAGAGA
>Ga0308171_1004393_pt1 | contig 11618 bp, 11 predicted proteins | sample PhyGR1_FD_202135 | JGI IMG/M metagenome (GOLD analysis project Ga0308171, IMG submission 202135) | Phyllosphere microbial communities from UC Gill Tract Community Farm, Albany, California, United States - DLSLSG.R1 | ecosystem: Host-associated > Plants > Phyllosphere > Unclassified | place: USA... | reverse complement strand
CTTCATCGACATCCAGAACAAGCTGGCCGAAAATTCCAAGGGCTTCTACGAAGGCAAGCCCTTCAGCCCCGAGATGTGGACCCAGTTCATGAACGTGCAAGGTCCGATGATGCAGGGCATGATGAGCAACTACATCGAACAGAGCAAGAACCTGTTCATCCAGATGCAGGAGCAGATGCAGAGCCAGACCAAGAACATGTTCGGCACCTTCCCCTTTGGCGCGCCCGGCACGCCGCCGGATCAGAAGAAGTAAGCGGCCTCCCGGCCCCTTCAGCAAACGGCCCCGCGCGGGCCGTTTTGCTTTTGTGGCGTCGCCGCCCGTCCGGACCAGCCAAAATCGGGCGCAAGCGGGCGGACGATGTACAATAGCGCCCTGATTTTTAAAGCATTTTTCGCTGTTTCCCGTATTTTCGGCCGTTTGCGGCCCGTCTCACTGAGCCTTCTGCCATGTCCAACCCGTCTTCTCCCGCCACCCCGGCCCTGCCCAAGGTCGGCTTCGTCTCCCTCGGCTGCCCCAAGGCACTGGTCGATTCCGAACAGATCCTGACCCAGCTGCGTGCCGAAGGTCGCTGGACGCCATCGGCGAAGCCCTGAACGAAAACGGCAAGGTCATCGTCACTGGCTGCCTGGGTGCCAAGAAGGATGCCGACGGCGACGACATCATCCAGAAGATCCACCCCAAGGTCCTCGAAGTGACCGGCCCGCATGCCGTGGGCGAGGTCATGCAGGCGGTGCACAAGCACCTGCCCAAGCCGCATGCGCCCTTCATCGACCTGGTGCCGCCGCAGGGCGTCAAGCTGACCCCCAAGCATTTTGCCTATCTGAAGATTTCGGAAGGCTGCAACCATCGCTGCAGCTTCTGCATCATCCCCTCCATGCGCGGCGACCTGGTCTCGCGTCCCATCGCCGATGTCATGCTGGAAGCCGAGAACCTCTTCAAGGCCGGTGTGAAGGAATTGCTGGTGATCTCCCAGGACACCAGCGCCTATGGCGTGGATGTGAAGTTCCGTACCGGTTTCTGGAACGGCAAGCCGATCAAGACCCACATGACCCAACTGGTCGGTGCCCTGGGCGAACTGGCCCAGCAGTACGGCGCCTGGGTGCGCCTGCACTATGTGTATCCGTACCCGCACGTGGACCAGATCATCCCGCTGATGGCCGAAGGCAAGATCCTGCCGTATCTGGACGTGCCGCTGCAGCACGCCCATCCGGACGTGCTCAAGCGCATGAAGCGCCCCGCCAATGGCGAGAAGAACATCGAGCGCATCCAGGCCTGGCGCGCCCTGTGCCCGGACATCACGATCCGCTCCACCTTCATCGCCGGCTTCCCCGGCGAGACCGAGGCCGAGTTCGAGTACCTGCTGGACTTCCTGAAGGAAGCCGAGATCGATCGTCTGGGCTGTTTCGCCTATTCCCCGGTGGAAGGCGCGACCGCCAATGAGATCGCCAATCCGGTGCCGGAGGAAGTGCGCGAAGAACGCCGTGGCCGCGTCATGCAGCTGCAGGAAGAGATTTCCAAGAAGCGCCTGCAAGCCAAGGTCGGCAAGACCCTTCGCGTGCTCATCGATGAAGTGGACCGCAATGGCGGTACCGGCCGCACCTATTCGGATGCGCCCGAGATCGACGGCGTGGTCTATGTGAAACCGCCTTTCGAGCCGCACCGCAAGCTGGAAGTAGGCCAGTTCGTCGACGTGCGCATCACCGCCGCCGACGCTCACGACCTGTGGGGCGCGGCCGAGTGATGCGTGCGCTCTTGATGGCGCTGGCGCTGTGCAGTGCCAGCGGACTCATGCCAGCGTGGGCCGCTGCGTCCGGCCCCGCTGCCAATGCGCCTGAAGGCTCGCTGCAGCAGACCCTGATGACGCACGCCCTGGTGCTGCGCGGCCAGATCGACGGGCGCGACATCCAGCTCTCGCTGCAGCCCAAGAAAAATGAAGATGGCCTGGAAGGGCGCTACTTCTTCTTTGGCGGTTCGCCCGAGATCCTGGTAGCGGGCGAGGTCGATGGCGATGACCTGCTGATGGAAGAATCGGTCAACGGCAAGGATGTCTCCGGTCAATGGGAAGGGCACCGCCAGGGCCAGTCCATTACCGGGACCTGGTCCAGCGCCGATGGCAGCATCAGCAAGCCCTTTGCCTTGCAGTTGCCCTGACGCTTGCCCGGCAGCGAAGGCCAGACTGCGGCGCTGTACGGGCGATATGAAGCTGTGTTCACTCTGTTCTGCCATGCCCGCCATTTCTCGGGTTTTCCGGCCGCTTCTGTTGCTTTCGATGTGAACAAGCTGCGCGTATAGTGAGACCTTTGCGCCCCGTTCCTGGGGCGCGATCGTTTCCAGAGGCAGACCCGTGTCCGATTCCAACGCTACGTCCCCCGCATCTTCTCTCCCGCTTGATCCCCAGACCGCCCTGGTCCACAGCAGCTACCGCGCTCCGGACGGCTTTGAGGCCTTCCCGGTCGGCATCCATCACGCTTCCACCGTGCTGTTCCCCAACGTGGCCGCCATGCGTTCGCGCGACTGGCGCGAAAAGCTGGGCTATACCTACGGCCTGCACGGCACCCCGACCAGCTTCGTGCTGGAAGCGCGGCTGGCCGAGATCGAGGGCGGCACCTATTGCCGTGTCACCCCCAGCGGCCTGGCGGCCATCGCGATGGTCAACTTCGCCTTCCTGAAGACGGGCGACGACGTGCTGCTGCCGGATAACGTCTACGGCCCCAGCAAGGACCTGGGGCAGTGGCTGGAGCGTGATTTCGGGATCACCGCACGCTTCTACGACCCCATGGTCGGCGCCGGCCTGGCCGAGCTGATCCAGCCCAATACACGCCTGGTGTGGACCGAAGCACCCGGTTCGGTCTCGATGGAGGTGCCCGATATCCCGGCCCTGTGCCGTGCCGCGCATGAAAAGGGCGTGCTGGTGGCCATCGACAATACCTGGGCGGCCGGCATCGCCTTCAAGGCCTTCGAACACGGTGTGGACATCGTCATGCAAGCCGTCACCAAATACCAGTCCGGCGGCTCGGATGTGCTGATGGGCGCTGTCATCGTGCGCGACCAGGCCCTCAACGAGAAACTGGAACTGGCCCACATGCGCCTGGGCTTCGGCGTGGGCATGGACGACGTCTACATGGTCCTGCGCAGCCTGTCCTCGATGCGCCTGCGTTTCGAGGCCCACGATGCGGCCGCGCGCAAGGTCGCGGCCTGGCTCAAGCAACGCCCGGAAATCGTGGCGGTGCTGCACCCGGCCTTTGAAGATTGCCCAGGACACGCCCACTGGAAGCGCGACTTCACAGGGGCGGGCGGTCTGTTCTCGGTGATCTTCGATTCCCGTTACAGCGAAGAGCAGACTGACCGCTTCGTCGACAGCCTGCAGCTCTTCAAGATCGGCTACAGCTGGGGCGGTGCCCACAGCCTCTGCGTGCCCTACCGCATGCGCGGCATGCGCCACCAGTGGCAGCGAGAAGGCGTGCTGGTGCGCTTCAACATCGGGCTGGAAGCCCCCGCCGATCTCATTGCCGATATCGCGCAGGCCTTGAGCAAGCTCTGACTGGCCAGCCCTGCTCGGCTGCCGGTGTCGGCAGCGGGGCTGGGCGCGTCTGATGGCCGACAAGGTTCAGTTTGCACAAAAGAAATTGAATAAAGGTAAATGCTGCATCTGTTTATCGATTTGCCGCACTTGGCAGCGTCATAAAATGGTAGCAATTCTCGATACGGTGACTTCCCGATGGTTTTTGACGTTGCGCAAAAATCATCAAAGCGGGTAAATATATGAAAGTTTTCTGGGTGTTCTTCCTGAAGCCAACTACAGTGAAGTGCCCAAAAAACTGGATGAGCTAGTCGTCCCCAAGCAACAAGAGGGCATTTGTCATCGAATATTTACAACTTATTTTGTTGCCTGAAAGACAATTTTCTTTTGTCATTTCAACCAGGAAACCTTTTGATCAGGAAATTCCTGATTGGCGCGCAAAGTCACGAGCCTCCTCGCTCTTTGGCTGCCAGAATGGAAATCTTCACCAATATCCCGCAGTCGTGTAAGACGGACACCTACAAGATGCTCGGGCTTCTCTCCGTCTAAAAATACCGACCAAGTCTAATTTCCCGCCTGCCCTGCCCCCCTCAGAATTGGCTTGCAGTCAAGTAAATGTAAGCGATTGTAAGTAGCTCGATGCAGCGTTCAGCCGCGTGAGCCGTAGGAAGTACTTACCGAGGTGGGGTGCAAATGAATACCAACGACATGATGGCGGAGATCCGCGATGCCAACCTGAGCTATCTCATGCTGGCGCAGCAAATGATCCGTTCGGACAAACCGACCGCAATCTTCCGTCTGGGTATCAGCGCCGAGATCGCCGATCTGATCGAAGGCTTGTCCAACGTGCAGATCATGAAGCTGGCGGCGACCAACATGATGTTGACCCGTTTCCGTTTCGACGACGGCGCCATCCTCGGCATGCTGACCAACTACAACAAGGACAAGAGCCTGGCGCAGTCACACGCAGCCATCCTGATGGCCTGCCAGCCCGGCGAACAAATTTCGTAAAACAACAAGACAAAAAGCATGGCCGGCGTGGCCAGGGACAGTCAACGCGCCGGAGGGGAAGACGTTCTACAGAGTTATTCAGTTTCAGTCTTGCATTCATGCCTGAAAGTTCGCCCGCCCGGGGCCGGCGAATTGGGGTCAGGCAGTTTTATTACGAAATCACCGGGGGGTTGCACCATGGCTAAAAAGAGCGTTGTGACAGAGGCGCAGGAAATTCAGTTGGCCATTGAACTGATCAATCTGGGGGCACGCCTCCAGTTGCTGGAATCGGAAACCTCGCTGTCGCGCGAGCGACTGCTGAAGCTGTACAAGGAATTGAAGGGTGTCTCGCCGCCCAAGGGCATGCTGCCGTTCTCGACGGACTGGTTCATCACCTGGCAGCCCAATATCCATTCTTCGCTGTTCATCAACATTCACCGCTACCTGATCGAGCATGCCCGCATCAGTGGCATCGAGGCCGTCATGAAGGCCTACAAGCTCTACCTGGAGCAGGTCGGCTACAACGATGCCGGCGAGCCGGTGCTGTCGCTGACCCGTGCCTGGACGCTGGTGCGCTTCTTCGAAAGCAAGATGCTCATGACCACGCCCTGCTGCAAGTGCCATGGCCACTTCGTGGTGCATCGCCTGGACCTGCATCAGGACTACCTGTGCGGCCTGTGCCACATGCCCTCGCGCGCCGGCAAGACCAAGAAGGCCAAGGATGCGGTCATCATGGGTCTGGTCGAAGGCGCCATGCCGGTTGCTGCTTCCGCGCCCCTGGGCACCGAGACGGTGCTGGCCGCCGTGGCCTGAGCCGGAACAGGGATGTACCGATGCCTTGCTGCTGGCGAGCAGCAGGGTGGTAATGGGCCAGGGTGTTCAACCAAAAAAGAATAAGGCCGATTGCCTCGATGTCCGAACCTGAGAATCACCCCGGTGCCGGGCGCAGGCCCCTGTGGCAGGCGCCGGCCATCCAGGCCTTGCTGCTGTTCGTGCTGGGCCTGATTGGTGCCAACGTGCTGGACGTGCTGTTCCAGCGCGCCGGTCTCGCTCCTCTTTCCCCCCTCCAGACTTCCCTGCTGCATGGCGTGATCGCTGCGCTGCTGGCACGACTGCGCCGCATGGCCGCGTGGTGGTGGCTGATCCTGCTGGTGTTCCCGCTGGCGGCATTGGGCGTGGGTCAGTTGCACCTGCCGTCGTGGGTGTTTCTGGCGGTGTTCCTGTTCATGCTGGTGCTGTTCTGGTCGACCTTCCGCAGCCAGGTGCCGTTCTACCCTTCCGGGCAGAGTGCCTGGGATGCCGTGGCGGGTCTCTTGCCCGAGGGGCGGCCGATCCGTTTCATGGATATCGGCAGTGGCCTGGGCGGTGCCGTCCTGGACCTGTCGCGCCGCCGGCCCGAGAGTGAATTCACCGGCATCGAGATTGCGCCCTTGCCGTGGCTGGTGAGCCGGCTGCGGGCGGCACTGGCGGGCAATCGCTGCCGCTTCGTGCGCGGCGACTACCTGCTGCTCGATTTCGGCGACTATGACGTGGTGTTTGCCTATCTGTCACCGGCGGCGATGGAGGCGCTGTGGCACAAGGCGCGCGCAGAGATGAAGCCGGGGACACTGCTTCTGAGCTACGAATTTCATATCCCCGGCACCACCCCGGATGTGGTGATCGAACCGGAGCACGGGGGCAGGGTGCTGCACGGATGGCGCATGTGAGGCGACACAGGTAAAGAGACCTTTTACATGGGCTGCGAGACGCGACGTATCAAGTTTGCGCCAATTCAGCCGTAAATCGAAAAGGAAGGGCGTTTTTCGGATATGTATTCCCCCATTTGCCTGACTGGAATACCTGTAATCTGACAAACGTGAAAATACACTCAACGCCACAGGGACGGGAGTAGGCACTTGCTAGTCATCATTGGATATATCGTGGTCATGGGGTCCGTCTTCGGCGGCTTTGCCCTGTCGGGCGGCCACCTGGGGGCACTGTTCCAGCCACTCGAACTGCTCATGATCGGCGGCGCCGCCGCCGGCGCTTTCCTGGTCGGTAACAATACCAAGGCCATCAAGGCCACCATGAAGGCCTTGCCGACGGTCTTCAAGGGCAGCACCTACACCAAGGCGCTGTACATGGAGCTGATGGCACTGCTCTTCGAGATCCTCACCAAATCCCGTAAAGAGGGTTTGATGTCGATCGAAGGCGACATCGAAGAGCCGGAAAGCAGCCCCATCTTCAGCAAGTACCCGGGCGTGCTGGCGGACCATCACCTGATCGAATTCATGACCGACTACCTGCGCCTGATGGTGTCGGGCAACATGGATGCGTTCCAGATTGAAAACCTGATGGACAACGAAATCGAGACCCACCATCACGAGGGCGAGATTCCGGTGCACTGCATCGCCAAGCTGGGCGACGGCATGCCGGCTTTCGGTATCGTGGCGGCGGTGATGGGCGTGGTGCACACCATGGAGTCGGTGGGTATCCCTCCCTCCGAGCTGGGCATGCTGATCGCGCACGCGCTGGTCGGTACCTTCCTCGGTATTCTGCTGGCCTACGGTTTCGTGGGCCCGCTCTCCAGCTTGCTGGAACAGAAGCTGCACGAATCGACCAAGATCTACCAGTGCGTGAAGGTGACGTTGCTGGCAAGCCTGAATGGCTACGCGCCGGCACTATCGATCGAATTCGGCCGCAAGGTCCTGTTCTCGACCGAACGTCCGACCTTCCTCGAACTGGAAGAACACGTCAAGCAGGCCAAGGGCAAGTAAGCGGTCAGCAGGCCGGCCAGGGGAGGCCGGCAGGCAGGTCGATTCACACAGACATCAGTATTGAAGCAGGAGCACAGGCATGGCCGACGAAGGTCTACGTCCCATTATCGTCAAGCGGATCAAGAAAGGCGGCGGGGGTCACCATGGTGGCGCCTGGAAGATTGCGTACGCCGACTTCGTGACCGCGATGATGGCCTTCTTCCTGCTGATGTGGCTGCTGGGTTCGACCGCCAAGGGCGACCTGAACGGGATCGCCGAATACTTCAAGACCCCGCTGAAGGTGGCCATGGCCGGCGGTTCCGGCAGTGGTGATGCCAACACGGTGCTGCCCGGCGGCGGCAAGGATCTGACCCGCCAGGACGGCCAGCTGCGCAAGGGCGAGAACGATGTGGTCTCGCGCAAGCAGAACCTGAAGCAGGCACAGCAGGAGCTGGAGCGCGCCGAGCGCACCCGGCTGGAAGAACTGAAGTCGCGCCTGGAAAAGGCCATCGATTCCAATCCGACCCTGAAGCAGTTCAAGAACCAGCTGTTGATCGACATCACCTCGGAAGGCCTGCGCATCCAGATCGTGGACGAGAAGAACCGTCCCATGTTTGCCCTGGCCAGTGCGCAGCTGCAGCCCTACACCAAGGAAATCCTGCACGAGATCGGCCGCACCCTGAACGACGTGCCCAACAAGATCAGCCTGTCCGGCCACACCGATGCCACGCCTTATTCGCGCGGCGAGAAGGGCTACAGCAACTGGGAACTGTCGGCTGACCGCGCCAATGCTTCGCGCCGCGAACTCATTACCGGCGGCATGGACGAATCGAAGGTGCTGCGGGTGGTGGGCCTGTCCTCGGCGGTGCTGCTGGACAAGGAAGATCCGTTCAACCCGATCAACCGCCGCATCAGCATCATCGTCATGAACAAGAAGGCGGAAGAACTGGTGGAAAAGGATAGCGGCTCGTTGAACGTCCCCACCGATGCCAGCGATGAAGATGTGCAGCAAGGGCTGAGTGCGCCGGCCAAGAACTGATAACAGATGCCACGCCGGCGCGGGTGCGCGCGGTTTGCCAATGAAGCAGAAGTGTTCCAATTGAACAGGGGAAGAGAGCCGGATATGCCGACCAAGACCATGCTGCAGGAGCTCAAGCGCTTGTTGCTCGATACTGCCAGCGGCGGCAGCCGCCAATTGACGGAAGTGGAGTCGGACCTGGTCCAGACCAACATCCTGCTGGGCGAAGCCATCGGCAAGCTGGGCAACAGCTTCATGGAGCTGCATCGCGCGGTACAGATACAGCAATCCATCCTGGAAGGCCTGATGAACGGCAGCGGTCAGTTCGACAGCGCGAGCATTGATCAGCTCAAGGCCACCCAGGGCGAAGTCAGCCACTACGTCAACGCGGCCGTGACCGGCTTGCAGTTCCAGGACATGACCAGCCAGCTGCTGGAGCGCATCGTGCGCCGCGTGATCGGCCTGCGTGAAGCGCTGGGGGTCCTGAGTGCGAACAGCTTCGAGATCGTCCCCGAGCAGGGCCAGACCGACGAAGAGGTCAAGGAATTGCTGGCCAGCACGGTGCAGGCGATTGAAGAGCGCCTCAACATGCTCGATACCGGGCTCTGGAAAGCAGTGCGCCAGACCCGCATGGAAAGTGGCGACATCGAGCTGTTCTGATCGGTGGCTGGCTGAGTGGTACAAGATTGAACTAGGTCATTCCGGCCTTGGCTGGGCGGTAGGTCGGTGGCCAAGGGTGCGGCATAATGCATACGCGCATGAGCCTTATTGAAGAAACAGGGAGTAACGATGTCCAAAACGATTCTCGCAGTAGATGATTCCGGGTCACTGCGTCAGATGGTGGTATTCAGTCTGAAAGCTGCGGGTTACAACGTGACCGAGGCGGTCGACGGGGTGGACGCGCTGGAAAAGGCCAAGACGCATACCTTCGACCTGGTCCTGACCGACCAGAACATGCCGCGCATGGACGGCCTGACGCTGATCCGCTCCCTGCGCGAGCTGACCAGTTACGCACGTGTGCCCATCCTGATGCTGACCACCGAGTTCAGCGACGAGATGAAGGCCAAGGGCAAGGCCGCCGGTGCCAATGGCTGGCTGGTCAAGCCCTTCGATCCGCAGCGCCTGACCGAGGTGGTGCGCAAGGTGATCGGCTGATCGTTTGCCGGGACAAGAAGAAGATACGTACTGCATCCAGCATGGAGCCCAGGCATGAGCATTGATATGAGCCAGTTTTTCCAGGTCTTTTTCGACGAGGCCGAGGAAGGCCTCGCGGAAATGGAAAAGCTGTTGTTGGCCGTCAATGTGGCGTCTCCCGATCCGGAGGACCTCAACGCGGTGTTTCGTGCCGCCCATTCGATCAAGGGTGGTTCGTCCACCTTCGGCCTGACCGATATTGCCGAAGTCACACACGTTCTGGAGTCGCTGCTGGATCGCATCCGCCAGGGCCAGATGAAGTTGACCTCGGAGCACGTGGATGCCTTCCTGGCCGCCAAGGATGTGCTCAAGTCCATGCTGGACGGGCACAAGCATGGTGCCACGGTCGATCAGGATGCCGTGGGCGACGTGCGCATGCTGCTGGAGGCGCTCTCGCAGGGCAAGAGTTCCAGCGCCGCCCCGGCGGCCGAAGCAGCCGTGGTCGGCCCCGGTGGCGTGCACCGCTACCGGCTGGACATGCCGGCCATCACCGACAAGGATGCCGAGGCCCTGGCCGACGAGCTGTCCATGCTGGGCAAGCTGGAGAAGAACAAGTCGCCCGAGGGTAAGTGGATTTTCATCCTCGACACGGCCGAACCCATTGATGACGTGGTCGCCATCTGCGCCTTCATCATGAACGTGGCCGACCTGAAGATTTCGCAAGCCGTTGAAGCAGCCAAGAGCAGCGACGAAGAGCGCGGCTATGGTTTCTTCGATAATTTCGTCACCCAGGAAGAGCGCGAGCGCGCCCAGGGTTACGGTTTCTTCGACAACCAGACGGCCATTGAAGACAAGGAGCGCGAGCAGGGTTACGGTTTCTTCGCCCCCTTCGTGCCGCTGGACATCAGCGCCAAGAAGAGCGATGGCGAAGCGGCCGCCCATGCCGGCGGCAATGGAAATGGCGGCAATGGCAACGGCCATCACGATGACGGCCACCTGCATGGCGACCATGGCGGCGAAAAGAAGGCCGTCAAGGGCGGCACCGGCCAGGAATCCTCGTCGATCCGGGTCAGTATCGAAAAGGTCGACCAGCTCATCAACCTGGTCGGCGAACTGGTGATTACCCAGGCCATGATCGAGCAGCGTGTTGGCAAGCTCGATCCCATGCATCACGAACACCTGCTCAATAGCGTGAGCCAGTTGAGCCGCAATACCCGCGATCTGCAGGAATCGGTGATGTCGATCCGCATGATGCCGATGGATTACGTCTTCTCGCGCTTCCCGCGCATGGTGCGCGATCTGGCGCACAAGCTGGGCAAACAGGTCGAGTTCGTCACCCACGGCGCGGCCACCGAGCTGGACAAGGGCCTGATCGAACGCATCGTCGATCCGCTCACCCACCTGGTGCGCAACAGCATCGACCATGGCATCGAACTGCCCGACGCGCGTCGCGCGGCGGGCAAGGGCGAGGCGGGCGTGCTGTCGCTGTCGGCCGAGCACCAGGGCGGCAACATCATCATCGAAGTCACCGACGACGGTGGCGGCCTGAACCGCGACAAGATCCTGGCCAAGGCCAAGCAGCAGGGCATGCCGGTCACCGACAGCCTGACCGATGCTGAAGTGTGGCAACTGATCTTCGAGCCCGGCTTCTCCACCGCCGAGCAGGTGACTGATGTCTCCGGGCGTGGCGTGGGCATGGACGTGGTCAAGCGCAACATCCTGGCCATGGGCGGTGCGGTGGATATCCGCTCCAGCAAGGGCTTCGGCACCACCATTTCGATCTCGCTGCCGCTGACGCTGGCGATCCTGGACGGCATGTCGATTCGCATCGGTGAAGAAGTTTACATATTGCCGCTAGGATATGTGGTTGAATCTTTGCAGCCTTTGCCGCAAGATATCAAAGAGATTTCCGGTCAGGGCCAAGTGCTGCGTGTGCGCGGTGAATATCTGCCACTGATCCCGCTTTATCAGATTTTCAACATCGAGCCTTCATTTACCGATCCTTCGCAAGGATTGGTGGTCATTTTGGAGTCAGATGGTAAAAAGGCGGCACTTTTCGTGGATGACCTGATCGGACAACAGCAAATCGTTGTGAAGAATCTGGAATCCAACTATCGAAAGGTCGCTGGCATTTCCGGAGCTACCATTCTGGGTGACGGCGGCGTTGCCCTGATTGTCGATGTGGCAGCCTTGCTGCGATCCAGCCGCCAATTGAATGAC
>Ga0308171_1004389_pt1 | contig 11628 bp, 15 predicted proteins | sample PhyGR1_FD_202135 | JGI IMG/M metagenome (GOLD analysis project Ga0308171, IMG submission 202135) | Phyllosphere microbial communities from UC Gill Tract Community Farm, Albany, California, United States - DLSLSG.R1 | ecosystem: Host-associated > Plants > Phyllosphere > Unclassified | place: USA... | reverse complement strand
AAAGGTGCGATAAACATTCCGGAATTAAAAGGACCAATGAATGAACCGGTTACGGCGGTTTGAGACTCACTCCATTGAAGTCTAACCCAGGCTCCTTTTCCATTTCCTGGATCAGGAGTAGCCCTTAAAAGTATGTTTGTAAGAACCATCCATTTTCCTGGAGGAAGTGTTAGCGTAACTCCTGTATAATGTACTGTGCCAGCTGCTGCATTAGTTACAGGTCCATTGAAGCCAGTAGTAGGAAATACTGCATAAATTGCATTAGAAAGAGCTTTCCACGTACCTGTCCCGTTTGCATCAGACATCAAAACATAATTAATATTTTGATTTCCATCCTGTATTCTCAAAGCGGGAGATGTGGGTGAAATTATTTCCAATTTTCTAGTTGGTGAGGTTGTTCCGATACCAACACTTCCAGATGCGGTGACAATAAAGTCATTACCTTGTTGTTGTATTGTTGGTACTCCAGTAATAGGGTTGTCTTTTGCTCCATCCACATGAAAAATGCCTTGTGGATTTGTGGTATTAATACCTACTTGTGCAAACGCAAACATTCCAAAAAAAGAAATGATTGCCGAGAGTATTTTTTTCTTCATCGCTAATTTGTTTATTTTTAATTAATGATGCAAAAATTCACTTTTTTTTGAGAGAAAAAAAATAATTCGTTGTTGTATGGATGGAATCAGGCAATAGTGAATTTTACATAAGTAACTGGTTTGTATGATGTCATATTTGTAAAATCCTATAATTTAATCAAACAAGAAAAAGTATTTATTATCATTTTTTTTCTAGATAACTAATAAATTGAGAAGGTGAAATTCCTTTTTTTGCCTTAAATATATTTGCAAATTGACTGTGTGATGTATAGCCACACATTTCAGCAAGTGCAGCTATTTTGTATTGTATTAGTTGGGGATTGGAATGAAGTTCGTTTATTATGAAATTTATTCTGTAGTCGTTAATATAATTTGAAAAATCAGAATTTCTATGCTTCTTTAAAATATAGCTTAAATATTTTGTGTTGGTTTTAAGTATGGCAGCCATTTGTGCCAATGATATACCTTTTGTAGTAAATTGATTCTTTTTTTCAAAAGTCTCCAGATTTTTAAGAATGAATTTTTCTGTTTCATTATTTTTTATGATGACTATTGGATTTTCTTCTGCATCAGCTTTCAACGAAGTGAATTTTTTGTTTTTACTGTTTTCAATATCTTCCAGAATTTTTTTGAAGTTAGCATATCTTTTTTTAGTTCTTTTCCGATAATAAAAAAGTACTAACAATAGTCCTAAAATTATTGATATTAAAATTGAACCAAGGAAAAAATAATTATTTTTTCCTTCTTTTAGCTTTAAGTCTTTTTTCTGTAAAACTTCAGCTGTTACACCTTGAGTAATATTTGTTTGAAAATTTTGTAAATTTAAAAGTGCTTCAATAATTTCATTTTGCTCTTCTAGAGTATCGAAAATTTGACTCTCACGCATTTCGGTAAGAATCTTCTTAATTGTGGACTTATTACCAGTTATCTTTGCGCTTTCATAGGATTTTATGAACCATTTTTTAGATGTGGAAATATCTTTTTGGGATAAAAAAATTAGTGCTTTTACTAAGTAATAATTTTCGATCAGGTAGGTTGGCTTTTTATCTCCCAAATGCTGATAGGTTTTTTCTGCTATATGTAAACTACTTAAAGCACTATGTAATTTTCCACATTTTATTTTAAGAAAAGCCATGTGAACATTTGTGAAAATTAAAAGTTCGTTTTTTCGGTGTTCAATATTATCATATTTAAAATGGTTTTGATATAAATCCATTTCTTTTAATCTATAAGGAATTGCTTCACAGAAATTTTTATCAATCTCCATAGCAGTTGCAGTTACCTGTAAAAATTGTGCATTTTCTCCATCATCACTTTTATTTGTAATATCTTTAATTATTTCTAATTTAGTATCAGATTCATTTGATAAACCAGCATATCTATAAGTATAAACCAACAGCGAATTTATCGCAATCCGTAAATCCTTAGCTTTGGAAGACTGTGCATAAAGATCAGCCTTTTCTAAAAATTTTATAGCAGACAAAAAATCACCATCTTTATATTTACCATCTCCGAGTGTCTGATATGACCTTGCGAACTCATAATCTGTCTGTGCATAATCGAGCATTTTTTTTCCATTAGTGTAAATTTCAACAGCATTTATAAGAACTCTTTTTTCTAAAGAATCAAAAATGTTCTTTCTCTGCATGTCTATTTTGTTTTGAGAGTAGCAGAAAGATAAACTTAGCAAAGAAATCAAAAAATAGATGGTTCTCATATTTTGTATTGAATAAGTTTTATAAATAGAAAATTTTTAATACTGAATCTGATTCTTTAATTTTCCCATTTCCAAAGTATGAAAAATTTGTAGCTATTGCCATAGTATAGGTTTAGTTAACTTCATTTGTCAATAACAATATTTTGGTCTTAATACAACTTCCCTTACTTTTTGTCTGAGCGCAAATAATAAAGATTTAACACTCCTATTTGATATCATTATCCTTTGTATATTTATCTAAAATACAGATGTGTTACCAAAAATCGCAAAAAAAATTATAAAAAATAGAAATTTCAGAACTTATTTATAATGAAATTGGTAATATAGATTCTTATTGGGAATAACTTGGCTTGGTACTTGTTCGATAATAGAATTTTCCGTGAGGTAGTTATAACTAACAAAACGTATGATAAGTAGTAATATGACTGAGTATGAAATTTGTTCCTACTTTAATAGGAGTATAAAATGATGAAATTGTTTTTTATAAGTAGTGCTTTTGAACAAATTTATTATAAGCAGTAATTAATAACAAATATTTCTTTTGAACTATTTTTCTTTTTCTGTATTTTCAATCCTATAAAATGTTGATTTGCTTATTCCAGATTGTTTACATGCCTTTTCTATAGAAATGCTTTTATTATTGTAAAGATGTTTTGCATATTGGTATTTCTCTAAGCTTTCCTTAGTTGCACCTGTAGGTCTTCCTAGAAGTTTGTTGCGTCTTCTTGCTCCATCAAGTCCGGCTTTGGTTCTCTCGCTAATTAAGTTTCTTTCAAATTCGGCCACCGCTCCAAAAATTTGGATAATAAATTTTCCATTAGCAGAAGTGGTGTCAAAAGCGGGTTCGGTTAAACTTTTGAATTTTACTTCAATAGAATTAAATTTATCAATAAGGTTAATCATATTTTTCAATGATCTGAAAATTCTGTCTGTTTTGTAAACAATAACGACATCATCTTTCCGAAGGTAGGTGAGAAGTTCAGTTAATCCTTTACGATTATCACGAACACCGCTCCCAATATCTGTGTATATTTTTTCACAACCACTTTCTTTGAGTAAATCAACTTGCATTGTAATATTTTGATCTGAAGTTGAAACTCGCGCATAACCAACAATCATTATTTTAGTTTTAAAAAAGGTTTATTTTCAAAACTACTAAATAAAACGGAATATGAAATTGTGTTTGGAATTAAAATTCTGTGAAAATTTAAGTCTTGTAAAAGGAAGGATTTGATGCAATTATAGTTATACCATTATTTAACCACCAAAAATCTTCTGTAGAAATACCTTCAATTGAATTTTTAATTTTGGTATTAACATCAACGGCTCCTTGGAAATGTCTAATGTTGCTTTCAAAAAGATCTTCTCTAATCTTATCTTCTTCATCGGTTAGAAAAGACTTGTAATTCGATAGTTTTACGGTGCCAACATAACCAATTCCGTTATCATTATAGCTTGTTGATAGTGGTGTTTCTTTATAAATTATTTGTAATCTTTCATTTTTTTGTGTTTGATACAATTTAAGAATTTCATGACAACTATAATTATCATAACTAATTGAAGCACCAACAAAAATAGATTGACTTAAAGCAAGTAATTGAGTTACTTTTTGTTCAAATGTCGTGTTAATTTCTATTACTTCTGAATTCGCACAATAGTTAAATATGATTTCTAACTTACCGCCAGCTATAGTACATTTTCTCCAACTTTCTCTAGCAATAATTCCTTTTTCAACTACGCTTGAATTAAATCTTTGCAAAAGGCCCTCTGTAGATTTACCTAAATCGAATAGTTCAGGAATTGACGTGATTAATTTATCTAAAGCTGATTCTTTAAATGAATTTTCTTTTTTACATTGAGTTATAATAATCTTTACATTAGTTTTTCTGTTAAACGTAATGTCTTCTAGATCTTCAAGTGATTCTGGAACGAAGTCATCAATAATTGTTATTATAGAATCTATACCACCATCGTGACCACCATCAACAATTGAATCTTGTATGGTTTCATATGTAAGATCGAAATCTTTAGTTATCTGAGTTAAAGAAAAAAGTTCGAATGTTTCGCTATCTGTAGTTATTAATTCATTTTGTGTCTTAAATGAATCGATACATCCATTCAAAATAATTTTGTTATTCATACGTTTAGTTTGGTTTGCTATTTCTGCTAACGGTTGGGTATTTCTGCAGGCGGGATAAAAATACGAAAACTTTCTACTTGCTAAAATCTTAATAAATCGCTAATATCTTCGATGAAAACTTCATACCCGCTTGTAGAAATATCTTGTTATACGACGTTTTTATTTTTTCGAAGCGATTTCTTTAATTTAAGTAATAGTGAAATTAAGAAATAAAATAATACTCCGAGTAAAATTGTTACGGGAATAAACCAAATACCAAGTATTTCATATTGTTGAATATTTTTGTCTTGTAAAAACCCACCATACTGGAATATTTCTCCTCTTTTATAGTAAAAACCTACGTTATCAGGATAAAACATTTTTGCGAAAATTAAAACTACAAATGAGAAGAGAAATAAGTATAAGATGAAAAATATAAAATAAATTATTCCATATGAAAAATTTAAAATCAAGGCTTGAAAAATGTGGATAGGATTAAAAGTTTTTGTTGCCTGATTCAGTTTTCTTTCCGCAATCAATGGTTTTAAAATTTCACTTGGAATTCCTATTTTATCAAGTAGTTCAAGAAGAGTTTTCACCTCATTTTCTTCACTATTAATTTTAGAAATACTTTCAAAAATATGACTATTTAATTCCATCAAGATGTCGGTTTGATCTTCTTTACTAAGTTTTTTAGTTGCGGACTGAATTTGCTTTAAATAATTCTCATAAATTTTTTGAGCATCAGTACTTCTGAACTGTATTTTTTTAAATTCCATTTTTATATTATTTTTTTTATTACGTTCTGCAAATCAATCCATTGGCTTTTCATTTCTTCAAGCGTCTGTTTACCAATTTCTGTCAAGAAATAGTATTTTCTTGGAATTCCAGTTTCTTGCTCAGTCCATTTTGATCCTAATAGACTATCTGTTTTTAATCTATTCATCAGTGGATAAAGTGTTCCTTCAGCAATTTCAATCTTAGTTACTTTTTTTATTTCTTCAATAAGTTCATAACCATAACGTTCGTTTTCTCTCAAGACAAGCAGAACAATAAATGATAAAGTTCCCTTTTTAACTTGTGACTGCCATTTTTCAATAAATTCATTATTCATTCAGCAAATATACAACATAATACATAGTATAACAAAGTACATTGGTAAAAAAATATAATTATTTTAATTGTTTGAATTTCAGGGTTTTGTTTTTAATGCGGATTTATAAAATGTCGTATAACTTGTATATAACCGCTATATTATAGCGCATATCTATCCAAATTCGACTGGATATGCGATAAAATACATGCTTTTATCTTTTTTCAATTTATATGAAGTAATCAAAGATAATTATTATAATCTGTTAACAATTGTGGGTTACCATAAATTAAAAAATAAATTACAAATTCCATTTCTGGTGTTAACTGAAGGTAATTTTTTTTTGAATAAGATGATTCTATTTCTTAATTCCCATATTCTTTATTTCTGCATCTGTATGATGATCAAGAATCTTGGCATATCGATAAAATGTAGCCCGAGTCAATCCGAATGGTTTATAAATATCTTCAGGACGCATTGTCGGATCTTTATAAATAGAGCGCAAAATTAGCAGTTTGGATATTGTTTCCGCAGTGTAACCTTTTGGCCTTCCTCCCGTTCTTCCTCTAGCTCTTGCAGATTGCAAGCCAGCATTGGTTCTTTCTCTTATCAACTCTCGTTCATATTCAGCCAGAGAAGCCATGAGATTTAGAAATAATCTGCCATTAATAGTGGAAGTGTCTACACCATCCACAAGACCTTTTATAATAATTCCTTTATCACTTAAACTTAAAACAAGATCAATAATATTTTTTAAGCTTCTCCCTAACCGGTCTAATCTCCAAACATACAATTCATCACCTTCCCGGAATTGTTCAATCATCTTGTCAAGCTCAGGGCGATTTTTTGTTGCGCCTGAAATTTTCTCCTGGTAAATTTTCTCACAACCTGCTTTTTCTAAAGCTTCAATTTGTAAATCTAAATTCTGATCTTTGGTTGAAACCCGGGCATATCCTATGTTCATAATTTTGTTACATTAAACTTATACTCCGTAAATTTATGAAACTTTGTTTAATGATACGAGATTTTGCGAAAAGATAATTGGAAAAATAACATTTTATAGTTTAATCTTATAAAATCTCAAAATACTACCGTTTTAAAATAAAAATATTAACATAAATAAAATTATAGTAGGACGAAAAAATGTTTTATCTATGATAATCAGTTGTTTAATTAATTTGATAATTTAATTTTTCAAACAAGTCTAAGCTTTTTTTTAAGAATTCATGAAAATTTTCAGTCGTTTTTCGGGGCTTAGATTTTTGTGAAATCAATAATCTATTAAGTTTGAGAATCCAATTCGTAAAGGATATATCCCAAATGAAACATTGTCTTAGCTCCATATTCTTTTTATAGCATTTAAATACTTTTCTACGGAACTGAGACTATTAGGTTTTAATTCAAGTTCCATTAATTTTAAAGAAATTTCTTTTTGATTAAGTCCTTCTTTTAAACTTTTAATTATAAATTCTTTTACTTCCATATAGTAAATTTAGAATATAGTTAAATACTTTATTTACGGTTTTCCGTAATTAAAGAAATATTTAAATTATTTATCTTTGTCGTACACTCATGTTTATTTGAGTTTCATGGTTATTAGTTTTTTAAATCCCCTATTATCGGGGATTTTTTAGTTCGCTAAATTTAATCCAGCATGAGCTGATATCTGGCAGATCCGAAAATATTTAACGAATTAAAAAAACTTTTTTTGCGCAACTTTTTTGTCTTTAAAGAAATGAGAATTCATTATTTTGTTTTTTCCGACTATAAAAAAATGACCGAAGGGAAAAATAAAAAGTCCGTGAGCCAATGGCGAACTCCTTTTATAGGCTTTAGCCGACTATAACATTTGTTTTATAAGAAACAAATGTTTTATAAGACAAATGCTTTATCGCCTTTGGCAAGTACTATGAATAAAGGGTTACAGCAATTTATCATGGACATGAATCCTTAAATATAGGTGGTTACTATGGACATGAATCCTTAAAATTTAATTATTCTCGTGGACATGAATCCTTAAAATTTTATTTTTTCCATGGACATCAATCCTGTTTTACTATGGACATGAATCCTTAAACCGTGGACATGATTCCTTAAACTATGGACATCAATCCTTAAACTATGGACATCAATCCTTAAACTATGGACATGAGTCCTTAAAACATGGACATCAATCCTTAATTGGCTTTAAATAGTTATTAAATACATTCTCATAAAGGAAGCCTGACAAACTTTTTATTTCATTTTTTGTAGATTTATCATAAAATCTAAAACCATATTCAGATTTTTTTGTTGATATTTTATCGTTAAACATTGCATACATATTCTCATAGCCAATTCTGTTTAAAAGATGCAATATTTGTGTTTCTGCAAATCCAAATGAAAGAAAATAATCGTAGCATTTTTTCTCTTCAGCATTCATATTTTGAACATTCATTTTCTTTTTAAATGTAAAATATAAAGAAGTAATTTTCTTTCCTGTTTTAATTGGTTCTACTTTAAGATTAGTAATATCCAAGTGTGAATTATTATTTATTTCTTTGATAGCGATATCTAAAAACTTTCTTCTAAAATCAGCGAAAACTTTCAATTTTTCTTCTTTTTCAATATCATTGTTTTCATCTTTACTAAAAATTAAGCTAAGCTGTTCTGCTTGAAAATCTTTACTAATAGTTTTTGATTTGATGGTTATAAAGCCTAATGCTAATTTTAAATCAAACAAAGTTATTTTCATCCATCCTTTAGATTTAAATCGTGAAAGCATTTCAAAAAGCTTTTTTTGAGGATAAGAATTAAGAGAAACTACATTTTTTTCAATTTGAGTAAAACCTTTTCCAGAGTTTGCATATTTATTAAAGTCCGGAAGAAAAGATTTACTTCTTTCAACATAATCGGCTAATGCTTTTTCATACAAAAGAATAACACCGTATTGCGCTAATGTTACATCTAATTCGTTAGGAGATTTTGGATTAATAGAAACGTTATCAATAAGATTAAAAGTTACGAATTGACCCGTGTATTGATTTCTAAAACTACCTCTAATATCTCTAATACCATTCATTAACTGAACTGTTTCCTGTATTGAATAAAAATCATTTTTCTTTACTTTTTTGTATTCAAGAAACATTTCAAAATCAATCTTAAGTTTATCCGTAGGAGTTGGGGAATGGTAATCAATATTCTGCATAATAAAATACAAAGCGTCCTTTTGTACTTCAGACATATCGAAAATTACGCTCGAAGTCAAAAAATTAGCTTGTTTTATATAGTTGCCAAAGATTAAATCTTTCTTCGGGCTATCTTGGTCGTCATATTCTTCTATCATGGTTGATTCTTTGTAAATGGTTGAAATGTAAATTCCTGTACAGGATGGTCTTTATCAAAAATAGTATGGTAATTATTCGCCTTGGGATTAGAAAAATAATCGTTTTTATGAAGATATATTTTAATCCATAACCAAGGCTTATTTTCTTTATCTAAATAATCCGCCATTTTTGATGGCTTCCAAACTTTATTGTACCAAACTGTTTTTTTCTCATTGGATAAATAAGCAACGCAAAAAAAACCTTTACTTTCTGTCTTTTTCATCGTAATATTTTTGGTGTTAAGAAAAATCTTTGTAAATTCGTGTTAGGAAAAAACAAAGTAATTTGTTTTAAGGAGTTCTAATTTATTAGAGCTCTTTTTTTATTTCGACTTTAATTCTGTACTGTCTGCGTTCTTAGATGGTTTTTTGAATTTTGAAAATGTGGCAATTCCGCCTATCACTAAAGCAAAAACAAAAATTATTACTATTATCAAACAACCTGCGTTCAGAGTTTGCATAAAACATCCCTGTCCTTTAGGTTTTAAAACTTTGGTGGGATTAATTGGATAACCGCAATAAGGACAATTATTTGCACTATCTGAAATCGATTTGGAACATTCCGGACAATTAATTAAAGCCATGACTTTTTATTTAAGTTTATACTTATTTTCTAAATGCTCAATTAACAAGGAAAATAATTCTTCCTTAATAAATACTCCCCCACCCTTTTGCTTGTGGTAAATAAAATTATAAATAAAATTTTGGTCTGCTTCACTAATTAAAAATGAAGTGTTTTTCTTTATAATATCTTTATTTGCTGTAGATTTTCTACCTTTTTTTGTAGGTACAGGTACATCGTCTGGGCGTTGCTTTACATAGGGTGAAGCTTCTTGTAATAGTTTGATTCCTTCCCTTACGGCAGAACCTTCACTATAGCTATAATCAGATTCAATCTTATGAATTACGAGTTCTTTCAGATAAGTAATCATGCTGACAGGAAGGGTAACAGCTAAGACAACACTTTTTTTATCAGAATATACATGCTTTTTCTCTTCTATTTTATCATTACTCACCTGCAAGTTTGTTCCTGCTGTTTTAAGCTTATCTAATCCTTTCATTATTGGCTTTTTATCCATTACTCTTAATCTTTTGTATTAATTCATCAGTTAACTTTCTGTAATCCATAGAAACAGGGCTATAAGGCTTTAAAAACACTGCTGATTCACCAAGATTTATACTTGTTCTAATAAACGCATTCTTTCTTACATAACTTTTAAAAAGCATATCAGAAATTGGACTTTCGGAAAGTTCTCTGTAAGCTTCTTTAAAATCTTTCGTATTTTCTTCTACTTTAGCGAAGAAAAAACCTAAATATTTTGCTTTCAGTTCTTCATTGGTCTGCAATTCATTAATTTTTATAATCAATGAAGTTAAACCATCCAAAGTAAAAGCGTCATAATCAACAGGAGAAATTATATAATCAGATGCATAGACTGCAATTTCTCCAAAGCCTAAATCATCGTTAATAGGTTTAGGTGGACAATCAATTAAAATATAATCGAAATCATCACCTATTTTTTTCAATGCTTTTTTTAGGCTCTTCCTATTTAAGTTTTTGGTTGACAAAGTTAATTTACCTGCAATTACACTAACATTTTCACCTTTTCCTTTATTTACATATCTAACAGGTTCAATAGATTTTAAAAAATCTTCAACATTATACTCATTCTCTGCATCTACTCCATAACCTAACGATAAATGACATTGCGTGTCAAAATCAATAACTAAAACTTTCAAGCCTATTTCAGCCATTACACCGGAAATATTAATTGTACTTGTGGTTTTTGTTACACCGCCTTTTTGCGTAAAAATTGATATTACTTTTGCTTTCATATTACTTTATTATTTGACGATAAATTTTAGTTCGTTAAATTCGTTCCGGATTGAGCTGATATCGTTCAGATCCTGGAACGAATAACGAATTATTTTTTTTAATTATTTTTTTTAATTGCAAACTCTATTAATTTTAAAATAGAATTGAATTTAAGGTCTGTCGGGTCTTGCGGATTTTTTGATAAGCTATTTACATAAAGTGCTGCACTATCTTTGGAAAATCCATTTTGTGATAAATATTCAATCAGAATTTGTTTTTCAGCTTCCATACAAAAACCATTTTTTATTTTAATTTAGTTAATTCAACTTTAGCTTTTTTTAAACTTTCTTCAACTGTAGAAATTGAGTTAATCAATTTATCTGTATCACTCAAAAACTTCGTTTTTTCTTTCTGAGCATTTTGTAAATCTGATTGAAGTTTTAGAATTTCTTTTGATTGTTCTTTTAACAATTCTTCATTCTTCAAAAATTCAGAAACAACCTTTTTTATTGCTTCGCCATTATTGGTAATGCGAAATTTATTTAAGATTTTTTCAAAATTATCTTTGTCTTCTTCTGTTAATTCTTTGACATAGATAATATCTGGTCTTCTGTTAATCCTTGCCATTTCTAATGAATTTAGTTATTTATTAAAACCAACCTATCTGAGTTAAATTCTCAGTTTCTTTGGTCTTTTCTTCCCATTCAGTTCTGATATAAGAAGAGTTGCCTATATCGTGTCTTCTAACTTCAAATTCATCTAAAACATCTGAAGGAATATTTTTCACATTCATGCAGATGCTTTCATAACTTCCGTCAAATTTTCTATCTGCTCCTAATATTACATCGGTTTTAAACTTTGTCTCTTCATCGTAAGCATAAAGCTTTAGCGATTTTCCTGCAATGATTTCTAAAATTTCAATT
>Ga0308171_1004388_pt1 | contig 11628 bp, 19 predicted proteins | sample PhyGR1_FD_202135 | JGI IMG/M metagenome (GOLD analysis project Ga0308171, IMG submission 202135) | Phyllosphere microbial communities from UC Gill Tract Community Farm, Albany, California, United States - DLSLSG.R1 | ecosystem: Host-associated > Plants > Phyllosphere > Unclassified | place: USA... | reverse complement strand
GCCAGATAAGCAGATGGATGCGGTGCTGGCGTCAGCTTCCGTTGCCAGCTGTTGGGCGTCCTATACGATGGCGCAGGGCGGGCCGTTAGTAGCGCGTGAGGATTTAGTGATCCGCCTTTGCTACGAACTTACCGAAATGGGCAATGAGTACGGCGAAGATGTTCAGCGGGTGCAGGGTATCTATTCGCCAATGGTGCCGGATTCAGAAGTCATGACGCGCCAGGTCAAATGGGAAAAGGCCTCTAAATTGGCCGAAGCGACAGCGGAGGCTGGTTTTTCTGGCGGCATTGCCGCCCCTTGGAGTTCTGTCAATAACTGTACGGGGCCAAAGCACCGACGGTTAGAGCTGGAACTAAAAGCCAGGGGATTTAACGGTGATGAATATCAAATTAGGCTGTTGCTTAAGGGCTGTAGCCTCAATGCAGGTGCGAAAATGCGGCTTTTCTACCGGAACGGCAGATTGCAGGAAGAACCATTTTGATCTGGCAAGGTTCAGATCAATCCCATTGATACATAAGAAATAGTTTCAATTCCGACTGGATTTTTATACTGTATGCATAAACAGTAGCAGTAGGCAGAGGAGGGAATATGCAGGACTATCTTTTGGAGTCGATGAAGCTTCAGCGTATTGATTTCTTTTTAAAACTTGTTGCTGTCAGCGATTGTAGTTATCAGGAAAAACGCATGGCAATTGAGTGGGTTTCCGAACTCACAGATGAGTTAATGACTTGTCTACGCAAGCATGAATAAAGCCTTTCAATGAATCAGGCTGAGTGATAAAAGGCTTAACAGAACTAAGAGCAGTGAGTGCATGACTATGCTGCATGAAATTGCATGATCCCAAAAGGATCTCTGATACTCAGGCCCGCCAGTATTGGCGGGCTTTTGTTTATGTCATGCAGGTGCATGAAAACCACTACATAAAGCGGGCAGGCGTGGCGGGGGTACGAGCGCGCGCAACAGTCATATGTGAAAGGTTATTGCAATAACCTATATACAGGAAAAAAGATTGCGATTAAACTTAGTTATTAATATTTATAGTAAAACTAGGTTGGATTTTAGGGAGTAGTTGATGATAAGCATCGAAAAATTTAAAATATCCAATTTTTGGGGTTCAAAAAATATTACGCTGGATTTTAAAAATAAGTTTATTATCCTCACTGGTCATAATGGTTCAGGTAAGTCTACTATTCTTGAATTATTACATGATTCATTTAGTTTGATTCATAACGGCGATGTAGAAACCATGCATGATTCATGGGCTACGGAACTAAATTTTGATGATAAAACCCTAGTCAGAAGCTACATACTAGGTGATGAAATAGACTTAAGTAGTGATTTAAAGAAGAAAATTGAAAATAGCGCAAAGAATAGCATGAAGCTTGATATATTTAAGTCTTTTGATGCTGTGAATAGTACGATTAAAAATCATACAAAAAAGAAAAACAAAGAGTTAGTTGTTAAAAAAGATAGCTCTTCAGCTTCTGTGAAAATGGCATTTCTTACAATGCAATACCATCCGGAAAAAGATGAAATAATTTTGCCTAATACTATCTTTTTTAAAGATGATAGGGTTTTTTATAATAATGTAAGTGATGATGTTAAAGAAGTAAAAGATTTAGATATTTTTATCAAAGAAGATAGTATTAACAAAACCCTGTACTTGTTGATGAGTAGTTTTATTCTTCAAGAATCTAAAAGTAAAAAAGGGAAGTTTCGCGATAAAGATAAAATAAAGAAAGAGATCATGGAGGAGTTGCAATCTGATCCTCTTTTCCTTGAGGGGATTGATCTCGCTGATGAAATGTTGCTGTCTAAAATTGAAGGTCTAGTTGAAAGATTTGTTATAAAGAAAAACAAAGAAAACTCTTGGGGTAATGAGCTGTTTGCGTCTATAAATGGTTTCCTAAATAAAACAGGGCGTGATGTTACCAGAGATGAAAATGGGTTTATTGCTATAAAATTAAAAAACGGGAAGGTTATTAAATGGTTTAACTTTTCCAGAGGAGAAAAAACTCTTTTTGTTTTACTGTTAAGTGTGTTTCTTAATAAGAACGAGAATGTTATTTTCATATTGGATGAGCCAGATCTATCTTTGCACATTGAATGGCAGGAATTGTTACTTCCGACATTGTCGCGATTAGCCCCAGAAAGGCAATTTATATTATCTACTCACTCGCCAGCTTTGATTGGAAATGTTGACGAGCAGTATTTAAATATTGCGGCAATTACGGAGTGAACCATGGATGCAAACTCTTTAGGATTTAAATCTCAATCATCTTATTATGAAAAGTCTTCTGTTTTTATAACAGATGGACAGCCTAAATGGGTCGCAGTTTGGGTTGAGTCAGATGATGATAAAAAATTATGGTATCCTGTACTGAAAAACACTTACAAAAAGTATAAGTTTAAGTTCCACTTGGCGTCAGCACATGAGTTTAAAGATGGAAAAGTAGCTGATGGGTGCTCAAGAATTTTCACAAAAATAAATAGTGGCGAGATCGAATTGGGGAAATCAACTATAGCATGCTTAGATAGTGACTATAGTTTTATTTCAGGGAATTATGCTTGCAAGCAAAAAGATTTATTAGAGTCTCCATACGTTTTTCAAACATATGTTCATTCTAAAGAAAATGTTTATATTCATCCTGTAGGTGTAGTCCAGATTTTCGAGCGTGCACTCGGCGAAGATTTGGAATATCTTGGGTTGTTTATTGAAAATTTTACAGAAAAATTAGCTGAGTCTGTACATGGTTACTTACTCAAATTAGTCTCTCTATATCAATTTAACGATATATGCGCATTTGATCATTACCATAAGAAGTTCGTGGAGGTGTTAAGGGGATTGATAAATGAAATGAGTGTGCCAGATGTATTTTCTTCAGATTTAAAAGATGAGTTTATTTTAAAGTTTAAATCTTTTGATGATGAACTTACTCATCACATTGAGTCGACTCATGGAGAACATATCCTAACTGCTACTCAAAAAAGATTTGAGGAGCTGGAAGTGGCATCGTCTGATTCATTAAGTTTTATACGTGGTCATGACTTATACCCTGCAATGATGAAGTTTTATAAAGCTATTGATCAGTACGTCTTTAAAGTTAAGCGTGACCAATTTAATAAAGAATACATTCCTGCTGAGACCCGGAAGAAGAAGCTTACTGAAATGGCCAATAGCCGTGTTAGCATCGAAGATTTAATCTGTACTCGATGTGACGTTAAAAATAATCAATACTTCGCGCTTACGTTTAAGAAACTCGATAGGTTTTTTGCATAAGATAATCACATTGCTACTTCAGTGGCAATGTGATTTTTAAGTTTGTAATTAGTGCGGCATTGTTGATAAAATATTTTTCATTCTATCAATAAGAGTCGGGGTTGAATTTTTAGCTAATTTTATAATGTTCAAATTTCACTGCTTCTTCTCCGAGCCAATTATTTACCTCAACTAATCTCTTTTGTAGTGGAGTAAGCCCGTTACGCACAAATACATTTGCAGCCTTCTCCACATCACCAAATCCCCCAACACTATTAGGCATGATTCCCATCATCTGCGGCGGCACGCGGTGCGCAGCCATCATGTCATCACGGCTCACGTTCTTGATGTTCAGGAACTCATCCTTAGCCGCCACCTCTGACAGCGGGATGATCGGAATCCCGTCTTTCTTCCCGTTGGGCGAATACATAAACAGGTTACGGAAGTTTCCCGGCTCCTTTGCACTTTTCATGGCACTGCGGATGTTGTCCATGTCCTGCTGGCTCTGCGCCGGGTCGGTCATGTACATGATAAAACCCGCATGGCTGCCATTGAGGTAATAATTGCGGCGGAACAGCGTAGCCGACTCATTAAGCAGCGCGGACGGGATGGCCGACAGGTAGCCCGGCAGGCCGTAAATCTCCTGATTGATATCCGGCTCCATCAGGTGGAAGACGCTACCTGCTGCGCGACCGGCAGCGACAGATTGAGGAGCTGAAACGTGAAAATGAAGACCTGCGCCGCTGGAGTGATACCACTCTGCCTGATCCTGTTGTCCGGCTGCGCTAGAGACCGGCCCTCTCAGGAGGTGAATCTTACCGTGAGTGGCTGTCCGAAAATCACCCGCTGCCAGCTGGACTCGACAGCGCCGCGCACTAACGGCGATCTTCTCGCCCTGCTAGACGAAACCGAGGCCGCCTGGGCGGCATGTGCCGGTAAGGTGGATGCCATCATCAGCTGTCAGGAAAAAGACGATGAACAAGCCGCAGTCCTTACGCAGCGCCCTGAATAAGTCGGTCCCTTACGTGGCCGATAACCCGGACCGCCTGCACCTGTTCGTGGACAGCGGTCAGCTGGTCGCCACGTCCGCCGCGTCCCTGTCGTGGGAGTACCGCTACACGCTGAACGTAGTGATCACCGACTTCACCGGTGATCAGAATCTGCTGATGGCACCGGTGCTTTTGTGGCTGCGGGAAAACCAGCCTGACGCGCTGCAGAACCGTGAGGCGCGTGAAAGGCTGTTTTCGTTTGAGGTCGATATTCTTGCTAATGATCGCTGCGACATCAGCATGGACCTGAAGCTGACCGAGCGTGTGATAGCGACCGTGGAGGACGGGAAGGCACACATTGAGGCGGTGCCGGAACCTGACGCGCCGGAGGAATTCTGGACGGTGAAGCATGGCTGAACTGCATGAAGTGGATGCCTGGCTGGCGGCGCTGCTTTCACAGTTGGAACCGGCGGCCCGGAAAAAGATGCTGCGGGAAGTGGCGCGCGATTTGCGCCGCATTCAAAAGGCAAACATCACCGCGCAGCGTTCCCCGGACGGCACCGCATGGGAACCGCGCCGCGTCAGTGCCCGCAGCAAAAAGGGCCGCATCCGTCGCGGCATGTTCGCGAAGCTGAAAACGGCAAAATATCTCAAGGCGCAGGCAGGCGCGGACGCCGCTGAGGTTGCCTTTGTTCCGTCGGTGCAAAAGCTGGCCCGCGTTCATCACTTCGGCCTACGGGACCGGGTAAGCCGTCGCGGCCCGATAGTGAAATATGCTGAACGTCCGCTGCTGGGCGTTAACGGCGACGTGGAAAGCACGGTTCGCGAAATCCTGCTTCGGTTCTTAAGTGTAACTTAGCTTTATAAGCGCCATTTCACAATTGAACTTAAAGGATGTTTTATTTTAGCCCACCGCGCCATCTCTCCGATTACACCTCTGTCATCCAGAAAAATATCCGCAGTATATGGAGTAACATAAGGATTCATTTCGCTTACGGGAACATTAAGCTTTATCGGTTCCTCTCTGAATTCATAGTTCCAGTTAGCCAGTGCGGCAATTTTTAAAGCTACTTTTGTATTTTTTAGCTTGTGGTAAGTTTTTTTTGCATCGTCGAGCTTACAGCGCTCTCCTAAAGTCACACTTTTTATTGCATCAAGAGGGATTTCCATTGTATAGATATCATATTTGCCACCTGAGGTTTTTATTTTCTTGCAATCTTTCAATAACCGCGCCAATCGCCACTCTTTTTCATAGCCCCACTCGCTTGATTTAATACAGAGTTCTGAAATGGGTAAAGGAACTTCGGCAAGGAAATAGTCCATATGAAACTTTGGTCTTTTCTCAATGTACTCTATTTCAAATATACCTTGAAAAAAATCATGCGACTCTTCAAATTCAATAACGGCACCGGAATATTCGCAAGCATAGTGTGCCCACATCAAATGAGAGCTTGGGTTTTTAGTAACGCATAACATGCCTAAAACATTATCTATTTTACCTCTCAACTCTCTAGCAAAAACATCGTTACAATTATCGTCACTAAACTCCGTAGGAAGTAAGAATTTTTTTATGTCTCTTGCAGGGGATAAAGCATCTAAATACAGATTTGCACTTCCTTTTTTATCGACGTAAGGATTATATACTTCAACAGCAAGTTCAAAAGGATCATTAAAAGCACCTGGCTGCGTAAGGCGAATACTGCCTGCGAGGATTTTTTCAAGTGTTTCGATACTGACATATTTAAAAAAAGACATAGCTGCCCTGCTTTGTAGTTTGCTTTGTGTAATTCCTCACACAATACCATTTCGGTGAATGCTTTCAATTTTAAAGGCATCTTTCCTTCATGAATGAAAAACTCACTGAAATTATGCGCCTTATCACCAACCTGATCCGCACCGGCATTGTGTCCGAAGTGGACCCGGTGAACTGGCTGTGCCAGGTGAAAACGGGCGAGCTCGAAACCAACTGGATTAACTGGCTTACCCTGCGCGCCGGTAATACGCGCACATGGTGGCAGCCCACCGTCGGGGAACAGGTTGTGCTGCTGAGCCTGGGCGGCAATCTTGAAACCGCTTTTGCGCTGCCCGCCATTTATTCCGAAGCCTTCCCTCCGCCCGACTATTCAGAAGACGGCACCACCACTGTGTTTAAGGACGGTGGCTGGTTTCAGTACGAGCCGGAAAACGGCCAGCTGCTGATAAAGAACATCAGAAGCGTGCGCATTGAAGCGGCAGACGGCATTCAGCTGATCACCGATGCGCTGGGGATAGAGGCCAGCCAGACACGGATTAACGGTGACACCACGATGAACGGCGATGTGACACACGGCGGCGGTTCAATGAGTTCTAACGGCGTGGTTGCTGATAAGCACTTACACGACAAAGTTAAGAGTGGCGGCGATATGTCAGGAGGCCCGCAATGATGTATCTCGGCATGAACCGCGACACCGGCAAAGCCATTACCGATATCGATCACATCCGGCAGAGCATGCGCGACATCCTGATCACCCCGGAAGGCAGCCGCATCGCCCGGCGTGATTACGGTTCACTGCTGTCGGTACTGATTGACCAGCCACAGAACGACGTGATCCGCCTGCAGGTAATGGCGGCAGTGTATGTCGCCATCAGCCGCTGGGAACCTCGCGTGAGGCTGAGCACCGTAAACCTTACCAGCGACTTTGACGGCTCTATGGTGGTTGAGCTGACCGGCCAGCGGGATGACGGTTCGCCGGTTGCTATGTCTGTACCAACGGGGGTGAACAGTGGCAGTAATTGACCTTTCCCAGCTGCCCGCACCGCAGATTATTGAGGTGCCGGACTTTGAATCGCTGCTGGCTGAGCGCAAAGAGGCGCTGATTGCGCTTTATCCGGCGGATGAACAGGCCGCCATGCGCCGCGTGCGACGTGAGTCTTACGGGCGGTGATGCGCGTGACTGACAGCGATGCACAGCAGCAGTCGCGGCTTGACGCGACGACCAGCGAAAAGGCGGCGCGCGTTAGCGAGGCAAACGGCATTACCCAAGCTTGGCAGACGCAGCTGCTGTTAGGCATCATCACCGATGCAGATAAGGTCACGCTTTCCGTCTGGATGAAGTACGTGCAGGCCATTGACGTGTCAGGAGCACCGGACATCAGCTGGCCCGAAAAGCCCGCCTGACGGTCAAACCGGTAACGGATTAACAACCTACCGCGGTGATGGTAAAGTTAAAATCCGTTAACCATTTGACGAAAGGGATTTGCAGGCATGGATACAACAGAGCAATTGGATGATACCTATTATTTCAATGATTTGCCGAATCTGACGCCGCAGGAACTGCTGTTCTGGGTGCTGGTTGATGAGACACAAAAACAGCTGGGCGTGCAGGATATTGTGGCCGTTACGGGACTAATTCTGGGCAACAATAATATCGACGTACCGGGCAAGCCTAATACTGCAACTCCCGGCACTTCAGTTGCATCGCTCTTTTTCCGCAAACACCTGTCATACAAATTCCGGCGCCGCATTCTGCCAACCCTGACCGCCAAATCTTTCAGCCTTCGCGGACTGAAGATTTTCTGGGTAAATAATCTGGGGGCGTTCGTTGGCAGGGCCGTGCCCGTTGTCGGATGGGTGATTCTGGCAAAAGATGTCGCACAAATCAGTTTTCACACCGTCCATCGCTATAACCTGATTGTGCGCCCGGAGGATAAAATCTGGTGAATAATATGACAGTAACCCCTGATATGGTGCGTGACTTCATTCTGCGTGAGCTGCCGCTGGTGACGACGCTCCTGTTAAAGAAAATTAAAGTCGGCGACGATGATATTCTGCAGGAGCAGTACGAAGCGGATGATATTGCAGATATGGCGGAGAAGTTTTTCCATGACTTCAACGTAGAGCCATCAGGCTTCAGTACTGCCGCTTATTTCCCTTGGAAAACCCCGTCGCTGTTCTCACGCGCGCCCGTGAAACAGGATAAAAAGCCTCTGACCATAAGAATGTTCATAGAGTCAGCCCGTGCAGGACGCTGGCTTTTCTGATTGCCTCACCACGGGTAATGCAATTTGCCCGTTGTGTCAGCTGCCACACAGTGACAACAGCATGATTTCCCTTCCCTAAAATCTGACCATCGCGGAACCCCTTCACAGGAGAACCGCCACATGTCACAAGATTATCACCACGGCATGCGCGTTGAGGAAATCAACGAAGGCACGCGAACCATCACCACCGTTAGCACCGCGATTGTCGGGCTGATCTGTACCGGCGACGACGCGGCCACTTTTCGGCTAAACCGCCCGGTACTGTTAACCGACATACTCAGAGTAGACGGCAAGGTCGGATACTGGGAGCGCCAGACCGACCACGCTATCCGTGAAACGTCCATGAGCCGGGAAGTTAAAGCAGATACGGAAACGCGTGATCTGGTCAGCAGGGAAACGACAGTCAAAGCCACGGACAGGACCACGGTGATCGGAACGGCGTCACTGATGGCCGGAGCAATTCAGCACGTGACGACAGGCAATTACAGCATGGCCATGTAGCTGAGCCAGCTGATTACAGTGGGCGGCAATGCGGAAACGGACATCACCGGCAGCTCTGCAATAGAAGTCGGGCAGGCGCTGACAGAAAAAATCGGCCAGCTGCGCCAGAGCATTGCCGGGACGCGTCAGGAAATTCTCGCGCCGGTTGTGTGGATTGGTTCAGAGAAGATTAACGTGGCCCAGCTGATGCTCGATACCGTGGCGCTTGTTCAGCAGCTGGCTGACCAGCTGGCCAGCCATACGCACCCGTCAACCGGCCAGCCCACGAACAGCAGTGCCATCGCACAGAGTGGCCAGCAGGCCGCCGCGCTTAGTACGAAATATTCACCCGTCATAGGCAAGTAAGCCAGCACACTAACCCGCTATCGCAGCGGGTTTTTTATTGCCCGTCACCAGAACGCCTCAGACGCACGATGCGCCACGCAAAGGCGCGCCCATCACGCACGACAACCATAAACAGATCATCCGCACAGCGCGGCACTGGCTGCGCGTCAGCACGGCAAAATAATCGTCCGGCAGACAAAATCGGCGCTACACCGCACCCGCCTGCAGGTTTTGCATCATAAAAATTTTTCAGTTTGATTTTTTGACAAACTTTATGGCCAGCCCGCACGGCTGCTGGCTTTCTGCCGGAGGTGTCCAACTGAAAAGAGTGAAAAGAATTTCAGTGATTTTCAGTTTTATGGATCTGAAATGGATTTCATATAAAACGCATCAAATTGAAATTAAAAGATATTATTTTATTTGGTCGCCTTCTGGATCTAAACCGGATCTCTATAAGATGTTAGTGGCCAGTCAGTAAACCCAGACAGGTCAAGGGCTGCAGAGGTTTCTGAACTTTATGCAAAACTGAAAAGCACCGTAAGAAATATACTGTTATTATGTACAGTATTGTTATTTGTACGAGAGCGACAAAATGCTACGAGCCTCAATCAATGGCGCGCTTTTTCTGTTCATGGAACGAGGGGAAAAGCTAACTCACGATGCGATCTGGAATGACCGGCTGGGACCGGGTAACAGATACGTGCTTTGGCCACGAGGGGAATACTGGGATGTCCGATTCAAGCAGGTTAAAAACAATAAACTGGAGTGGCTTCCTGTGGCAGAGAAGCCATTTAAAGACGAAGCGTCTGCATGGCAGGCAGATTATGGACATTGGGAAAAGCAACTTGGCAATAATCTGATGTTTGCGAAATATTAAAACCGTTTTGTTAAAAAGTGAAATTTTGAAGCAATTCCATCTAGCAGCTTTTTAACTTGATAAGATTTTTGAATCCGGCGAAGTTTTAAATCATAAACGGCTTCAGAACCACGCTCGCTATTACTAACATATTTAACTAACCTAATGACGCAGGAGAATTTAACAGAGAACCGGTATCCTGATATATCTTCATATTCTACTCTAAGAATGCCAGCATCCATTTCCGTAAGCATCATATCAGTAAGCGACATGATAGTTTCAAATTTGTTGATGGTTAAAATTGGGATGAGGTAGGGTAGTGTGAGAGTTGTATGGGTGTTATCCTGAGTAATCGGTATAATGTATTCAATGTTAGTGTATACTTTATCAATCGAATATGCTTTAAAAGTATCATTTTTGAAAAATGAAAAATATGAATATTCATTGTTAATGTGTTCTTCCACGTATACGGAGTTGTTTAATTTTGCAGTGTTTCTAATTGAGCTTAAACTTTCCATTTGATGAGTGTCAGTAAGAGAAAATCCGCAAGCGTCTAATGCATTTAGATAATCGAAATCCCAACTATATTTCAAGTTTAATGCAGTACCTAAGCCGACGTTTTTTATAGGGACTTTAAATTGAACTATAGATTCCTTATCATTAGTTGAGACTGGAAATATTTCATCTGACATATTAATGACCGGTATTGAAATATTCGTCACGATAAGTTGCGGCTTGGTTAAAGTTGTTCTTTGTAACTTTGATTGTTTAACCGCAAAAAAAGCAGCAATAGCTGAAAGTACTGCGGCCAACAACCCGACAATTGAAATAAAATTTTGTGCTGTCACGTTTTAATTCTCTTCAGATTTGTTAAAAATTGGCAGTGCGATGGATAGGTTTATGGGGAACATCCTGTTTTTACTGCCATCTTTTTTTTGCGACTACAAATTAAATATTTCTTAACTAGCTTGAGTTCGATTGATGATTTTTTAATTTATGCTGCATATAATTCCTGGTAGGAATTCTCTATATTTAAACGCTAAAAAAACTATTTCTTATTATTTTCTCTTAAATGCTGCTCATAGCTTAAAAGGAAGAAAGCTATCAAAACCCAGGCCACGAATAATGCACTAATTACTAACCATGTAAAATAAAAGAATCTATTGTAGCTCTCAGCTAAAGTCAATACGGTATTTATTGCTTCTGAATTTTTATATAGTTTATTTTGGAGGTTCGTAACGTAGTTCGTAAAAAAAGAATACATAGCCATAGATGAGAAAAAACTAAATAGTAGTGTATAAAAAATGTAATTACTCAGTTTTTTATCATACAGGCTTCTAAATTTAAACGCCATCTTTGCCCACGCTACGAATACAGCGCAATATGCACTGAGCAACCATAGCACCGTACCTGTTTCTAACTCTATCACATGCACCTCCGGGCTGAGACTCTCCGCATGAAAAGTAGGAATGCAAAACCTGTTGCGACACCACCTGCTAATTACAAAAAAGCCACCTTGCGGGAGGTGGCTTAAATACATGATTTTAATCATTAAATTTGGTGGCCCCTGCTGGGCTTGAACCAGCGACCAAGCGATTATGAGTCGCCTGCTCTAACCACTGAGCTAAGGGGCCAGCGGAGCGGGGATTATAAAGTATCTCTTCAGGGCAATCCAGCAC